>ERZ724513.395-NODE-395-length-20810-cov-7.182896_pt1 | contig 20810 bp, 22 predicted proteins | sample MGYA00376046_ERZ724513 | MGnify/ENA primary metagenome ERZ724513 (study PRJEB28724, sample SAMN07190883) | activated sludge metagenome | isolation source: activated sludge of sewage treatment plant in Hong Hong | place: Hong Kong | collected 2016-03-17 ...
ACCCCCCACCCCGAATGGGACAGGGGGTGTTCCCTCTGAGGTAGCGAACTCAGATCAGGTGGTCGGACGCACCGTGCTGGCGGTGTGGATCTTCCACATGGATTCCGGGCGGAACAGGTTCCAGCCCAAAATCCCGTACCATCCGATGCTCATCTTCCTGTCAAGTGGGTCCACAATGGCCCCATTGACAACCGTGTGAGGCTCAACAGCCACGGCCTCAGCCAGGGCTTCCTTGCCAAACACGAACGTGTCATAGACACGGACGGTGCCACCAGAGCCACGCTGCGAGTTCAGGCAGCGAGGCGACTCCACGAAGACGCCACCCTCAAAGGTGCCGATCTCAGCGGCGTAGATGTTGCTGGTGTCCACGTACTCATGAGGAGTGCGCCAACCCGTGGTGCCAGTTTCCACACGAAGGTCATGGGCGACCTCAGGGTGGAGGACCACAGCGAAGTGCTCACCGCGAGTGCCCTGGACATTGTTCGCACGCAGTTTGGTAACCGCGAAGCGGATGTCCCGAGCCTTCAGGGTGTCCGTCGCGGTCACCGTGGTGATCGCAGCGGAGGTGGACAGCGAGCCAGCGGACTCACGAATCACATTCGTGGTTCCAGCGAGGACGCCCTGGACAACAGAGTCAATCGACTGAGCCTGGTTGTAGGCCAGCATGTTGGCAATGTTGGAATCCAGCGCGCCATCAAGGCTGAACGCCTGCAACTTCTTCGTGACCACGGCGTAGTTGCCGTACTCATTCAGCGTCACAGTGACCCGCGTCGGGTCATTAATCGCCTTGATCTCGGGGTCGGTGATCTCATTCAGAGTCGCCGTCTGCTCTGCCATATCGGTGTACAGCGAGAAGATGACAGACGAACCCGGATGAGTCTGCTGAACGGGCCGCGTGTCCGCGAAGGTGCGGAACTGCGGGATCGAACGCAGGGCCAACCGCATGTAACGGTCATAGGCAGCGGTTACAAGGTTAGGAACCGTGCTTGTAGAGGTGTATGTATCGGCCATCGGATGTCCCCCCTTTCAGGGTGTTTAGAGTTGGAACTTCTGATACTCCGACAGAATGCTGTTGATCTCATCCAGCGTTCCGGCATTACCCATGCGCTGTTCAAGATCGGCAATCTTGTCGGGGGAAACACTTCGTTCCTGCAAGGCATTCGCCTTAGACAGTTCCTGCCGTGTCTCCTCAGATACCCCGGACTCCGAAACGGGAGTTGCCCCGAACAGTTCAGCGTTCTCAGTCAACCATTCGTTGACGGCATCTTCGCCTTCAACATCGGTTGGCACAAACTTTGCAACCTTCGGGTTGAGCCCCTTAGATTGCAGAATGTCCGACAGGCTACGCTCACGCACCTGAGATTTGGTCTGCGACAGTTCCTCCTCAAACTGCTTGGAACGCTGCTGCGCTTCCTTCAGTTGCTTTCGGAGGTCTTTGACGAGATTGCTATCTTCGGCTTCGTAGTCCTCAGTATCCATTTATCGCTCCTTGCTATCACCATGAACGCGGGCCACAATCACACCCGGAGGGTGGTGAGATTGGCTCCCACTATCGGACTCTTCCACTGCGTAGGGCCGACCGATCTACGTCAGGAGTCCCAGCCGGGGCTTTGACACCCCAGACTGGGCGTTGACTTGGAGAAGGGATAGACAAGCCAACATCAGACACAAGGCCTAAGAGTCCTGACCACCGAACGCACCACGCCCAGAACCGGCCCCACCGGCCCATTCCGCACGCTCCTGAGACATCAAACCCTTCGCCCGCTCTTTCTGCCTGCGGGTCCTCTTGCCGCCAATACCCAACTCCTGCTTGACGAGGTTCTTATCCGAGAACCCCTTCTCCCCCATTACCCCAGCAATGTGGTTCAGGTCGTTGGACTTATCGGCAGCGTTCGTCATAGCAGCCCGAGCGGCATCAGCCGTGATCCCCTTGGCCACCAGTTTGTTCTCAAACTTGTTGCCCTTAGCAAAGTCCATACCCGTGTCACGGGCAGTGGCACCCATCTCAGCGCGAGCAACCTTGCGCTCAATCACCGGCAAAGCGCGCTTTGGATCTAGGACATAGGCGGCAACGTCGCCCTTGCTCAAGCCCCGCGACTCCAGTTCCTTCCACAGTTGCGGGTTGTTGCGGACCGCCAACTCGCCAGCAATCTGAGCACGATTGCCCAGTTCCTCTGGGCTGACATCGTTTTCAATGTAACGAGCAAAGTCCTTGTGATCGTCATAGAAACCCTCAGGCAATCCATACATGCGCATGGACGACCGATAGGAGTTCTCCAGCCCCAGGTACTCGGCCTCCGACAACATAGGAAGACCCGCCTTCTGGCGTGCCACATTGCCCGAGAAGCGCTCCTTATAGGCGTTCGTGCTACGGATCTCAGTGAGGGCCTGCCCTTCACTACGGGCACCCTTCACCGCTTGCATAACCTCCGAAGTCAGATCGGGGCCAAAGATCGGCTCAAACACAGAACGCGCCCAGTCGTACACCGACTGACCTTCCTTGCGTGCAGCCAGCGCAGCAGACTGGCGAGCGTTCCTCGCCTCAATCCGATCCTGGCGTTCCTGCCAATCCCTGAAGTCGCTGAAGGTCATGCCGGTGGAGCCGCCACCGTTACCGCCGCCCCGGGTGGGGGGCTTCCTATCCCATCGCCCCTGCGGCCTGTTCCAGCGGGACTCCCTCGGGCTAGGCCCGTCATAGCCAGGCTGGTAGTAGCCCTCCCAGCCACGAGTGGTGTCGTCCGCATATGACCCCGCGCTGATGGAGCCATACAGACCGCCGGGGATTCCGGCAGTTAGATCCCGAACCACCTGGTCCTCGGCGGGATCGCCCGAGCCGTCGTATGTCATGGCTGCACCCCAAACATCTGCATCACCTTGTAGAACTTGTCACCCTCATCAGCCCACGCCGCATCGCTGTACTGGTAACGCTTGTCCTTCTTGACTTCCTCTTCGAACTGCCACAACGGCATAGTCACTGGCTCGCCCTTCTCGGTGCGACCCTGCAAAGCCTTCTTGATAAGGGGGTCATGCAGGCTCGGATTCGTATCACCAAGCAGATCAGCCACCGTCTGGAGGTAAGGGCCAGCGGCTTCCCGCACAGTCACACCAGCCTGAAGATCCTCCTTCAATGCCGGGTACATGCGGGCAACGAACTTATCCGTCAGGCGAGCCTTGATCTCATCCGTGCTCTTCTTGCCAGTGGCAGCAGCCTGGGCTGACCACTTGGCAATGTTCTCCTGATGCAACTTGATGCCGTTGTCATAGGCGAAACGAGCAATGTCATTCACGCTGGCGTGGTAGGCAGCCTTGAACTTGGCGCGCTCCTTCGGATCAACACCGTCTGCACCAGCCATGTTCTTGACGCGCCGCTGGGCTGCCGCTTCCCACCCAGGAAGATCACTGCGGTTAGTCTCAGCCATCGCAGTATTGATGGCCTTGACATCTTCCTCAGTAACAACACCAGCAAAGACCGGCTCGTCATTGCCGTAGTAGCCAGCCTGCTTCAACAGTTTCTTGGCCGCGACCAGGCCACCCTCGCGGAGCAGTTTGTTCAAGGCGTAGACATCTTGACCAGACTCATATGCGGGAGGCTTATCGCCCTTCTGGGCAGCCTCCGGATCGTAGTCGTAGCCGTCAGGCATCCCAATCCACTTAGAGGCAGTCCCCGCAGCAGCGGGATCCGGGGGTACTGGGGCGGCCTCAGCCGTCGCCTGCGCCTGCCCGATGTTGTTTGGGGCGGGAGCACCTGACGGTGGGTTCTCTTCAGCGATCTGCGAGTCGCGCCAACCTTCAAACTGCTTCTTGGCAGCCCACCCGACCCCCGCCGTTGGGGGCAGTATTGACGCGGTGGTAACCACAAAGGGACCCAGCCAGTCCCTAACAATGTCCGTCACTTGTCCACCTCCGACTTGTACAAACGCTTCCAAGGAACCACAAAGGCAGGGTTGCTTTGCATAATCCCCAACGCCTGGTCATACAGCCACTCACGAATAGGAGCACACGCCTCACTATCCAATGTCGTATAACCAAACTTCTTGGCTTTCTCGTAAGCCTGCTTTCGCAGCCCGTCATACATTAGGATGTCTTTAGTCATCTGCGGGGCTTTTGCCTGAATCTCAGGATCAGCCGCAGCCGCAGCCACCTGAGCCAAGTCAGGCTCATTGCCCGTGTAGTTGGAATCCGGGGTGGGAACACCCTTGTAGCCATCCTTGATGGCCTTCGTGCGCGCGTCATACTCCTCTTCGCTGATCGTCCCAGCGGCCAACTTGGAATCCAGGCGACCCAGTTGTGCGTCCTTATGCAGCAGAGAAATCCACGGAGCCATCTGATCCGGCTCAAGACCGGGTGATCCCGCCGCCGCGTTCTGCCAGCGAGCGAACTGTGCTGAGTAGCCACCGTTGGGGAAGATTAGGCCCAACACGCTGCCGAACTGCTCAGCCTTGCGCGGGTTGGCCTTCACGAAATCCCAAGCGTCGCCCGTGGGCGTGTACTGCCCCTCCCTCTTCGGGATGAGAGTGAACAGCACCTCAGGCCCATACCTGTCTGCAACGGTTGCCAGTGCCTGACCACGATCACCAACCTCGTTCAGAGCGTCGAAGTACTCCTGAGTGATGATCATCTGCGAATAGGCTTTACCGTCAGTGGCCTTCACCAGCAGATCTATCACCGGGGCACCAGGGGTGACGTTCTGGGCGATAGAGCGACCAAACAGCAGCGTCGAAGCCAGTGCCTCAGCGTCCTGAGCAAGTAGCCTCTGCTGATCCGTCGTTGCCACGATCTCCCCATTCGGACCCAGTGACCAGTACTTGCCGTCCGGATTCGCGTTAGACAGGTACGTCATCGCAGGCTGCCAGTACTTACGAACCTTCTCGCTGAAGTCGGGGAACCCCAAGGCTCCCGCTATGCCAGCCACCCACGCAGGAGTGATGGCCCCCAAGATGCCCGGATCAGTGTCCGGATCGGTGTTTACATACGGACGGATGACGCTCTTGACCTGTTCTGGCACATACGAGCGATACCAGTCTGTCTCCTCCAGCACGCCTGCCGGGATCTGGACGAACGGGCCAACGCCGGGGGCGATGCCCCCCTGGAAGATCAGGTTCATCGACTGAAGGCCGATAGCCGAAGACAACATGGAGGGATCCATCTTCGGGCCACCCTTCGCTGACGCGAGGATGTCGCCCACTAAGGCCATGCCCTGAGCCAGCAGGGGCACACCCACCATCACCTGACCGTTGGACGGGTTGCGGAAGAAGAAGGCGTCATTCGGATTCCACTGGTCATCCATCATCCAGTTAGAGTCTTTGCCCAGCGCAGCAGAGTAGGCAACACCAGCCGCGTACACACGGTTGGTGTGCTTCGCGGCTTCCCTACTCCAGATTCTAATGGAGTTGGCCCACGGCTGGATGAACGGGAACACCAGGCGCAGGGCGTGCGCCCACTGGTTACGGCGCATCGCGTTGTAGAACAAGTCCTTGACCACATTGGCCCCGTACTTGTCGGTCACATAGTCAAGATCCTTCAACGTGAAGGTGCCATCACCCTTGCCCTTGGCGTTACGTTCAATCTGCCTCAGGGTGCGCTTTGCCCACCCATTGGGAAGACCGCCCAAGTTCTTCCGGGCGCTAGCAACCAACTTTGCCGCATCGTCGGCGTTCAGCACGCTTGCCAGTTGAGCGGCACGGTCCCACTTGGAGTAGCGGAACTCGGGACCGTAGCCCCACGCAACCTCGGCGCGGCCCGAGACGGCGAAGAAGTTGTCGAACCCATGATCAATGATCTCTGTGGCACGATGCAGAACGTCATTCCCGACGCGATCATCGATTGGGGCATCGACCTTCTGGACCGGCAGTCGGTCCCATGCCAACTCGCCAGCGTCGTCTAGATACCTCTCGTCGCTGCGGGCGATCTTCTCAATCAGCCGCTCGGTCTTGCGCCCGTACTTAATGGAGTCGGCCTTGGAGTGGATGTTGGTCTTCTTGAATCCCTCATCCACATGAGCCAAGAACTCTTCGTTCATGTCCAACGTATGCCGCCGCCAGCGAGCGGCTAGCGAATACTCATCGCCCACCTCTTCGCTGAACAGGTAACGCTTCAGTTTGCGGGCCAGTTCGATGTCGCCATTGGCGGGATCCCCTGCCACCTTGCGGATGTCGCGGCCACCAGCGAGCACCTTCTCCAGGTAGGGACGCCCCTGACCTCTGACGAGGTAATGCACATAGGCGTCCTCAGCCGACAGGTTCTTGGCTGCCATGATCGACTTGACGCGCTTAGGCACGTTTCCACGCATGATCGACAGGACGTTCACCGCGAGCGGAGACCCCTGCAACTTAGACAACTCAAACGACCAGCCCTTGAGGAAGCCGTCCTGCCCCGCCTCTTTCACCTGAAAACCGACGCGGCGACCAGTAGGTGCCGCAGTGCCAGGGTCAAAGTGGCTGATGCGGTCCATGAACAACTCTTGACGGAAGCGAGCCTCGTCCACGATGAGGTCGCCAGCGTCATCCGCCAGGTCAGCAAACAGGGACTCCCCGTCCAGTCGTGCGTTGCCACGGGCGAGCGGCTCCATCGCCTTGCCGATGCTCTCGTTCATCTTCTGGAACGCCTTGCCCAGGCGGGACTCCGGGGCGATGTGAGAGAAGGCCAGGGCCGCAATGCCCCACGGACTGGTGAACATCGACGGGTGGTTGTGCAGGAACATGCGAACCTGGATGTCGCCCATGTTGCGGATGATGTAAGAGCCACGGAACGCGATCACACTCATACGCCAATAGCGTTCGAACAGGTCAGTGAACAGTTCCTGCCCCGTCTCTAGTGCTCCCGGCTCACCCGACTTGTTGAGTTTCTTTGCCTCGCGCACAGACCCCATGACCCGGCGCAACTCATTCCAGTCCGGTGACATCACCCGGTCGGACAGTTCCTTCTCCAGCAGCGCAGCATTGGAGCCATCCAACACCTTACCGTCGATAACGATGCGGCCATCGGGAGAGGCAGCCAACACTTCAGCCAGGTAGTCAGAGGCGTTGTTCTGCTTGTATACGGAGGCCTTGAGCATGGAGGAGAACTGCTTCAGTTCCGCCTCATCAAGACCCGCTTGGCGACCAGCAATCTGAGTCAACTCGGTAAGCGTGTCGTAGTAGGCGGCGCGACGCTCCATGGAGTCGGTGGCGGTGATCATCCTATTCAGGTGCTTGTCCATGAAATCGTCGGCGGTGGTAGTGATCTCCTTGTCGCCCACCTTGTAGGTGAACTCGTCAGCAGCGCCGAAGTTCTTGCCGCCGACGCGAATGCCCTTGGGCCATTTCATGTTGAAGACATACGAGATCATGTTGTACGTCAAATCCACCATGCCGTCACGGTCACCAATGTGCCGAGACGCAGCCCACGGGGTCGCACCATAGCGAGCGACCTTCCGCCACATGGTGCGCTTGATCTTCCCCGAATACCCAAAAGCGTCCGCATACTTGGTGATCTTCGCCTCCGGGTCGGCCCCCAACCCGGCGCGGGCAGCCAGGCGCAACCCTGTCAACTTGCCAGTGTCACGGCTCAAGTCGCCACGGGCCATCGCCGTAGCGAAGGCCTTACGTACAGCATCCTCACTGGTGGCCGCAGCCAAGTCCTCAGCCAAGTGAGCGGGGAGGTCAGGCTGAAGTCGATAGATCAACGCGGGGCTATCAACGTTAGCCAGACCGCGCATGATGTCGCCAACATCCTCCGAATGCAGCGCATAGGCGATGCCGTGGTCGATGTCGATGGTGTCCCCCACCAGGCCAGCGGCGCGACGCAGATGGTCGCGCACGCCCTCCGGGGTGTCCGTGGTGCGCCCGCCGAACTGGTCGCCCAGCAGGTCGGAGAGTGCCCTGGCCTCCTGCTCGGCCTTCTGCCGCTTACCCTCAGCCTCTGCCGCACGCTTGGCAGCGGTGGCCCGCTGGGCTGCCGCCCACCGTCGCTTGTCATCCAGTCCGCCAGCCACCTCGTCGTACTTCAAGCCCTCGCGGAATGAGTCCTCATACGACGAAGATCCACTCTCAATCTGCAACGGCTCTTTACCCGTACGGGCTTCCACCTTGTCCCAAGGTTCGACCTGGGCGGCGGTGCGCTTGCGCGCATAGCCAGGCATCTTGTTCAACTTCTCGGCAAGAGCCTCAGCCTCCTTCAGGGTGGAACGCTTAGCAATGACCTTGCCCGACGCATGGATAACCTCAGCGCCGTCTGCGGTTTCTACAACACGAACAGGCTCAGCAGCCTTCGCCTTCTCGGCGGTCCACGCCTCATCGGCTACGCCACGACCGACAACCTCGGGCACATCGAAGCCGTTGATCTTGGTGGTGATCTCCTCGTATGTCTGCCCTGCACCCTTGCCGCGAGCAACCACACCAGCCGGATCATGAGGAGACTTCGGATCCACCTTGTGGATACGCACCTGTTTGGCGGGGTTCCAATAGACCTTGACTAGGTGGTCATCGCCACCCATGTGCGCTCCACCCTTGTGGGTGAACCCTCCATAGCCCTTGCTTTCGAGGTACTCACGGACAGCGGTGAATGCCGTCTCTCTGCCGCTTATCTCGCGCGGCAGATTGTCCCAAGGGATCTCGTCAATAACGTTCATCCATGTCGCGTCTCCGCGCTCACGGCGATACTTGACGCGCTCCCATGTTTCAGCAAGAACACTGTCCACGCCATCGGGAACCTCGTCGGCCAGTTCGGCCTTGGCGACCCGGTTGGCTGCACTCTGGAATAGGTCCAACAGCCCCTGCTCTGTGTCAGAAATGGGGCCAGTCTCTGGGGCAATGCCAAGAGCCTCCTCCTCGGGAGATGCTGCGCGGGGAACCCGCTTTTCAAGGTCAAAGAACTTGACAGGGATAGCCTCTTCGATCTGATAAACCACCGCGTTGGGGCTTGCCTTCCCATAGGAGGAGGCGGTTGCAAATGAGTCGGTCGTGTACAGACCGGGGCCAACTAGGTTGTCCGTCCCGTTGCGGTTACGGGACTTCTCGCCACCCTCAACAAGATCGTCAATAGTGTTGCCAGTGCCGTGGTATTGAATGTTCAGCCCGCGCGTATCTACCTCGGCAACGGGGGGAATGGTAGACCTGCGCACCTCTGGCGGGGAGCCAAAGATCTCACTGACAATATCTTCGTTTGAGTCCCTGCCCGTGAAGCCTAGAGCCGTGAACTCACGAACATCGTCAGTACCGGCACTGTATGCAATGGTCGCCAGTTCCTTCTCCACAACGCGAACCGGAACGCCACTCTCCGCTCCGCGCGAGGCGAGAATAACGTCCTCGTCCGCAACTTGATACAAGTTGTTTTCGCGATCAAGAAAGACGGTGATCGGGCGGGGGAAGCCACCGGCACCTACGTCCTCATTTACCGACCTGATCTCATCGACACTTTTACCAATGGAGCGATTCTGGTCAGTCATGCGGGGCGACTTGCCATTCACCCACACCACATCGGGGTCAGTAATACGGGGGTTGGCTGCCGCCGCCTCCTGCGGATCAAACGACCTAGAGCCAGATTCGATCTGCTTCAGTGGCTCAATCTGGAACGGGTTGTGCTTGTGGTGGTCCTCATGAACCGTGTACTTGTAGTCGTCGGCTACGCGCTTGGTGTCATTGACATCGCGGGCGACCTGAGCCTCGGTGGCCTCCCATTCAGACTGCGCCCTGTTGGCTGCATCTTCCACTGTGCGAGTCCGCCCCAGGTAGGCTTCAGCGAATGACATACTGCGCTTCGCCTGACCGGCCACAATAGCCTGGTCAAACGGCTCAGTCTCTGGACGCCGAGAAACCACATCGGCAAAGCGCGCGTCAGCCTCAGCGGCATCAGCGGCTGTCTCGCCCGCGCGAGCAGTGGCGTCGTCCAACTTGCTGCCGATGTCGTCGGCCTTGATCGCACCCTTGCCCTTGGCGATAGCAATGGCCTCATCGCCCTGGGTGACGTACCGAGTAAACCTGCCACCGGATACAGCGTGGAGGGCATTGTTCAAACCCTTGAAGGCGGCGTTGAACTCCGCAGCACCGACATACATGCTGGGATCGAAGGCCCTCGTTCCCAGATCAATCAGGCCCGAGATTGCGTTATACGCATCTGAACCACGGTTGCCATGCAAATACGTATTGGCCGCGTATTGGCCAAGAGTGGACGGCGGTGGAATAACCTCGGTGATATTCTGGACCTTGCCGTCCTCCCCCATTACCTGGCGGGCCTGCTTCACCCCGGCCATGTACTGGGTGCCAAGAACCTGACGGTCGAACTCAGCCTTGATCTTGGACGCCTGAGCCTCCGGGTCGATGACAAACCCGTCACCCCAGTCAAGGAAGTTGCTATCCAGGCCGTCGCCCTGGTAGTAGCCCATGGCCCCTTGGGCCATCATCCCGATGGTGGTGTCGGTAGAAAGGATGTCGGCCAGGGACGGGAGTGGCTCATCTCCACCATCTGCCGCGTTGACAGCGGCCTTCACCACGTTGGTCCCCTGCTCAAAGGGGGCCTCCAGCATGGCCATAGCCACCTGACCCACAGACCCAACAAGCCCGTAAAGAGAATCTGCGTTAGCGGAATCAACAGCGGCCTGCTGTTGCTGGGCCTGCGCCTCAATCTTGGCCCGCTCTACCTCGTTCTTGTAGGCGGTCACCTTCTCCTGTTGGTCAGTTATCTTCATCCCGATGTCAGACTCGGGGTCGATGCCCATGCCAGCCAGGGTGGCCGCGACATCAGGAGTGCCGCCCGCGTTCTTTAGGTCAGTCAAGAAGGTGGGACTGCTCATCCGCGACCGGATGAACGTCTCATTCCATGCGTCGTCACTACCCAACATGGAATGGAGGGCCTTCTTGGCGCGCCTCCGCATTGCTTTTGCTGCTGCGTCGTCTCCGCCCATACCAAAGGCGGGCATCATTCCGTGGGCTGTACGCACTATCGTCCCTGAGAGTTGAGCCAGTTCACCATCGCCCCAAGTTCAGGGCTGGGATGAGCGGCGAATGCGGCGCGAACGATGAGTGACACATCGTCGCGAGGCTGAGCGGCAGCAGGTTCAGCCATTGGGGCAGGACCAGGGCCAGGGCCGAACGGGGCACCAGCGGTGATCGGCTCGGACGGGCGCTGCGTAGGGGCATCCAGTGGGGTGTGAGTCTCCACCGGCTGGGGGGCTGACTGCCCCTGCATGGGGGCTTGCCCCTGAACGTCCATCAGATCAGACGCAGCACCGTATTCGTCCTGCGGGATCCAGCGAGCGGCCACCTTCTCCTCGGGTCCACCGTCAGTACGACGCGACAAAGCGCCCGGACCAGATGCTGGAGCCGGGTTGTTGGGTTGCCGATAGCCGCCTCTACTCATCCACGCCCCCCTCGGCAATGGTTTCGATAGCGAGAGTGGCCTCCTGATGGAAGTCAGCCCGCTCAATCTCGTATGCCTGATGGGCATGGATCGCGATGCCGAACGTGGCAGCGATCTCACTCAACGCATTACCCAGGTTGTCCATCAGGATGAGGGGCACATGCCACAACATGGACTTCTGGAACCGAGTTGGCCGCACCACAAGTTCGATTACTTCGTCCTCGTCCATGTGAAGGCACTAGGCAGTGGAGCCAGCGGGAGTCGAACCCGCGTCCCACCCCACACGCTTCGGTACTAAAGGGTGGTCGAAACCAATCTGGCCCCTCGCCTGGTCAATAGAGTCCAGCCACGACTATCCCGAATGCCAAGAACCCGCCCCAGCCTTCTGCGTTGTTCTCGAAATAGATAGTGTCCCCGGTGTCAAAGCAGGCATTCACGAAGTCATCGGTGATCATCCACATGTAGTGGTGGTCACCTACTGTGCCGACGCCGCCGACCTCAGGGTCATCGCCCATTAGAGGGGGGCCTCTCTCATGGTCCGTGCGCTCATATTGGCCTGCCCGCGAGAGTCCAGCCCAGCCAGTAGTTGGGCTACCCCCTGGGGTTGGCCCCCTTCGGGCGGGATTCCGGGTGGACCCTGCGGTGGCCCGGCCTGCTGGCCCTCTTCGGCCATGTCTTCCGGCGACTCTTCCTTTGGCTCAAGGGCCTTTGCCACGATCTCTTCGATGGGCTTGCCTGTGCGCCGCCCCTTGATGGCACTGGAGATCAGTTCAAGGATCTCCGTTGGGTCTTGACCCTGGGCAACCATCTGCGGAATAGCCTGTGCCGCTCCGAGTAGCCCAGTCTGGAGGGATTCGCGCAGCCGCTCCATGTCGATCTTGCGCTCTTCCTCCCCTGCGTCCAGGTCAGCGGGCATCTGACGACGCATGAAGTCCTTGCTAACCAGTCCCCCGCCCATGGCCTGGAGTCCAAACACCAGCCAACGGTTGGGATCAAGGCCAGCCAGCAGGCCGTATTGGACATCGACGCTGTAGTCCTTAGCAATGTCCTTGCTGGGCACATACTTAACTTCGAACGGGGTGCCATTAGCCAGCCCAGACAGGGTGCGCTCGCGGCTGCCGTAGACAGCCTCTTCCACCCGCAGGTTCAGGCTGATCAGTTCCGTCAGGAATCGGGCCATGACGGCCTGGGCGGTCTTGATCTGGGTGTCGAAGCCACCCATCAACGCCTGGACACCACGGCCTGTGACAACAGAGGAGTCCATATTGCCGGTACGGACCTCGGGGAATCGGCTTCCGTTGCGCAGTTCAGAGTCCAAAGCCCCCTGTTCTGCGAAGGCAGCCTGCGGCAGATCCAGTTTGATGCGCTGCACACCGGCTGGATTGTTGGTTCTGATGATCGCATCGGGTCCCAGCGGGACATTCGGAACATCAGGGGGCAGGACAAGGGGGGCTTGGACAGCCTTGTGGGCTGCTTCCATCGTCAACAGTGCGAAACGGGACTTTGCCAACTGCACGAACAGCACATCGTCAAATTGTCCACGCGGGGCACTGGGACCAGGGCGAGCGGCCACCTTGATGAGGCACTCCCCCACCGGGTTTGGAATGTCGTAGAGGATGAACCCCTCAAACGAGGGCAAGAACGCCATGTCACGCTCTTTGTCATGGTAGAGGCACACCTCGACCATGTTGGATCCGCCGTGGTCCCGCTTACGGGACTCCAACTGGGAATGGACCTCCGGGTAGAGGTCGCACAGTTCATCTTCGGTCATATGCAGGCGTTGGTACATGCCGACCACGCGCCGGAAACGGTCATACAAGGGGTAGCACCCCACCGGATTGATAAGCCGGATCACCGGCATGTCCAAATCCGGGTCGATCTCCACCCGACCAGGCAGGAAGCCGTAGGTCAGATACTGGTCCGCCGCCGAGTACATCTGGTTCTGGAGGTCGGAGGCTGTCACCATGCCAGTGGCAATCTTGGTGCGCTTGTCAGCCTTACGCTGTGCGGCCTCGCTGGTCATAGACGGCGACCAACAGTTCACCGCAGGCAGAGGGGCGATCATCTCGCTCAGGTCCCTGGCTGCGATGTCGATCATGTTGGCGACAATCGGCTCCTGCCAAGGACCCGAGTCGGGGAACAGGTCGGGGGCCACATCGGACATGCGGCCTTCTCGTACCGCCAGCACTTGACCCATGCGCGTATCGCGGTCAGCGTTGCGAGTCCGCTCCCGCCAATACCGCTGCACGATGTCGCGCGTCGCATAGACCATGCTCACCGGAACATACCTGCCATCTCAAGTTCCTCCGCACTGACGACATACTGTCGCTGCTTATCCCTGGGGGTCTGGAACACTGAAGCCATATGCGAACCACCCTGTGCGGTCTGCACTAACTCCAAGCAGCGAAGTTCAGCCATCCACAAAGCCATCACTAGGTCTGTCTTGTGGCCTTTTAGAGCATGCTTGGATTGCATGGTCTTCGGATCCCACGTAAGTAACTGCTCGCGTAGCGACTTCACGGCCTCCGTCATGGGCTGCGGAAGGCTAATCAGTTCCTGATCAAACAGCATCGTCATCGCCGCGATGCCAAACTCCGGGTCGTTCTTGTTGTTGCCGGTCAAGTGGTCAGTGAGGACCACGCCACGGGTGGCAAGGAAGGACCGGATCTCGGTGTCCTGGGTGAGGAACGCCTGGAAGGCGTTCTTCTCCACCCGCCACTCATGGATCCCGTACTTCTCAGTCCACGTTTTGATGAGAGTGCGGATCTCGTCTGGCTTCATCGCCGCCTGGTTGTGGACATCCAACACCCAACGGCGATTCGTCAGCCGATCAAAGCCGATGAGGACTGCTGCCGTGTACCCCGACATAGCGGGGTCCAAGCCAGCCACCAGCCGCAACCCGTTCATGCCGCCTTCGCGTCCTGTCCGCGTATCCGGCAATCTGCCCGGAGGCGATCCTCGGGTACAACCCGAGATCATCTCCGGTGTGAAGTAGGAGTCCTCCGCGATCTGCTCCTGCATGTACAGTCGCGCCCACTCCGCAGGCGGCAGTCCGTCGCGGACCTCCGCAAGCGTCTCACCATCCCAACGCTGATACAGTCCATCCTCCCCCGGCAACTCGTCGGGGTCAGATGGGCTATCGGACTTCGGCCACAGGGTGACCCAATCCTTCGGGGACTCCGCAAACTCAAGAACAGCCGGTTGCTTCAGGTAGGTCCACGGGGACTGTTGCCCGTGGTAGCGATCCGGGTTCTGCAACTCCACATAGAGGTCCGTGGGGGCAATGCGGGTGCCGATCACCAGAAGCCGCCCCGACCTCGGAGCCAGACGGGAGCCGACAATACCCAACAGCCAACTGATCTGCTTCTCATAGTCAGCGACGTTGGTGTTATCAATGGAGTCATCGACAATGATCAGATCAGAACGGGAACCATAGATCTGACCTCGCAGGCCGGTGGCCTGCACAGTCGGATCCTTCGCTTCAGCCCCGCGAATCTTGGAACTGATGTAGAAGCGGGTGGCCGACCACCCGGCAGAGTCGTCATCGAAACCACCGGGTGGGGCGAAATCGTCCACCAACTTCTGATACTGGTCGCTGGTCAAACGCTCTTTGATCTGAAGCAGGAACTGCTCAGCCAACTTCTGGGCCTTCGACACCACAATGATCTTCACCGAAGGGTTCTTCAGGATCCGCCACAGCGCGTAGTTCACCGTCACCGTGGTGGACTTAGCATGCCCAGGGGGCGTGTTCACAATGATGCGGGTCTGCTTGCCTGGGATGTACTCCTGGGACGGATGCAGATCCCTAGGCTCCCGGCCCTCCAACAAGTCGAACCACTGCAACTGGTGGGGGAACAGTTTCTGGCCTAGGTACTTCTCGCAGAACTCGGGAAAGTCAGGCACCGGCTTCATCGGGGTAGGCTCTCCACCCCGCTGGGACTCCCGAATCTCCTCCACCGCCTTGGCAAACAGAGGATCCTTCAGATACTGCTGCCATGTGGACCGGGAACGCCCAACCTCCCGGCACGCCTGAGCAATGTTGCGCCCATTGCGCAACTCAGCCAGCAACTTCCGCTTCGTCGCTTCCGCGTTTCCCTTCCGCCCAGCGCCCGGACGCGCTCCACCCCGATTCGAACGCCGAGGTGCATCACTATTCATGCACCTCCACTAGGGGGGTGGAACGTAGTCACCGGCTGCGGTGAGTGAGTACGTTCCGGGGGGATCACCGGAGCAACAGCGACGGTGGAAGAAGCCACATCGGTGTGATGTGGCGTGGATCACTCTCCGGTGAGCGTTCGGTGCGAAGAACGCGAACTCATAGAGACATATAGAAGCCGCCTGTGATGAGCGTAAAGAAGATAAAGAAGGCGATCCCCCCGGAGGGATCGCCGTATATAGAGATATATCTAGGGGGGCCGCTGTACATACGTACATTAGGACCGACGCACACCCGACAACGAACCCCCACCACCAAAATCTACGCACATCCGAAAGGCGACTGGCTACTACGTAGCAATGGCGCGATTAAAAACCCCTGGGTCATACGTGAACTGTGATTCAGGCATCCCCGTTCCTGTGGGCGTACTCCAGCATGAGTATTCCTGATTTCCTATTCCTGTATTACGATTCATGTATGCGTATACACGTATATCACTGTATATGTCCGAACCCTCCTTAGTTAGGTTTGCCTCCCCTTACCTCCCCGGCTCTCCACTTAGGCTCCCCTTACTTGAGTCGGGACGACTCACCTTTCCTTTACTTAGGTTAGCCTTACCTCATTACCACCGTATTAGCCTGTCACCCGATTGGCCTATCAAGTGGAACCCCCGTCGTGCCGTTACAACGGGGACAACTTGACAGGGTTCCGGTTAGATATCCCGATCACCTGATCGGCCTATTAACTAGCCTCTAGGCTTGACCGATACCCTGACTACAATCGAATAACGCAACATGACACATGGAAAGGATTCCGTCATGAACACCGGCATGTATGTGTCGCGTGTGACCAAGCCTGAGCGTGCCCGTATGGGCAAGGGCGTGATACACCCCCCGGCTAAGCCTGTGGCATCACCCCGCTATCGCGACCGCCTGGCTACTGCGACAGACTGGCAGGATGCAACATCTCGCAAGGATGTTACTGTGATGATGCCCGATGGGACTACGTTCGTGGTCCCCCCGGAGTATCAACCGACTGGCCGCCGCTCGCGTGGCGACCATGAGACCACTGGCAACCGGACCACTACCGCCGGAGCACAGCGCGAGCGTATGCACGGGGTCACCCTTGCAGAGGTACAGCGTGCCATTCTGACCGGGCAACCGATCAAAGGCTACTGACCGTCTAGGTGACGCTCCAGTCTCGATACGGGGAGACTGGAGCATTGCCTAGGTGACCAGTGTCACCTACTAAGCACAGCCCCGTGCCGTATGGGCACTACGTTGGGGCGGAGGGTTGGCAACCCCCCTGGCGTCGCCAGTGTGCGATGAGTGAAAGTGCTGCGGGTTGCGCCGCGAGTGTAGGTCGGTCTGACATGTGCCGACCATGACAGCCACATGTCACCTAATCGGAGCATTAAGGTGGCAACATGCCACACCGATAAGATAGTGTCAGCACATAGGGAAGGGAGAAGGATTACTGATGTTGCTTTCCCAACGTACCCGCGCCCATACCAAATGGGAAGAGGGCTATGGGGGCCGTTACTGCGCGTGCTGCGGTATTGCTCCCAGTGATAAGAAGAAGGCTAAGCGCGCCATGCGGCGCATCGAAAAGCGTGAGTGGAAGAAGGAAACAGAATGACTACACGTTTTGCTATTGTCAAGGGTGCCAGGGATAGCGTTATGCTTGAGCGTTATCTTCCTAGCAATTATTACATCGTTGGTGGCGCTAAAGAAGGTTTTATTATCGCGGGTAGTGATAATGATGGGTGGACATTAGACGACTATGTTATTCCTCGTTTGTCAAGTGGCAATATGGGATGCAGGGAATTGGTGGATGCCAGTCGAAGGGAGTGAGTGAGATGGATCCTGCCTTTGCGGACTCACTGGTCCGCACCATGATGTTGGCCCATTGGACTCTGGGAATGCCGACTGAGGACATTGAGGTGGCCCCAGATATGGAAGAAGTGAAACTGTTCGTGTTGTCCGTGCTGGACGACATTGCATCTCTTGTGTGACTTGAGTCTCTGACGTATGGGATGGACGATCTGCCCCCATATGTCACTGACTGAGGTACATACAACCGAGAAGGGAAGATCATGTTTAGTAACGTGTTGGACCGCGACCTTGCCCTGTGTGAGGCCGCGAAGAGTGACGAGCCTACGCAGGCTCTGGGTCTCTTGGATGCACTGGTGGAGAACCCGGTGCCTGGGCCGTATGACCTGGGCGCTGTGGCAGCATTGTTCCTCATGCTTGATGAGCGTGGCATGGCTGCCGAAGTGGCACGGCGTGCCGTCGCCAGTGAGGGTCCAAGCAGTTCCCTGGGCGATCTGGTGCTACGGGCCATTACTCAGGGACTGCCTGGCCTCATTGTCCGAGCGGCATTTGCAAGTTCCGAAGACGAAGTGCGGCGGATGATCGCCGCAAGGGAACAGGGTGAGGAGTGAGTAACATGACGCACACTGATGAGATTGTCGCAGTTAAGTGTATTGATTGCGAGGAAGAGATTGAGGTATACGAGGACGGATGCCCGGTTGGTGACGTTCAATGCTGGGAGGACGGCATCCAATGCTGGGGATGCTATGAGAGTGAGTACCCGTCAACCGTTTATCACTACGTGCCAGGAGTTGAGGTAAGTCACGAGACTGCCAAGATTCCAATGTTCTACGTGTACGACCACGGATTCATGGATCAGTGGGGAGACACCGAACCGTATGGGGTTGACCTTGAATTGAGCCGTACCTACCACAGTAGTAGTGGGTGGCGAGGATACAACGAAACCAGGCCGACTGGTGATTGGCATGAGGTGAAGGCGGGATGGACTACCGGAGACTGGGGAGACTCGATTGCCAACAGTAAGCGGGACGCTAACCAGTGGATGGAAGACCTCATCACTGGTGAAGCGGACTGCCCTGTTGAGGTAGTGATCGCTTTCGATCCGACTAGCAACGTGTTCAGTACCGCCGTTGGTATCTGGGTGCGGGATGAGGATGCGGAAACATTCATCGAATACATCGGTGAGGCAGTGGAAGGGCTGTGATTGAGATGACTGACGAAGCACTGTGGTGCGAGAAGGCGGGATGGACTACCGGGCGTGAAGGAAAGTGCGTGAACTGCGGACATGACAAGGAGGCGAAGGAAAGTGCGTGAGCAGATGAGTAATGAACTTGAGACAAAGATTGTCTCAGCAGAGCAACTACGGGTGCTGTGTAGATACGCAGTAGAAAGGGATTATGACCATATCCCTTCGATGGAAAAACTGGACGAATACGGATATTCGCTCCTCGTTGGCTGTGAAAGGTCAGGAGTAGTCCACGCCAAAGTGTTCGCCAAGATAGATGGCTCAATGATTCCCTATGAGTCATTTCTGACCATCTCTGCCGAACAATGGGACGTTCTGATGTCGCTGACAGATTACATAGAAGGCGGGATGGACTACCGGGCGTGAAGGAAAGTGCGTGAACTGCGGACATGACAAGGAGGCGCAGACATGACTGACGTTGAGCGTATGCGTATGTGGATTCTCAGTGATGAGAGTCTGTATCTCGCACTGCGTTATGCATCCGAGACTGCCCACGCGGTCCAATATATGAAGGATGTTGTCGAGATTGCATTGGACATTGAGAATCTGACCCCGTTCCAACTGGAGTTCATGCCGAACATGGATTCCTGGGAGATGCGGGCCATGATCAGTGAACTTATTGAGGAGGCGCAGACATCATGACTGGCTTGGAGATTCTGTACGTCGTGTTCATTGTTGGACTGCTCGTCTTTAACAGCGAGGGAGTGAACTATGTACGGTGAGCCTGAGAGTTACCAGCACATACCGCCCCCACCGTCCGCCTATGTGGTGGACTGTGAGGTGTGCGGACTGGAGTTGTGGCCTCATGATCGCCATGAGTGTGACCCGGAATGGGTTGCATATGTGGACTCACTGCTTGACAGTGATGCTCCCGACGAAGACGTGATCCCCGAACACTTGATCCGTTCGGGTGACGAAGACTTGCGTGCAACACTGCACGTTGGAATGATTGTGGAAGGGGAAGAGAGATGGGTTTGTTTTGGAGCGACGTGATCCGGTTGCAGGAGAGGGTCACGGAAGCACTGCAAGACGCAGTGCGTGAAGGCAACGAAGAGATCAACATCCGCGAGTTGGCTGAAGGGGTGGGCATTGACATCAGTCAGAGCCGGGAGTTCAGGATGACTATCGAAGTCTCCGGGACCATCACCTACTCGGGCGGTGAGCCTGACCTGGAACTGGACATGCTGGATACGTCGTGTTCATTGTTGGACTGCTCGTAGTGTGGATGTTCAGGGTGCGTACTGGAATGACTGAGTAACTAGACACTAGGAAGGGAGAGTGTCATGCAGAAGGTGACCCGGCGTGCGTTCATTGTGACACGCGAGTTCACCGTCACCGGACGGGTGATTGTCAACGACGAGAACGACGACGAGGAGATGCAGGCGTTGTATGACGCACTGGACAACATCTTCCTTGACTACAGGTTCACGCACTGGACAACATCTTCCTTGACTACAGGTTCGACTGAGAGGATGAGGGATGAGTGACAAGCAGGTAGACAGGATCAACCTGCTCCTGGCTAAGGCCGAGAATGCCGCCACCCAAGAGGAGGCGGATGCATACAACGCTAAGGCCAGTGAGTTGATGATCCGATACGGGATTGAGCAGGCCATGCTGGCTGCCGCACAGGCAGGCAAGGATGTGACTGAGGCCATCGTTGAGGTGGAGATCGCATTCACTGGCATGTTCGATGAGACTTTCAAGAATCAGGCGTGGCATGTGTCCCGTGCCCTGACTGATGGTGCCGTGTCTGGCTTCCATCGGTCGGGGTTCAAGGCATACAACGGGGAGAAGATCCCCCTACGTCTGACGTTGATTGGCTTTGAGTCTGACATCGACAACTGCAAGGCGATGATCGCATCGCTACGGTTGCAGTGTGAGTCGGAGTTGTTCGACTGGTGGGAGCAGAACAAGGGGGGGTACAAGTACTACTCCCAGTACGACAAGAAGGTGGCCCGGCGTGCGTTCATTGAGGGATACACGACGGCTGCCTGCCAGAAGATCAGGAACGTGTATCGCAAGGTGAAGGAGGAGGCTACTAGTCAAGGAACTGGGGCTGAGGTAGCACTGGTGGACAGGAAGAAGCAGGTCGATCAGTACATGGACAAGTTCAATCTAGGTAAGGCTCGTGCCCGCTATGCCAGGACGGATGCTAGTGGCAGGGCTGCTGGCCGTGCGGCTGGCGGTCGTGCTGACGTGGGTGGTCGGGCTGTTCGTAACGCAGGAAGGATTGGAGCATGAG
>ERZ724513.399-NODE-399-length-20757-cov-12.727949_pt1 | contig 20757 bp, 19 predicted proteins | sample MGYA00376046_ERZ724513 | MGnify/ENA primary metagenome ERZ724513 (study PRJEB28724, sample SAMN07190883) | activated sludge metagenome | isolation source: activated sludge of sewage treatment plant in Hong Hong | place: Hong Kong | collected 2016-03-17 ...
GCGGTCGGTTCCATGCTGTGGCGGGCCCTGGCCCCCGGCACCGAACCGCGCACCCAGATCCTGTTACCGCCCCTGAAGTGGAGCCCCCAGCCCGATGACGCCCAGGCGCTGCTGACCGCGCTGGCCACCACCATCCGCTCCGGACTGGCCGCGGCGCGGCCGCTCGGCACGCTCGCGAACGACGCGGCGGCCCTCGGCCCGGCCGACGGCTCCGGCCCCGACCTGCCCGCGGAGACCCGCGGCGGCTTCGACGACGCCGTCGTCACCACCATCGCCGGGCAGTCCGAGCGGCTGTGGGGCCTGACCTCGGCGCTCACCACCGACCCGCGCACCGGGCTGACCGGTCTGCAGTACACCGCGCCGTTGCGGGAGGACATGCTGCGGGCGCTGAGCCAGACCGAGCCCCCGGAGAGCCGCAACGCGCTGGCCGCCCAGCGGCTGGGGGTGGTCGGCAAGACCATCGGCGACCTGTTCGGCGCGGTGTCGATCGTCAACCCCGGCGGCTCCTACACGCTGGCCACCGAACACAGCCCACTGCCGCTGGCGCTGCGCAACGACCTGGCCGTGCCGATCCGGGTGAAACTGCAGGTGGACGCCCCGCCGGGGATGACGGTCACCGACATCGGCGAGCAGGAGCTGCCGCCGGGCTACCTGCCGGTCCGGGTGCCCGTCGAGGTGCACTTCACCCAGCGGGTGGCGGTGGACGTCACGCTCCGCACCCCGGACGGGTTGCAGCTCGGCGAGCCGGTGCGCCTCTCGGTGCACTCCAACGCCTACGGCAAGGTGCTGTTCGCGATCACCCTGCTCGGCGGGGCGGTGCTGGCCCTGCTGGTCGGGCGCCGGCTCTACCACCGCTTCCGCGGCCAGCCCGACCCGGCCGACCTCGACCGGCCCCGCCGGTACCCGACCCGCGACGACACGTGAAACCCGCCCCGCCACCGGCGAGCGGGCCGTCCCAACCACCGCTCCCCCGCACCCCACCCGCCGGGCTCACCGCTCGGCCGGTGCGACCGGAGTTGACCGACGCGGCGGTGGTCTCGCGGTCGTGGGGCATGGCGCTGGCCACCCTGATCAGCCGGATCACCGGGTTCACCCGGATCGTGCTGCTGGCCGCGATCCTGGGCGCGGCGCTCTCCAGCGCGTTCTCGGTGGCCAACCAGCTGCCGAACCTGGTGGCCGCGCTGGTGCTGGAGGCCACCTTCACCGCCATCTTCGTGCCGGTGCTGGCTCGCGCCGAACGCGACGACAGCGACGGCGGGGAGGCGTTCGTCCGGCGGCTGATCACGCTGGCCACCACGCTGCTGCTCATCACGACCGTGTTGTCGGTCGCGGCGGCTCCCCTCCTGGTGCGCCTGATGCTGGGCCGCGACCCGCAGGTCAACCAGCCGCTGACGACCGCGTTCGCCTATCTGCTGCTGCCGCAGGTGATCTTCTACGGATTGTCCTCGGTGTTCATGGCGATCCTGAACAACCGCAACGTCTTCGGCCCGCCGGCGTGGGCGCCGGTGGTCAACAACATCGTCGCCATCGCCACGTTGGGCGTGTACCTGGTTGTGCCGGGCGAACTCACGGTGGACCCGGTACAGATGGGCAACGCCAAGCTGTTGGTGCTCGGCGTCGGGACCACGTTGGGCGTGGTGGCCCAGGCGGCGGTGCTGCTGGTGGCGATCCGGCGGGAGCGGATCAGCCTGCGCCCGCTGTGGGGCATCGACGCCCGGCTCAAACGCTTCGGCACGATGGCCGCGGCGATGGTGCTCTACGTGTTGATCAGCCAGATCGGTCTGGTCGTGAGCAACCAGATCGCCAGCACCGCAGCGGCTTCCGGGCCGGCGATCTACAACTACACCTGGATGGTGTTGATGCTGCCGTTCGGCATGATCGGCGTCACCATCCTCACGGTGGTGATGCCGCGGCTGAGCCGCAACGCCGCCGCGGACGACACCCCGGCCGTGCTGGCCGACCTGTCGCTGGCCACCCGGCTGACCATGGTGACGCTGATCCCGGTGGTGGCGTTCATGACGGTCGGCGGACCGGCGATCGGCAGCGCGCTGTTCGCCTACGGCAAGTTCGGCCAGGTCGACGCCAACTACCTGGGCATCGCGATCGCCCTGTCGTCGTTCACGCTCATCCCCTATGCCCTGGTGCTGCTGCAGCTGCGGGTGTTCTACGCCCGCGAGCAGCCGTGGACGCCGATCTTCATCATCGTCGCGATCACCATCGTGAAGATCGCCGCGTCGCTGGCCGCGCCGCACCTGACCGACAACCCCGAGCTGGTCGCCGGCTACCTGGGCCTGGCCAACGGCCTCGGTTTCCTGGCCGGCGCGATACTCGGCTACGTGCTGCTGCGGCGCGCCCTGCGCCCGCCGCGGGGCCGGCTCCTCGAGCACGAGGTGCTGCGCACGATCCTGGTGACCATCACCGCATCGCTGGCGGCCGGTCTGATCGGCCATCTCGCCGACCGGCTGCTCGGGCTGTCCGCGCTGACCGCGCACGCCGGCGGGGCCGGTTCGCTGCTGCGGCTGCTCATCCTCGGCGTGATCATGCTGCCGATCATCGTCGCGGTGCTGATGGCGGCCCGGGTACCCGACGCCCTGGCCGCGGCCGCCGCCGTCAAACGGCGCATCGGACGCACCCCCGCGGTACCGGTGAGCACCGTCTCGGGTGGCGCCGCCGGTGCCCGCCGAGAGCCGATCGCCGAGACCGCACCTGGGCATACCCCCGTCACGTACCCTGAGCGCAGCAATTCGTCCGGACCGCCGCCACCAGGGCTTCGGTACGGGCCCGCGGCGGCCCCGCCCGCGGTGGGGTCAGGGAAAGGACCTGAGGTGAACGACCAACCCTCGGGCATACCCGCGTCGAATCCTCCGGGCGACGCGACGACGAAGATTCCGCGAGCGGCCGCCCCCCTCCAACCCGAAGCATTCGCACCCGACCCCACCACCAGTCTGCGCACGCCTGAGCCGGCCACCGAGTCCGCCCAGCAGGAGGACGTCCACCTGCTGCCGGGGGCCAGCATCGCGGGCGGCCGCTACCGCCTGCTGGTGTCCCACGGCGGCCCGACCGCGCTGCGGTTCTGGCAGGCCCTGGACACCGCCCTGGACCGCCAGGTCGCGTTGACCTTCGTCGATCCCGGCGGCACGTTGCCGCCCGGGCAGGTGCAGGAGATCCTCGAGCGCACCCTCAAGCTCAGCCGACTCGACAAGCCGGGCGTCGCGCGGGTGCTGGACGTGACCAACGCCGGCGCCGGCGGCCTGGTCGTCTCGGAATGGATTCGCGGCGGATCGCTGAAGGAGGTGGCCGACACCTCCCCGTCCCCGATCGGCGGCGCACGCGCCGTGCAGGCGCTGGCCGCCGCGGCCGAAGCGGCGCACGCCGCCGGGGTGGCGCTGTCCATCGACCATCCCAGCCGCATCCGCGTCAGCATCGACGGCGACGTGGCCCTCGCGTTCCCGGCGACCATGCCCGACGCCACCGCCTCCGACGACATCCGCGGTATCGGTGCAGCGCTGTACGCGCTGCTCACTGACCGCTGGCCGCTGCCGGAGACCGGTGCACCCAGCGGCCTGCGGCCCGCCGAGACCGACCCCGCCGGACAGCCGACCGAGCCGCGCGCCGTCGACCACAACATCCCGTTCCAGATCTCGGCGGCGGCCGCCCGCGCGGTGCAGGAGGGTGGCGGAATCCGCAGCGCACCAACGCTTCTGCACCTGCTGCAGCAGGCGACCGCGGTGGCGGATCGCACCGATCTGATCGAACCGGTCGAGGACGCTTCCACGCGGGGATCCCGAGCCGCCGACGACGACGATCCGGAGGCGGCCGCCCGGCGACGGCGCAACCTGTTCATCGGGATCGGCGTCGGGGCCGGGATCCTGATCGTCGCGCTGATCGTGCTCGCCTCGGTCCTCAGCCACGTCTTCGGCGATGTCGGCGGCGGCCTCAAGGGTGACCAGTTGGGCCTCAACCCCTCGACCTCGTCGGCGCCCGACTCGGCCCCGGGCGATGTGGTGAAACCGACCCGCGTCACCGTGTTCTCCCCGATGGGTGGCGCCGACAACCCCGCGCAGGCGGACAAGGCCCTGGCCGACAGTGGCTGGGAGACCGACGTGTACACCGATTCCAACCCGTTCCCGAACTTCAAGAACGGTGTCGGCCTGATGCTGCAGTTGCCCTCGCCCACCACGGTCGGCAGCGTGTCGCTCACCGTGCCCAGCAGTGGCACCGCCGTGCAGATCCGCTCGGCCGCCACGCCCAACCCGGCCAGCCTCGAGGACACCACGGTGCTGACCCCGCCGACACCGCTGAAGACCGGCACCAACACCATCACCGTCACCGGCGCCTCGCCGACGTCGAACCTGCTGGTGTGGATCTCGACGCTGGGCACCACCAACGGCAAGAACAAGACCACGATCTCCGGCCTCACCGTGAAGGCGGCGTCCTGAACAACGGTGAAGTGCCGGGGGCGGCGCGGCCGGATACTGTCCGGCCATGGCCGGCCGCAGTGGTGAGAACCGCAGTGACGCAGAGTTGTTGGCAGCCCATGTCACCGGCGACCGCTACGCCTTCGAAGCGCTGTTCCATCGCCACCACCGCCACCTCTACCGGCTGGCGCGGCTGACCACCGCCAGCCCGGAGGACGCCGCCGACGCGCTGCAGGAGGCGATGCTGTCCGCGCACCGCACGGCAGCGTCGTTTCGCCACGACGCCGCCGTCGGGAGCTGGCTGCACCGGATCGTCGTCAACGCCTGCCTGGATCGGCTGCGGCGCGCGCGGTGCCGCCCCACCGTCGAACTGTTCGACGACACCTGCGCGGTCGGCGACCGCACCGCGCAGGTCGACACCGCGATCGTGGTGCAGCGGGCGCTGATGCGGCTGCCCGTCGAGCAGCGCGCGGCGGTGGTCGCGGTGGACATGCAGGGCTATTCCGTCGCCGACACCGCCGCGCTGCTCGGCGTGGCCGAGGGCACCGTGAAGAGTCGCTGCGCCAGGGCGCGGACCCGGCTGGCGGTGCTGCTCGGCCATCTCGACCCGGACAGGTGCGCGGTGCCGGTGCGCTGACCCGGCACACTGGTCGGATGGAATCCACCGGCACCGGTCCCGAGGACGCCGCCGTGGACCGAACCCGTGCCGCGCTGGCCGCCCTGGGGGCCGACCCCGACTCGGCGCCCGACGTACCGCCCGAGGTCACCGCGCGGATCACCACCGCACTGCACAACGCGCACACGGTGGCCGCCCCGCCCCGGTCGGACACCCCCGCGCACGCGGCTCGCCCGCGGACCCATCCCGCCCGGCTGCTGGCCGCCTGCTGCGGACTGGCCGCCGTCGCCGCCCTGATCGCCGTGGGTACCGCCGCCCTGCTGCGGGGGTCCGGGACCACACCCAGCGCCCCCACCAGCGCCAACCGGATCACGGTGGCGCCGAAGGTGCCACTGTCGGCCGCCCAGTTGGCGGCCCTGGTCAACCGCAGCCCCGAGTTCGGGCCGCTCGCCGACCCGAAGCGGCGCGCCGCCTGCCTGTCCGCGCTCGGCTATCCGGGGGACCAACCGGTGCTGGGGGCGGCACAGGTGCAGCTGGCCGGCCGGCCGGCGATCGTGCTGGTGCTCCCCGGCGATCGGGCCGCCGACCTGGTCGCCCTGGCCGTCGCGCCCAACTGCAGCGCGGTCAGCAGCGCGCTGATCGCCCAGACCACCGTCACCCGCCCCTAGGTGTGCTGCGGTTCCCCACCGGGGAACACCTGCGCCTACCCTGTTGTTCGAACTGGTGCCGTCTCGGCACCCGGCTCACGTCTCGCGCAGGCAACGCAGCCTGCCGGGTGACCGCGACCGGCAGAAAGGCTGGCATGACCGCCCAATCGACCGTGCATGACGTCATCGTCATCGGATCCGGCCCGGCCGGATACACCGCGGGAATCTACGCCGCCCGCGCGCAGCTCAAGCCCATCGTGTTCGAAGGCACCTCGTTCGGCGGCGCGCTGATGACCACCACCGAGGTGGAGAACTACCCCGGCTTCCGCGCCGGCATCACCGGCCCCGAGCTGATGGACGAGATGCGGGAGCAGGCGCTGCGGTTCGGTGCCGACCTGCAGATGGAGGACGTGGAGTCGGTGGCGCTGACCGGCCCGGTCAAGGAAGTGGTGACTGCGGGCGGCGAGACCTACCGGGCCCGCGCCGTGATCCTGGCGATGGGCGCCGCCGCGCGCTACCTCGGTGTACCCGGGGAGCAGGAACTGCTCGGTCGCGGCGTGAGCGCCTGCGCCACCTGTGACGGCTTCTTCTTCAAAGATCAGGACATCGCCGTGATCGGCGGTGGCGACTCCGCCATGGAGGAGGCCACCTTCCTGACCCGCTTCGCCCGCAGCGTCACCCTGGTGCATCGCCGCGACGAGTTCCGCGCCTCCCGCATCATGCTCGAGCGTGCCCGCGCGAACGAGAAGATCACCTTCCTGACCAACACCAATGTCGTTGCGGTGGAAGGTGACACGACCGTCACGGGCCTGCGGGTGCGCAACGCCGTCACCGGCGCCGAGTCCACCCTGCCCGTCACCGGCGTGTTCGTCGCCATCGGGCACGATCCGCGCTCGGAACTGGTGCGCGATCAGGTGGAGGTCGACGCCGAGGGCTACGTCCTGGTCCGCGGCCGCACCACCGCCACGTCGGTCGAGGGTGTCTTCGCCGCCGGCGACCTGGTGGACCACACCTACCGGCAGGCGATCACCGCCGCGGGCAGCGGCTGTTCCGCGGCGATCGACGCCGAGCGCTGGCTCACCGATGCCGAAGAGCCGCAACCCAATACGTCTCAGATGATTGGAGCACAACCATGACCGACACCCACGCCACGGTCGCCGTGTCCGACGATTCCTTCGCCGAAGACGTGCTTTCCAGCAAAACCCCTGTGCTGGTTGACTTCTGGGCGACCTGGTGCGGTCCGTGCCGGATGGTCGCGCCGGTGCTCGAGGAGATCGCCGCCGAGAAGGCGGGCGCCCTGACGGTGGCCAAGATCGACGTCGACGCCAATCCGGCGACCGCCCGCGACTTCCAGGTGGTCTCCATCCCCACCATGATCCTGTTCAAGGACGGCCAACCCGTGAAACGCATCGTCGGCGCCAAGGGCAAGGCGGCGCTGCTGCGGGAGATCGCCGACGTCGTTTAGGGCCGCGCAGCCGGGGTAATGGCTACCGAACCGTTATCGGCGGGCTCGCCTGCCGTTTTCCTGAATCGGGACGGCTTCTGCGACAATGCTGCCTAACGTGTCTTGCAAGATGTCAGCGCACGCGATCACCCGCTGACCACGGTGACCGAAGGACCCTGGTATGTCGACCTTGAGCCACGGACCCGGGGACGATGCCTCCTGGCACCGCGCCGGCCGGGGTGACGTGCTCCGTCGCGGGGACCGTGGCGCCGCCGTCGTCGAGATCCGGGGCGCGCTGGCCGCCCTCGGGCTGGTCGACAACCCCGACGAGGACCTGACGACCGGCAAACACGTCGCCGCCGACCTGTTCGACGGGGAGCTCGACCACGCCGTCCGCGCGTTTCAGCAGCGCCGCGGGCTGCTGGTCGACGGCATCGTCGGCGAGGCCACCTACCGGGCGCTGCGGGAGGCCTCCTACCGGCTGGGGGCACGCACCCTGGTCCACCAGTTCGGCGCCCCGATGTACGGCGACGACGTCGCGACGCTGCAATCCCGGCTACAGGACCTGGGCTTCTACACCGGCCTGGTGGACGGCTACTTCGGCCTGCAGACCCACAACGGGCTGATGTCCTATCAGCGCGAGTACGGTCTGGCCGCCGACGGCATCTGTGGCCCGGAAACGTTGCGCTCCCTGTACTTCCTGGGTTCGCGGGTGACCGGTGGTTCGCTGCACGCCATCCGCGAGGAGGAGTTGGTACGGCGCTCGGGTCCGCGGCTGTCCGGGAAGCGGATCATCATCGACCCGGGCCGCGGCGGCACCGACCACGGCCTGATCACCAACGGCCCGGACGGCCCGATCAGCGAGTCGGACATCCTGTGGGACTTGGCAAGTCGGCTCGAGGGCCGGATGACCGCGATCGGCATGGAGACCTTCCTGTCCCGGCCCGCGGGCCGCAGCCCCTCGGACACCGATCGCGCCGCGACCGCCAACACCGTGGGCGCCGACCTGATGATCAGCCTGCGTTGCGAGACCCAGACCAGTCCGTCGGCCAACGGGGTCGCGTCGTTCTACTTCGGCAGCTCGCACGGCTCGGTCTCCACCATCGGCCGCAACCTCGCGGACTTCATCCAGCGAGAAGTGGTGGCGCGCACCGGTTTACGCGACTGCCGCACCCATGGCCGCACCTGGGACCTGCTGCGACTCACCCGGATGCCCACCGTGCAGGTCGACGTGGGCTACATCAGCAGCCCGCGTGACCGCGGCATGCTGGTGACCCCGCAGGCCCGCGACGCCATCGCCGAGGGCATCCTGGCCGCGGTCAAGCGCCTGTATCTGCTGGGCAAGAACGACCGGCCGACCGGAACGTTCACCTTCGCCGAGCTGCTCGCGCACGAGCTGTCGGTCGAGCAGGCCGGCCGGCTGCCCGGCTAGCTCCTGACCTCCGCGCCGGCCCCGATCGGCTGGGAACTCTCCAGCAGCCGCTCCAGGGCCGCCTCCACCTCCGCCTTCCAGCCGAGACCCTTGTCGAGCTCGAGGCGAAGCCGGGGAAAGTAGCGGTGCGGCGCGACGACGGTGAACCCCGCGTCGATCAGGAAGTCGGCGTCGATCATGCATTGCTCGACCGAACAGTCGCCGAGGGCGTCCACCACGGGTTGGAGCTCGGGGTCGACGCCGGTGGCGCCCGCGAGTTCGGCGGCCTCGGCGGTCCGGCCGAAGGCCTCCATCGCGCGCACGCCGCGCCGGATCAGCTCGCTGACCACCTGGCTGATCAAGGCGTGCGGCAGGTCGTCGGCGTGCCCCGGCTCGACGCCCATCGACGTCAGCAGCACGGCGTCGGCACTCACCGGGCCGGTGGGGAAACGCTGGGCGCGCGGTACCGCGCGCGGCGGCGCGTAGAGGATGTAGCCGAGGCAGGGCGGTTCGTCGTCGGAGCCGGGGCCGGCCGCGCCGGCAGCCGGTGCCGCGGTGGCGACCTGGCCGCACGACCCCCACTCCAGCATGACCATCGACAGCCATGCTTCCTTCTCGAACTCCGGGTCGCGCAGGTAGTCGCCGCTGCTGAGCGTCGCCGGGTCGACCTCCCAGAACACGCACCGCCGCGCATGCTTGGGAAGCTGTTCGAATGCCGCGAGACGCAACGGCACGATGCGAACGGACACTAGTCTCCCCGGCTTTCCCGCGGTGCGAAAAGGCATAGCAGCCCTTCCAGGATAGGAGACGCGCCCACCCGCGGGCCAGTGCCGGCGGGCAACCGGCCGCCGGCCGGTCTTGTGGTCGAAAACCCTTGCTGCACTGAGCAATTCCTGTTCGGGGTGGGACGCCGGCGAACGCCGGCGACGGATTGTGTCACTGTGACGTAACTGGCCGGTGTGGCGGTGCCCGGCGTTTCAGCTCGCAGAGGAGTCCATGAGCCCGACGATGCGCTGCAGATCGTCGACCGAGCCGAATTCGACGACGATCTTGCCCTTGCGCTTGCCGAGGCTCACCGTCACCTTGGTGTCGTAGGTGCCCGACAGCCGTTCGGCGACCTCCTGCAGACCCGGCATCTGGATGGGCTTGCGCCGCGGCTTGGGTGGCGGGTCAGGGTTGGCGCGGTTGGCCAGCGTCACCGCCTCCTCGGTCGCCCGCACCGACAGGCCCTCGGCCACGATCCGGGCCGCGAGCTCCTCCTGGGCCTCGGGGCCGGCCTCCAGGGCCAGCAGTGCCCGCGCATGGCCGGCCGACAGCACCCCGGCGGCGACCCGGCGCTGCACCGCGATGGGCAGCCGCAGCAGCCGGATCATGTTGCTGATCACCGGGCGGGACCGCCCGATCCGCGACGCCAGTTCGTCGTGGGTCACCTCAAACTCGTCCAGCAGCTGTTGGTACGCGGCCGCCTCTTCCAATGGGTTCAGCTGCGCCCGGTGGATGTTCTCCAGGAGGGCGTCGCGCAACAGGTTGTCGTCGGAGGTCTCCCGCACGATGGCCGGGATGGTGGTCAGGCCGGCCTGCTGGGCCGCCCGCCAGCGCCGCTCCCCCATCACCAACTGGTAACGCTGTGGACTCCCCGGGGTCTCGGGCAGCAATCGCACCACGATCGGCTGCATGAGGCCGAACTCGCGGATGGAGTGCACCAGCTCGGCGAGCGCCTCCTCGTCGAACACCTGGCGCGGCTGGCGCGGGTTGGGTTCGATGGCCGTCGGGTCGATCTCGCGGTACGTCGCCCCGATGCTGTCGACCTCGAGGGGGCGGCCACCCAGGACCACGTCCGCGGCCGCGTCACCCATCCGCGGACCCATCGACCCCTCCCCCGGGCCGGTCGGGATCAACGAGGCCAGGCCGCGGCCGAGGCCGCCCTTGCGCCGCGATGGCTGAGTCATTGTTGTGCCTCCACTGATGCCGGGGCGGCCCGGTGCGCGAGTTCCCGGCTGGCGTCGAGATAGCTCATTGCACCGCGCGAGCCCGGGTCGTAATCGATGATCGTCATGCTGTAGCCGGGGGCTTCGGAGACCTTGACACTACGCGGGATGACCGTCCGCAGGACCTTGTCCCCGAAATAGTGGCGCACCTCGCTGGCCACCTGGTCGGCGAGCTTGGTGCGCCCGTCATGCATCGTCAGCAGGACCGTCGAGACGCTCAGTCGCGGGTTGAGATGCGCCCGGACCATCTCGATGTTGTTCATCAGCTGCGAGACGCCCTCGAGGGCATAGTACTCGCACTGGATCGGGATCAGCACCTCGGGCGCGGCCACCAGGGCGTTGATCGTCAGCAGGCCCAGCGACGGCGGGCAGTCGATGAAGACGTAGTCGAAGTCGGTGCTGTCCAGCTCGGCCAGCGCGGTGCGCAACCGGTTCTCCCGGGCGACCATGCTGACGAGTTCGATCTCCGCGCCGGCCAGGTCGATGGTGGCGGGCACGCAGAACAGCCGGTCGCTGTGCGGGCTCTGCCGGATCGCGGCGTGCAGCGGGATCTCCCCGAGCAGCACCTCGTAGGACGACGGGGTTCCGGAATGGCGGTCGGTGATGCCCAGCGCGGTGCTGGCGTTGCCCTGGGGGTCGAGGTCGATCACGAGCGTCTTGAGACCCTGCACCGCCAGGGCCGCCGCCAGGTTCACCGCCGTTGTGGTCTTGCCGACGCCGCCCTTCTGGTTGGCCACCGTGAAGGTGCGGCGGTGTGGCGGCCGGGGAAGCTGACCCGCGGCGGTGTGCAGCACCTGCATCGCACGCTGGGCGGCCGCCCCGATCGGAGTGTCGAAGTCGTCCGGGTCCTTCCATGTTTCACGTGAAACATCGGCGGCCGATTCCTGGCCTGAGTGCGGCGGGACGGTCATGGCTCTCGTTTCTGCTTCGTTCGGATCGCTCCGCTCCGGGGAGGCGGTCGCTTGGCGCGCAGCGCGCTCACCACGGTGACGGGTGGACTCGAATAGCTCTCGCCACATCTCACCACCTCGACGTCGGTTGCGCCTAACGATGTCAGTTCCCGCCCGGTCCCGGCCACCTCGTCCGCGGCGCGCTCCCCCTTCAGCGCCAGCATCCTGCCACCGATGCGCAGCAGTGGCATGCTCCAGCGGGCGAGCTTGTCCAGCGGCGCCACCGCACGCGACGTCACCACATCGGCGCCGGCGAGCTTGGCTCGCACCCCGGCCTCCTCGGCGCGTCCCCGGACCACCTCCACCGGCAGTCCCAGCGCGGCGATGGCTTCGTTCAGGAACTCGGTCCGGCGCAGCATCGGCTCGACGAGGACGACGCGGAGATCGGGGCGGGCGATCGCGACCGGTATCCCGGGCAGGCCGGCTCCGCTGCCGATGTCGACGACGAATGCGTCCGGCTCGATCAGTTCGGCGACCGCCGCGCTGTTGAGCAGGTGCCGTTCCCATAGTCGTTCGACCTCGCGAGGGCCGAGGAGGCCGCGCTCCACGCCCGGCCCGGCCAATAGGTCGGCGTATCGGCGGGCCAACTCCAACCGGTCGCCGAACACCCGATCGGCGAGGTCCGGGGGCGGAGGGGCGGTGTCATGTTTCACGTGAAACATCCCCTCCCCCTCGTCCGCGCATCCGTGCCGCGCCGTGAACTACATCTATGTAACTTCAGTCCTTCAACACGACGACGCGGCGCGACGGCTCGACGCCCTCGCTCTCGCTGTGCACGCCCCCGACGGCGGCCACCGCGTCATGGACGATCTTGCGCTCGAAGGGCGTCATCGGCGCCAACTCCTCGCGCTCGCCGCTCTCCGCCACCCGCCGGGCCACCTTGTCGCCCAGCTGGGTCAGCTCGTCGCGGCGGCGACGGCGCCAGTTCGCGATGTCCAGCATCAGCCGGCTGCGCTCGCCCGTCTTCTGGTGCACCGCCAGGCGGGTCAGCTCCTGCAGCGCATCGAGCACCTCGCCCTTGCGGCCGACCAACTTGGCCAGGTCCTCGCCGCCGTCGATGCTGACCACCGCGCGGTTGCCCTCCACATCGAGGTCGATGTCGCCGTCGAAGTCCAGCAGGTCCAACAGCTCCTCGAGGTAGTCGCCGGCGATCTCGCCCTCGGCCACCAGTCGGTCCTCGAGATCGGCGCCCTTACCCGACGGAGCCTCGGTGTCGACCACTTCGATGTCAGCTTCGGTCATGTTTGTCTTCTTCCTCTTCCACCGGAACCCGGTCCGGTCAACGCTTGCGTTTCTTGGGCCGCGCGCCCGGGCGCGGTGTGCGGGTCGGTGCGTCGGCCCCGGAGTCGGGTGCCGCGTCCCCGTTCTGGTCGGCAGCGGACCCGGTGGCGTCGGTGCCGTCGACGGGCTCGGCCGCGCCATTCGCCGCCGGCGGCGTGGGCTTGCGCTTGGTCGGCTTGACGCCGGGAGCCGGCGCGTTGGCCGACCGGCGCGCCAGGGCCTCTTCCCGCTTCGCCTCTTCTTCCTGCTCGATCTTGCCGAACACGTAGTGCTGCTGGCCGAAGGTCCAGATGTTGTTCGACACCCAGTAGATGATGATGGCAATCGGCAGGAACGGGCCACCGACGATCACACCGAGCGGAAAGACGTACAGCGCAAGCTTGTTCATCATCGCGGTCTGGGGGTTGGCCGCGGCCTCCGGGCTCTGGCGCGCCACCGAGGCCCGGCTGTTGAAGTAGGTCGCGATACCGGCCAGCAGCATCAGCGGAACGGAGACCGCGACCACTGCGGTGCGGCTGAATTCGGTGAACGCGTCCAGGCCCCGGGACTGCGTCATGAACGCACCGATCGGTGCGCCGAAGAGGTTGGCGTCCAGGAAGTGTCCGACGTCGGTCGGGCTGAACACGTAGTTGCCCAGCGACCTGTTCAGTTCCGGCGACAGCTGCGGCTGGCCGAATCCGCCCTGTGTCCGGTTGAACGAGCGCAGCACGTGATACAGGCCGAGGAACACCGGGATCTGCGCCAGCATCGGCAGGCAGCCGAGGATCGGGTTGAAGCCGTGTTCGCGCTGCAGCTTCTGCATCTCCAGCGCCATCCGCTGGCGGTCCTTGCCGTACTTCTTCTGCAGGGCCTTGATCTGCGGTTGCAACTCCTGCATCTGCCTGGTGGTGCGGATCTGCCGGACGAACGGCTTGTAGAGCAGCGCACGCAGGCTGAACACCAGGAACATCACCGACAGCGCCCACGCGAAGAAGTTCGACGGGCCGAGGATCAGGGCGAACAGCTTGTACCAGAGCCACATGATGCCCGACACCGGGTAGTAGACGAAGTCGAGGCTGAACCAATTAAACATGCGCGCTCCTGCCTTGGGACTTCATCGGTTCCACGCTGCTGCCAGCGGTATCGGCTTGTGAACTGTGCGCGGCCGGCCGTTCGGGGATCGGGTCCCATCCTCCCCGATGCCATGGACCACACTTCGCCAGCCGTACCAGGGTCAGCCAGCTCCCCCGGAGCAGCCCGTATTCGGTGACCGCATCCACCGCGTACTCGCTGCAGGTGGGCATGAACCGGCAGGACGGCGGTCGCAGCGGCGAGATCATGTTGCGGTAGACGCCGATCGCGAACAACGCCGCCCGCGCCGGCCAGCGACGCACGCGCGCACCCCAACTCGCCGCGGTCACCGGCCGCGCTCCAGCAGTTGATGCGTCCGGCGCAACCCGGTGCGCAGCTGCTGCCGCAGTTCCTCGGAACTGGCATCCCCGCTTGGCGGCAGTGCGCGGATCACGACCCGCTCCCGCGGATCGAGTTCGACCAGCACGAACCGGGCGACGTGGCGCAGCCGCCGGGCCACCCGATGGCGCCGGACGGCATTGCCCACCGACTTGGCCACCACCAGCCCGATCCGAGGTCCGGTGTCCCGGTCATCACCGTCATCGTCCCGCCATGTGTGCACGACGATGTCCGGCTGCCCCGCTCGCGCCCCGTACTTCATGGTGGCGGCGAACTCGGCAGACCGCGTCATCCGGTGCTGAACCGGGAGCACGCCCTGTGACCCTGCGGATCAAGCAGTCAGAGAACGACGCCCCTTGCGGCGCCGGCCGGTCACGATGGCGCGTCCGGCCCGGGTGCGCATGCGCAGCCGGAAACCATGAACCCGCGCCCGGCGCCGGTTGTTCGGCTGGAAGGTCCGCTTGCCCTTGGCCACGGCTGTCTCTCCTCGTTGCATCAGGCGGTCGCGTCCGGGTGGTCATGCCTGCAGGCATACCCGGACGAACCCGACCGCCGTTGGTAAGTCTGGTCTCGCTCGTAACCGGCGCAGTCCCGGAAGATCCGGTCGCAGCCGTATCGCCGACATTCGGGCGACTGTTCGAGGGTACTGACGTCACTTGCGCTGGTCAAACCGCGCCATCCGGCGCTCGAACCGCGTGCACGATTTACTGGTGTCACACCCGTCACGCAAACGTCGGAGGGCCGGAAATTCCGGCCATTCCAATGTTGCAGAACGGTTGGCACCCGCGGGGAAAACTGTTAGCTTCTGCCAGAGCCGTTTCCCAGCGAGACGGCAGGGGATCAGCAAGACAGCAACACCAACGATCGTCGCCCAGTGGAGAACCCAGACAACATCGATTAACAACCGATCAGCTTGATTACCCACCGGTACGACACCGACCGCCGATATGCTCCGACGAGGACGACCGTCCTGTCCACACCTGTGGATAACCATGTGGACAGTTTGTCGACCTCTCTGTTGTTCACCGCCCGAGCCCGGACCAGGGGGATCCGTCGTTGACCGATGATCCCGGATCAGCATTCGCCTCCGTCTGGACCTCGGTGGTCGCCGAACTCAACGGAGATCCCGGATCGGACTCCCCCGCGACCAACGGCTCCACCGCCGACGGCCGGCTCACTCCGCAACAAAGAGCCTGGTTGAAGCTGGTCCGGCCGATCACCATCGTCGAAGGGTTCGCGCTGCTGTCGGTGCCGAGCAGCTTCGTCCAGAACGAGATCGAACGCCATCTGCGGACCCAGATCGTGGACGCGCTCAGCCGCCGGCTCGGTCAACGGGTGGAACTCGGGGTGCGGATCGCTCCCCCGGACGAGGACGACATCGACGATCCCGGCGCGCCGGACGTGTTGGCACCCGAGGCCGATCTGGACGACCTGGACGAGGTCGACGAGGATCGCGAGGCCCTTGCCAGCGCCCACGACACCTGGCCCACCTACTTCACCGAACGGCCACGCAGCAACACCTCGGCGGAGACACCCGGCACAAGTCTCAACCGTCGGTACACCTTTGAAACTTTCGTCATCGGCGCGTCGAATCGGTTCGCTCACGCCGCCGCGCTGGCGATTGCTGAGGCCCCCGCCCGCGCCTACAACCCGTTGTTCATCTGGGGCGAGTCGGGGCTGGGCAAGACGCATCTGCTGCACGCGGCCGGCAACTACGCTCAGCGGCTCTTCCCGGGGATGCGGGTCAAGTACGTCTCCACCGAAGAGTTCACCAACGACTTCATCAACTCGCTGCGCGACGACCGCAAGGTGGCGTTCAAGCGCAGCTACCGCGACATCGACGTGCTGCTGGTCGACGACATCCAGTTCATCGAGGGCAAAGAAGGTATCCAGGAAGAGTTCTTCCACACCTTCAACACGCTGCACAACGCGAACAAGCAGATCGTCATCTCCTCCGACCGCCCGCCCAAACAGCTGGCCACCCTCGAGGACCGGTTGCGCACCCGCTTCGAGTGGGGCCTGATCACCGATGTTCAGCCGCCCGAGCTGGAAACCCGCATCGCCATCCTGCGCAAGAAGGCTCAGATGGAACGGCTCGACGTTCCCGACGACGTCCTGGAACTGATCGCCAGCAGCATCGAACGCAACATTCGTGAGCTGGAGGGCGCGCTCATCCGGGTCACCGCGTTCGCCTCGCTGAACAAGACGCCGATCGACCGGTCACTGGCCGAGATCGTGTTGCGCGACCTGATCGCCGACGCAGGCACCATGCAGATCAGTGCGGCGACGATCATGGCGGCCACCGCCGAGTACTTCGACACCACCGTCGAGGAGTTGCGCGGCCCGGGTAAGACCAGGGCGCTGGCACAGTCCAGGCAGATCGCCATGTATCTATGCCGCGAACTCACCGATCTCTCGCTGCCCAAGATCGGGTCCGCATTCGGCCGCGACCACACCACGGTGATGTACGCGCAGAAGAAGATTCTGGGTGAGATGGCCTACCGGCGTGAGGTCTTCGATCACGTCAAAGAGCTCACGACCCGGATCCGCCAGCGCTCCAAGCGCTGACGCACTCTGATTTCTTTCACTCCGGTCAAAAAACTTTGGCCACAGTCGCAACACCCGTTACGCCGCCGCCCTGTGCACACCGCTGTGGAGAACGCCGGTGCACCTGCCGATCACCCCGGGATGGTGGGACACAACTTCATCGCATCCACATGCCGGCCAGGTGCCGCCACCAGCCATGCACAACTGATCAACATGCCCGCACCGCCCCCGAGCAGGCCGTCGTTGTGATCATCCACAGGTTGCACAGGCCCTATTACTACTGCCGTTAGATATCCCTGGTTTCTTCTCAGAAGAACACCGTTGGGGAACAGCGCATTCACAGGGTCGCCGACCCAGCCTCGGGGCGCTCTTGTCGCCCATATCGATTAGCTTTCAAGTTGGCGTCCGACGCTCTACGGTTGGCATCTGACAGCTCGGCTGTCGCCCACAGGTCACCGTCGCACCGGTTGTCCGCGGCGGCCGGCGCCGGTCAGGGCGTTGGCAGGGTGGCAGGGTAGATGAAGGGACACTATGGACGTGGCGACCACGACGGTTGATTCCGACTTGAAGTTCCGTCTGGTGCGGGAGGACTTCGCCGAAGCGGTCGCCTGGGTGGCGCGCAGCCTGCCGTCGCGGCCGACGATCCCGGTCCTGGCCGGTCTGCTGCTCACCGGTTCCGAGGACGGCCTCACGATCTCCGGTTTCGATTACGAAATCTCCGCGGAGGTGCAGGTTCCCGCCGAAATCGCTTCTCCTGGAAGCGTTTTGGTGTCAGGCCGGTTGCTGTCCGACATCACCAGGTCGTTGCCGGCCAAACCGGTGGACGTCACCGTCGAGGGCCGCCGGGTGTCACTGACCTGCGGCAGCGCCCGGTTCTCGTTGCCGACGCTGGCGGTCGAGGACTATCCCACCCTGCCCACGCTGCCCGAGGAGACCGGGGTTATCTCGGCCGATCTGTTCGCCGAGGCCATCGGTCAGGTCGCGGTCGCGGCCGGTAAGGACGACACGCTGCCGATGCTCACCGGCATCCGGGTGGAGATCTCCGGGGACACCGTGGTTTTGGCGGCCACCGACCGGTTCCGTCTGGCGGTCCGCGAGCTGACCTGGTCGACGTCGTCGCCCAGCCTGGAGGCCGCCGTGCTGGTGCCGGCCAAGACGTTGGCGGAGGCGGCCAAGGCCGGCACCTCGGGATCCGAGGTGCACCTCGCCCTCGGTGCCGGATCGGCGGTCGGCAAGGAGGGCCTGCTGGGTATTCGCAGCGCCGGCAAGCGCAGTACCACCCGACTGCTCGATGCCGAGTTCCCGAAGTTCCGGCAGCTGTTGCCCCCCGAGCACACCGCCGTCGCCACCGTCGGGGTGGCCGAACTCACCGAGGCGATCAAGCGTGTCGCGCTGGTGGCCGACCGGGGCGCGCAGGTCCGGATGACCTTCGGCGACGGCGTGCTGAACCTGTCCGCCGGCGGCGACGACGTCGGCGAGGCCGAGGAGGATCTGCCGGTCGAATTCGCCGGTGAGCCGCTGACCATCGCCTTCAATCCGGGATACCTGACCGACGGCCTGGGCTCGCTGCACACCGATCGGGTGACGTTCGGTTTCACCACGCCCAGTCGTCCCGCGGTCCTACGCCCCACCGGCGACGACGATGTGGCGGCCGGCGGCACCGGGCCATTCCCCGCCGTTCAGACCGACTACGTATATCTGCTGATGCCGGTCCGCCTGCCCGGCTGACCAGAACCTGACGGGAGAGAGGCGCGCACATGCAGCTCGGTTTGGTCGGCCTGGGCAAGATGGGCTTCAACATGCGGGAGCGGCTGCGCGGCGGCGGCCACGAGGTGGTCGGATACGACCCTCGTCCCGAAGTGAGCGATGTCCCGAGCCTCGCCGCCCTGGCGGAGGCGCTGACCGCACCCCGGGTGGTGTGGGTGATGGTGCCATCCGGCCCGATCACCGACGAGACCATCACCGCGCTTGCCGAGGTGCTCAGCCCGGGCGACCTCGTGGTCGACGGCGGTAACTCCAAGTACACCGAGGACGCACCGCACGCCGACCTGCTCGGCAAGAAGGGCATCGCGTTCGTCGACGCCGGCGTCTCCGGCGGGGTGTGGGGCCTGACCGAGGGTTATGGCCTGATGGTCGGCGGCAGCGACGAGGACGTCGCGCGCGTGATGCCGATCTTCGACACCCTGCGGCCGGGCGGGGAACTCGCCGACGGCTTCGTGCACGCCGGCCCGGTGGGCGCCGGGCACTACGCGAAGATGGTGCACAACGGCATCGAGTACGGGCTGATGATGGCCTACGCCGAGGGCTACGAACTGCTGGCGGCCGAACCGCTGATCACCGACACCCAGGCGGTCATCCAGGCCTGGACCAACGGCACCGTGGTGCGGTCCTGGCTGCAGCAACTGCTGGCCAAGGCGCTCAAGGAAGACCCCAACTTCGTGGACATCTCGGGTTACACCGAGGATTCCGGTGAGGGCCGCTGGACGGTCGAGGAAGCGATCCGCCACCGGGTCCCGATGCCGGTGATCGCCGCGTCGCTGTTCGCGCGGTTCGCCTCCCGCCAGGACGACTCCCCCACGATGAAGGCCGTCTCGGCGCTGCGCAACCAGTTCGGCGGGCACGCGGTCAAGCGGGTTCCGCTGTCGGGTTAGGGATGTACGTCCGGCAGCTGGCGCTGCGCGACTACCGCTCGTGGGCGAACGTCGACCTCGAGTTGACCCCCGGCCGCACGGTCTTCGTCGGATCGAATGGTTTCGGGAAGACGAATCTCGTTGAGGCCCTGTGGTATTGCGCCACGTTGGGCTCGCATCGGGTCGCCACCGACGCGCCGCTGATCCGGGCGGGTGCCGAGCGCGCCGTGATCTCCACCATCGTTGTCAACGAGGGCCGGGAACTGGCGGTGGACATCGAGATCGCCGCCGGTCGGGCGAACAAGGCCAGGTTGAACCGCTCACCGGTGCGCAGCACGCGCGAGGTGCTCGGTGCGGTGCGGGCGGTGCTGTTCGCCCCCGAGGACCTGGCCCTGGTGCGCGGCGACCCCGGTGAGCGGCGCCGCTATCTCGACGAGTTGGCGACGGTGCGCCGCCCGCGGATCGCGGGCGTGCGCGCCGATTACGACAAGGTACTCAAACAGCGGACCGCGCTGCTGAAATCGGCTGCCGGAGCACGCTTTCGCGGCGATCGCGGCGCGCTGGACACCCTGGACGTGTGGGATGGCCACCTCGCCGCCCACGGTGCCCAGCTGATGGCGGCCCGGTTGGAACTGGTCAACGAGCTGGCGCCCGAGGTGGAGAAGGCCTACCAACTGCTGGCACCGGCGTCACGGCCGGCGGCCATCGGGTATCGCAGCGCGATCGAACTGGACGACCAGGGCTCCACCCAGGACGCGGAGTTCCTGGAGGCCGCACTGCTGGCCGCGCTGGCCCGCCGACGTGACGCCGAACTGGAGCGCGGCATGTGCCTGGTCGGCCCGCACCGCGACGATCTGGAGTTGCGGCTCGGCGACCAGCCGGCGAAAGGCTTTGCCAGTCACGGTGAATCCTGGTCGATGGCCCTGGCCCTGCGGCTGGCCTCGTATGAACTGCTGCGCGCCGAGGGCAGCGAACCGGTGCTGTTGCTCGACGACGTGTTCGCCGAACTGGACACCGCACGCCGACGGGCCCTCGCCGGTGTCGCCGCTACGGCCGAACAGGTGCTGGTCACCGCGGCGGTCGGCGAGGACATCCCGCCCGACTGGGACGCCCGCCGCATCGGCATCACCCTGCGGGACGACGAGTCCGGACGGATCTCGGTGGTCAACCCGTGACCGACTCCGAGAACGATCCCGAATCCCCGGCCGGGCCGCCGGAACACCTGAGCGGGCTGCCCGGCATGGACCTGGTGCGGCGCGCACTGGAGGAGGCCCGCGGCGCGGCACGCAGCCAGGGCAAGGAGGTCGGCCGCGGCCGGCGCTCCCCCGCCGCCCGGCGCAGTGCGGGTGGTGGGCGGCGAAGCTGGTCGGGTCCGG
>ERZ724513.401-NODE-401-length-20753-cov-8.493429_pt1 | contig 20753 bp, 19 predicted proteins | sample MGYA00376046_ERZ724513 | MGnify/ENA primary metagenome ERZ724513 (study PRJEB28724, sample SAMN07190883) | activated sludge metagenome | isolation source: activated sludge of sewage treatment plant in Hong Hong | place: Hong Kong | collected 2016-03-17 ...
CACCGGCGAGTTTCTTCGCCCAGTGCTGCGCGGGCACCGGGTGCCGGTGGCTGAAGTGCCCGAGCCGCTGATCGAAACCCCGCCGCCGCAACGCCGGCGCCGGGCGAGCTGATGGCGTCACATTCTGTCGGTTCGGTCACGTAGGGTCGGCGCCCATGGAGCCCGTTGTCATCGCCGCGATCTGCACCGCTCTGGGTGCACTCGTCGGAGCTGTTGCGACTGTGACGGTCGGGTGGTTCCAATCCCGTGAAGGGCGCCGAGAAGACAGAGCGGCCGCTGCTCTCGACCAGCAATGGAAGAACGCGCACCAGGCGTCCGAATGGCTGGTCAGCGAGAACGAAGCAGTCCGTCGCCTCGGCGTCGCCCAGCTTTTGGAACTCGAGCAGTTCTGGGCCACAGACCCACGCGTCAGGGCCTTCGTGCACACGTCTCTTCGCTCTGCTCACGCATCGGTCGCAGCCCAGGCCGCCCAGGTGTCGATCGTGCTGCGAGCGCCCGGCACGCCACCGCCGAGCGTCGACGCACCTGCTGGCATCGAGTCTCAGGCGAACGTAGAATCTGATCAGGGAGGTGCGCCGTGAGTGACCGAAAACTGTTGGTGTCGGACGCCGACATCGACATTGCCCGCCTGCTGATCAAACTCGACCGGCTCGATGGGCGTGAAAGCGATCCGGTCACTCTTCGCGTCGCACAGGCTTCCGCATTTGATGATGCCGATGCCGGCGCCGAGTACGAAGTCGCCGACGACGTGCCCACCGAGAATGCCCAACTCGCGTTCGACATGGCCGACGCCAGCGCCGATGCCGACCCCCGGGGTTCTCGCTACGTTCTTCGCCGCCGCCCGTGGGTGACGGTTCGGCCGACCCCTGCCGCCCCGGGCGTTCCTGCGCAGTGACGGGGCGGTCGCCCCGCTTCGCGAGCCACGCGGTCAGCGCCCCATCCGTGTGACGGCCATCGACGGCATACGTGTCGGTGGCGCGGCCTATGCTGGCCGGCATGGCTGATCCGTGGAGCTACCGCCCCGCGACCGGCACCATTCCCACCGAGCCCGGCGTCTACCGGTTCAGCGACGCCGCCGGCCGGGTGATCTATGTCGGCAAGGCCGTCAACCTGCGGCAGCGGCTCACGTCGTACTTCGCCGACCCGGCCCTGCTGCACTTTCGCACTCGCACCATGGTGCGCACCGCGGCGAACGTCGAGTGGACGGTGGTGCGCAACGAACTCGAGGCGCTGCAACTCGAATACACCTGGATCAAGCAGCACGACCCCCGCTTCAACGTGAAGTACCGCGACGACAAGTCGTACCCCTGGGTGGCGGTCACCTGGAGCGAGGAATACCCGCGGGTGTTCGTCGGCCGCGGCGCCAAACGTAAGGGCACCCGCTACTTCGGCCCCTACGCGCACGCCTGGGCGATTCGCGAGACGCTCGACCCGCTGCTGCGGGCCTTTCCGATGCGCTCGTGCACCAATGGGGTGTTCCGTTCGGCGGCGGCGTCCGGACGACCCTGCCTTCTCGGCTACATCGGCAAATGCGCCGCCCCCTGCGTCGGTCGCATCGGGCCCGACGAACACCGAGCGCTCGCGCAAGACGTGTGCGACTTTCTGGCCGGCCGCACCAACAGCCTGCTGCGCCGGTTGGAACGGCAGATGCAGGACGCCGCCCAGAACCTCGAGTTCGAGAAGGCGGCGGTGCTGCGCGACCAGTTGCACGCACTGCGGCAGGCCACCGACTCGAACGCCATCGTGCTCGGCGACGGCACCGACGCCGACGTCATCGCCCTGGCCGAAGACCCGCTCGAGGTGGCGGTGCAGATCTTTCACGTGCGTGACGGACGGGTGCGCGGCCAGCGCGCCTGGGTGGCCGACCGCACCGACGACACCGACACCGACGGCTTGATCGAGACGTTCCTGTTGCAGCTCTACGCCGACGTCGACGGCACCGAAGTGCCGCCCGAGATTCTGGTGCCCACGGTGCCGGCCACGGCCGGACTGATCGCCGAGCTGCTCACCGAGTCACGCGGTGCCCGGGTGGTCATTCGCACCCCCCGCCGCGGCGACAAGAAGACCCTGATGGAGACCGTCGCCCGCAACGCGTCCGAGGCGCTGGCCCTGCACAAGACCAAGCGGGCCAGCGATCTGTCCACCCGTAACCGGGCGTTGGAAGAGATTCAAGAGGCGCTCGGGCTGCCCACCGCGCCGCTGCGCATCGAGTGCTACGACGTGTCGCACCTGCAGGGCACCGAGATCGTCGCGTCGATGGTGGTGTTCGAGGACGGTCTGGCCCGCAAGGGCGACTACCGGCGATTCATCATTCGCGGCATCGACGGCTCCAACGATGTGGCCGCGATTCACGAGGTGATCACCCGGCGGTTCCGCCGGCTGCTCGACGAGCAGGGCGACGGTGACGAGGGCCCCATGCTGGTCGACCCCACCACGGGCGCGGCCCGCAAGTTCGCCTACGCGCCCGGGCTCGTGGTGGTCGACGGCGGCGCCCCGCAGGTGGCGTCCGCGGCCCAGGCCCTGGACGAACTGGGCATCACCGACATTCCGGTGATCGGCCTTGCCAAACGGCTCGAAGAGGTGTGGCTGCCGGGGGAGGAGTTTCCGCTCATTCTGCCGCGCACCAGCGAAGGCCTGTACCTGTTGCAGCGGGTGCGTGACGAGGCGCACCGGTTCGCGATCACCCACCACCGCGGCCGGCGCAGCGCCTCGATGGTCGAGTCGGTGCTCGACGCCGTGCCCGGCCTGGGTGAGGTGCGCCGCAAGACCCTGCTCAAGCACTTCGGCTCGCTCAAGAAGCTGCGTGCCGCGACCCCCGACGAGTTGGCCGCGGTGCCGGGCATCGGCCCCCGGCTGGCCGCCGCGATCGGTGAGGCGCTGGCCGGCCCCGTGCCCGAGGCGGTCAACCTGACCACCGGCGAGGTGCTCGACTCCGGCACCATAATGGGCCCATGACCACCCCCACCTCGGCGTTGCGTTTCGTGATCGTCACCGGCATGTCGGGGGCGGGCCGGCGCACCGCCTGCCACACCCTCGAAGACCTGGGCTGGTACGTGGTCGACAACCTGCCGCCGCAACTGTTGCCCGAGCTGGCGCAGATCGCCCGCGACCGTGACTTCGCCCGCGTGGCGGTCGGCATCGACGTGCGCACCCGGTCGGCCTTTCAGCAGATTCCGGCCGCCTTCGACGCACTGGGCCGCGACGGTGTGGTGCCGCAGATCCTCTTCTTGGACGCCGACGACGCCGCCATCGTGCGCCGCCAGGAGTCGGTGCGCCGTCCGCTGCCGCTGCAGGGCGAGGGCGGCCTGCTCGACGGGGCTGAGCGCGAGCGCCAACTGCTGGCCACGTTGCGGGCGTCGGCCGACCTGGTGATCGACACCTCGAACCTGAACGTGCATCAGCTCTCAGATCGGGTCAAGCGCGTGTTCGGTTCGCACGACGACCCCGATATTCAGTTCACGGTGATGTCGTTCGGCTTCAAGAACGGCGTGCCGATCGACGCCGACATGGTGTTCGACGTGCGCTTTCTGCCCAACCCGCACTGGGTACCCGACCTGCGGCCGCAGACCGGGTTGTCGCAGGCGGTCTCGAACTACGTGCTCGGCCACGCCGAGGCGGGGGAGTTTCTCGACCACGCCACCGAATTGCTGGCCGTGGTGAAACCCGGTTACGTACGCGAGGGCAAGCGACTGGCCACCGTCGCCATCGGGTGCACCGGCGGCAAGCATCGCAGCACGGCGATGGCGGTCGAACTGGCCCGCAGGTTGCGCGCGGTCGGCATCGCCAGCCAGGTGTTGCACCGCGATCTGGGCAAGGAGTGAAACCGCGGCGGCGTTCCCCCGCGGTGGTGGCGTTCGGGGGCGGGCACGGGCTCTTCGCGGCCCTCAGTGCGCTGCGCTACCTCACCACCCGGCTCACCGCGGTGGTCACCGTGGCCGACGACGGCGGCTCGTCTGGCCGGTTGCGCGAAGAGTTCGACATTCTGCCCCCGGGTGACCTGCGCATGGCCCTGGCGGCCCTGTGCGGCGACGACGAGGTCGGCCAGCTCTGGGCCGACGTGCTGCAGTCGCGGTTCACCGGTGCCGGCCCGCTCGCGGGCCACGCCATCGGCAACCTGCTGATCGCCGGCCTGTGGCAGAAGTTGCCCGACCCCGTGGCGGGGCTCGACATGGTCGGCGAGTTGCTGCGCATCCGTGGCCGGGTGCTGCCCATGGCGGCGGTGCCGCTGACCATCGAGGCCGACGTGTTCGGCTCCGACCCGCGGCGCCCCGACGAACTGTCGGTGCTGCGCGGCCAGGCGACGGTGGCCAAGACCAGCGGCGACGTGCGCGCCGTCCGTCTGGTGCCGGCGAATCCGCCCGCTCGGCCCGAGGCGGTGGCCGCGGTGCTCGCGGCCGACCATCTGGTGCTGGGGCCGGGGTCGTGGTTCACGTCGGTGATTCCGCACCTGCTGGTGCCCGAGTTGTGCGAGGCGGTGGTCTCCTCACCGGCCCAGCGCATTCTCACCATGAACCTGGTACCCGCCGACGAGACGCTCGGCTTTCCACCCTCGAGGCATCTTGAGGTGCTGGCCGACCATTGCCCGAAGCTGCGGCTCGACGTGGTGATCGTGGATCCGACCTTCGCGGTGGATGATCCGCCGCTCGAACGTTATGCACGGTCGCTGGGAGCCCGGCTCGTGGTAGAGAATGTTCGAATGCGCGACGGTACCCCGCGGCACGATCCGCACCGGCTCGCCGCCGTGTACGCCGAACTGATGAACCGTTGAGCCAGGCGTCCAACCCGACGCCCACCCCCGACCGAGTAAGGAAGCAAGCATGGCGATGACCCCGCAGGTCAAGGCGGAACTGGCCACGGTCGTGGTCACCAAGCCGGCTTGCCGGCGCGCCGAAGTGGCGGCCACGCTGCGCTTCGCGGGGGGTCTGCACCTGGCCGGCGGACGCATCGTGGTCGAGGCCGAACTCGACACCGGGGCGGCCGCCCGCCGGCTGCGCACAGCGATCTCGGACCTGTTCGGCTTCACCTCCGAGTTCGTCGTCGTCACCTCGTCGGGGCTGCGCCGCGGCACCCGCTACATCGTCCGGCTGATTCGCGACGGCGAGTCCCTGGCCCGACAGACCGGCCTGATCGACAACCGCGGACGCCCCGTGCGGGGCCTGCCCGCCGGCATCGTCAGCGGCGGCCTCGACATCGCGGTGGCGGCCTGGCGGGGCGCTTTTCTGGCCCACGGCTCGCTCACCGAACCCGGTCGTTCGATGGCGCTCGAAGTCACCTGCCCCGGCTCTGAGGCGGCCCTGGCCCTGGTGGGCGCTGCCCGCCGGTTGGGCATCGCCGCCAAGGCGCGCGAGGTGCGCGGCGTCGATCGCGTGGTGATTCGAGACGGCGATGCGATCGCCGCCATGCTCACCCGGCTCGGTGCGCACGAGTCGCTGCTGGCCTGGGAGGAGCGCCGCATCAGGCGCGAGGTGCGCGCCTCGGCCAACCGGCTGGCCAACTTCGACGACGCCAACCTGCGTCGCTCGGCACGTGCCGCCGTGGCCGCCGGGGCTCGGGTCGAACGGGCGCTCGACATACTGGGTGACGACATTCCCGAGCACCTGAAGGTGGCCGGGCTGCTGCGGCTCGAGAACAAGCAGGCCTCGCTCGAAGAGCTCGGCCAACTGCATCAGCCGCCGCTCACCAAAGACGCCGTGGCCGGCCGAATCCGGCGGCTGCTGGCCACGGCCGACAAGCGTGCGGTCGAGCTCGGCATTCCGGGTACCGACGCCAATCTGGCGCCCGACATGCTCGACGATCGCGACTGAACGCCCATCGGCCGATGTGACGCCCGCAGCGTCTGGACGGCCGGAGCCGTCCATTGACGCGTGCCGTGCCGGGCAGAGCACGAAACGGTCGGCTGCGTCGGCCTGACCACCCAACGAAACGGGCCTGAAGAAGCAGCGTCGCGCGCGAGCCTTTTTCTATAGAGTGAAGAACGTCCACCCTTGCCTGCGCCTCAACGCGGGCAAAAACCAAACGAAGGGGAACCATCACATGACGGTGAAGGTTGGTATCAACGGATTCGGCCGGATCGGTCGCAACTACTTCCGGGCGCTCACCGCCTCCGGTGCCGACATAGAGGTTGTCGGCGTCAACGATCTGACCGACAACAAGACCCTCGCCCATCTGCTCAAGTACGACTCGATCCTGCATCGCTTCCCCGGTGAGATCAGCTTCGACGACGAGTCGATCACGGTCGACGGCCACAAGATCATGGCCTACGCCGAGCGCGATCCGAGCAAGCTGCCCTGGGGCGAAATCGGTGCCGACGTGGTGATCGAGTCGACCGGCTTCTTCACCGACGCCACCAAGGCCAAGGCGCACATCGATGCGGGTGCCAAGAAGGTCATCATCTCCGCCCCGGCGAAGAACGAAGACATCACCGTGGTGATCGGCGTCAACGAGGGCGACTACGACCCGGCGACCGACACCATCATCAGCAACGCGTCGTGCACCACCAACTGCCTCGCCCCCATGGCCAAGGTGCTGAACGACTCGGTGGGCATCGTCCGTGGCCTGATGACCACGGTGCACGCCTACACCGCCGATCAGAACTTGCAGGACGGCCCGCACAGCGACCTTCGTCGCTCTCGCAACGCCGCTCTCAACATCGTGCCCACCAAGACCGGCGCCGCGGCGGCCGTTGCCCTGGTGCTGCCCGAACTCAAGGGCAAGTTCGACGGCTACGCGCTGCGGGTACCGACCCCGACCGGTTCGGCCACCGACCTGACCTTCATCTCGGGCAAAGAGACCTCGGTCGAAGAAGTCAACGCCGCCATCAAGGCCGCTGCCGAGGGTCCGCTCAAGGGCATTCTGGCCTACACCGAAGATCCGATCGTGTCGAAAGACATCGAGACCGATCCGCACTCCTGCATCTTCGATGCGGGTCTCACCAAGGTGATCGGCAACCTGGTCAAGGTCGTCGGCTGGTACGACAACGAGTGGGGCTACTCCAACCGCCTGGTCGATCTGACCACGCTGGTCGGCGCCGACCTCTGATCGTTCCCAACACCGCACACAACTGAAATAAGGAAGGCCGACGGTGAAGTCAGTAGAAGACCTTGGTGATCTGAAGGGCAAGCGGGTGCTGATCCGCTGCGACTTCAACGTGCCGCTCGACGGCGACACGATCACCGACGACGGACGGATCAAGGCGGCGTTGCCGACCCTGACCCACCTGAAGGACGCAGGCGCGAAGGTCATCGTGCTGGCTCACCTCGGCCGACCGAAGGGGGCCCCCGAGGCCAAGTACTCGGTGGCTCCGGCCGCGAAGCGGCTCGGTGAGCTGATCGGTGCGGAGGTCAAACTGGCCTCCGACACCGCCGGCCCCGGGGCCGCCGAAACGGTCGCGGGTCTCGCCGACGGCGAGATCTGCCTGCTCGAGAACGTCCGGTTCGAACCGGGCGAGACCTCGAAGGTCGACGCCGAGCGCGAAGAACTGGCGGCTCGGTGGGCCGCGCTGGCCGACGTGTTCGTGTCCGACGGCTTCGGCGTCGTGCACCGCAAGCAGGCCAGCGTCTACGACGTCGCCAAGCTGCTGCCGCACGCAGCGGGCACGCTGGTGAAGAAGGAAGTGGACGTCTTCAGCAAGGTGCTGAAAGACCCCGAGCGTCCGTTCGTGGTCGTGCTGGGCGGCGCCAAGGTGGCCGACAAGCTCGCGGTGATCGAGAACCTGCTGAAGATCGCCGACACCCTGGTGGTCGGCGGCGGCATGGCCTACACGTTCCTGGCCGCTAAGGGCTATGAGATCGGCAAGTCGCTGCTCGACGTCGACAGCCTCGAGACCTGCAAGGGTTACCTGGCCACCGCCGAGGCCGAGGGCAAACAGATCCTGCTGCCGGTCGACGTGCGCGTGGCCGCGGGCATGGACTTCGCCGCCCGCACCGTCGACGGCCCCGTCACGGTGGTCGCGGCCGACGCGATTCCCGACGACCAGATGGGCCTCGACATCGGCCCCGAGAGCGAAAAGCTGTTCGCCGACGCGATCAAGGCCGCCAAGACCGTGGTCTGGAACGGCCCGATGGGCGTGTTCGAGATCGCCGAACTGGCCAAGGGCACCGCTGCGGTGGCCCAGGCCCTCACCGAGGTCGACGGGTTGAGCGTGGTGGGCGGTGGCGACTCGGCCGCCGCGGTGCGCGAACTCGGCCACGACGACAACGAGTTCGGGCACATCTCCACGGGCGGCGGCGCCTCGCTGGAGTACCTGGAAGGCAAAGAACTGCCGGGCATCGCGGTGCTCGAGGAAGGCAACTGACATGGCGCGCACTCCGTTGATGGCCGGTAACTGGAAGATGAACCTCGACCACGTCGAGGCCACCGGCCTGGTTCAGAAGCTGGCCTGGACGCTCGACGACCTGAAGTACGACCCCAGCAAGTCCGAGGCGGCCGTGATCGTGCCGTTCACCGACATTCGCACCGTGCAGACGCTGATCGAGGGCGACAAACTGCCCCTGGCGTTCGGTGCGCAGGACGTGTCGCTGCATGCGTCCGGCGCCTACACCGGCGAGATCTCGGCCGCGATGCTGGCCAAGCTCAACTGCAGCTACGTCGTGGTCGGGCACTCCGAGCGTCGCGACTACCACGGCGAGACCGACGAGATCGTCAACTCCAAGGCCAAGGTGGTGCAGGCGGCCGGCATGACGCCGATCGTCTGCGTGGGCGAGAAGCTCGACGTGCGCAAGGCGGGCGAGCACGTGCCGTTCGTGCTGGCCCAGGTCGACAAGGTGCTGGCGGGGCTCAGCGCCGACGAGGTAGGCGCCCTGGTGATCGCCTACGAGCCGGTCTGGGCGATCGGCACCGGCGAGGTGGCGACCCCAGAGGACGCCCAAGAGGTCTGCGGAGCGATCCGCGGCCGGGTGGCCGAACTGGTCGGTCAGGCCGCTGCCGACGCGGTGCGCATTCAGTACGGGGGTTCGGCCAAGTCGTCGAACATCGTCGAACTGATGGCGCAGCCCGACGTCGACGGTGGGTTGGTCGGTGGGGCCAGCCTGGACGCTGCCGAGTTCGCCAAGATCGTCACCTTCTACCAGCGCGCCTGATCCGTTCAGGCCACAACACCCGAATGGGTCGTTGTCAGTTGGTGAGTTAGGATTCACCCTGTGATTGTTGTGCCCATGTTGACCTGGCCGATTCTGACCTTGTCCATCGTTCTGATCCTGACCAGCGTCGTTCTGGCGATGTTCGTGCTGTTGCACAAGGGTCGTGGTGGCGGCATGTCAGACCTGTTCGGCGGCGGCATGTCCACCTCGATGGGCGGTTCGTCGGCGGCCGAGCGCACGCTCGACCGGCTGACCGTCGTGATCGGTCTGGTGTGGTTGGCCGCAATCTTCGGACTGCTGGTGCTGTACCGGTTCTTCCCCGACTTCGGCACCCTGTAAGCGCCGGTCGGCGCAGTCCCTTCCCCCCGCCCGTCCCGGGCAATCTGACAAGGAGAAACACACGTGGTTGGTGGTAGCGCGATTCGGGGGAGCCGGGTCGGCGCCGGGCCGATGGGCGAGGCCGAGCGGGGCGATTCCGCCCCCCGGTTGTACGTCTCGTACTTCTGCTCGAACCGGCATGAGACCCGTCCTGCCTTCGCCGCGGACGCGGTCGTACCCGAAACCTGGGACTGCCCCCGCTGCGGGCTGCCGGCGAACCTCGACTCTGAGAACCCGCCGCCGCCCCCGAAGATTCAGCCGTACAAGACGCACCTCGCCTACGTGAAGGAACGCCGTAGCGACGCCGAAGCGGAGGCGATTCTCACCGAAGCGCTGGAGGGCCTGCGCGCCCGTCGTGCTGCGGGTGAAGTCATCTACTGACCCTTCGTTCTCTCGGCGGTCCCGACATCACGGCGTTCCCCGTCATCCCGGCGAACGCCAGGATCTCTCTTGGCCGGTTGCGTCTGTCTCGGCAGGCCGATCTGGTGACGTGTCTCGGCCCCGGCATGACGTAACACCCACGCAGCGGCAACTAACGGGGGTCGAGAAGCGTCGGCGAGACGCTCACCAGTCGCACTCGAACCAGGGGAGTTCTCGGCCGGCGTCGCGGTCGATGAACCATTTGGTGGCCTCGCGGCCGCGCACCTGGCCCGCCGGGGTGTCCGGCGACCCCGACAGTGCCTGCGCCACCGCGTCGGCCTTGTCGTCACCGTTGGCCAGAAACCACACCTCGGCCGAACGTTCCAGCGCAGGCACCGTGAGTGAGATGCGGTCAACCTCGCCCTTGGGTGAGCCGCTCAGCCCGATCACCGTGGACGACTGGGGCTCGAACGATTCGTGGTCGGGAAAGATGCCCGCTACGTGGCCTTCTTGGCCGATGCTGAGCAGGCAGATGTCGAACACCACGTCGCCCAGTTCTTTGGCGTAGGTGGCGGCTGCCGCATCGGCGTCGATCACGCCGTCGGCCGCTGGCATCGGGTGGGTGCGGGCCGGGTCGAGCTGGAACTTGCCGGCCATCAGGGCCAGCGCCGGGCCGGCGTGCCGGGCGGGGTCGTCGGTGGCGGTGAACCGGTCGTCGCTCCACCACAGTTCCATGCGGCCCGGGTCGGCGCCGGCCGCCTCGAGCCGTCCACCGAAGCTCTCATAGACGCGCTGCGCGATGCGTCCGCCGGTGAGGCAGAGGTGCACGATGCGGTCGGGATCCTGCTGGTAGTGCGCGATCTGGGTGACGAGCATGCCCGCAGCCCGGTTCGCCAACTCTGTCGAGTCGGTGAACCGGAGCAGCTGATCGGTCAACGGCGGGCCTTCTCGGCGTCACGTCGCTCGCAACGGTCGACCAGCGTGCTCATCGATGCGGCGAAGATGTCGTCGACGTCGAGCCGGCGCAGCTCTTCGGTGATCAAAGCGCTGAGTTCGCGACGGCGCAGGGCGATCTGGCGGCAGGGCAGGCCAGGGGCCGAGAAGGTGGCCATTCGTCCGTCTTCTCGGTCGATGGTGATGGCGCCGTTCTCGGTCTTCAGCGAGACGTGCGTGATGCCCACTCCCTTGCCCGCCTCACTGCGCTTCACCGGTATGCCGAGCCGGCTCTCGAGCCACGCCGACAGCAGCATGCTGCCGGCGTTGTCGGGCGCACCCTCGACCTCCACGTCGACGATCGGCGAAGGGTACGAGTCGACCGCGGCGGCCAGCAACGCCCGCCACGGGGTGAGCCTGGTCCAGGTCAGGTCGGTGTCGCCGGGGGAGTAGTTACGGGCCCGGCGCTCGATCGCGGCGATGGGCTTGGACGAGCCCATGGCGTCGGTGATGCGTCGCAGAGCCAGCTTGCCCAGGGGATCCTCGCCCGGCTTGTCGGGCGCCCCCGCCGGCCACCAGGCCACCACGGGCGAGTCGGGCAGCAGCAGCGGCAGCACCACCGAGTCGCGGTGCTCGGTGAGCTGGCCGTGGAACCTGAGCGAGATGACCTCGCCGGGCACCTCTTCGCCCAGCCGGATCTCGGCGTCGACCCGGTCGGCCTTGGCCTGGCCGTTGGTGACCAGAATGATGCGCGACGGATGCTCTCGGCCGGCGTTCTGGCAGGCCTCGAGGGCAGCGTCGTAATGCCGCAGGTCGGCGACGACGATCATGGTGAAGACCATCGACGAGGCGACGCCGATGTTGTGTCGCGCCTTCACCAGGGCCATATGAATGCCGGTGGCGTTGGTGTCGGGAACTGTGATGATCATGTGCTGACTCCCCTTGATTATGGCCGACGCCAGACGAAACCGTCGCGGGCCAGCATGGTGTTACCGCTGGCCGGCCCCCACGTGCCCGACGCATACCCTTCGGGCTGAGTGTCGAGTTCGGCCCAGAAGTCGAGGATCGGGTCGAGGATCTTCCACGACAGCTCCACCTCTTCGTGCTGGGGGAACAGCGGCGGATCGCCGAGCAGCACGTCGAGGATCAACCGCTCGTAGGCCTCGGGGCTCGACTCGGCGAACGACGTGCCGTAGGCGAAGTCCATGGTGACGTCGCGAATCTCCATCAGCGTGGCGGGCACCTTGGCGCCGAACCGCAACGTGATGCCCTCGTCGGGCTGAATGCGCAGTACCAGGGCGTTGCTGCCCAGCGCCTCGGTGTCGGTCTGGCTGAACGGCAGGTGCGGGGCGCGGCGCAGGTTGAGTGCGATCTCAGTGACCCGGCGCGGCATGCGTTTGGCCGAGCGCAGGTAGAACGGCACCCCGGCCCAGCGCCGGTTGTCGATGTCGACCCGGATCGCCGCGTAGGTCTCGGTCTGCGACTGCGGGCTGATGCCTTCTTCTTCGAGGTAGCCCAGCACCTGCTTGCCGCCGGCCCAGCCGCCCAGGTACTGCCCCCGCGCGGTGTGAGCGGCGATGTCTTTGGGCGGTCGGGCGGCGGCCAGCGCCTTGCGCTTCTCGGCACGTAGCTGGTCGGCGTCGAACGATGTCGGCTCTTCCATGGCGGTCAGCGCCAGCAACTGCAGCAGGTGGTTCTGAATCACGTCGCGGGCGGCGCCGACGCCGTCGTAGTAACCCGCGCGGCCCCCGATGCCGATGTCTTCAGCCATGGTGATCTGCACGTGATCGACGTAGTTGCGGTTCCAGATCGGCTCGAACAGCTCGTTGGCGAAGCGCAGCGCCAGCAGGTTCTGCACCGTCTCTTTGCCCAGGTAGTGGTCGATTCGGAACACCGACTGGCTGTGGAACACCGAACTGACCCGGCGCTCCAGCTCGTTGGCGCTGGCCAGGTCATGACCGAAGGGTTTCTCGATCACCACCCGGCTCCACGCCCCGCGCTGGTCGCGCTTGGCCAGGCCGTGCTTCTTCAGCTGCGAGATCACCTGGTCGAAGGCCTTGGGCGGAATTGACAGGTAGAACGCGTGATTGCCGCCCGTGCCCTGCGACTGGTCGAGGTCGTCGAGGGTCTGTTTCAGCGTTTGGAACGACTCGTCGCTGTCGAAGGTGCCCGGCACGAACCTGATGCCCTCGAGCAGCTGCTTCCACACCTCTTCGCGAAAGGGGGTGCGGGCCCGTTCTTTCACCGAGTCGTGCACGATCTTGGCGAAGTCCTGATTCTCCCAATCGCGGCGCGCGAAACCGATCAGCCCGAAACCCGGGGGGAGCAGCCCGCGGTTGGCCAGATCGTAGATCGCCGGCATCAGCTTCTTGCGCGCCAGATCGCCGGTGACCCCGAACAACACCAGGGCACACGGCCCGGCGATTCGCGGCAGCCGGCGATCTTGCGGATCACGCAGCGGATTGACGAAATGCTTGGCGTTGCTCACCCGCTCATACTGGCCGCCTCGGCCCTACTGAAACAACCGCCTTCTCAGTGAATGGCCTTCTCAACCGTGGTTACGAGCTCGTTCCATGACACGATGAACTTCTCCACACCCTCGTCTTCGAGCACCTCGAACACGTCGGCCAGATCAACCCCGGCAGCAGTCACCTCGTCGAGCACGGCCCGGCCCTCGGCAGCCCTGCCGACGATGGATTCACCGACCTCACCGTGGTCGGCGAAGGCGTCCATGGTCTTCTCGGGCATGGTGTTCACCACACCGTCGGCGACCAGGTTCGTGACGTAGAGCGTGTCGGGAAGGCCGGGGTCTTTGGTGCCGGTGGAGGCCCACAGTGGACGCTGCTGGTTGGCGCCCTTGGCGGCCAGCGCCTTGAACCGGTCGGAGCCGAACACCTCTTCGAAGGCTCCGTAGGCGACTAGGGCGTTGGCGATGGCGGTCTTCGACTTCAGGTCGTCACGGCCCAGCTTCTCCAGGCGCTTGTCGACCTCGGCGTCGACGCGCGACACGAAGAACGAGGCCACGGAGTGGATCGTCGACAGGTCCTTGCCGGCGGCGTCGGCGGCTTCGAGACCCGACAGGTAGGCGTCCATCACCTCGCGGTAACGCTCTTCGGAGAAGATCAGGGTGACGTTGACCGAGATGCCGTCGGCGATGGTCTGCTGAATGGCCGGCAGGCCGGGTTCGGTGGCCGGAATCTTGATCAGCACGTTCTCGCGATCGACCAGGTCGTGCAGCTCGGCAGCTTGGGCGATGGTTTCGCCGGTGTTGTTGGCCAGCGTGGGGGCGACCTCGATCGACACCCGACCGTCGTAACCCTTGGACGCCGCGTACACGTCGGCGAACAGGTCGCACGCGTCGCGCACGTCGGTGGTGGTGAGCTGCTTGATCGCGTAGTCGACATCGATCTCGTCACCCAACGCGTTGACCTGCTCGGCGTAATCGTCGCCCTGGGCGAGTGCGGCGGCGAAGATCGTGGGGTTGGTGGTCACCCCCGACACCGAGTCTTCGGCGATCTTCTGGGCCAGGTTGCCGCTGGTGAGGCGGGCCCGCGACAGGTCGTCCAGCCAGATCGACACCCCTGCGTCGGCGAGGGCCTTGAGACGTTCGTTCATGGGGTGATCAGCTCCTTGCTGGGTGGTGGACGAGCCGTCGCAACGCTGCGACCGATCCTGGTACCGCGCCACTTTAGTGGTTCTGGCCCCCAGATCACGCGCTCCGCAGTGCCGCCTCGACACGTACCCCGCTGGTTCTCATCGGTCGATGGACGACCCGGTACCCTTCCTCGCCGGCCAACGACGTACCCGCCGGTTGCCCTGATATGCGTCGGGCGCGGTTCGGGCTAGACTGCTCGCGATCCGGGCGATGAGGAGTGGTTGGGCATGCATCATGCTGTGACAACAGTCGATACTGCACCCACGTCCACCCTGCGTGCGTATGTTGCGCTGACCAAGCCCCGCATCATCGAGCTGCTGCTGGTCACCACTGTGCCGGCCATGTTTCTTGCCGCCGGCGGCGTGCCACCGTGGCAACTGGTGGTGTGGACGCTGCTCGGCGGCACGTTGGCCGCCGGTTCGGCCAATGTCTTCAACTCGGTGCTCGACGCCGACATCGACTCGGAGATGCGGCGTACCCGGCGTCGTCCGATGGCCCTGAACCGGGTGCCCGCGGCCAAGGCCTACGTGTTCGGCTCGGTGCTCGGGGTGCTGTCGGCGCTGATTCTGGGGTTCGGCGCGAACTGGCTCTCGGCCGCACTGGCCCTGGCCGCCAACGCCTACTACGTGTTCGTCTACACGATGGGGTTGAAGCGCCGCACCTCACAGAACATCGTTTGGGGCGGCATCGCGGGCTGCTTTCCGCCCCTGATCGGTTGGACGGCCGTGACCGGCAGCGTCGATTGGACGCCGCTGGTGATGTTCGCGATCGTCTTCTTCTGGACGCCGCCCCACACCTGGGCGCTGGCCTTTCGCTACCGCGAGGACTACAAGCAGGCGCACGTGCCGATGCTGCCGGTGGTGATGGAGCCGCCGGCGGTTGCCTGGCGCATCGTCATTTACACCGTGATCACGGTGGTCGTCAGCCTGCTGCTGTGGCCGGTGGCGCACACCGGCTGGCTGTACCCCGCGGTCGCGCTGGTGTCGGGCCTGTGGCTGACGGTGGAGTCGATTCAACTGCTGCGCCGGGCCCGGGCGGGTCTCACCGAGTCGGCGCTCAAGCCCATGCGCCTGTTCCACCTCAGCAACAGCTACCTGGCCGTGGTCTTTCTGGCCGCAGCCGTCGATCCGCTGGTGTTCTGAGCGGGTTCGTCCCCCTCGCGTTTCACCCCGAACCACAGGTGCGCCACCGCCACCGTGTACAGCGTGGTGCCCACCAGATGGGCCAGCACCAGCGCCCCGGGCAGATGCAGCAGGTACTGGGTGTAGCCGATGACCCCTTGCAGGGCGGCCACGCCGAGCACCGCGAGGGCGTCCCGGCGCAGGCGCGGCAGCGAGCGGGCACGAATCACCAGCACCACGGTGAGCGCCACCGTCAGCCACATGGTGAGTGAGTGCAACCGGGCCACGTCAGCCAGGTTGAAGCCGTTGCGGGTGGCGGCGCCGTCGCCCGAGTGCGGCCCCGAACCGCTGGTGACCGTGCCCAGGTACATCATGGCCAGCGAGCAGTAGAAGACGGCCTGGGTGAGCAGCCACGGCACGCTCGGCACGGCGGTGGACACCAGGCCGAACACTTCATGCACCAGGCGGGTGCAGAGCACGATCAGGGCGATGGACAGCACCATGTGCAGCCCCACCACCCACGGGTTGAGCTGGGTGAGCACCGAGATGCCGCCGACCACGGCCTGGCCGATGATGCCCAGGCCCACGACGAAGGCCAGCCGCGAGACCAGCCGCGGCTGCGTACCGGCCCGAACCGCCCGGCGGGCGGCGAGGTAGGTGCCCAGCGCGACGATGATCAACACGAAGGTGAGCAGCCGGTTGCCGAACTCGATGAAGGCGTGGAAGGGCGCCTCGGGGTGCGGCACGTACGAACCGGGATCGCACTGGGGCCAGGTGGAACAACCCAGGCCCGAGGCGGTGAGCCGCACCAGCGCGCCCGTCCAGACGATCACCATGTTGGCGACCAGGTTGGCGACTGCCCAGCGACGCAGGGCCTTGGGTGAGTTCAGGACGTCCATCGAAAGAACCTTCGTGCGGTCAGGGTGAGCACGGCCGCCCACGCGGCCAGCACCACCAGCGGTAGGGGAGCGGCTGCTCCGAGCGCCGCGGCTCGCAGTGCGCTGCCGAGCGCGGCGGTGGGCAGCCACGGGGGTTGGTCGACGATCAGCCCGCCCAGGGCCAGCCCGGCCAAGTAGATCAGGTTGGCCAGGCCGAGCGTCACCTCGGCCTTGAGCGTGCCGGCCAGCAGCAGCCCCAGCCCCGCGAAGGCCACGATGCCCAGCAGGGTGGCCGTCGTGGCGCTGAGCGCCGCCACCGGGCTCAGGTCGGGCCGCCAGCCCAGGCCGAGGGCGACGGCCAGCAGCAGCACGGCCTGAATCGCCACCAGGGCGCAGGCGGCCAGGGCCTTGCCGGCGATCAGGTCGGCCCTGGTCAGCGGTGTGGCGACCAGCCGTTCGAGCACGCCGTAGCGCCGCTCGAACCCGGTCGCCACCCCCAACGAGGTGAAGGCGGTCGACCAGACCGCCACCGCGATCACCGAAGCCGGAAAAGTGTTGCCGTCGAGCCCGAACTGCCGGCCCCAGAGCAGCCCGCCGATCACCAGGCCCAGCGGAATCGCAAAGGCCAGCAGCAACTGTTCGCCGTTGCGCAGCAGCATGCGCAGTTCCATGCCGGCGTGCCGGGCGACTCGGGTGGCGTTCATGCCGCACCGCCGGTGTGCCGCAGAAAGACGTCTTCGAGCGAGGCGTCGGCGGTCAGTTCGGCCACGGTGCCCGACACGGTGACCCGGCCGGCGTCCATGATCCACACCCGGTCGGCCAGGTGGGCGGCCTCGGCCATGTCGTGGGTGGTCAGGAGCACGGCCACGCCGTCGGCGCGCAGGCCGGTGATCAGGTCCCAGGTGCGTCGTCGGGCGCGCGGGTCCATGCCCGCGGTGGGCTCGTCCAGCAGCACCAGTTCGGGCCGCCCGACCAGGGCGCCGGCCAGGTTGACCGCCTGTTGCTCGCCGCCGGACAGCCGCCGGTACGGACGGTTCAACAGTGGCGCGAGCGCCAGCGCGTCGATCAGCGGGTCCAGCGGCGCCGGGTTCGGGTAAAGCGAGGCCAGGTAGCGCAGCATCTCGCGCGGTTTCGCCGCCGACCAGGCGCCGAGCGACTGTGGCATCAACCCCACCCGGTCGTCCGCCGATCCCGGCGGCCCGCCGAGCACCCGGACGCTGCCCGCGTCCGGCTTCAGCATGCCGGTGATGCACCGGATCGCCGTGGTCTTGCCCGCACCGTTGGGGCCGAGCAGGGCGGTGACGGCGGCGCACCCGGCGCTCAGGCTGAGGCCGTCCAGGACCGGCCGGCCACTCAGCCGCAACCGCAGGTCAGCGACGGTGAGTGCGGGCTGGCTGGACACGGAAGCAGTCTATCGACCCGGCCCCCGACCGACCTGCGTGCCGCACAGACACGAACGGGTCCGCGGCCCGGGCATTTGCCGAACCGTGGACCCGTCGCGGGTTACTGCTAGAACCACTCCTGGAGCCTGGCCAGCATGGCCTGCTCGAAGTCGTCGTCGTTGTGCTTGTTCGCGATCCACCCGGCGAAGTCGCCGCCGGCGATCGCGTCCAGCTCGGCCCGGCAGCCGTCGGGATCGGACACCGCGCGCAGGAGCATGGCCTCGGCCTGGGCCGCGTCCTTCCACAGGAAGGGGTAGCCCTCCGGCACCAGGGCGCGTGCCCAGGTGGTGTCCGGCAGGACACCGATCACACCGGCGGCCAGGGCCTCGACATACTCCAGGCCGTAGGACTCCTCGGTGGCGGTGGCGAGGAACGCGGTGGTCGACGCCAGCGCCTCCCAGTAAGACACCCGGGTGGCCGTCAGCGGGCCGACCCAGAACCAGTCCTTGCCGGACAGGGCCATGCCGAGTTCGGAGACCAGGTGCGACTCGTGCAACCGCATCGCGACCCGGATCGGGACCTTGCGGTGAACCTTCTCGACCACTTCGACGAACAACCGAGGACGCTTGCGCTCGGAGAGGTAGATCGCCGGGTACAGCACGACCGGGCGCTCTGTGGCGGCGCGGGGGAGGACGTGTTCGACTCGGAAGCCCAGGTTCGCCCAGCCGACCCGGGCCTTCTCGGCGACATCGGCGACGGTCCAGCGCCTCACGACCTCCCTCACCGCGGACGCGGTGCGCTCGGAGTTCGCGAAGGTCGGGAACAGCCCGAAGCTGAGCGCCTCGATCAGCTGCGGGACCTGTTCGTCGTAGTTTGTGGTCGGACCCCACTGGAAGTTCATCACCGCGGGGTGGGAGCCGTTCTCACGCAGCACGCGCCAGATCTTGGTCGAGTCCAGCACGTCCATGTTGATGACGACGCACGCGTCGGTGTCCAGGAACGCCAGCGGCATCTCGTCGAAGCCGTCGCAGCGCCGGGTGGCCGGTCCGATCACGATCGGGTTGTGGGTGAGCCGGACCAGGCGACGCACCAGGGTCGCGCCGGCGTCATGCCCGGCGATGTGCCCGTCCGCGTCGATGGTGACCTGGTCCCACTTGATGGCGACGCGCCTCATCGCATTGCTCCTGCCTGTGCCAGATTCTTGGTGCTTGCCGTGCTCGCATCACCGGGTTCCGGCGGTTCAGCCGGCAGCCCGTCGGGCTCATCGATGCCGCCGCGGATCCGCATGGCGTAGAACGAACGCCACACGAAGTAGGCAGACACCAGGAAGAAGACCGCGGCCAGCACGTGCACCACGACGCCCGCTCCCTGGTTGGTCAGGCTCACCGCCAGCTCGACGGCCAGCAGGCCGAACAGGGTGGTGAACTTGATCACCGGGTTCAGGGCCACCGAGGAGGTGTCCTTGAACGGGTCGCCGACGGTGTCACCGACGATGGTCGCGTCGTGGAGCGCGGTCCCCTTGGCGTGCAGGTCGACCTCGACGATCTTCTTCGCGTTGTCCCAGGCGCCGCCGGCGTTCGCCATGAAGATGGCCTGGAACAGGCCGACGACCGCAATCGCGATCAGGTAGCCGATGAAGAAGTACGGCTCGACGAAGGCGAAGGCCAGGGTGCCGAAGAAGATCGCCAGGAAGATCACCAGCATGCCCTTCTGGGCGTAGTCGGTGCAGATCTCTACCACCTCGGTGGAGTCCTTGGTGGATGCCTTGACGTCCGCCTTCTCGTCCAGGTGGATGTGGGCCTTGATGTACTCGACCGCCCGGTAGGCACCCGTGGTGACCGCCTGGGTGGACGCACCGGTGAACCAGTAGATCATCGCGCCGCCGGCGATCAGGCCGAGCAGGAACGGTGCGTGGATGGGGCTGAGCAGCGCTGCGACCTGGGCCAGATCGGTCAGCGGGGCCTCCCCGGCGAGGTTCTGGGCGAGGAACAGGATGATCGAGAAGATCATCGTGGTCGCACCCACGACCGCCGTGCCGATGAGAACGGGCTTGGCGGTCGCCTTGAACGTGTTGCCGGCGCCGTCGTTCTCCTCGAGCATCGCCTTGGCCTTGCTCCAGGCGGGCGTGTAGCCGTAGGTCTTCTGGAACTCCTCCTCGATGCCGCGGGCCGTCTCGATCCGGCTGAGCTCGTAGACGGACTGGGCGTTGTCGGTGACCGGGCCGTACGAGTCGACGGCGATGGTCACCGGGCCCATGCCAAGGAAGCCGAAGGCGACCAGGCCGAACGCGAACACTGCGGACGCTCCGGGCAGGGTGCCGAGGGCGGCGTCCAGGTTGCTGGCCTCGGCGACCATGTAGGCCAGACCCATCAGGGCCACGATCACGACGCCGAGCCAGTAGGCGGCGAAGTTGCCGGCAACGAAGCCGGACAGGATGTTCAGCGACGCGCCGCCCTGCTGGGAGGACTTCACGACCTCCTTGACGTGGCCCGACTTGGTGGAGGTGAACGCCTTGACCAGTTCGGGGATCAGCGCTCCGGCGAGAGTGCCGCAGGAGATGATGATCGACAGCTGCCACCACAGGTTCGCGCTGACGCCGTTACCGGCCAGCAGGAACGACGAGCAGGCGAAGGTGAGCACGATCGACACGATCGAGGTGATCCACACGAGCGAGGTGAGCGGCTTCTCGAAGTCGAAATCGGTGTCGCCGTACGACCGCTTGGCGATGGCCTCGTTGACGAAGTAGGACATCGCGGAGGCGACCAGCATGATGGCGCGGATCGCGAAGATCCAGATCAGCAGGACCGCCTGCAACTTCGGGTTGGCGCCGGCCACCTGGGCGACGCCGAGCAGGATGAAGGTGATCAGCGCGACGCCGGTGACGCCGTAGGTCTCGAAGCCGTCCGCGGACGGGCCGACCGAGTCGCCGGCGTTGTCACCGGTGCAGTCGGCGATGGTGCCCGGGTTGC
>ERZ724513.408-NODE-408-length-20681-cov-13.539610_pt1 | contig 20681 bp, 19 predicted proteins | sample MGYA00376046_ERZ724513 | MGnify/ENA primary metagenome ERZ724513 (study PRJEB28724, sample SAMN07190883) | activated sludge metagenome | isolation source: activated sludge of sewage treatment plant in Hong Hong | place: Hong Kong | collected 2016-03-17 ...
CGAGGCCGCCGAGGTCCGGGAGCGGTTCGTCCGGCCGATGCCGCCGCACGAGCGCCGCGCGGCCGGTGCGGCGAGCACCGCCGACGGGACGCCGACGCCCCACTGACGCGCTGGATCAGACGAACGGGAGCGAGAGGACCACCGGCGTACCCACGCGGCTCGACCTGCCGCAGCGCGGGCACGACCTGGTGCGGTCCTGGTCGACGTCCGCGCCGCACCAGCAGGTGTGAGGGACGGCGTCCGCCCGGGGCCGGACGCGGGTGCTGGGGATCCTCCGGGTGCTCGTGGTGCTCATGGTTCCGCCGTCCTCTCCGTCGCGGCTCGTGGTGCCGGGGTGTGGTCAGGACTCTCGGACGGGCGCCTTGCGCTGCGCTGTCCGGCCGCTGTCCCCGGGGGCCGGACGCGGTGGCGGCTGGCGTGGACAGGAGCCGGACAGCCGGGCGGCCGACAGTGGTCCTGCCCGTTCGAGAGCCGTCCGGAAGCGAGCCACGATGACCCAGATCACCCTGCACGTCGACGGCATGAGGTGCCGGAGCTGCGTTCGGGAGGTCACCGCCCGGTTGCGGGACGTCGCCGGGGTGCAGACGGTGGTCGCGGACGCTGCGGGCTCGACCGTCCGGCTGGCCGGCTCGATGACGGTCGCGGACGTGCTCGCCGCCCTCGCCGGCACGACCTATCGCGCCGAGGTCCGCTGAACAGCGGCTCGACAGGGGCCGGACAGCGGCCGCTGTGACGCTCGGCGGACCCACACCCCACCGGCTGCACCGCCAGCCAGAGAGGCCTCACCATGTCTTCCACCTCGCCCGCCACGGCATCGAGCAAGCGTTGGCTCGCTCTCGGCCTGATCGCCGCGGCCCAGTTCATGGTCATCATGGACACCTCGATCATCGGGGTCGCACTCCCCGAGATCCAGCAGGACCTCGGCTTCACGCCGGAGGGGCTCAGCTGGGTCTTCAACGCCTACGTCGTCGCGTTCGGCGGGCTGCTGCTCCTCGGTGGTCGGCTGTCGGACCTGCTCGGTGCCCGCCGCGTCTTCACGACCGGCTGGGTGGTGCTGGCCGTCGGCTCGCTGGTGGCCGGGTTCGCGGGCAGCCCCGCCGTCGAGCTGGCCGGCCGCGCGACCCAGGGCGCCGGGTCGGCGCTGATCGCGCCGGCTGCCCTCACGCTGCTGTTCACCATCTTCGGCGCCACGCCCCGGGAGCTGACCACGGCGCTGGCCGTCTACGGTGCTGCGGCGCCCGCCGGCGGCACCGCGGGCGTGTTCCTGGGCGGCGTCCTCACCCAGTTCGCGTCCTGGCCGTGGGTGTTCTTCGTCAACGTCCCGCTCGCGGTGGTCGTCGTCGCGCTGGCGCCGTCCGTGATGCCCGCCGGCGCCGCTCGGCGCGGCTCGATCGACGTCGCGGGCGCCTCGATCGTCACCCTCGGGCTCGCGTCCGTGGTCTTCGCCGTCGTCCGCGCACCGCAGGTCGGGTGGACCGCGACGTCCACCGTGGTCGCGGGCGTGGTCGGCCTCGGGCTGGTCGGCCTGTTCGTCGCCCTCCAGGTCCGAGCCAAGGCCCCGCTCGTCCGGCTCGGCATCCTCCGTGCCCCGAACCTGGCGGCGGCGAACCTCGCCCAGTTCTTCCTGGGGGCGGCCTGGATCCCGATGTTCTTCTTCGTCAACCTCTACCTGCAGCACGTGCTCGGCCTCGGTGCGTTCGCCAGCGGCGCGGCCCTGCTGCCGCTGACGATCACGATCATGGTCGGGATGGTGGCGGTCGCCCCGCGCCTGGTCGCCCGGTTCGGACCCAAGGCGCTGACCGTGGCGGGCCTGACCACCCTCGCGGCCGGACTGACGTGGCTGTCCTTCATCCGGTCCGACGGCACCTTCTGGGCCGACGTGCTGCCGGCCACCCTGGTGACCGCCGCGGGCATGGCGATGGCGTTCATCCCGTCGCTCGGCCTGGCGCTCTCCTCCGCCGCCCCGGAGGAGGCCGGCCTGGCCGCCGGGCTCGTCAACACCAACTACCAGATCGGGTCCGCGCTCGGGCTGGCCGCGATGACGGCGGTCGCAGCGGCGTTCACCGGCGACGGGCCCGTCACCGACCTCGCCGGGCTCACGGCCGGGTACTCGGCGGCCCTCGTCGGCGCGGCGGTGATCGCCGTGGTCGGGGCCGTGGTCGCGGCCACGTGGCTGCGCACCCCGGCCCCGGCACCGGCCGAGGCGACGTCGGACCAGCACGTCTCCGCCTGAGACACCGCGGACGGTCACCAGGTGACGCCGACCCGGCGATTTCACCGAAGCGACCCGGTGGGTCCCCGCCCGACGCTGGGACCCACCACCACACCCCCATCAACCCAAGGAGAGATCGATGTCCCAGCAGACCTTCCAGCAGACCTTCCAGGTGACGGGCATGACCTGCGGCCACTGCGTGTCGGCCGTCGAGGAGGAGGTCGGCGCCATCGCCGACGTCACCGACGTCACCGTCGACCTGGCCAGCGGCCGGGTGACGGTCGGCAGTGACCGCGAGGTCACCACCGCCGAGATCGCCGCCGCCGTCGACGAGGCCGGCTACCAGCTCGCCTCCTGATCGTCACCGCCGGACCGAACCGAACGAGGAACCGAGATGACCGCGACCACCACCCCCACGCCCGGCGCCACCCAGACCGCCGAGCGCGTCGAGACCAGCCTCACCATCGGCGGCATGACCTGCGCGTCCTGCGTGCGGCGCGTCGAGAAGACGCTCACCCGCGTCGAGGGTGTGGTCGCGGCCTCGGTCAACCTCGCGAACGAGACCGCGACCGTCTCCTTCGATCCCGCCTTCACCTCCCTGGAGGCGCTGACGGCGGCGGTCGGCAAGTCCGGCTACACGGCCGAGCCGCGCACCGCCCCGTCGACGTACGGCGAGGACCCGGCCGGGTCCTCCGCGCCGACCGGTGCTGCCCCGAACCCGGTCGACGAGCTCGATGCCCGACGCGACGTCGAGATCGCGCACCTCAAGCGCCGCTGGCAGGTCGCCCTGACGACCGGGCTGGCGCTGATGGGCGTCATGTACCTGCCGCTCTACATCGACACCATGGACTGGTTGATGCCGCTCATCCTGGTGATCGCGACCGGTGTCCAGCTCTGGGCGGGCGGCGACATCTACCGGCAGGCGTGGGCCGCGGCGAAGCACCGCGCCACCACCATGGACACCCTGGTCGCGCTGGGGACCGGCGTCGCGTTCGGCTACAGCGCCTTCGTCACCCTCTGGCCGGCGCAGGCGCAGACGTGGGGTCTGCCGATCCACCTCTACTTCGAGACGGCGCTCATCGTCGTCGCGCTGGTGCTCATGGGCCGCTGGCTCGAGCTCAAGGCCAAGAAGCGGACGGCCGCCTCCATCCGGTCCCTCGTCGGACTGGCGCCCACCACCGCCCGGGTGCTGCGCGACGGAACCGAGGTCGACGTACCCCTCGACCAGGTCGTCGTCGGCGACCTCGTCCGGGTCCGCCCCGGGGACCACGTGCCCGTCGACGGGACCGTCGTGGAGGGCTCCTCCGCCGTCGACGAGTCGATGCTCACCGGGGAGTCCGTCCCCGTCGACAAGCGGCCCGGCGACCAGGTCATCGGGGCCACGGCGAACCGCACCGGCACCCTCGTCGTCCGCGCCGACGCCGTCGGCGCCGACAGCACCCTCGCCCAGATCATCCGCCTCGTCGAAGACGCCCAGGGCTCCCAGGCACCCATGCAGCGCCTCGCCGACCAGGTGTCCGCCTGGTTCGTGCCCGCGGTCCTGCTCGCCGCCCTGGCGACCTTCATCGGCTGGATGGCGTTCGGCCCCGACGCCGACCGGCTGGTCCTGGCCATCGGTACGACGGTGGCCGTCCTCATCATCGCCTGCCCCTGCGCCCTGGGCCTGGCCACGCCGACGGCCGTCATGGTGGGCACCGGCAAGGCCGCCGAGCTCGGCATCCTCATCAGCGACGGCCGGGCGCTGGAGACCGCGCGCCGGCTGACCGCCGTCGTCCTCGACAAGACCGGCACCATCACCCACGGCCGACCCACGCTCGAGCACGTCCACGCCCTCCCCGGCCACGACGCCGACCGGCTGCTGGCGCTGGTCGCCTCCGCGGAGGTCGGCAGCGAGCACCCCGTCGGCGAGGCGGTCGTCACCGCCGCCCGCGACAAGGGTCTGGCGCTGGAGCCGGTGTCCGGCTTCGCCGCCCACCCGGGTCACGGCATCAGCGCGACCGTGGCGTCGACGGGCATCGCGGTCGGCAACCGGGCGCACCTGGCGGCCTTCGGCGTCGACACGACCGCGCTGGCCGACGCCGCCGCCCGGGCCGCCGCCGCAGGCGGAACCCCCATGTACGTCGCCGTGGACGGTGCCCTCGCCGGTCTCGTGACCGTCGCCGACACGGTGAAGCCCGACGCCGCCGAGGCGGTCGCCCAGCTGAAGGCCCTGGGCCTGGAGGTGTGGATGGTGACCGGCGACAACGCCGCGACGGCCGAGACCGTCGCCGCCGAGGTCGGCATCGACCACGTCATCGCCGAGGTCCTCCCTGCCGACAAGGCGGACCGGGTCGCCGCCCTGCAGGCCTCCGGGCACGTGGTGGCGATGGTCGGCGACGGCATCAACGACGCGCCCGCCCTGGCCACCGCCGACCTCGGGGTCGCGATCGGCACCGGCACCGACGTCGCGATCGCCGCCTCCGACATCACCCTGGTCGGCGGCAGCCTGCGCGGCATCGTGTCGGCGGTCGCCCTGTCGCGGCGCACCGTGACCACCATCAAGCAGGGGCTGGCGTGGGCGTTCGCCTACAACGTCTTGTTGATCCCGGTCGCCGCCGGTGCGCTCTACTGGTGGCACGACCTGCTGCTGGACCCGGTGCTCGCCTCCGCGGCGATGGCGATGAGCTCGGTCAGCGTGGTCACCAACGCCCTGCGACTGCGGCGCTTCCGGGCCCCGGAGACCGCGTTCGACATCACCCGCCGCCCGCTGCGCGCCCGGGTCGCGGACTCCGCCTACCTGGTCGCGATCGCGGTCGTCGCCCTGGCCCTGGGGTCGGCGTTCACCTGGGCCAGCCGCACCGACCAGGCCGAGCGCGGCATGAACGGCGTCCTGTCCTGGTCCGAGGGCATGGGCATGCCGATGCGGCCCGCCATGAGCGTCATGGAGGAGGCCGAGATCGAGCCGGTCGCGCCGGCCGAGGCCGGGTTGAACGTCACGCTCACCGCACCCGCCACGATCACCCCCGGACAGCCGACCGAGCTGACGGTCGAGGTCCGCGACGCCGAGACCGGCGACCTCGTGGACGACCTCGTCCGCACCCACCAGGCCTGGATGCACATGATCCTGACGCGCGACGACCTGGGCACGTTCGCCCACCTCCACCCCGAGCCGACCGGGACTCCGGGCGTGTTCTCGGTCGAGGCGACCTTCCCGACCGCGGGTGACTACCTCGTGCACAGCGAGTTCCGCCGCAACGGCGCGATGGGCGACGTCCTGGACGCCCACACCGTCACCGTCGCCGGCAGCCGGCCGCCTGCGGTCGCCGTACCCGCCTCGGACGTCCGGTCGTGGACCGGCGACGACGTGCGCATCGACCTGGAGGGCGAGGCCACCGTCGGCGACACCAGCGACCTCGCGCTGTCCTTCGCCCGCGTGGACGCCGCCGGTCGCGTCACCGGCCCGGTCACCGACCTGCAGCCCTACCTGGGTGCAGCCGGCCACGTGGTCGTCATGCGCGCCGACGGGTCGACGTTCGCCCACCGGCACGCCGAGACCTTCGACGGCCGTGGCCGGCCCGTGCTGGCCCTGCCGGGCAGCGAGTTCGGTCCCGACCTCGACCTGCACGTCCGGTTCGACCGTCCCGGGGCGTACCGGTTGTGGGCCCAGTTCGAGCTCGGCGACGGCACGGTCGTCACCGCCCCGTTCGTGCTCCACCCGCAGCCGGCCGCCGGAGCTCCGGTGGCACAGACGGCCGACACCGGCCGCTGACCGGTCCCATCCACGCCACACTCCCCACGAAGGACCTGCCATGAGCCACCACACCGACGCAGCCCTGTCGAACGGCGACGACCTCGACGTCATCGTGATCGGCGGCGGCCAGGCCGGCCTCGCCACGGGGTACCACCTGGCCCGACGTGGGCTGCGGTTCCTCGTCGTCGACGCCGGACCCGCCATCGGGCACGTGTGGCGGTCCCGGTGGAGCTCGCTGCGACTCTTCACGCCCGCCGAGCACGACGGCCTGCCCGGCATGGCGTTCCCGGCTCCGGCAGGAAGCCACCCCGACAAGGACCAGGTAGCCGACTACCTCGAGGCGTACGCCGCCCACTTCGGTCTCCCGGTCCTCCTGGGGTGCACGGTCCGGCGCGTGTCCCGGAGCCGCGACGGCTTCGCCGTCGAGACCAGCCGCGGCACCCTGCGTGCCCGACAGGTCGTCGTCGCCACCGGGCCGTTCCAGAGCCCGGTCACACCCCGCCTGGCCCTGGGCCTCGACCCCGACGTGACCCAGGTCCACAGCGCGGGCTACCGCGACCCCGACGATCTGCCTACGGGTCCCGTCCTGGTCGTGGGTGGCGGGAACTCCGGACGCCAGATCGCCCTCGAGCTCGCGGCCAGCGGCGAGCGCCAGGTCACCCTCGCCGTCGGGACCGAGCCCCCCGCACTCCCCCAGCGGATCCTCGGTCGCGACCTGTTCTGGTGGCTCACCCGGCTCGGCCTGATGGCGAAGACCGCGGACTCCCGGCTGGCGCGCCGCATGCAGGCCCGCGGCGACATCGTGGTCGGCAGCCCCCTGCCCGCCCTCCGCCGCGCCGGGGTCGACGTCCGCGGGCGTGCCCTCTTGGCCGACGGCCGTGAGGTCCACCTCGAGGACGGGGCGCCGGTCGAGGTGTCCGCCGTGGTGTGGGCGACGGGCTTCCGCACCGACTACTCCTGGCTCGACGTCCCAGGCGTCGTCGTGGACGGTCGGGTCGTGCACCGCCGCGGCCTCACCGACGTCCCCGGCCTCGCGTTCGTCGGCCTCCCCTGGCAGCACACGCGCGGCTCCGCCCTGCTCGGGTTCGTCGGTGACGACGCCGAGTTCGTCGTCACCGCGCTCGCGGACGCACCGCGGGAGAGCCCGCGCCCGGCGGCACGTCCTGCGTGACCGACCGTCCCTCCGACCGGCGCGGTCACCGCTCGGCGGTCCCCAGGAACGGGCCGAGGAGGCGGCGCAGCCGCCCGAGCACGAGCGCGCGGGCAGGGTCGCCGCTCGGGGTCGCGGGGACGGCGCGGACGGCGTTCATGATCAGCGCGTCGACCAGCTGGGCCATCGCCTCGGGCTCGGGCTCGCCGGCATCCGCGAGCGCCCTGCGCAGCGGCACCTGGAGACGGGCGTGGAAAGCCTCCATCGGGCCGCGCAGCACCTCGGGGGCCACCGCTTGCGCGAGTGCGCTCGCCACGGCCTGCTCGGGGCTGGTGAGCAGGTCGACGTTGGCCTCGACGTAGGCCCAGACGCGGGCCGTCGGCGTCGTTTCGGCTTCGACCCGGGCCAGCACCCGGTGCGCCCAGTCGGGCATCACGTCGGCGACGACGGCCGCCAGGAGGTCGTCGGCGGACGGGAAGTACTGGTAGACGCTGGGCCGCGCCAGACCGGCACGGCGCGCCACCGCGGCCATCGACGGCACCCGGCCGTCCTCGGCCAGGAGCCCCCGCGCAGCGTCGAGGAGGGCTCGCCGCTGTCGGGCGTGGTGCTCGGCGACCGTGGGCGCATCGATCCGCGGCACCGAGACCTCCTCCCCTGCGGCTGGCGCCGCACCTAGACGCGGGGCACGTCGACGGGCGCCAGGCGGCCGTCGACCATCTCGAGCACCCGGTCGCAATGATGCAGCACGTCGTGGTCGTGGGTGACCATCACCGTCGCGACGTCGTGCTCCGCGGCCTCGCGGGCGAGCAGCCCGACGATCGCCTGGCTCCGCTCCCGGTCGAGCGCGGCGGTGGGTTCGTCGACGAGCAGGATCTCGGGCCCGGTGACGAGCGCCCGCGCGATCCCGACCCGCTGGCGCTCCCCTCCGGAGAGCTGGTGCGGCCGGCGGGCGGCCTTCGTCTCCATGCCCACCTCTGCCAGGAGGTGGTGGGGGTCGCGCGGGTGGCGCACCCTGCCGAAGGTCAGCGGGAGCCGCACCTGGTCCACGCAGGTCAGCGCGGGCACCAGGTTGCCGCTCTGGAAGACGAACCCGATCCGCTCGCGCCGGACCGCGGTGAGCCCCCGACGGTCGAGGTCGGCGAGCTCGAGGTCGGCGATCCGGACCGATCCGCTCGTCGGGGTCGTCAGCGCCCCCGCGACGGCGAGCAGGCTCGACTTCCCGGAGCCGGACGGCCCGACCACGCCGACCAGCTCCCCCCGCCGTACCTCCAGGTCGACGTGGTCCAGGGCGGTGACGACCTCCTCGCCGTCGCCGAGCAGCAAAGTGACGTCGCGCAGGGCGAGTGCGGCGCTCACCGGGTGCCTCCCAGAGCCGTGAGCGGGTCGACGCGGGTGATCCGGAGCACCGCCGCGCCGGCCCCGACCATGCCCAGCACGATCAGGACGACGGTCGCGCCGGCGACCGGTCCCGCGGCGAGCGCGAACGGGAGCGAAGTCGTGGCGATCGCGGCCCCGGCGGCGACCCCGATGCCGACCCCGACGGCAGCGGACGCGCAGAGCAGGATCGCGGACTGCACGAGGCTGTCGCGCAGGAGGTAGCCGGTACTGGCGCCGAGCGCCCGCAGCACCGCGAGCTCGTGCTTGCGCTGGATGGTGAGAACGGTGAAGAACGCTCCGACCACGAGCGCGGAGATCGCGTAGAGGAAGGCCTGGATGAGGGTGAGCGTCGACGTCTCCGCGGTGTACCCGGGGGACGCGGCGAAGGAGTCCGTCAACGTCATCGAGGTCGTGCCCGCCGCCTCGTCACCCGCCGCGAGGTCGACGGACGCACCGGGTTCCGCGCGCACCCCGACCGCCGTGAACTCGTCGTGGACGTGCGCGGGGATCCGGTCACCGGGCCGGGCGCCGGCGTGGATCTCCTGCCAGGTCGGCAACGGCAGGTAGGCGACGTCGACGTGGCCGAAGGTGCTCTGCGCGGGCAGCTCCCCGACGACCTTCAGCCTGGTCCCGGCGGGCTCGAGCACCAGCGTGTCGCCGATGCGCACGCCCTTGTCGACCGCGGTGGGGCTCACCACGACCTCGTCCGGGCCGGCGATCTGCTCGCCCTCGGCGACCTGCGGGTCGAGGAAGGACCCGGGCTCGACGCCGAAGAGCGCGAGGTCGATCTCCACGCCCTCGGTCGTGTGGGCGTTGACCAGGCTGCTGCCGAGCGGGGCGGCGTCCGCCACCCCGGGCTGGTCCGCCCATGCCGTGGTCGCGCTCGTGGTCACCACGCTGCGGGTGAACGCCGAGCTCGTGTCGACGTCGCGCTGGAACGCCAACGACGTCACCGGCAGCCGCTTCAGCCCGGACACACCGTCGTTGACCAGGCCGACCGAGAGCCCGCTGAGGAGGACCATGAGGATCGCGATCAGCGCCACGACCGAACCCATCAGGACGAACCGGCCGCGGGCGAAGGCGAGCTCCCGCCGGGCGAGGAACATGTGCTCTCCGACCTCCGTGTTGCCGACATGCTGTCGAGAACTTTATCGACGGCGTGTCGGCAACACAAGCGGTCGGTGCTCAGGCCTTCAGCAGCTCGAGGACCTTCTGCGCGGCCTCGGCGCTGGACGCCGGGTTCTGACCGGTCACCAGGTTGTCGTCGACGACCACGAACGGCGCCCATGCCTCTCCCGAGGAGAAGGCCGCTCCGGCCTCGCGCAGGCGGGACTCCAGCAGCCAGGGCGCCTGGTCGGCGAGCCCGGCCTGCTGCTCCTCGGCGTCGGTGAAGGCGGTCAGCCTGCGTCCGGCGAACAGCCAGGAGCCGTCGGCGCGCTTCGCCGGCAGGAGACCGGCCGGGCCGTGGCAGACCGAGGAGACGACCTTGCCGGCGTCGAGCATGGTCACCAGGATGCGACCGAGGTCGTCGCTGACGGCGAGGTCCTCCATCGGGCCGTGGCCGCCAGGCACGAAGACGGCGTCGTAGGAGCTGAGGTCGACATCGGCGAGGACCAGCGTCGACTCGAGCCTGCCCGCGAGGGCGTCGAGAGCCTGGCGCTGCCTGGCCGACTCCTCCTCGCCGATGGTGTCCGGGGCGAGGCTCCCCTCGTCCACGACGGGCGTCCTGCCCTGGGGGCTGGCGAGATCGACCTCGATCCCGGCATCGGAGAACACCTGCAGCGGGGACAGCAGCTCCTCGGCCCAGAAGCCGGTCGGGTGCTCGGTCCCGTCGGTGAGGGTCCAGTGGTCGGAACCGGTCAGGACGACCAGGATCTTCGGCACGTCAGTGCTCCTCGAGTCGGGGGATGGACGCCGTACGGCGCCGCTTCTCGACGTTACCCACGTGGTGGTGGGTCTGAACGGTGGGACCAACGCCTCGGCCCTCCTGCACGGTCGTACTAGTGCCGGCAGGTCCGATCGGCCAGCAGACCGACTGCGGTTCGGCCCCTCTGCTGGGGCTGTACGCCGCTGCACCCGGCTGCGCCCGGGCCGCACAGTCGTGAGATCAGGTCAGCACCACGAGGGAGGCAGCCATGGAACGCGATCGCCGGTCCGCCGCCACCGCCCTCCTCTGGCCCGAGCCGCCTCCCGCCCTGACGCTGGCGGGCAGACCCACACCCATGTCGGACGTCGTCCCGGCTCCCACGCTGTCCGAGCTCAAGCCACTCAAGCCGCTCATGCGCGGCTGGCTCCACGCCGGGATGGCTCCCCTGGTCCTGGTCGCCGGCGTCGTCCTGATCGGCCTGTCGCCCACCGCCGTCACCCAGGCCGGCGCGACCGTGTTCACGGTCTGCTCGCTGACGCTCTTCACCTCCTCGGCGACGATGCACCTGCGCACCGGCAGGTGGTCCCCACGAGCGGCGCTCCTGCTGAAGCGGCTGGACCACTCGAGCATCTACCTGCTGATCGCCGGCACCTGCACCCCGGTGTCCATCCTCCTGCTCGACGGCGCGCGCCAGACCGCGATGCTCGCCCTCGCGTGGGGCGGCACGGCCGTCGGCATCGCCTTCCGGGTCTGGTGGACCGAGGCGCCGCGATGGCTCTACACCCTGCTGTACATCCTGCTCGGCTGGACCACCGTCGCGTTCGCCGGCGACTTCGCCCACCACGCCCGTCCGGGCGTCCTCGTCCTCCTGGCCGCCGGCGGCGTGCTCTACACGCTCGGCGGCGTCGTGTACGGCCTGCGCCGCCCGAACCCGTTCCCCTCCCTCTTCGGGTTCCACGAGGTCTTCCACGCCCTCACCGTGCTCGCGTTCGTCGCGCACTTCACCGGGGTCGTGGTGTCCACCGCCGCGTTGCGCTGACGTCACACCACGTGGTCCTCCCCCGCCACGGCGTCGACCAGGGACTCCAGCGCCGCCGGCATCGCGTCGGCGATCTGCCACGGGTCCGGGACGAGGTTGGGACTGGCGGCGATGCCGACGTCGAGGGAGCCGGCATAGCTGATGACGGTGATGTCCAGCGCCACGCTCTGGACCAGCGGACCGAACAGGTAGCAGGACACGACGCGCGCGCCCGAGGAGTGCAGCCGGACAGGCGGACCCGGCACGTTCGAGATCACCGCGTTGAAAGGTGGCGGGAGCAGGGAGGGCAGGCCGGTCGCGCCGTACGCGCGCATCGCCGCGCCGAGGATGCCGGGCGGCAGCGCGTCAGCCGCACGCATCACCATCCGGTCGCCCAGCGCCTGGTGCAGCACCTTCGCGGTCTGCGTCGAGGCGCTGATCCGGCGCAGCCGGTCCAGCGGATCGGCGACGTCCGTGGCGAGCGTCGCGCCGAGGATCGAGGTCGCGTTGCCGAGCACTGCGCCCCCGTGTGCACCGGCGATCCCGCCCACGGCGGCCATCACGGTGGCGTTGAGCGATCTGCTCGGCAGCTCGCCACGGTCCTCGAGGTAGCTGCGCAGCGCCGCGCTGCAGACAGCGAGCACGACGTCGTTCACCTTCACGCCCAGGGCGTTCTTCACGGTCTTGACGTCATCCAGCGAGAGGGACGCGAACGCGCAGCTGCGGTCCGCGACCAGGGCGCCGTTGAGCGACGTCTTCGGCCCCGCGAACGGCAGCGTGCTCGCCGGCCGGCCACCGCCCAGCAGGAACCCGGAGACCCGCACGGCCGCCAGGGCACTCTCGCCGAGCAGCCGCGCGATCCGGATCGGGACGCCGGTCACGTCCACGGCGGCACGCGCCGCCACCGCGAGAGCGGAGGGGAGCTGCTCGCCGGGATCGGACGGCGGCGCCTCCTGCTCGGCCACCGGGACGTCGATGTCGTAGAGCAGCCGGAGCAGGTTCGTGACCTCGACGCCGCCCATCAGTGCGTGGTGCGCCTTCCAGATCAGCGCCACTCGACCGCCCTCGAGCCCCTCCACGAACCAGAGCTGCCACAGGGGCCTGTCCCGGGCCAGCGGCCGGGCGAAGAGCTCCGCGGCGAGGTCGGCGAGCTGCCGGGGGGTGCCCGGACGGGGTACGGCGGCGGCGTGGATGTGCCGGTCGAGGTCGATGCCGCGGGTGTCCACCCACACCGGCCGGCCCAGTCCGAGCGCCGGTGCGGAGACCTGCAGCCGGAAGGGAACGAGCCGGTCGAGCCTCGCCGCGATGTCACGCCGGACGTGGTCGATCCCGAAGTCGTCGGGGGCCGTCGACGGGTCCAGGATCGTGATGGATCCCCCGTGCAGCGGCATCGTCGAGGACTCGGCGTACAGGAAGCTGGAGTCCAGGCCGCTCAGGCGGCGTGTCATGTCCTCAACGTAGGCGCGCCACCGGCGGCCGGGCAGGGCCGTACGTCCCGTCAGGTGTCAGGTGTGGTCGCGGTCGATGCGGAGATCGGACGACGACCTCCGTGACTGCGGTATCCCAACTGCGGTACGGCGCCTACGGCGGCGATCTCGACGTGCGTGCGTGCGTATGCGTGAGTGAGTACCGACCGTGGAGCTGCGGGGAATCGAACCCCGGTCCTCGAGCGTCGATCCAGGTCTTCTCCGGGTGCAGTCCGTGATGTCGCTTTTCTCGGCCTCGGGGCTCGCACGGACACGTCCCCGACAGGCTCAGTCACGGAATAGTCCCGCTCACCCTCCGCGACACGGAGTGAGCAGCAAGTCTCCTAGATGACGCCAGGGTCCGGGCCGGAGACGGATACCCGGTCTGACGCTTCGATCACCGCTCAGGCGGCGAGAGCGAAGGAACTGCGCTTAGCGTTGGCAGTTATTGGTTCCCAGCGATCGTTTACGAGATGACGCTGGCTCCTCGACCCGCTTCCCCTGGAACTAACGTCCCAAGTCGAAACCGATCAGCCCCTCTTGAGTTGTGCTTCCACTCTACTGGCCTCAACCATGCCGCGGCATCAGGGATTCCCCAGCCACTCCCGCACGGCAGGCAGGCCGTCGCCGTCGAGCCGGTCGAGCAGCGCCGGCCGGCCGCACAGGACCATCGCCACCGCGGCGGCCGGGCCGGCCACCGACGGGCCGGTGCCGTGGGACCAGTCCAGGTCGGTCGCGGTCCAGGCCAGGTCGGGACGGCCTTTCGGGACGAACCCCCGGGCCGCCGCCTTGGAGACCAGGAAAACCAGGACGTCGCGCCACGGCTCCAGGGGTACGCCGGCGTCCAGCCCGAGGGGTACGACGATGTCCTGGGTGTGGACGCGCAGGTCGGTGAAGGGCGCGTGCCAGTCCATCGTGGGCGGGGTGAACCGGTGCTCGGCGTACTCACGCAGCCACTCGGCCACCTGCTCGGGCTCGGCGTTCGCGCGCCAGTCGACCAGGAGCCGGTTCGCCCGGTCGAAGCTGCCGCGGCCGATGGCCATCGCCTTGAGCAACGTGACCACCGAGGTCGACGGCCCGCTGGTCAGGTGGACCGCGACCTCCTTGACCGACCACGCGCCGCACAGGCTCGGCGTCGCCCACTGCTCGGGGGTCAGCGTGTCGAGGAGGTCGGCGAGCCAGCGGCGCTCGGCGGCGATCAGGTCCCAGTGGTCCACGGCGTCAGTATCCCGGCTGCCAGGAGCTCATGAGGCGATCGCAGCCACACCGGGGCGGACCAGCACGAGCGGCTGGTCGGGGGCCATCGGCGTACGGGGCCAGCGGCGCAGGTAGGCGCCGAGCGCGGCGTCGTAGCCCGGGTCGCCCGGCACGAGCACGCGAGCCGAGGCGGGACCCCAGTCACCCTCGCGCAGGACTTCGACCGGGGTGAGGGTGCCGTCGACGTTGTGCCACCACGTCTTGCGATCGGGGTGGCCGGGCACGACGACGAGGCCGGCGGAGGCGACGGCGTACTGGACCGGGAAGCGGTACTGACGCCCGGAGATCCTGCCGCGCACGCACAGGCCGAGCAGGTTCCGCTGCACTCCCGAGGGCCGAGACGTGGCGAGGAGCGCCAGTACCGCTCGACTGGAGGCCGACGCCCCGGAGAGCGACGGCAGGAACAGCCCCGAGACGAGCCCGAGGACCGTGCCGGCGACCACCCCGGTGAGCGCGCCCGTGAGGAGCACGCCCGGAGTCGTCCAGCCGGCGTCGGGGAGCGTGGCGCCGAGGAAGACCAGCACCATCGCGAGGGGCCAGGCCGCGGTGTTCGCGACCACCCAGCGCCCGGGGTGCCGCACGGCGCCCCGGAGGGTGGTTGCCTGGGCGGCGCCGAGGACGGCGCCCATCACCAGCCCGAGAGCAACCGCTCCCGAGACGACGAGCAGCACCGGAGGCTGCTCGGCATCGCCTCCACCACCCAGCGCTGACGGCGCGGACGCCGCAGCCCAGCCCAACCCGGCGACGATGACGGTCGCCGCCAGGTAGCGTGCTCGAGCCAGCGCCGGGAACATCCGGGCCAGGACACCGCCCTGGGCCACGCCCAGGGCCGTGCCCTCGACCAGTCCACCGGCGACGACCACACCCAGCGCCACCGGACCGACCAGCCCGTCCGAGACCCTCGACGCCCCTGCCGCGGCGGTCATCCCCACCGTCTCCGCGGCCGCACAGGCGGCGACCCAGGAGAGGTACGGCGACGCCCGATCAAGGCGGGCACCGGTCTCGAGCACGCCTCCAGTCCACTCCGGCGCCCCCGCGGGATGCAGGGTCGAAGGTCACCGGCCCGACGCCGTGGGTCCCCGCGGCGGGCCCGACCACGTCGCGGACGTCGGATCGGTCGCGGGCGGGGAGCGTGACAGCACACGTGAGAGGCGGTACCTCATGGCCGGACTCAGCCGGATCTCGTGAGACCAGGGCAGTGTCAGAGGCACCGCGGGTCGGGATCCGGTGTCACACCTGCAGATCGGCGCCGAAGACCAGGGCCGGGCCACCGGACTTCTGGACCTCTCGCCCGAGGACCAGACCGATCTTCGTCGCCACCCGCTGCGAGGGCAGGTTGTCCGGCCGGATGATCGCGATCAGGTGCTCGACGCCCGCTGCGCGAGCGGCATCCCGTACCGCGGCAGCTGCCTCCGTCGCGTACCCCTGACCACGGAGGTCGGCACGGACATGCCAACCCGCCTCGACGAACCACTGCTCCTCCACCTCCTGCATGGTCAGGCCGCAGTCGCCGACGAACCGCCCCTCGTGGGTCTCGACGACCCACAGCCCGAACCCGTGCTCGTCGTAGTTGCGCCGGTTCCAGGCGATCCACCCCTCCGGGCCGCGCGAGCCGCCCAGGTCCAGGGTGGCGATGTCCGGCAGGTCCGCACCGGTCATCTCACGGAAGCGCAGTCGCGATGTCGGGAGCGGAAGCACCGGGCCACGTTAGCTGCAGAGGCGCGTCCGCACCTGCTGCTGGAGAGTGCCCCACAGCGTCATACGTTCCGGCTGTCCCGACGACGGCTGTCCCGACGACCGGGTCGCATGACGTCCCGCGCAAGGTCATCCGCGGTGGCTGCCCCCACGACCGGGTCGCATGACGTCCCGCGGGGGTCAGCCACCGACCTGCGGGTGGTCGCCGAACAGCGCCGCGCCGTTGTGCCAGCAGACCGAGCGCAGCCAGTCGTCGCCCAGGTCGAGCCGCGCCAGCCCCTCGAGCTGGTGGGCGTAGGGATAGGGGATGGTCGGGAAGTCGCTGCCGAGCAGCACCTTGGGCTCGAGGTCACGCAGCCGCGGCACCAGCCCGGAGGGGTACCTCGGGAAGAAGTCGGTGAACACCATGGTCGTGTCGAGGTGGACCCGCTCGAAGCGCTCGGCCAGGTCGAGGAACTCGGCGCACTCGGGCGCGCCCATGTGTGCGATGAGCAGCGTGAGCCGGGGGAAGCGCCGCAGCAGCCGCTCCGTCGAGCCCGGCCCGGTGAAGTCGTTGCCGACCGGCCCGGACCCGGCGTGGACCACGACCGGCGTGCCGGCGTCCTCGAGCGTGCCCCACACCCCGTCGAGCAGCGGGTCGTCGAGGTGGAACTCCCCCACCTGCAGGTGCACCTTGAAGACCTCGACGCCGGCGGCGACCAGGTCGCCGACGTACGACGCCGCATGCTCCTCGGGGTAGAAGGTCGCCGACCAGAGCGACTCGGGCACCTCCCGCGCGAACCCGGCGGCCCAGTCGTTGAGGTAGGTCGCGACGCCGGGCTTGTGGGCATAGGGCAGCGTCGGGAAGCGGCGCACGCCCATCGCGCGCAGGATCTCGATCCGCTCGGCGTGGCTCTGGCGGTAGCGGATCGGCCACTCGCGGCCGATCTTCGGGCCGCCGGCGTCGAACTGCGCGTACACCGCGCGCTGGATGTTCGGCGGCAGGAAGTGGACGTGGCTGTCGACCAGGCCCGGCAGGCCGAGGCGCTCCCAGAACTCCCGGACGGCGGCCACGTCGGGGTGCGCGACCGACGCCTCAGTCACGCATGCCCTTCATCCGCCGGCCGACCGCGACCTCCGTCTCGCGCTTGGCGGTGCGCTCGGCGATGGCGTGCCGCTTGTCCCAGGTCTTCTTGCCCTTGGCCAGCGCGATCTCGACCTTGGCGCGACCGTCCTTGAAGTAGAGCGAGAGCGGGATGACGGTCAGGCCCTTCTCGTTGACCCGGCGCTCGATCTTGTCGATCTCCTCGCGGTTGAGGAGCAGCTTGCGCTTGCGGCGCGCGGAGTGGTTGGTCCAGGTGCCCTGGGAGTACTCCGGGATGTGCACCCCGTGCAGCCACGCCTCGTGGCCGTCGATGTCGACGAACCCGTCGACCAGGGACGCGCGACCCTGCCGCAGCGACTTCACCTCGGTGCCCTGGAGGACCAGGCCGGCCTCGTAGGTGTCCTCGATGTGGTAGTCGTGCCGCGCCTTCTTGTTCTGCGCGACGAGCTTGCGCCCCTGCTCCTTGGCCATCTGGTCATTCTCTCAGGGCCGGGCAACGTGGTTTCGACCCCGGCTAGGGCAGGTAGTCCATCGGGTCGACGGCGGTGCCGTTCACCAGGATCGTGAAGTGCAGGTGGCAGCCGGTGGACCAGCCGGTGGAGCCGACGTAGCCGACCGTCTCGCCCTGGGTGACGTGGTCGCCGACGTTGAGGCGGTACGACGTCGCGTGGTTGTAGACGGCCGTCATGTTCTTGCCGTTGATCTGGCCCAGGTTGAGGTAGAGGCGGTTGCCGTAGACGTCGGACCAGTAGCGCGCGATCACGGTGCCGCTCGCGATGGCGCGCATCGGCTCGCCGCAGGAGACGCCGAAGTCGGTGCCGTCGTGCAGGCCCCAGTAGTGGTAGATCGGGTGCTCGCGGTAGCCGAACGGCGAGGTGACGTAGCCCGGCACCGGACGGATGAACAGCCCGTTGGTCGGGCCGGTGTAGCCGCCCTTCGAGCGACGCGCGGCCGCAAGGATCAGCTGCTTGACGTGGTTCTCGCGCCGCTTGGCCTCCTGCAGCGCGGCCAGGTCGGCCTGGCGGGCGGTGATCGCCCGGGCCCGGGCGTCGCGGCGGCTCTCGACGAGCCCGACCACCTTGGTGCGGGCCGCGCGGGCTTGCTGCTCGAGCTGCTGCATCAGGACGAGGTGGTCGGCGGCCTCCTGGCGCTGCACCTCGACCTGGTCGCGGGCGGTCTGCACCTGGTTCTCCCGCACCTGGAGGAGCACCTCGGCGGCGTGGAGGTCGTCGTACGCCCGGTCCTCACGACCGACGATGGCGTCGTTGAGCGCCTCCTGCCGGGTCAGGTCGGTGGTCGTCTGCGAGTGCAGGAGGCTGGCGAAGGCGAGCAGGTCGGGGTCGCCCTGCTCGTAGATGTCGGTGACGGTGTCGGTGAGCTGGGCGCGCTGGTCCTCCAGCGCAGCCTGCCCCGCGGTCAGGTCGGCCTGCGCCTGCTCGAGCCGGGCCTCGGCCGCCTGGAGCCGCTCCTGCATCTGACGGTCTCGGATCCGTGCCGCGTCGAGCTTGGCGTCGGCGGCGGTCAGCTCGGCGCGCGCCGCGCTGAGCTGACGCACCGCGGCGTCCACCGCCGCCTGCGCCGACCGCAGCTCGCTGCTGGACTCGTCGAGGTCGTGCTGGGCGCTCTTGACCTGCGCCTGGGCCTGCTGCTGACGGTGCTTGAGGTCCTTGGGATCGTCCGCGTGGGCGAGCGGTACGGCGAGCGCGCCCATCGCCAGCGAGCAGGCCACAACGGCCGCCGCAAGGCGCGGGCGTGCGGTACGGGGGAAGAGACGCACCGGTCTGCCTTCGTGTTCGGGGAAGTGAACGCGACGACGTTAACGCGCGCGGATCACACTTTGAGGTATTTGCGTGTCAGCACGAGTGTCGGGAGCAGCGTCAGCAGCGGCGCGAGGATCGCCATCACCACCACGGGGGTCACCACGTTGGTCCAGTCGATCCACGGGATGAACCCGAACTGCTCCTTCAACCAGCCGTTCACACCGAAGTGCATGAAGGCCGCGAGCGCCCCGATGGCGAACACCAGCGCGATCGCCGCCGTCACCAGCGCCTCCATCAAGAAGGGCAGCGCGATGTAGAGCGTGGAGGCGCCGACGAGCCGCATGATGCCGATCTCGCGGCGTCTGGCGAACGCCGCCAGCCGGATCGTGTTGGCCACCAGCAGCAGCGCCGCGACGACCAGCACGATCGCCGTCGCGAGCGAGCCGACGCGGATCGCGGTCATGCCGCGCAGGATCGGCCCGACCACGTCACGCTGGTCGCGCACGCTGCTGACGCCGTCCAGCCCGATGATCGCGCTCTCGATCCCCTGGTACTCGTCGGGATCGTTGAGCGTGATCCAGATCGACTCCGGCATGTCGTCGGCGGTCGCCGCCGGGTTGGGTCCCTCGAACTTGTCCGCGCCGAGGAGCTCCTTGACCTTCGCGAAGGCCTCCTCCTTGGTCTCGAAGCGGTAGTCGGAGACCTCGGGGCTGTCGCCGACGACCTTGGCGATCCGCTCCTTCTGGGCGTCGGTCACCTCGCTGGTGCAGGCGGGGTTGTCGTCGCGGGCCTTGCACAGGAACGCGGTGATCTGGAGCTCCGAGCCCCACTGGTCGGTCGCCTTGATCGACTGCTCGCGCAGGAGAACGCCGAACCCGACCAGGGCGAGGGAGACGAGCAGGGTGAGGACGACGGCGACGTGCATGGACAGGTTGCGCCGCAGGCCCTGGCCGAGCTCGGAGAAGACGTAACGAAGCTGCATGGGAGAAGGGGGTCCTCGCTGGTCCGGGGGTCGGTCGGGAGGTCAGTGCCCTGAGCCCGATTCTGGGGTCAGTGCTGGAAGCCGTAGATGCCCTGCGCCTGGTCGCGCACGACCCGGCCGTCGTCGAGCTCGATGACGCGCTTGCGCATCTGGTCGACGATGCCGGCGTCGTGGGTGGCCATCACGACGGTGGTGCCGGTCCGGTTGATCCGGTCCAGCAGCTTCATGATGCCGACCGAGGTGGTCGGGTCTAGGTTGCCGGTGGGCTCGTCGGCGATGAGGATCATCGGCCGGTTCACGAACGCCCGGGCGATGGCGACCCGCTGCTGCTCGCCGCCGGAGAGCTCGTCGGGCAGCCGGTCGCCCTTGCCCTCCAGGCCCACGAGCTCCAGCGTCTCCGGGACCAGCTGCGCGATCTCCGACCGCGACCGGCCGATCACCTGCAAGGCGAACGCGACGTTCTCACTCACGGTCTTGTTGGGGAGCAGCCGGAAGTCCTGGAAGACGGTGCCGATCTGGCGCCGCAACCGCGGCACCTTCCAGCTGGCCAGCCGGTTGACCTCCTTGCCGGCCACGTAGACGCGTCCCGACGTCGCGCGGTACTCGCGGAGCACGAGCCGCAGGAAGGTCGACTTGCCCGACCCGGACGACCCCACGAGGAAGACGAACTCCCCCTTCTCGATGTCGACCGACACCTGGTCGAGCGCGGCGTGCGCCTGGCCGGGGTAGGTCTTCACGACCTTCTCGAAGCGGATCACGGAAGTCGAGCGTAGACGAGCGCCCTGAGGCGCCGGCGGACCCCGCTCACCCGGGCGGGCCGTCGACCACCCACCAGGCGGCGTACGGCGGGAGCCAGACCACCCCGTCGGCACCCGCCGTGACGGGGTGACCGCCGAGGGCGTCGTACGGCGCGGCCAGCCCGGCCTCGTGCAGCCGGTGCAGCGGGAACGGCCGCGGCGTGGGCGTGACGTTGTAGAGGCCGACCATCGGGCCGCTGGCGTGCTGGCGGGAGGTCGCGAGGACCCCGTCGTCGATGTCGTCGAGCACGCGGCTCGGAGCGGACGCGTGCAGCTGGGGCAGGGC
>ERZ724513.411-NODE-411-length-20574-cov-14.903602_pt1 | contig 20574 bp, 19 predicted proteins | sample MGYA00376046_ERZ724513 | MGnify/ENA primary metagenome ERZ724513 (study PRJEB28724, sample SAMN07190883) | activated sludge metagenome | isolation source: activated sludge of sewage treatment plant in Hong Hong | place: Hong Kong | collected 2016-03-17 ...
GACCACGAGCACCGGCGCCGACGCCGCCGAACAGGCCGAGAAGACCCGCACCTGATCCGTTACATCGTCGGCCGGGCCATCGCTACTTCGGCAGGGCGACCGCCGCCTCCGGCGTGGCGACCCGGAACGTGAAGCTCTCCTCGATGTAAAGGTTGACCTTTTCCGCGTCATGGCTCTCGTAGCCGATCGAGAGGTCCTGGCCCGACTCGAAGAGGAAGTCGCCGCCGCGCATGCTGGCGACCACGACACCGTCGAGTCCGGGCGCCCAGACCAGCGGTCCGCCGCCACTCTCCTGCAGGATCTTGCGGATGTGCGAGAGCAGCGGGTAACCGCCGCGCTCGGCGCTTTCGACCACGCCGGTGTAGCACTCGGGACTGAGCGCGACCCCGTAGGGGCCCTCGACGCCGGCTGAGAGGATCACCTCGATCGCCTTGGCGATGTGCTCCGGGTAGTCGTTGAAGCCGTTGTTGCCGAGCGGGATCGGATCGTGGCTCGAGGCACCGGCGATCCCTTCCATGCCCGCGTCTCCGAGGCCGTGGAAGATCGCAGCATTCTCGGCGATCGTCATCTGGCGGGCCGCCGCATTCAGGGAGTCGAAGTCGGTGTCCACGGCACCGCGGTCCAGTGCCTCCAGCTCGGAGCGGCTGATCGTGAACGGTGCCCGCAACTCGGCCACGGGCAGGACCTGGCGGGTCCTCAGGTTGACTCCGTCGGCTGGGCCGTCGGTCGAGTCCGACACCCGGCCCAGATCGGTCGCCGAGTGGCCCCAGCCAAGGGGCCCCTTGAAGTCCACCAGCCGGCGACCACCGAGCGCCGGCACCAGGCCGTCGCGCGCTTCCTCGTCGATCTGCTTCCAGGCTTCGTCAGTGATCGGGGCGTGACCCCGCAGAAGGTGATTCAAAGCCCCGCTCCTCTCAGGCTGCCAATTCCAAGCGATCCACCCGATCCGGCCGGTTCCGGGGTCGCGTCTTCGTCTTCCTCGTCGGTTCCGGCTTCGGCCGCCTCGCCGTGCTCGACGATGTCGCCGTCCCTGAACAGGACTCCTTCCGCCAGTTCCCGCCAGACCGGAATCTTCCGCAGCAGGAACTCGAGATCCATCGAGAAGTGCTTGAACTCCTCGTGCTGGGCGTTCTTCATGATCGCCCTGGCTTCGGCGTCGGGCTCGACCGAGAGCCGCTGCTCGTACCAGTTGATCGCCTCGGCCTCTTCGGCCAGGGAAGCAAACAGTCTCGCCTTGGTCCTGAGTTCGGGGCTCAGTTCCTCCGGTGGCTCGTGGTACTGGTTGAATTCCACGCCTGGCTCCTTTCGACGGATCTCGTTGCCGGTGAACTCATGCTCTCACTCCGGGGTCCCCGGGACAAGCTTCCGGCAAACCGGACGCCTTACTTGTCGGGGCGGTCCGGGTAAATGTCGTCGATCGTGGTCAGGGTCTCGTAGGGCGCGCCCGCCTCGGCGGCGATCTTCTCGCCGCCGCCGGCCAGCCGGTCAACCACGGCAAGCACGCCGGCGATCTCGAAACCCTCGTCACGGATCCTTTCGATCGCCGAGATCGTCGAACCGCCGGTGGTCACCGTGTCCTCCACCACCAGCACCCGGTCTCCGGGTTCGGCCGCGCCTTCGACCCAGCGCTGGAGTCCGTGCGCCTTGCGTTCCTTCCGCACGAAGAAACCGCCCAGACCCTCGCCCTCCGGCACCGCGATCGCCGCGCAGGCGAGCGGGATCGCCGCCATCACCGGACCGCCGACCGCGGTTGCGCCGAGTTCCTTCGCGTGCAGGGCGATCAGGGTGCCCGCCGCCTTCAGTCCTTCCGGTCGCATCACCGTGCGTCGGGCGTCGACGTAATAACCCGCCTTGGCCCCGCTCGAAAGAGTGACCTCGCCCAGCACGAGCGAATGCTCGCGAAGCAGGCCGATCAACTGCTGGCGGGTCTGGTCACGGTCGGTCAAGGTCGTTCCTCTCGGTCATCCACCCTCAGGAATTGAGGATGGCCAGGGCGTAGGCATTGTTGATCAGATGGAAGATGATCGCCGGCCAGATCGACTCTGACTTCTCGTACACGACGGCGAAGATCGCTCCCAGCACGATCAGCTGGGGCACCGCGGTGATTCCGGTCGAGTAGTGAAGGGCGCCGAAGACCAGTCCGGCCCCGATCGCCGCGACCGGCAGGTTGAACCGGGTCCGGAAACCGCCGAAGAGCATCCCGCGGAAACAGACCTCCTCGGAAAGCGGAGCCAGGATTACGATCAGGAGGATCTGGGACCAGAGCGGTCCGAGTTCGCCGGCGATGTCGTCCTGATCGGGAGCGCCGAAAACCACGGCATAGACGATCGCGAAGGCGATGTAGGCGAGGAATCCGAGCCCGATCCACTTGGCCGCCGTGCCGATGCGAAAGCGGTGGAACCCGAGCCGGCCGGCCGCTTCCCGCCAGTTGACCCCGCCCGGAAGTTCCTTCGCGAAGAGGAAGGGAACCGCCAGGAAACCGACCACCGTGCAGAGCTGGAACAGCGCCTTGACCTGCCAGCCGTAGTCATCGAAATTCTCGCCGCCGGCCACGACGTCGACCGGCAGGGCCAGCATCACACCGAAGATCAGGGCCGCAACGGCTCCGCCGATCGCGACCCACGGGCTCCAGGTCGCGAAGGGGTACTTCCCGGGATCTTCGGGCGGGTCGACCCCGGGTGGGGAAGGGGGAAAGACGACCGGGTCGGTCCCGGCTGCCGGCTCCGCTGCGGGCTGGTTGGCTTCCATGGCTTGGCTCATTCTCACAATTCGGGGCCGCAGTCGTCCGCAACCCATCCTGCACCGGCGTCGCCTGGAACCGCCCTTTAGAAGTTCCTGAGGTGCTTCCAGCTACCCTTTAGGGGATGACCAGGCGCCAGAGAAGGGTGCGCCGTCACCGTGGTTCACCCGGCAAGGTTTTTGTCGCCGTGGCCGCAGTGCTCGGCGGATTGCTGCTAACCGCGATTGCGGCTGCCGGCGGCTGGGTTCTTTCGATCGCCGCCGACGCCCCGAATCCGGACAATCTCAAGGAGATCAACAAGGGCCAGAACTCGGTCATCTACGCCGGTGACGGCAGCAAGCTCGGTCTGATCAACTCGACCGAAATCCGCACCCCGATCCCGCTTTCGAAGATCCCGCAGTCGATCCAGGACGCAACGGTCGCGATCGAGGACGAGCGCTTCTACCAGCACGACGGCGTTGACGTCCAGGGCGGCATTCGGGCCCTGTTCAAGAACCTCGAGGCCGGTGAGGTGAACGAAGGCGCCTCGACGATCACCATGCAGCTGATGCGGAACATCTACATCTCGAACCCGCAGCGGGACATCGAGCGGAAGATCAAGGAAGCCAAGATGGCCCTCGATTACGAGAAGGACCACACCAAGAAGCAGATCCTCGAGAAGTACCTGAACACCGCCCCCTACGGCACCAACGGCGGACGCAGCGCGATCGGCGTGAACGCGGCCGCCAAGGTCTACTTCTCGGTCAAGCCGGAGAACATGAGCCTGCCCCAGGCCGCCCTGCTGGCCGGTCTGCCGCAGGCCCCCTCGGACTACAACCCGATCAGCAATCCGGCCGGGGCCAAGGCCCGCCGCAATGAAGTTCTCGACGCAATGGCCGACCAGAACATGATCACGCCGGCCCGTGCGGCCGCGGCCAAGCAATCCGGACTCCAGCTCAACCCGGCCGACGATCTGTTCGACCGTGAAGATCCGTATTTCTTCGATTACGTCCAGAGTGAACTGCAGAAGAAGTACGGCGTGAACACCGTCCGGCGCGGCGGCCTCAAGGTTTACACGACGGTCCAGCCGTCGGAACAGGCGGCAGCCCTTTCCGCCCTCGATTCGAACCTCTACGCGGGCGGGCCTTCCGGGGCGCTGGTCGCGGTCGATCCCCGCAACGGTGACATCAAGGCGATGGTTTCCTCGACCAATTACGAGGACAGCAAGTTCAACCTCGCCGCCCAGGGCCATCGTCAGCCCGGCTCGACCTTCAAGGTCTTCACGCTGACCACGGCGATCCACGAGGGCATCGACCCGTACACGACCTACTACGAGTCGAAGCCGCTTTACATCGACGACCCCACCTACGGCCACTGGGAAGTCCACACCTACGGCGATTCCTACAGCGGCACGATCAGCATCCACGACGCCACCCTGGCCTCGGACAACTCGGTCTTCGCCCAGCTGGCCCTTGACGTGGGGCCGGACAAGATCGCCGACATGGCGCACAAGATGGGCATCACCACGCACCTCGACGGATACCCGGCCGAAACCCTCGGCGGTCTGACCATCGGCGTGTCACCCTTGGAAATGGCCGGTGCCTACTCGACCCTGGCCAGCGGCGGCATCCGTCACGACCCGACCGCGATCGAGAAGGTCGTCTTCCCGAACGGTGAAGTGGACCGGCCGGGCAGGTCGAAGCCGGTGCGGGTCCTCTCCGAGGCCGAGGCGTACGAGGTCACGAAGATTCTGCACGACAACATCACCAGCGGCACCGGCACCGGGGCCTACACCGGCTGCGGCGGCCAGGCCGGCAAGACCGGCACCACCGACAACCAGGTCGACGCCTGGTTCGTCGGGTACCAGCCGAACCTGACCGCGGCCGCCTGGATCGGCTACCCGGAGTCGAATGACCTCAGCACCGGCTCCGATGGCGGTGACGTGCCCGCCAGCATCTGGAACAGCTTCTTCTACAACGCGGCCGTGCCCTGCGAAGAAACCCCGATCCCGACCGAGACCATGGACTGGGGCGATTTCAGCGGCGGCTACACGGTTTCACCCGGTACCCAGAGCGATTACGGGCCCCAGCCCGAAGACACGACGGGCACCGACACCGGAACCGGCACGGGCACCGATACCGGTACCGGCACGGTCGAGCCGGATGGCGCCTACGCGCCCGGGGTCGGTCAGGAACCGGCCGGCGTGGGTGGCGGCACCGGCGGTACCGGTGGCAGCACCGGCGGTTCAACCGGCGGCGTCACGCCCGGTTAGCCGGACGGTCGCGGGCCGGAACCCTTCAGGTTCAGCTGCCCGATTCGGTCTGCAGGCGGGCCGCCTCTTCGGCGGCTTCTTCGGCCAGTTCGATCTCGTCTTCGTCACCCTCCTTGCGCGTGAGCGCGGTGACCCCGCCGACGTAGATCAACTCGACCACCGTCTGGGTGGCCCGGACCGCAATCGCGATGACCGCTCCCACCCCGAAGCTGTCCGAAGGCAGGGCGGCCTTGACCGCCCAGGCGAACGCCGCGTCACGGACACCGAGGCCGGCGGGAGTGACGGCCGAGACCACGGCCGCGAGGAACCCGATCATCTGGGAAGCGGCGACGATGGCGAGATCGTCGAGATTGAGGTGATGGACCGCCCGGGCGGCGAAGAAGACGCCGACGCCCATGATCGCCCAGACCACCACATAGGCGAGGTAGATGACGACGACGCCACGGAACGGCATCAGCTGCGGCAGTGATTCGCGCCCGAGCGCGTGGAGCAAGCGCTTCGAGACGGGGCCGAAGACGCGGGGATGAAGCAGGCAGACCATCACCGGCAGGACCAGCAACGGGAGCCAGCGGGCCGGCTGATCCTGCAGGTCGGGGTGGTCGATCAGAAACCAGGTGGCAATGGTCAGGGCACCGGCGATCGAAACCGCCTGCTCGTAGACGATGCCGGCCGTGGTCACCCGCCGCTGGACCCCGGCCTTCTCGGCCATGAGGATCCGGGCCAGGAGGAACAGGACGGTGCCGGGGATGTAACGGACCAGCAGCGGCTGGGCCCAGATCTTCTGGGTCTCCATGGCCGGAACCGGGCTGCCGAGGAACCGCAGGATCAGGCCCCACACCCCGGCCCCGGCGATGTAATAGAGCATCATCATCACGACCGCCGGGATCAGCCAGATGAAGTCGAACTCGACGCCCTTCTCCTTCAGTTCCGACCACTGTGAGACGACGGTGAAGACCAGGAAGGCGAAAATCAGGAAGGCGATCGAGCCCTGCAGGATGATCCGGGTCGACTTCTTCTTCGGGCCCGTCTTGCCGACCGTGGCGGCCAGATGCCCCAGCCGGTGGAGCAGGCTGGGCTTCTCGTCCTCGCCCGGGTCCGTTCTCGATTCCTCACTCATCTGAGGCGCAATAGTGTCAGAGCAATGGATCTGAGCGAGTTCGAACTGATCGGGAAGATCGCTGACGAGGCCCGGGCCAGCGACCGGTTCGAGATCGGAATCGGCGATGACGCTGCGGTTGTCCGGGGCCGCGGGCGGATCGTGACCTCGGTCGACACAGCGGTCGCCGGGGTCCACTTCGACCTCGATCGCCCCGCTGCCGAGAGTGCCCGCAAGGCCGTTGCCTCCGCGATCTCGGACCTGGCGGCGATGGGACTGGGAGCCGGCGACACGGAAATTCTGGTTGCCCTCGGCGCTCCGCCCGAAACCACGGACGCCTACCTTGAGGCGCTGGCCGGGGGTGTCGCCGCGGCGGCGGAAGAATTCGGAGCCGAACTGGCCGGCGGGGATGTGGTCGCCTCCCCGGTCCTCTTCCTCAGCGTCACCGTGATCGCCCACATCGACGACGAAACGCCGGTGGTCGGCCGGAAGAGTGCGGCTGGAGGGGAAGTGTTGATTTCTGGTCCGATCGGCGGGGCCGCAGCCGGGCTTGCCCTCCTTAATGGGCTCGAAGTATCTTCGCTTTCACCTGAAGATCGCGCCTATCTGATTGATCGCCAGTTGCGCCCGAATCCGAGACTGGACGTTGCGGTGGCGGCATCGAACGACGGTGCCTTGGCCATGATTGACATCAGTGACGGACTTCTGGCTGACCTCGGTCACGTGGCAAGGGCGTCAGGTTTCCACATTCGGCTGCCCGCTCACCGCATTCCGATAGACCGGGGCGTCGCAGATGTGGCGCGGGCTTTGGGGCGGGACCCCCTTGAATTTGCTGTGAACGGTGGCGAGGATTATGAACTGGCGTTTATCTATCCCGGGCCGATCCTGCGCCACAACTACGAGATTTTTCATCTGCCTGTTCCGGTTTATTGGATCGGTCAATCGGTAACGCCGGATCATGGTGGCCCCTTGGTCGGGGTGCATGACGCTCAGGGATTTCTCGATTTAGGTCATGGCGGGCACGACCACTTCCGCGGGTCGGATCGCCCTTCCCGGTAGGCTCCGGCGCCATGCCGAAGCGCTTTTCGATCCTGGTTCTGGTTGCCCTGCTCGGGCTGGCCGTGCTTGCCGGCTGTGGCTCGGATTCCGGTTCCGATTCAAACGGAGACCCGGGAAGCGATCAGGACGCGAAGCCGATCGCGACCTCCGACGCCGATCCGGTCCTGCTCGACTCGAATGGTTCCGAGTTCAACCCGTCGAAGGTTTACGCCGAGACGATCGACGGGGTCGTCTCGATCCGTTCGATCTTCGGCGACATCGAGAACTCGCCGGCCACCACCTCGGTCGCCGGCGGCTCCGGATTCGTGCTCGCCGACAACGGCGAGATCGTCACCAACGCCCACGTGATCAGCGACGGCAACGGCGATGACCGCAAGGCCGCCGACGAGGTCTACGTCGAGTTCTCCAGCGGTGACGTGCTTGACGCCGAGATCGTCGGCTTCGATCCCTTCGCCGACGTCGGCCTGCTCAAGGTCTCCGACGATCAAGTCGAGATGAAGCCGCTGACCCTTGCCGACAGCGACAAGGTGGCGGTCGGTCAGCCGATCGCGGTGATCGGCAGCCCCTTCGGGGAGGACCAGACCCTGACCACCGGGGTCGTCTCCCAGACCGGCCGTTCCGTGATGAGCCTTACCGACTTCCAGATCGAGGGCGCAATCCAGACCGACGCCTCGATCAACCCCGGCAACTCCGGCGGTCCGATGCTCGACGGCAACGGTCACGTGATCGGGATCAGCCAGCAGATGAAGAGCGGCTCGGGATCCAGTGACGGGGTCGGCTTCGGCGTCCCGGCGAACACGATCAAGCGCTCGGTGGAAATGCTCCGTGACGGCGGTGAACCGCAGTACGCCTACATCGGGGTCAGCACCGAACCGCTTTACCCGCAACTGGCCGAGAAGCTGGGGCTGGACACGGACAAGGGGGCGATCGTGGCCGAGGTGGTCGAAGGCGGCCCGGCCGACGAGGCGGGAATCAGGGGCAGTGACCAGAGGCTGATCTTCCAGGGCGCGCGATATGACGTCGGGGGCGACGTGATCGTCGGTGTCAACGGCGTGTCGATCGAGAGGGCCGAGGATCTCGGCCGGCTGGTCGGAGCTCTAAAGCCCGGTGACACGGCCCGGATCGAAGTGATCCGCGACGGCGAGCACAAGGAGATCGACGTCGAACTGGAAAACCGCCCCACCGCAGTAACCCGCCCCTAGCCTCCCGCGATCGGACGGGTTTCACAGGTCGTCCGGGGAAAACCGGACGCCATAGAATGGTTCCCGTGGACACGGACGAGCAGCCACTGATCATCGTCTCGAACCGGGGCCCCGCCCAGTTCGATCTCGGGCCGGAAGGCGAGCGGGTTCTTTCCCGGGGCGGTGGCGGACTGGTTACCGCCCTTTCCGGACTGGTCAAGGATCGTCACGCGCTGTGGATCGCTTCCGCGATGACCAGCGAGGACGTGGTGGTGACCGAGGAGAACGACGGACGGCCGATTGACGTGAACCTCAACGGGGTCGATTACCGGGTGCTGATGGTCGAAAGCGATCCGCAGGCCTACGACCGCTTCTACAACGTGATCGCCAACCCGATTCTCTGGTTCATCCAGCATTACCTTTGGGACCTCTCCAACGCGCCGGACATCCGGCGTGAGGAAATCACCGCCTGGTACGACGGCTACGAGGTGGTCAACGAGGACATCGCCAGGTGCGTGATCGAGCAGATTGCCGATCGCGAGGACCCGCTGGTCATGCTCCACGACTACCACCTGTACACGGCGCCGGCCAAGATCCGGTCCGCCCGGCCCGACGTCCTGCTCCATCACTTCGTCCACATCCCCTGGACCCAGCCCGACTCCTGGCGGGTGCTGCCGACCCCGATCCGCGAAGCGATCTTCAACGGATTGCTCGCCAACGACATCATCGGCTTTCACACCCAGAGCTACTGTTCCAACTTTCTTTCCTGCTGCCGGCGGCTGATGGGCTACGAGGTCGACTACGAGGAGAACGTGGTGACCCATCCCGGCGGCCGGACGATGGTTCGCGCCTATCCGCTTTCGATCGATTCCGACCGGCTCGAGCGCGCTGTCCACTCCGAACGGGTCGCCGAGCTCGAAAAAGAAATCCTTGCCCGCCGGCGGGAACACCTGATCCTTCGGGTTGACCGGGCCGATCTTTCGAAGAACGTGCTGCGCGGCTTCACCGCCTTCGACACCTTCCTGACCGACCACCCCGAGTTCCGGGAGAAGGTCACCTTCGTCGCCCATCTCCAGCCGTCAAGGCAGGACGTGCCCGAATACGCGGAGTACCTCGAACGGATCGAGGCTCTGGTCGCGGTCGTCAATCACCGTCACGGAACCACCGACTGGATGCCGATCGACCTGCGGATCTACGACGACTTCGACGAGGCCGTCGCCCGCTACAAGCATTGCGACCTGCTGATGGTCAACGCGATTTTCGACGGCATGAATCTGGTTGCCAAGGAAGCTCCGGTGATCAACGTGAGAGACGGCGTGTTGATGCTGTCCGAGAACACCGGCTCGCATGAGGAGCTGAAGGAGTTCGCCCTGACGGTCAATCCCTTCGACATCCAGGACCAGGCCGATGTCATGTGCCGGGCGCTGACCATGTCACCGGAGGAAAGGCGCGAACGGGCCGAAGGCCTGAAACGGATCATCCATTCACGGACCCCGGCCGACTGGATCGACGAGCAGCTCGCCGACATCAAGCTGGCCCGAACCGAACGGGAAAGCCTCTGATGGCAACCGTCCGGAAGCGCGATTTCCGGACGAAGATTCTCATTGCCCTGCCGGTTCTCCTGCTCGCGCTCCTCGTCGCCTCGGGCTCGGTGGCCGGGAACGCCGGGGCGAGGCCGAAGCTGAGGAAATGCGACATCGGCGCCAACCGGCCGATGCTTTGCGGTCACATCATGGTGCCGGCGGTGCGGGGCAAACCTGAAGCAGGCCGGCAGAAGATCGCCTTCGTGGTCCGCAGCCGGGGGGACCGGAGCCGGCCCTCGCTGGGTGCGTTCGTCTACATCGAAGGCGGGCCCGGCTACGCCCCGAGCAGCCCCGATTCGTTCAAGCCGCTGGCCGCGGTGATGGCCCCGTTTCTGAAGCGGCGCGAACTGATCGCGATCGACCAGCGCGGCACCGGCCGCTCGAATGCCCTCTTCTGCAAGGGCCTTCAGCGCGGCACGGTCAGCTATCAGCGCGGGTTGAAGCAATGCGCCAGGCAACTGGGCGTGCGGCGAGAGGGGTACACGACCGCCAACTCGGCGGCGGACATCGAAGCGGTGAGAAAGGCGCTGGGTCTGCCGAAGCGGAAGATGATTCTCTACGGCGACTCCTACGGCACCTACCTTGGCCAGTCCTACGCAGCCCGGTACGGCAAGGGCATGAAGGGCCTGATCCTTTCCTCCGCCTATCCCGGCAACGACCCGTTCTGGCGCACCCTCTACCCGGCCGCGCAGCGCGCGGTGACCCGTTCCTGCAATCGGGCGCCGAACTGCTCCGGCAACGCACTGGGCCGGCTCAACCGCATGCTGCGCCGGGCCGGGACCAGGTCAAAACTCGCTTCAAATGTCCTGAACTACCTGGTCGGTGATGCCTCGAGCTACGCGCCGGGCGGTTACAACCACCTCAACCGGGTGATCACCGAATACCTGCGCGGCCGGGGCCGGGAGCTGCGCCAGCTCGTCCACCCATACGGCCCGGACCAGGGGCCGGCCGATTACTTCTCGGTCGGGATGTACGCGGCCGTGGTCTGTAACGACTACCCCGTGCCGTGGAAGCGTTCATCCCCGATCCCGGCCCGGCGCCGGCAGTTGAACCGGGCGATCGCCGACTTCCGGCCGTCGAACTGGTGGGCTCCGATCCGCAAGAAGACCTGGGCCTATGACTCCGCGAGCGACATCAGCGCCTGCCTTTCCTGGCCGAAGCGCTCCGCCGGTTACCAGCCGCCGATTCCCCGCGGCCGGAAGATGCCGGGCCGTCTGGACACGCTCGTTCTGGCCGGCGAGTTCGACTCGATCACCTCGGTCCGGGAAGCCCGGAAGGTCAACTCGCGGTTTCCCCGTGGCCGCCTCTACATCGTGCCCGACCGCGGTCACGCCTCCGAGCTCTACTTCCCCTTCACCTCCCCGGCGACGCCCCGGATCCGCCACTTCGTCCGCGCCCTCGACCGCTAGCTTCAACGCGGCGCAAATTCCTGCGACCCGTCGGCGGGCTGCGGCGTGGGAGCCGGTGACGGGGGAGGAGGCGGTGGCACGGAGGCCGGAGGCGAGTAGACCGGAGCCGGAGAAGGGCTGGCCGCGGGAGCCGGAGAAGGGCTGATCGTGGAAGTCGGCCCCGAGTCCGAAGCCGGACCGGCGGCCGGTTCATCCCCGCCCCGGTGGTGTTTTCTGTTCCGCTTCGATGCCCGCCGCCTCCGGGACTCTTCTCTTTTCCGCGCTCGCCTCTTTCGCCCGGCTTCGAGCTGCTTCCGTTTCAGCGTGCGCTCCCGCATCTTCTTCGCAGCTTCCTTGCGGATCGCCTCCCCGGGACCGGGTTGCGCTGCGAATCGGTTCATCTCGGCCGGGCGGAATCCCACGTTGGCCGGAACCGGCGGAGGGTTCGGGGTTTTCAGCAGACCGGGCAGGGTCGAGGCACCGAGCAGGACGAGGCCGATGATCGCGCCCAGCCTGATCGCGCGCTCGCGGTCAACCCTGAGGCTCCGGATGCCACTTCGCATACCTGATCAAGGGCCCGGGCGGGCAGACTCTCCCCCTGGAGGGACCGGAACCGGGTTGTAATCCACATCGCACCGCGGAAATCGGGCGATGAAGGTATAGTCCCCCGTCGATTTTGACTGACTCAAGCCGCCAATACGAACTTGTCCTGATGCTCGACCCCCAGGTTGAGGAAGCAGCCCGTGAGAAGCTGGTTTCCGAAACCAAGTCGGCCATTGAAGCCAACGGTTCGCTCAAGCACGAAGACAACTGGGGCATCCGCGAGATGGCCTATGAAATCGACCGCAAGAGTGAAGCCGATTACCGGCTGTTCCGCTTCGACGGGGAGCGCGAGCTGCTCGGCACGCTCGATCACAGCCTGAAGATCGCCGACGGCGTCCTGCGCTTCCGCATCTTCCGGGTCGACCCGGACGCTCCGGTCCTGCCGGCCCCGCCCGCCACCGCCGTGGTGATGGCCCCGACCGGTGACGATGACGAGCGCCGCGGTCGCGGTCGCTACCGCGACGAGTAAGGCATCCAGGCCGTGGTGCCGTGAATCTTTCCGCGGTATTTGCGTAATCGGGGGGCGAGAATTCGCCCCCTTTGCCTTTAAGCGTCCACAGGCGTCGCTACATTCCTCCTCCGACCCGCGGGTTCGACAGGGGATCCGCGATGTACGAAAAACGCGATAAGGAGCAAACACACAATGGCCGAGAACATCAACAGGGTCACGATCACCGGCAACCTCACCAGGGATCCGGAACTGCGGCAGACGCCGACCGGTACTGCCGTATGCACTCTCGGAGTGGCCGTAAATGGCCGCCGCAAGGAGGGCGATCAGTGGGTTGACAAGCCCAACTACTTCAACGTGGTGGTCTGGGGCGCACAGGGGCAGAACTGCGCCAACTATCTTTCGAAGGGTCGTCCCGTCGCGGTTGACGGCCGGCTCGACTGGCGCTCCTGGGAGGCCAAGGACGGTTCCGGGAAACGGTCGACGATCGAAATCGTCGCCGACACGGTCCAGTTCCTCGGTTCCCGGGACGGCTCGGCCCCCGGCGGCAACAACGGCGGGCACAGCGAGGCCAACAATGGCGGCAACTACGGCGGCCAGGCCCAGGGTGGCCAGGGCGGAGGTTTCACCCCCTCCTCGGACGTTCCCGCCGACCCCGGAGACTTCGCCCCCACCAGCGGCGGAGCCCCGGCCGACGACGACATCCCCTTCTAACCGACCGCCTGACCGGGTGCGGGCCTTCTCGGGGTGCCGCAGGTTTGCAACCGCAGAGGTTGCAAACCTGCGTCACCCTCGTCCCTTGACTCCCGTTGGTGTAGCCGTGGGGTCGGGTGGGGGTCGTCCGGGACACTCCAGGACCAGCGCGGCTGAATGCCGCGCGTCCGTCCGTCCCGGCGATCCTCACCCGACCCTGCGGCGTAACCACCTCGCTCAACCATGTTTTGCGGAGTTTGCGACCGATGGGGTTGGTACAGAAGTCGCACAGGCCCGGGAACCGGTACGATTCCTTGTCCTGAATGCCCGGGAACTTGCCCGGGCTTGAACTATGTAAGGCACCGGAAAGCATTGGCTAAGACACGAGAAGCGTCATCGCGCCGTGGGCGCCGCTTTAGCGAGCGCGTACGCCCCCGCAAGTACACGAAGATTTCCGCCGAGAACATCGACTACAAGGATCTGACCCTGCTGCGTCGGTTCATCTCGGACAAGGGCAAGACCCGCTCCCGCCGGGTCACCGGCCTTTCCCGCAAGCACCAGGCCCAGCTGTCGGTCGCGGTAAAGCGCGCCCGCGAAGTGGCCCTGCTCCCCTACGTGGGTGAGAAGTAATGGCCCAGGCCATTCTGCTCGCTGACGTCGAGGGGCTGGGAGAGCACGGCACCGCCGTCGAGGTTTCCCCCGGCTACCTCCGGAATTACCTGCAGCCCCGCGGTCTGGCGCAGCCCGCCACCCCGGGCGCCCTCGAGGAGGCGATCCGCCGCAAGGAAGCCGCCGAGAAGGCCGAGCGCGAAGCGATCGCCCGCGCCGCCGAGAACGCTTCCCTGCTTTCCAAGACCGTGCTTACGATCAACCATCGTGCCGGTGATGACGGCAAGCTTTACGGCTCGGTCACGACCAAGGAGATCGCCGAGGCGATCCGCGATGCCCGTGGCATCAAGGTCGACCGCAAGAAGATCCGTCTCGACGTGCCGATCCACCAGGTCGGCACCTACATGATTGACGTAGAAGTGGCCGGTGGCGCCATCGCCTCGGTCAAGACGATCGTCGCGGAAGAGAAATAGCCCAGGTTCCACCCAACAACGTCGAAGCCGAGGAGGCAGTCCTCGGCTCGATGCTGGTCTACGAGCCTGCCGTCAACTGGGCCGTAGATGAAGTCAAACTGAAGCCGGGCGATTTCTACCTCGACCGCCATCAGGCGATCTACGAGGCGATGATCGACCTGTATGCGGCCGACAAGGCTTGCGACACCCTGACCGTGACCGAAGCCCTGGTCACCAGCGGCAGGCTGGACGAGGCCGGTGGCGAGAACTACGTGGCGGAACTGGGCGAGAAGGTCGCCGCCCCGGCGAATGCCCGCCATCACGCGGAGATCGTCCGCGAGCATGCCCACCTGCGACGGTTGCTGCGGGCGGCCCAGGACATCGAGGTCTGGGTCAACGACCGCGAAGCTGACGCCGGCACGCTTTCCGAACGGGCGGAAGCCGAACTCTTCAAGGTCGCCCACAGGGACCAGGAGGGCGATTTCCGGAGCCTCGAGAACATGCTTTTCGAGGAGCATCAGCGGCTCGAGAAACGGATCAGCGGCGAGCTGAAGGAGGTGGGAACCAACACGGGGTTCCCGGACCTGGACGAGAAGACGGCGGGCTTTCAGCCTTCGAACCTGATCGTCCTCGCGGCGCGGCCCTCGGTCGGCAAGTCAGCCTTCGTCGCCAACATCGCCGAGAACGTGGCGGTGGGCCAGGACAAGTCGGTGGCTTTCTTCTCGCTCGAAATGTCCGAAGGGGAACTCTCCCAGAGGTTCATCGCCTCCCATTCCGGAATTCACGGCGACATCCTCCGGAAAGCCAGATTCAAGGGGGGCGACCGGACCTGGAAGAAGATCAACAAGTCCCTGAACGCCCTGGCCAACGTGCCCCTGTTCGTTGACGTCACCTCGGACCTGGGGCTGCTCGATCTGCGGGCCAAGGCGCGGCGACTGCATGAGCAGGAGATCCGCCGGCGTGCGGGCACGGACCGTGAAAACGAAGGCCTTTCACTGATCATCGTCGACTACCTGCAGCTGATGCGGATGGATGACCGGATTGCCAACCGGGCCGAGCAGGTCGGGCAGGTCAGCCGTGGCCTCAAGCTGCTCGCCAGCGAACTGAAAGTGCCGGTCGTCGCGCTTTCGCAGCTCAACCGGGCGAACGAAAGCCGGACCGACAAACGGCCGATGCTCTCCGACCTGCGCGAGTCGGGCAACATCGAACAGGACGCCGACCTGGTCCTCTTCATCTACCGCGAAGACGTCTACCAGAAGGACCGGGAAAAGCACACCGGAAAGGCGGAGGTGATCGTCGCCAAGAACCGGAGCGGCCCGATCGGCACCAGCCACCTGATCTTCTTCCCGCACATCCCGAAATTCGCCGAGGAAAGCCGTGAGCACATGGCCGGCGAGGGCTCGCCGCAGGCGGTCCAGGCGGAAGCGGACGCGATCTGATGGCGGCCGGCGAATTCGAGGCATCCGGCAACGGCCAGCCGCCCTGCCCCTATGGCGCCTGTGACGGCAACGGCTGGATTCTGAACGAGGACGGCTCGGCAACCGAATGCAGGTGCCGGCAGCCCCGGCTGGCGAAGGCCCGCGCTTCCGGAGTCAACTCGGTCCTGCCGAAGCGCTACCGCGGCGTTTCCTTCGACCGTCCGCCGGTGACCGAGATCCACCCCGGTGCGGTAACCGTCGTCCGGGACTGGATCGAACGGCTCGACGAGAACCTTGACCAGGGCAACGGACTCTGGCTGATGGGGGACACCGGCACAGGCAAGACCACCCTCGCCATGCTGGTCTCGAAGGAAGCGCTCAGGCGGGATCACACGGTCGCGATCTACTCGATGCCCAGCCTGCTTACCCGGATTCGGGCGACCTACGGGGCGGAGGCCGGCGAAGAGTCCTACGACCAGTTCTTCGAGCGACTCTGCGAGGTCGACCTGCTCCACATCGATGACCTCGGCGCCGAAAAGCAGACCGAATGGGTGCTCGAACAGCTCTACGCCCTGGTCAACGAACGCTACGAGCGCGAGAAGTCGATCGTGGTCACCACCAACATCACCGACCAGGGCGAACTCGAGCAGCAGATCGGCCCCCGAACGGTTTCGCGGCTGACCGAGATGTGCGGTGAAAGCGTGGTCCCGCTATTCGGCGAGGACGCCCGGCAGAAGCCGCAACTCCGGGACGGCTGAAGCTAGACTGCCCTCTTCATGCCAGGACTCGTAATAGTCGGAACCCAGTGGGGCGATGAAGGCAAGGGCAAGGTCACCGACCTGCTGGCCAAGGACGCCTCCGCGATCGTGCGCTTCCAGGGCGGCAACAACGCCGGCCACACAATCGTGCACGACGGCGAGGAGTACAAGTTTCACCTGATCCCTTCCGGCATCCTGCACGAGGACAAGTACTGCGTGATCGGCAACGGCGTGGTCGTCGATCCCCGGGTTCTGCTGGAGGAAATCGAGGGGCTGCATCGGGCCGGCGTCTCCGCCTCGAACCTGCGGGTTTCATCGAACGCCCACCTGATCATGCCCTACCACGTGCTGGTCGATGCGGCCGAGGAACTCAAGCTGGGCAAGCTCTCGATCGGCACCACCCGCCGCGGGATCGGCCCGGCCTACGCCGACAAGGCCTACCGGATCGGGATCCGGGTCCAGGACCTGCTCGACGAGAAGATCCTCCGCAAGAAGATCATGGCCGCCCTCGAGCACAAGAAGAAGTCGCTCCAGGAGCTGGCGGTCAGGCGGCGCAAGTTGCACAAGGAGGCCGAGCCGGACGAGGAGATCCAGATCGATGACCGGCTCGACCTGCACACGATCACCGAGCACTACCTGAGCTACGGCCACCGGCTGGAGCCCTACATCGCCGACACCGCCCGGCTCTGCTGGAACGAGCTCGACGCCGGCAACAAGGTGATCTTCGAGGGCGCCCAGGCGGCCCTGCTCGACCTCGATCACGGCACCTATCCCTTCGTCACTTCCTCGAATCCGATCGCCGGAGCCGCCTGCGTCGGGGCCGGGGTCGGACCGACCGACATCGAAGAGGTCTGGGGCATCGTCAAGGCCTACTCGACCCGGGTCGGTTCGGGGCCCTTCCCGACCGAACTCTTCGACGAAGTCGGCGAGTACATGTCGGACAAGGGGCATGAATTCGGCACCACTACCGGCCGGCGTCGCCGCTGCGGCTGGCTTGACCTGGTCGCCCTCAAGTACGCGGTGCGGCTGAACCGGCTTTCACACCTGGCGATGACCAAGCTCGACGTCCTGACCGGCCTGGACACGATCAGGGTCGCGGTGCGCTACCGCTCGAAGGAAGGTGCGCTGCTCGAGGACTTTCCCTACCACCAGAGCATCCTCCACAACGCGACTCCGGAGTACGTTGACCTGCCCGGATTCAGCGAGGACATCACCGGCTGCCGGACCGAGGAGGATCTGCCGCCGGCCGCCCGGGAATACATCAGCTTCATCAGCGACTACGTCGGGGTGCCGATCAACCTGGTCGGGGTCGGACCGGCCCGCGACGAGGTGGTCTGGATCCAGTCATAAGCAGTCGGGCCGGCACGGACTGACCGCAGTCGGGCGGGTCTTTGCCCGCCCTCCGGGATCAACCCGCCCCTCCCACTTGAAGTAACTGATGGTTGGGAGGGGCTCAGGTGGTGCTGGTTCGGGGACTCAGGTCGGGCTGGTTCGGGGGCTCGGGTGGTGCTGGTTCGAGCGGGGGGTGGGACAGGTTTCGGAAACGCCCCTGAAAGACTTTTTGCCGCGGGACACATAAACGCGTGTGTTTGGTGTACTATGTCGTATCAGCAGTTAGATCACTGGACGTGATAACTGCAAAACATCGTTGACTGGGGTCCCTCCCTACCCTCAGCAGCGCTTAGTCGGTGAAGTCGGGTTGGCCCACTCTCCCTTGGGTCAGCCCGACCGCCGACATTTTTTATGCCTCGAATCCCCCTTGAACAAGGGAATTGCGCTCCAGGGAGCGGGCCGGGCGGACAAATTACAAAAACGTTGCGTCTCGGTACGTGGCTGTCTACATAGCCGGGTGAGGCCACGGTACAACCGTGTTCATCTGTCCCTCGGGGGCCGGGATCTCACCCGCCTCCTCCTGGCGGGTTTCGCCGCGGCCGAGGATCCGCATGGTCAGGATCGTCGCCCCGAGGGTAGCCCCGGTGGCCAGGGTCACCTGTACCGAAAGCAGCCCCTGCCTGGTCCAGTACACGTCCTGCATGTCGAGCAGCAGGGCCGCCTCGTCAAAGGTGAGGCCCATCCCGACCCCGAGGCTGCGGGCGATTCGCCGGTCGGCCTTCTCGCCGTTCAGGAGCAGGGCAGCGATGCCGGAGCCGAACCCGATCAGGATCCCCGGCACGAAATGGTGAATGTGGCGGCCGCCGATGCTGACGTTGCGGAAAGGGCCCCAGCCTTCCCGGATCGCCCAGGTGGTCATCCGGACCGCGGAGAAGCTGCCGAGAAAACCGGTCAGCAGGTTGAAGAGGATCAGCTCCCGGTTCGGGGTGGCCGAGTACCCCTCGACCGCGACCCCGACCGTGTCGACCGCGGCCGCCGGGGCCGAATCGATCAGACCCTCGGTCCCGGGTGAATGGGTGCGGCGGGAAAGCAGCCGCGAGTACTGCGCGGCGAGAACCAGTCCGGCGATCGTCACCGTGCCCACGGCCAGGGCGAGGGTCGCCCGGTCGCTCTTGATCGTCTGCCAGTGAGAGTGAGGCGCCCGTCGCCAGGGGATCAGGCTCGACGCGGCGCCCTTTAGTTCCCGAATCAAGCCCGCGCTCCTTCTTCCCGGCCCGGTCAGAGCCTCGTCACGTTGCCGGGATCATCGAACTCCCGGGTGACCCCGCGCAGGTCAAAGACCAGGTCACTCTTTCCGATTACCTCCGCCCAGTCGAATTCCGGGTGGGCGGTGATGATCACGCTGAGGTCGGCGTCGGCGAGGGCGCCGTCGAGGTCGGGGGTATTGGTCAGTCCGGCCTCCTTCAAGGCCGGCACATGCGGGTCGTGGTAGCGCACGTCCGCGCCCAGCTCACCCAGCAGCCGGATGATCTTGATCGCGGGCGACTCGCGCGTGTCGCCGACCCCGGCCTTGTAACTGACGCCGAGGATCAGGACCTTGGTGCCTTTGACCGGCTTGCCGTTCGCATTGAGAACCCGCTCGATCCGGTTGACGCAAAAGAGCGGCTGTGACTGGTTGATCTTGCCGGCGAGCTCGATGAACTCCGGGTAGAAGTCATGCTCGCGTGCCTTGAAGGCGAGATAGAAGGGATCAACCGGCAGGCAGTGACCGCCCATGCCGGGGCCCGGCTCGAACCGCATGAAACCGAAGGGCTTGGTCGAAGCGGCATCGATCACCTCCCAGACGTCTACGCCGAGCCGGTCGCAGAGCTGTGCCAGTTCGTTGACCAGCGCGATGTTGACCGAGCGGAAGATGTTCTCCAGCAGCTTCGAAAGCTCCGCAGCCTCAGGGCCCGAGAGCGGGATCACGCGGTCGCAGATCGTTTCGTAAAGCGCCACCGCCTTGTCGGTACAGGCGGGGGTGAGACCACCGACCAGTTTCGGGGTGGTGCGGACCGTGAAGTCGGTGCGGCCCGGATCGATCCGTTCCGGGGAAAAGGCGAGGTGAAAATCCTCCCCCGACTTACCACCGCCCGATTCGAGTGTCCTCGCCAGCAAGTCACGGGTCGTTCCCGGGTAGGTGGTTGATTCGAGGATCACGGTCTGGCCGGGTGCCAGCACACCGGCCAGACTCTCGGCCGCCGACTCCAGGTAGCTGAGGTCCGGTTCTCGCGAACCGGTCAGCGGGGTCGGCACGCAGATGATCACCGCTTCGCAACCGGCCAGATCCTCGTAGCTCGCGGTCGCGACCAGACGATCCTCCAGAGCGGCGAGAGTTGCCGAGGGAATGTCCTCGATGTAGCTCTCCGCCCGATTGATCTTCTCGATCTTGGCCGGGTCGTTGTCGAGGCCGATCACTTTCCGGCCGGCCTCCGCAAAGGCGACGGCGATCGGCAGGCCGACGTATCCCAGGCCGACGATCCCGACAGGTCCGCCGGTTGAAGGAAGATCGTTCACAGAGGGGAGTTTAGATACTGAAATCTCCCCATTCCGGTCCGATATCCGGACCGCGACAGACCTTTCAGGTACGGTTCCGTTTCACAGTCCACTCAAGCGGGGTAAGATCGGCCAATGCCGCAGGAGCAGGTACAGGAAGAACAAGACCCGTTCGGTTCGGGCAAGCTTCCGAGCGGCCGGCACGGACTGCCGCGCGATGTGGTGGTCCGCTCCCAGCGTGAACGCATGGTCGAAGCGATGATCGGCGTAGTTGCCGAAAAGGGCTACACCGAAGCCACCGTGGCCGACATCATTTCCACTGCCGGCGTCTCCCGGGCAACCTTCTACGAGCAGTTCGCCGACAAGGAGGATTGCTTCATCGCCGCCTACGGAACGGTGATGGAACGGATGCTCACCTTCGTCGCCGA
>ERZ724513.412-NODE-412-length-20570-cov-5.999903_pt1 | contig 20570 bp, 7 predicted proteins | sample MGYA00376046_ERZ724513 | MGnify/ENA primary metagenome ERZ724513 (study PRJEB28724, sample SAMN07190883) | activated sludge metagenome | isolation source: activated sludge of sewage treatment plant in Hong Hong | place: Hong Kong | collected 2016-03-17 ...
TCAGTGCCGCCCAGCGGCTGAACTGATCCGGGTCGAGCCCGGGAGTCATGCGTCTCCGGTCGCTGAGCAAGCTGAAGTAGTCAGACAAGCAGAATGTTGGCATGCCGGAGTGCATGAGGATGCGGCCGACGTAGCGCGTCCCAGCGTCTGTCCCGTCGTCCTCGAATGACGGGAGCCCGAGCCTCCGTAGGTTCGCGAGAAAAGCGTTGCCCCATTCCCGCGAGAGCGTCTGGTCGGCGCCAATGCCAAGCAGCTCACGCAGCTTGGGCCAGAACGTGGCATTCGCGTAATGGTCGGCTGCCACACCGGTCGTCGCGATCACATGGACGGCCGGCCACCGCTTGAGGACGCGTTCGCGATGGTATGCGTCAGGCTGGCGCCGCATGACGCCGCCGAGCACCTCCAGCGCTTGTTCACGGTGCTCTGGGAGAACCGCATCGAGCGCCTCTGCCGCGAGTGAGACGACCTCGAGTCGCTTGCGCCAATGTCGCTCGCGGATGTCCAGCAACTCCGTCGGCGTGACCTCTCGAAGGCCCGACTGTCCCGACACCCGCGTTCACCTACTCTGCCCAAGCTCCCGACCATTTACGTCGTTGATCGTGTCAGGGCCGTCCGACAGAAGTCAGCGATTCGCGCAAGTCGTCCTGAGGACTGACATTGACTAGAGCGTGGGCGAAGGCAGCAACTCGCTCGGGTCACCTGCCCACAGGAGCACCAGCTCATCGCGGGCTCGGGTTGCGGCGACGTAGAGCAGCGACTTTTCCCGCTGAAGGACTTCGGCCTTCTCGGCGTCAGCGAGGTTCTTCAGGGCGAACTGAGCCGGTAGCGCGGACGAGTCGACGCCGAAGATCAGCACGCGGGCGAACTCCATGCCCTTCGCGCGGTGCATCGTCATCACGACGGGCTTGCCCGCAGGGACCGCCTTGTCGGAGACGAAGCGGGACGGAACTTGGCGCTCGTCGAGGGCGCGGACCAACTGCTCGCCCGCCTTCTCGGTGCGAACGAGGATGCCGATGGTCTCGGGGCCTTCGCCGTCCTTGAGCTCCTTGAGCCAGGTGCCCACTACAACTGCCGCCTGCTCCAGTTCCTCGGTGAGGTTCGCGGTCGGGAGCAGGCGCGGCACTGGACCGACCCGGGCGGAGCGATAGTCGCTCGTGTCCTCTGCGCCCTCTTCGAGGTCGACGAACTCGGTACCGGTGAGCACGCTCACGGCGTAGCGGAGGTTCTGAGCGGTGGTTCGGTAGTTGAGTCGCAGGCGCTGCGATCGGCCGACGATCTTGATGCCGTAGCGGCCTAGGACGACTCGGTTTCCGTAGATGCGCTGGTGTGAGTCCTCTGCAATGAACAGGTCGTCAGGGCGCTCGTCGGCGAGTGCCCGCAGGAACTGCCAGTGGGTTGGGCTGAGGTCCTGGCCCTCGTCTACGAGTACGTGATCGGCGGGTCGCGAGCCGGAGAGGTTGAGCACCTCGGCCGCGATGGCCGCGGCTTCTGCGAAGTCGGCGCTGCCTTGGATACCGGCGTTGAGCCGGTAGGAGTTGATCACGGCCCACACATTCGCCCGCGCCTTGCGGTCGAGCGGTACGCCGCGTCCAGGGCGGCGAACCTTGGCGTACTCCTCGAGCGTCCTGACCCGGTTGGGCAGCACTACGAGTTCGTACTCCGACTGGAAGAACGCCGGGCTCTTCAGGTCGGCAGCGAGCGCGCCGCCGTCAGAGGCGATGGCGTCGCGCCATGCGTTGCGGTCAGTCACCTTGCCGACCTGACTCGTGCGCGAGCCGAGCACTTGCTCGACCGCCGATTCCAAGACTGGCGAGCCCGACTGAAGGACTGTACGGGCGGCCGAGTCGACGCCACGCACGAAGATGCCGACCTCACCGAGCTTGTCAGCGATGGAGAGCGTGGGGTCGAGGATCTTCAGGTCGCGCAGCAGTGCATCGGCGAGCGTCTTGTTGTAGGTCGTCAGCACGACGCGGGCGTCAGGGTTCTTGCGAGCAAGGTTCCGCGCCCTGTGGAGGAGGACGACCGTCTTGCCGGTGCCCGCGCCACCGGAGAGGCGGAACGAACCCTTCCAGGATCGCTCGGCATACTTGCGCTGCTCGGGGTGGAGGAAGACTCGCCATGCAGCGAAGTCGGCGTCCTCGATGGCGCGACGGAGTTCGTCATTGTCTTCGATGAAAGCGAATTGGAGGCGTGCGGCTGGGTGGTGCAGTGCGGCTGCCAACGCGGCGTCCGGGTCTTCGACGAGCGTGGGCTCGTCTTCCACCTCAATCGCGAGGGTCTCCTTGACTGCCTCGATGGAACGTCCGGCGCTGAGATCGATGAGTGCGACGCCCTGCCATCCGGTTACGAGCGAGGCGAGCTCGACGATGTCCTCGGCCTCGTTGCACTCCAGTGCCAACTCGGCGACCTCGTTATCGAGGCCCAAGTTGTCAACGAGCGCTTCGAATGTGAGCCCGAGACGCCTGAAGAAGGGCTCGGCAGGCGTGGCTGGCTCGGCGACGGCCGCGTAGTCCGGCACGGTCGGGATCACCGGTGCGTCGGCGAGCAACAACTCGGCGATGCCGTTGACGGGGTTGACCTTGAGCTGCGCCTTCATGGCGAAGTCGCTCGCCGCGTCGTGCGGCCACACACCAAGGTATACGTAGATCGCTTCCTGTTCCTGGCCCTGGACCTTGAAGAGAACCGCTCGCCAGAAGTCGTCTACTCGTCCTGTGCGCACGCGAGAGTCGGTGGCATGGACGATCGGCTCGATGTGAAGGCCGGGCAGAGTGTCGTCCTCGGTCAGCTTCTCAAGGAACTTGTATGCCTTGCCTTTGACTGAGCCGTCGACCTGGGGGGCATGTTGCTGGGGTCCGAGGATGATCTGGGGCATTAGCTGGCTCCGGCTGCGGCAAGGGTGGACAAGATGGCCTCCAGTTCGGCTTCGACGAGGATCCAGCCGTCTTGGCTCAGCTCGTCGCGATCCTCTGCAGCGAAGTCGATGTCGACGGCAATGCGGTAGTCGGGCCAGGAGATGTCGATGGGTAGGCCGTCTCCGGTCTCGTAGCCGAGCGACGGTGCAGGGGCACCCGAGGCCGCGAGGAGGGCGATCAACTGCTTCTCCGCATCGCTGACGGTCGCCTGATAGAGCGACGCCCACGGTTCGACCAGTTCCACGCCATCGGGCGTCGTCTTCGCCGGGGCGGCGTCCGCGAGCTTGTAGGCCGTGATGTGGGCGGGCTGGAGGCGGAGGTTCAGAAGGTTGGCGAGCCGAATCCACTCGCGCCAGGCACCCTTGTGGTTCTGACCGAGGCGACTGTCCCTGTCGTCGAGGAGAGCTGTGACCTCAGTGCTGTAGCCCTGGACGGCGACGTTGCGCGCGAGCACCGTGAGTGTGTCGTGCTGCCAGACCCACGCGAGTCGGTCACCGTCAGTCGGGAGCGCGCCGCCGTCGTGAACCTTCTTGGTCAGGTCGACCAGACCCCCAGATGCTTCAGCCTTGCCATGTGGTCCAGCGCCGACCAGCAGTAGTGGGAGCGCTTCGGCAAGAGCCTCGATCCCAGCGGGGTCGGGGTGGCTGATCCAGCGCACGAGGTAGTCGATGGGGCCGCCCTTGACAAGGTCCAGATGGGCGGGCTTGAGAGTTCCGCCCGTAGCGGCCATCGCCTGCGTCCACCGCGCTTCGGAGAACCAGGGCGGCGGGGTCGGGGTATTCACCTCGGCGTCGATGAGGTCTTGCCATGTCAGCCCGAGGACGACCAGCCCCTGATCGCGAAGGGCAGCGCGCTTGGTGGCGTCATCAGCGATCCGGTTGATGACGGGGCTGGCGTGGAACTGCCAGCCATCACAGAAGACGGCGAGTCGCGGGATGTTCTGATCGCTGCTGTAGAAGACGAAGTCGGGCTTCACCGCACCGAGCCCGAGCTGTGGCTCCATAACCCAAGTCCGACCGCCGCCTGGATTTATCGTCCAGCGGTTTCCATTCGGGCCGGGCTGCTCCTGGACGCTCGCGCCAAGGCCCTTGGTGAGCCGCTCGTAGAGGATCTTGCGGAACTTCTGCTCGATGTGGGTCTCTTGGTCGGGCGGTGCGGTCTCCTTCTCGGTGACCTTCCATCCAAGACCTTCGCTCGGCTCACCCTCCGTCGCGCCGGACAGCAGAATGGTCTTGAGATGCCGCTCGGCGGCAACTCGCGAGACGTGCTTCTGGGTGAAGCTGTTGATGAACGGCGAGAGACAGCGATGGCACGACGCCCGGCCTTCGTCACTGCAGGGGCAGTCGCGGACAAGCGTCCATGCTCGGTAGAGCAGGGCGTAGACCTTCGCCGGGTCGGCCAGCTCGGCGAGGTAGCCGGTGCCGCCAGGGACGGTGTCGTGGATCAGGATCGCTTCGCGGTTCTCAGTGCCGTCGCTGAGATAGGGGTCGATGATCCGCTCGAACGCAAGGTGGTCCGGGGCTCCGCCCAGGTGTTCGCGCAGCCCGAGTTGGAGTGCGGCAACCAGGCTGGGTACGGCGAATCGGTCTCCGACAGAGATGACTGCGGGCAGCTGGATGACGACCGCCTCGGTGCGAAGCGTTCGTGACAGGGCGACCTGACGGACGCTCTCCTGAGTTGCATTGCGGTACATGCACCACGGCCGGTGTTCGGCGGGCGAGTTCTGCCCGGTGCGGCCGTCCAGCTTCCCGCAGCCGGCGCACACGCGGAACAGCGGTGCGACGTACTCCTCGCCAGAGAGAAGTCTGTGGCCCGATCCTGGCTCGGAGGTCTTGCCGATGTTGAGCCAGCGGATCGTCATGTTGGCGAGATGCTTGAGCCCGAACGGGTAGTCCTCAACGAACCACTGGTGGCGCGGTGCTTCCACGTCGGCGGCCGTGACGACTTGGAAACTGACACGCTCGCGTTCGTCGCGGCCGTCGTCGATGGCTGCCTCTTCGCGCCTCATGGCGGAAGAGACGCGCTCCAGCTCGACAACGTCGAGGATTTGCTTCACATCCGAGATCGCAGCCTCTCCGCAGCGCGGGCACGATGCGGGCGGGTTGGCCTGTTCGAGTTGCTTCCCGTATCCGCACGACGGGCAGAACGCCCAGCGCCGGATGGATTCGCCATCGGAGCCGAGGTCGACGGCGTCAATCTGGATCTTGAAACCGCGTGCGTAGAACGTCGCGCCCGGGGCGAACTCACGGAGCGCGGCAGATGCACCGCGGTTGAAGGTGGCTGGCTCGGACATGTACTCCTGCGTGTCCGGGTCAATCCAACTCAGGGTCACGTCGAGGGTGACGGAGTCGTCGAGGAGCGTGTAGTTCGGCAGGATGCCGTGCTCTTCGAGGACGCCGATCCAGTAGTCGCCCTGGAGATCGGCCAACTGCTTCTTCGCCAACCCAAGTGCAGCCTTCGCGGTGCGTAGCGCGACCTTGTCGTCCTCGGTTGCGGCCGGGAGTTCGGCGCGCTCCTGGAGGTCGGGGAGGCTCCCCTGGACCTCCTGAACCCGGTGTTTGAGAGTCTCGACCTGGCTCGCCCACCGATGCCGGCACTCGTGCAGGTAGACTGACAGTTGACTCGTTAGCGGGCCAGATTCCGGCGTGGCCCACTGCTTGAGGCGCAGTTGAGCCTGCTCGGTCAAGGAGTCGAACGACGAGAGGAACGCCTGCAAACTTCCGGCGGACTCTGCGGACCCGATGATCGCGTGAAGGTAGCTGCCCGGCTCAATGACGCCGATTGCTTGGGTGGCGGAGGCCGGGTGAGGCGCGTCGATGCGGCGGGCGAGTTGGTCCGCGACAGATGCGATGTATTGCCGTCTGAGGATCTCCTCGGCGTCGATGTAGGTGGCCGGTGGACGGACCTGACCGTTGATCACCGAGAGCGGATCGCCGAGCCGTGGAAGTTGCTCGCCACGGCCGGAAACGAAGGCGAGGTTGAGCGCGCTTCCGGTGAGGCGACCGGCTCGGCCGACTCGTTGCAGATACGACGCCACGCTCTTGGGCAACGACGCGAGCATGACCGTCGACAGGTCTCCGATGTCGATGCCCATTTCCAGGGTTGGCGTCGCGACAAGAACGTTAGGCGCCTGCGGATTCTCAGAGCTGGACTTGAACTGGTTCTCGTACTCCAGTCGGATCTTGTCGTCCAAGAGGCTCGTGTGTTCGCGGGCAACAACGCGGGTGACATCGGAGGCTTGATAGAGGCGTCGGTAGAAGTTCTCCGGGCGTCCACTCGTGCGGGCCAGGGCGCCCGTGCAGCGCACGACGAAGCACGGCTGATTCTCCAGCTCATCGACGACACGTCTGGTGCCCGGAACCGCTGAGCGGCAGACGTCGCACGCAAGGAGGTGGTGGCCACTGCGGTAGCCATCGTCATCAACGGGACCCACGAGGATTCCGCGCTGGGGCAGCTCGTAGACCTTCCCACCGGAGTTGGTATTGACGACGTTGATGATGTCGAAGGATGCGAGCCGGTCGAGCAGAGCCAGGGCGAGCGAGGCACCTTCGTTCGGGCTGCAATGGAGCACCCGTGAGGTCCATACGCTGTACCAGCTTTGCGGCGAGCCGACCGAGATCAGGTCGCTGTCTCGACCCGCACCAGCGCCACCGACACGCGGGTAGGCCGGGGCTCCCCGGCCGCGTGGGAACGCGGGCATGCCGTCCGACCGCGGGCGACCACCCCAGATCGAGTAACGACGCCCGTCTTCACGCTGGTAGGTGCGGAACCACTCGTGATCGATCGCCCCGTCAGTGCGCATACGTTCGAGAACGCCGCGCACCCAGCCGATGCGTTGCTCGTCGCCAACGCCCATGCCCTCGAACGCTTCGGGGCCGATTGCTTCCTCAACCTCGCGTGCGGCCTTCAGCATCACCTCGCGCGAAATGTCGACTTCGGCGACGAGACTGCCGGTGAGTTCGAGGGTGCGACCGAGTCGGGCTTGGAGACCGAACTCAAGGACCGTGTCAAGCAGGAGACGGCGCTTCACGCGCCCACGAATTTTGGCGGGCACCTGGCTCTGCTTGGCGCGTCGCCAGAAGTCCTCAAACTCCTTGCGGTCGGCAAAGTCCGGCGGGATGAGTCGGTAGCGAAGGTGGGCGTCATCGCCCGCCTGCTGCATCGCTCGGTCGACCAAGAGGTCGAGACTGACGAGGTCGTCCTGCACGGCGCCTCGTAGCACGGCGCGCAACGTCAGGCTGTGGGAGCGGCTTTGGACGAATCCTGCTCGATGTGCGGCGTCCTGGACGCTGTCGGTGAAGACGAGCGCCTTCTTCTCGACCTTGTCGAGGTCGTCGCTGCCAAAGATCGTCGACAGGCCGACGGAGAGCAGCGTGGCGATGGCCGAACCAAGGAAGCGAATCCCGTTCTTCTGCATACACGACGGGCAGGTGTCGTTGTTGGAGAACTCCCCTGCCTTCGAGCCGGTGTGAACGAGCACTGGGAGGACGCGACTGGCGGCAGACTCGGCATCTTCCTCAGGGCGCTCTGCGACCACGCGGCGCTCGGTGGTGTGGAACCACATGAGTCGCGGCTCGTCCGGGTCCTGCTTCACGGGACCTTCGAGCAAACCCTCGCGTTCGGCCTCGCCGGGTGCGTGGATGAGGACGCGGAACTCTTGGTTGTCGGTGAGCCGACCGAGGCGGATCTCGCTCGCCTCATCCGCGGTGAGGTCGAAGCCGCCCACCGGGGCGCGCATGACGGCCCAGCCGGAGCGGCCACAGTGACGACAGAAGACTGCCGGAAACGCAGGCGCGCTAGTGCCCTCGCCGTCGGTGCCGGCGTCACCCAGATGAGTGTCGTCCGACCAGAGGTACTGCGGAGAGCCGAGGGCGACGCGGTCGATGCGAGTCAGTTCACGCACCCAAAGGTGGAGATCGATCGATAGCGCGTCGCGTCCCGCAACCTTCCGCACATGGCTGAGCGTTGCCGAGAAGAACAGAAGAAAGAGCGCGGCTGTTTCCCGGCTGCGCTCGTCGGCCGCAAAGGCCGGGAGCAACTCGTCGATCAGCACGTCGAGCGGTTGTGCCTGCTCGGCCAACGAAGCCAGTTTGAGGGTGAACGGGTGAGCCTTGGTGAGGGACAATAGATCTTTGGGCGATGCGCGGTTCAGCACCGGAGCGCCACCAGCGGCTGTCACGAAGAGTCGGCTCAGGACGGCCTCGGCAATGGCACGACCATCCGTCAAGCCCTGGGCACGCGCGACAGCGTTCTCAATGGCCTCGCGGTCGGTGCGAGCATCTAGCGACGCCGCGCCTGCGGCCCACTCGTCCACCGTCAGTCGGGACTCCGTCACGACGGCGGCATGGTCGAACTCCTCACCAAACACCGTGCGGGCGAACTCCAGCATCGCCGCCGGGTCACCCTTGTCCCCGAGCGTTGCCGACGTTGCCACGGGGGTGATACGGCCGAGCGGACGCGCACGATCCGACTCCGTGAAGGCGTCCGCCGGCCAGTGTGACTTTAGAGCGAGTCCGAGTCGCCGCAGGAGCATCGACACGTCAGTGCCCTGCGCACCGTCGTAGGTGTGGAACTCGTCGAGGACGAGGTATTGGAGGCTAGTCGCGCTCTTGGCCCAGATCTCCGCGTCGGCTTCGCGCAGGAGCAACTGATCGAGCATCTTGTAGTTAGTCAGGAGGATGTCTGGCGGGTCGCTGCGCATCACCTTGCGGTCTGTGATGAGTCCGTCCTTCGACACCTTCGTTCGTTTGGAGCCTTGCTCGCCGGTGTAGATCGCAGCCGTCACCCCCGCAAGGTCATCGGACGACGTCAGGATGGAGGCGAGCCGCTGCGCCTGGTCGTTGGCGAGTGCGTTCATCGGGTAGAGGATGAGCGCCTTCATCCCCGTGATGCCCCGCCACTTCGCGCGCAGCACATGGTCGATGATTGGGAACAGGAACGCCTCGGTCTTACCCGAGCCCGTGCCAGTCGTGACCAATGTCGGCAGGGGCCTGGGCTTCGACTCACCGAGGTCCAAGCTGCTCAGTCGAGCGAATGCCCTTGCCTGGTGTCCGTACGGCGGGAATCCCTCGTACCACTCCAGCGCATCCCGCCAGCCCTCGTCGGCTGCCTTAAACGGAAGTCGGAGCCGCAGGTATGGGCCCTTGAAGATCCCGTTGCCGCGGTCTGAGAGAAAGTCGAGAAGAGCGATGCGTGCTTCCTCGTCGGCGAGAGCGAAGGTCGTCGACAGGAAGTCCAGGATCCCGTCTTGGATCGCCGGTGCTTGGACGCCGGGCAGGAGTTCGCTCACTTGCTGAACTCTATTCCGGGGGTCCGACGCAACGGGGACGTTTCGCCAGAGACTCATGCCGGCTTCCAGTGACGCGCCCGGCTGCTGATTGCATCCCTGATCTTGCCGTCATCCACCTTGACGTAGCGCTGAGTCGTCGCGAGCGACGCGTGCCCGAGCAGGGTTTGCACCAGCCGAAGGTCCCGAGTCTGTTCGTGGACTTCCGTTGCGCAAAGGTGCCGCAGTTGGTGCATGGTCGTACCGTCGGCGAGCGCCCGTGAGACCAGGGTGCCAACCCAGTGCGGCGACAGGTGGCCGCCAACGGGACTCGGGAACAGGTAGCCCAGCGGTGCCGCTCTGAGCAGACTCGCGAGGTCATCCGGGAGCGGGAGCACCCGCTTGCGCGAACCCTTGCCGTGGACGACGAGAGCCCACCCGACAAGGTCCTGAACGAGATCGTTCTCCGGGTGAATCTGCGCCACCTCACCCCTGCGCATCCCGAGCTCGTTCGCAAGTCGGACCATCAGGCGGACTCGCGGATCCGCGTCTTTCATGGCGGTGACGACGACGGACGGAGCCGCCGGACGTGGCTGGGGCTGCTCAGGTCGGATCATCGGCAGCACGTCGGCGACGTTGACGTCGGTGCGGCTGGTGTTCAGCCCCCACGCCCAGAATCGACGGAAGGACGACCTGACCGCCCGCGCCGTCTCGCGCCGCCACTCGTGCTTGCCGGTCCACTCCAAGAGGTCGGTTCGAGCGATCTCCCACGGGGACTCGCTGAGATTCGCTCGGGCGAGGCGCCGGAGGTGGTACACCCGCAACTCAATCGTCTGGGGCGATAGACGCATTGCCTTCATCGCAATACGCCATGACTCGATCTCGTTGGCCCACGTGGGGCTGATGGTGGTCTTCATGCGACAACTGTTCTGATGCGGCCCGCGGGAACGGACCAACAGGTTCGGTCGGCCTCATCCACCCCGAGACCCACTTCACCGACGAGAAGGCCGGGCTCCTGCGCTCGCCACCTACCGACGGTTGCGTCGACACTGGCAGTTCATCAACGAGTTATCGCTCTTCGAGGTCCACCACCTCGTGAGTTACGGCGTTCATGTCTACGCCGCCGAGAGTGACCCCGGCTTCCAGCAGGCGACGTCCCTCTACCACCCGGACACGGTGGAGAGGTCGCTCAAACATGATGGTTCAGGAACTGAGCCCGGTCTGAAGGATGACGACGGCAAGTGGGACCTCCGTCCTCACGCCAGTCGCATCCAGCGTGTCGACCTGACCACCCTCGGGACCTGGCACGCCGTGCTGGAGTCCGACGACGTGCCCGTCGGCCAGTCCCGGATGGTCTACACCGTCAACCGATCCACCGCCGCGGTGCTCGACAAACTGGCTGCAGCTCCTCGGATTGGCGACCTCGGCTTGTCGTTCTCGCCGGGATGGCATGAGAAGAACGACAGGACCAAGGGCTACTTCGATGCCGAGTGGGGTGTGCCTGAATCGTGGGATTCGGTGATCCTCCAGGGGCCGCACCTGCACGTCGCCAACCCGTTCTACAAGCAGCCGAACCCGACGATGCTGCACAACCAGGACTGGACCTCGGTCGACCTCGAAGCCCTGCCGCCGGACGCAATCCCTGCGACCGCCTACAAGCCCCGCGGTGGCCGCGCGACCTACGACGCCGCGTACACCCATTGGGACAGGCAGGGCGACAGGTACTCAGCTCGCGAGCAATTTCGCGTCGCGTATCGCGCGATGGCCAACAACGTCAGCGAGAGGACTCTGACGCCTACGTTGATCCCGCCCGGAGCAGCTCATGTGAATGGAGTCTTCGCCTTCGCGACCCCATCAAATGACGCAGTCCTGCTGGCCGTAGTCGCGGCTGGGGCAAGTTCCTTGATCGCTGACTTCTCTGTCCGGGCAACTCCAAAAAGCGGGATATACCAAGGTGTGTTCGAGCGTCTGCCCCTCGTCGGTGAAGGGCCGTGGCGAGCGTGGTTGGCTCTCAGATTCCTTCGTCTCACGGCGGTCACTGCCGCGTACAGCCCACTCTGGGAACAAGCGTGGCAGCCGGCATTCGCCGAGGATTCGTGGGCAGGTGGAATCGATCGCGACAACCGGCCCCCGTTGGCTGTAACGCAGGCAGCGTGGACTGGCGACGTCCCGCTGCGCATCGCCGAGGATCGTCGACAGGCGATGCTCGAGATCGACGTGATAGTCGCGTTGGCGCTCGGCATATCGGCCGACGAACTATGCACGATCTACCGAACTCAATTTCCAGTGCTTGCCGGGTACGACAAGGGCCAATACACGTTCGATCGTCACGGCCGCGTCGTCCCAACCCCGGTGTTGAGCGCCATCCGCAAGAGCGGAGCGGAGACGCTGGTAGACCAGCGGACCTGGACACACCCAGGTAGTGGGCGTACTTATGTCTTCGAAGCTCCGTTCGCACCGCTGGAGCGTGAGACTGACCTGCAAGCCGCCTACGCAACCTTCCAGGGCCGACTTGACGCTTCTTGAACCCTCTGTTCAGTTGGTCCGGTCCAGTCGTTGCTCAAACTCGCGGTAGGCCGCGCGCATGTCGCTCTCCCGGTCGAGGTTCATAAAGGGCGCCTCGTAGAGGTACTCAACCCCGGAGTCGGGGTGGACATATCTGCGCTCGTCATACGACAAGTTATCCCCCTTCTTTCGAACGGAGGAGGCAACGGGCGTCGGCACGACACGTCCGTTGGCGTCGAACACGTATTGGCCCTTGTCGTACCCGAGCAGAACCGGAAATTGAGTTCGGTAGATCGTGCACAGTTCGTCCGCGGTCACCCCGAGGCCGATCGCGGCAAGCACGTCGAGCTCGAGTTGGGCTTGACGCCGGTCGGATGCTCGTCGGAGCGGTACTTCGCCGTTCCAAAGCAGGGGGGCCTGACGAATCTCCGCCCGCGCTGGGTATTGAAGCCCTCCAGCCCAGGCGTCCTCGCTGTGAAGGAGATCAGGCGCCAGCTCCTCCCACAGCTGGGCAGCCGCATCGGTCAGGCAGTTCAGTCGCAAGGCTCGGAGCAGCATCCAGTCGACTACGCCGCCGACGACCACGGGACCTCGATCCACGGTGTTCGGCGAGATCGTTGCCTTGGGCACCGCACGAATCGCGAAGTCAGTTAGGAGGGTCGATAGGCATGCAAGAGCGACAGCAAGGCTTCTAGCGGTGACGCCTCCACCGGAGTAGATGCCGTGGATGTGGGCTGCACCGCGTGGAATCAACGTAGGGGTGAGGGTCCGCTCGCCAGTGTTCGCGGCCATCATTCGCCACGCAACCCGATAGGACGAACGCGCCGCGATCCGATGACCTTCGATCTCCCAATGGGTGTAGGCGGCGTCGTACTTAGCGCGGTCGCCCTTCGGCTTGTACGAGGTGGCTGGGATCGCATCCGGTGCCAACGCCTCAAGGTCGACCGAGGTCCAGTCCTGGTTGTGCAGCATCGTCGGGTTCGGCTGCTTGTAGAACGGGTTGGCGACGTGCAGGTGCGGCCCCTGGAGGATCACCGAATCCCACGATTCAGGCACACCCCACTCGGCATCGAAGTAGCCCTTGGTCCTGTCGTTCTTCTCATGCCATCCCGGCGAGAACGACAAGCCGAGGTCGCCAATCCGAGGAGCTGCAGCCAGTTTGTCGAGCACCGCGGCGGTGGATCGGTTGACGGTGTAGACCATCCGGGACTGGCCGACGGGCACGTCGTCGGACTCCAGCACGGCGTGCCAGGTCCCGAGGGTGGTCAGGTCGACACGCTGGATGCGACTGGCGTGAGGACGGAGGTCCCACTTGCCGTCGTCATCCTTCAGACCGGGCTCAGTTCCTGAACCATCATGTTTGAGCGACCTCTCCACCGTGTCCGGGTGGTAGAGGTACGTGGCGTTGAGGAACTGTGGATCGCGTTCCGAACCACCGTAAGCGTGAACGCCGTAATTGACTTGGTCGTGGACCTCGAACAAGAAGAGCGCGTTGGTGAAGTGCCAGTGCCGGCGCAGCCGTCGATAGGTAGCCGAGCGCAGGAGCCCGGCCTTCTCGTCGGTGAAGTGGGTCTCGGGATGGATCAGGCCGACTGAACCTGTTTGTTTGGCGTGCCGCCAGGTCTGCTCCATGAAGCAGCGGTAGAGGTCTGGCTGGAGGCCGACGAGGTGCGGATACTGTGCAGCGTCACCGAGGAACGCGGCGATTGAGGCAACGTCGGCAGTGCCGTCGAGGAGCAGTTCCCGAATGCCGGCGATGGCTAGAGCGGCCTCCCGGTGCATCTTGTCCTCGGTGGCAGTGGACTTGGACTTGAGTTGCCACCACGGGTCGGCCTCGGCGAGTAGGGCCTCCACGTCGGACCGTGGCCGTACCCAGGGCGGGTTTCCGACCTGGAGGTCGAAGCCTCCGCGTGAGAAGACTGGGGCGAAGTCGAGCTCCCAGTGGAAGAAGCCCTGCTGTGCGGCGACACGCTCGGCCGCAGCCAGCCACGGGTGCTCTTCGAGGAGCTTCTCCACGTCGCCCACCATCGCGAAGCCGAGGTCGCTCTCTTCGGCGACGCCGAGGTCATCCCAACTTGCGGCAGACGCCAGCGACAACTGGCCGACATGCTGCTTCTTGACGTTGCCGACGCGACCCAAGATCTGCTGCAGCGTTTCGATCCACTCGGCAAGGGACGGTGGCGCGGCCTTTTCGGTGAGCGGCCAGAACCACATGGCGCACCAGGCGTCCATGACTCGGCGCAGGCGGCGATATGCGCCGTTCGGGTTGGCGAGGCTCTCCTCGATCTGCTCACGGGTCACGGCACCGCCGACGGGCAAGTCGGTCGTGCCCCAAACGTCGATGGAGCGCCGGATTTCACTCTCGGCGATCGAGAGTCGCCGCCACGTAAGCTGCCAGAGCGCTTCCACCCGGCGGCCAAGGCCAACAAGTGTGTCGACCTGCGCCTTAGTCGGCTGCACGAGCACTTGCCGCCGCCACTGCTTCAGGTTCTCCAGTGCCTCGGGGGCAAGCTCCTTGGCTTCCTTGGCGTTGATCGCCGAGCCCCAACCCTCAGACGGGAGCAGGAAGTGGTGGATGCCGCCGCTGGCTGCGCCCTCGCGCCCCTCGCTGACGTCGTCGTGGATGTCGGTGAGCGATAGGTCGTTCGGGACGGCCTTGAGCCATGCCTTCTTCTTCTCGACGAGATGGCGCGGGTAGACGGCGTGCCGCGCGCCGATGAGCGAGTTGCCTCGGCGGAGATGAAGGCCGAACCACGGAGCCTGCAACCCTTCCATCATGGTGTCGAGCCAGAGGGAGATTTCGGCGAGCTCGACCGCGGTAGAGTTGAGGTCGACGCCGTAGACGTTGTGGAGGGCGAGGTACGCCTTCACCTTCTGGAGTTCCTTGGGGTACTCCTCCGGGTCGATGCGCTCGCCCAGCTCGTCTTGGCGTCGGGTGAGGTATTCGGCCGCGAGCTGCCGCACCGCCTCGATGGCGAACGCTCCCGATCCCAGCGCGGGCTCGCACACCGTCATGGACAGGATGTCTTCGGCTGACGTCATGGCGTCGTCCTGGTCGAGCAGTTCTTCGAGTGCCTGGCCGACGGTGAACTTCGTCAGCACCTCGGGCGTGTAGTACGACGCCGATTGCTGGCGCTCGCGGCCGGCGAGCCGGAAGACGAACGAGCCGGCTCTGTGGAGCACAGGCTTGCGCTCGCTCGTGATCGGGTCTTCGTAGCGGACAAAGTCCTTGTCGTCGATGCCGCCTGCCCGGTCGACGGGAACGAGCCACGAGCCCTTCGACCCGTCGCCACCCTTAGCGACTTCGTAGAGGTCGGTCTCGGCGAAGCGGCCGGTGTAGGACATCAGACCCTCGTAGACCGCGCCCAACTGGTTGATGCCGAGCTCGGCGTAAGAGATGAAGCCTCGGTCGCTCCCGCGCTTCTCCTTGCTGAGTAGGAGGTGTTGGAGCACGCGCTGGAGTTCGATGTTGCTGAGCTTGACCTCATCGATCAGGGATGTCGCTTCAGGACGGAACAGGTCGGCCTTCAGCGACCGGAAGGTGAGCGCTTGGAGGAGCCCTTCGTCTTCCTCGGACTCGGTAGGCGTGTAGCCCTGGTCAACGAGCTTGAACAGGACTGACAGCGACTCATAGAGATGTGACCCCGTCTCTGCCTGCGGCGAGGTGAGCGGCGTCTGGATGAGGTCGCGGAGGCGGTCGAGGCTGTAGCCCTGCTCATACTCCGGTGCACCAGTCGGCAGCACCGCCAGTTCGGGTGATGCTTCGGCGTAGAGCAGGAAGAGGATCCGGTACAAGAACCGCAGTGACTGCTTGGCGAGCGGCTGTGCGTCGCTGTCCGGAAGAGGGTCGAGCCCCATGCGCACTCGTCGCGCCACGACGTCGTTGGCGATGATCTCGATGGAGAGGCGCACGCCTTCCCGGAGGTCTTGGGAGACACCGACGGTGTGGTTGATGGACTCTTCAAGGACGGTGTGCCACCAGATGTTGCCTTCGGCGTCCGGTGCGAGCGAGTCGGCGGCGAGGCAGGCCAAGGCGGTGTCGGTCTCACCGCCCTTCTTGTCGTCGCTACGTTCGCTGACGAGCTGGAGGTCAATGGCGAGATAGCGACCTTCGGGCCAACGTTCGCGCTCAGCAACGAGGGCGATGCGGCCAGCGAGCACGAGAGCGAAGTCGGGTGCATCGTCCTCGACGAAAAGGGCCGACAGCAGCCGCGACACGGAGTGGATCTGCGTCGAGTCATCGACGTCGTACGGCTCAGCGAGCGTGGCGACGTCCTTCTCCAGGAGATCTTCAGCGGTCGCCACCGGGGCTGCGCCAACGACGGCGACGCCTGGTCCGTCGATCAGGCTCACCTGCCGCACGAACGTCACGGGCCCAGAGATGGTGCTGCTCAGACCAAGGGCCGTGTAGCCAAACACGTCGATCAGGTCTTTGCGAATCTCTCCAGCAAGGTCGGGCTGGTCGTCGAGCGAGGCCAACCGGGAGAGAAGCGATCCACGCGCTGCCGTAAACCGCGACCGGACGGAGCCGGAGTCCTTCTGCTCATCCCAGAGCTTCCGCCGAGCAAGCACCTGGGCTTTGAAGGACTGGCTGGTGGCGTCGGTGGTGAAGTAGTGCTCGCTGATCCAATTTTCGCCAATCAGAATCGCGTCACTTGCGCTCACTGGACACTTCCCTTCGGAACAACGACCAGCAGAGGCCGAACCAGCCGCTGGTCGGGAAGCAGGGATTCGGCGATCTCCTTCTCGCCGACAACCAAGGAGCGTCGCTCCCTGATCTCGGAGCGCTGCACGAGCGCATCCGCTTCGTCGTCCCACTTGTTGACGCGATCCGCCCACGCCTCGACGCGGGCGCGGGTGTCCTTCTCGACGGCTTCGACCTGCATCGACAATGTCTTGATCGCGCTTCGTACGGCTGGCGCAACGTACTTGGTCAGACCGACAGGGTCGGCAGGCGACCCAGAGTTGACGTGGTTGCGCGCGATACCGAGCGCTTCCAACGCGCTCCGCAGGCTTGGCTGCGGCTCGCTCAAAGCGAGTTGGTCCGGGCCACCACCGACGAACTTCGTCAGCAGGAACGAAGATGCAACCACTTGGCCGCGCCGGTTGCTCAGGGTGCCGTGGAGGAGAACCGCGACCTCGTCGACCGGGCCGTGGACCGCGAAGACCTGATTGCGGCCGAGTTGCGCGAGCGCGCGGTCCGCCGCCCACTCCAACACTGGGTGGAGCGGCGAGAGGAAGTGGGCCTCGGGCCAGAGAGTGTGCTGACCAGCACCACGAGCAGCCTCCAGTGACGCCTGCCCGCGCCCGAGCGCGGTGGCGAGGCGGAGCCGCTCGGTCACCTCGCGGTCCTTGATGTAGGACTGCGGCAAGACCTCCAGCCGCTTGCGCAGATCGGGCGACGGCGCGAGATCTGCGATCTGGTGGGTTGGCTCTTCCCGCCACGAGACGCCGTCCGGCCACGACAGGCCAGGAGTCTCCAACACCTCGTTGAGGGTGTCCTTCAGGAAGTCGAGGTCGGCGTCGTAAACCGTGGTCGGGCCGTCGCTGATCGGCTGGGCTTTGCCGTCGTTGGGGTCGCCCATGAGCCGGGCAAACAGGTCGTCGAAGCTGTCACCTGCGCCTACCTGGCTGACTTCCTTGACGGTGTCCTCGAAGCTCTGTTGCCCGGCTAGAACCTTGCGGATCTCGTCCTCTTCTGTCTTGACGTCGTGCTTGCCCATGAGGGAAGCGGAGTCACCGAGTGCCCTGTGGGCCTCGTGCTCACGCTCCATCAGCCGGGTCAGCACGCGGAGGTCGCCTAGCGAGTTCTCGACGTCGGGATCGAGGAGCAATGTCGTGATGCGCGGCTGGTGTTTCTGGCCGTAGCGGTCGACGCGGCCGTTGCGCTGCTGGATACGGATCAACGACCACGGGATGTCGTAGTGGATGAGGTTGTGGCATTGAAGATGGAGGTTGACACCCTCGGACGCGACATCGCCGGTGACAAGCACCCGGATTGGAGACGACTGCAATTTGAACGACTCGACCACGGCCTGCTGATCGGTGTCGGTCAGGCCACCATGCAGGACCGCGACCTCGTCCGCCTTGAAGCCGAAGTCCTTGCAGAGCTTCTCGCGAAGGAAGTGCAGCGTCGGCACGCGCTCAGCGAAGACAACTGCGCGCATCGACTTGCCCTTGCCGACTCCGATGCCGGTGAGGTGCGCGCGGAGGGCGTCGTACTTCGCGGTCGGCTCATTGAGCCCTCGATGAGCCAATTCCTCCAACCGCTTGAGTGCGGCCTCTTCGACTTGTTCGGTGTCCGAGAGGTCATGTCCGAGGCGCTTGCGGCGCTCGGATGCCGAGGCGAGCAGTGCGGCAGGCGACGAGAGGAACGCCTTGACCAGCGTCCACGGGAACAATGAAGAGTTTGGGCCGGAGTACGGACTCTTGCCGCTGGACGGGTGGAGCCAGACCTCGTCGAGTTCGCGGGCAATCTCATTCTCGATGGCCGAGGCCTTGATGATCTGATTGTCCGGTGGGAGGCGCTCGGCCCAGTCACCGCCAACGTAGCTCGAGACTTCCTCACTGTGGCGATGGCGGCGAATGACGAGTCGCTGCACTTCTTCCTCGACAAGGTCGCCGTCGGGGGTGACTGCGCTGGGCTCCAGCATGCGGATCAGCTCGGCGAAGGATTCTTTCCGGCCGTTGTGGGGAGTCGCTGACGCGAGGATCAGGGCGTCGGTGCGGCTCGACAGAAGGCGGGCGAGACGATTGTTCTGAGACGCCCCAGTGACGTTGTGGCTCTCGTCGATGACGACGGCATCCCAGTGCTGCTTACGCAGGTGGCTGATGTAGCGGTCGCTCTTGAGGGTGTCGATCGAGATGATAGCGCGCTTGAAGTAGGCGAACGGGTTGCGGTTGCCGGGGAGCTTCTGGCGGATGCGCTGGATACCGAGCGAGTCGAGGCGGACGAAGGGCAGCGCGAACCGGGTCCACATCTCGAACTGCATCTGCTCCAGAACGTGCCGGGGCGTAACTATCAAGATGCGCTCTCCGCGACCGCGTCGGACGAGTTCGGAGAGGATCATCCCGATCTCGAGTGTCTTCCCAAGGCCGACGGCGTCGGCAAGCAGGATGCGCGGGCGGAGGTTGTCTGGTGCGAGCGCCTTGCGCACGGCGGCGAGCTGGTACGGCAGGCTGTCTGCGAGCCCCTGGGTCGCCACAGTCAGCGTCGGGTCGGTGATCGGGACTGCGGTCTTGCGGGCCATCGCCTCCAACCAGAGCCGCGAACGGCGGTGCCCAGGCGACTCATCCGCAACGACATTCGCCTCAGCGGGGTCAAGCACCTGGATATCGTCGAGTGCGGTCGAGAAGGTGGCCGAGGTGTCCCTGACGAGTTCGGAGACGCCCTGGACGGTGACAAACCACTCGCCGTCGCTGGCGCGCTCGGCGCGCGTGACCAACCATTCTTCGTCCCGAATGAGCAACACCGAACCGGCCGCTGGGAGCGCGTCGCCCACTCGAGTCATGTTTGGTTGCACTCCCGCTTGCTTGCCCTTTGACTGCCACCTCAGACCCTATCGACAGGGCCGACACTTTGACTGACCTTTGCTCACCTGTGAAGGAGCTCGGTCGCGATGAGCGAGCCGACCAGGCGCAGAGCAACCAGTACTGCCAAGAGCAGAACCTTGATCGCGTCCCAAGAGAGCACGAGAACGGCGAGGTTGAGCCATCCTGGCGCCCCGTTGGCAACGGCCTCCCCGAGGGCGTGCACGGCGACGACGGCAATTGCAGCCAGCAGGATGAGGCCTCCTGCCGTTCGCCACCGAGGAGGCCGCGCCCGCACGTGACGGGCGAGCACGTTGGTGGGTGCGTAGGCCTGGAGGTAGCGGTGCATGGCAGCGACAGCGGCGATGACTGGCAGCGCGAGGAAGATCAGCATGAGTGCCTCCGGGTGGTCTCGCCTCCTCGATTACGCCCCGGCTTGCGGCGATCGCGAATGCCCTTGCTCCCCTGTGGAAAACAAGCCGACAGGGTCACCTATGGAGCAGGAATGAATCGAACGTCTGTCGCCGCCGCTGGCGTCGCCGGGAGCTGGGCAACGCTCTCCGAACGCGCCGCGCGCAAGGATGCGATGGCGCGCTGACGGTCTGCGCGCTGGGCATCGTTCTTCGCGCCGCCGCCGACCGGCAGGTCTGAGGTGATTTTGTAGCGGTCTCGGTACGCCGCGACCGTCGCCACCGCGTCGTTCCAGACATCGTCGGAGCCCGCGCCAACTGTCGGCGGCACGAGACGCCGGGTCCAGGGCTTGCCGCTGGCGATGGCGTCTTCGGCAAGGGCGCGAGCTCGCGACTCGATCAGTTCCTTCCGTTGGTCGATCGCCTGTCGTTCCTCGGCCGACATCGCTCCGAGCGGCTCCGGGATCAGGCCCGCGATCAGCCGCGGGCGGAGGCGGCAACCGCGCGGCGGTGTACCTGCGACCTTGTCGACTCGGTAGCGAAGTACCGCGGCGATGTCGTCGGCGTCGTCGAGACCGTGGCGGTCGACGACTCTCGGCACCAGCGCCTCGAGATCGTGGTGGTAGGCCTCGGCGCGGCGGAGGGCTGCCGCGAGCGGGCCGAAGGCGGTCGACTCGATGACAGCGGCATGCTGCTCGGCGGTCAGGCCGGAGCGGCTGAGCAGGTCGACGAAGCGGTCGTGCTGAGCTTCGGCGGCGATCGTCTCGAGTTCGGCCGCGAGGCGGTCGATGCCGCCGTGGAGTTCGTACTCGGCCTCGATGGTCTGCGTGGCCGAGAGGTCGGCGCCGATGTGCTGGAGGACGCCGTACAGGACCGTTCTCGCCGTGACGTCGTCCGCCTCCGGCGTGGAGTGGCTGTCGTCGGGCTGGTCGAGGGCGACGTACGCGA
>ERZ724513.413-NODE-413-length-20567-cov-4.441985_pt1 | contig 20567 bp, 20 predicted proteins | sample MGYA00376046_ERZ724513 | MGnify/ENA primary metagenome ERZ724513 (study PRJEB28724, sample SAMN07190883) | activated sludge metagenome | isolation source: activated sludge of sewage treatment plant in Hong Hong | place: Hong Kong | collected 2016-03-17 ...
CTTTTTACCGCAACTCCAGCAAGACTCCCGGATTGAGGATCAAAGCCGGGTCGAGCGTCCGTTTTGCGGCCCCAAGCGCTTGGGCAAACACGTCGGGGCGCTGCGCGTCGTACGACGGGCGATGGTCGCGCCCCACAGCATGGTGGTGGGTGATCGTGCCGCCGTTGGCGATGATCGCTTCACTCACCGCGGCCTTGATCTCATCCCATTGGGCCACCAGGCTTCCCCAGCGTCCGGGTGCATAGATGCCGTAATAAGGGGCAGGCCCATCTGGATAGACATGGGTGAAGCGACAGGTGATCAGGCCACTGCCGCAGACTCGATTGATCGCGTCTTGCGCGGCATGCGTGATCGCGGCGTGCAGCGTCTCAAACTGATCCCAGGTGCAAGCCGTCTCGAAGGTCTCCGCGATCATGCTCCGCCGCGCCAACGCATCACGCTGGTAGGGCATCTTGATGAAGGCCGAGCGCCAAGCGCTGGCTCCGTCGGCAGTCTGCTCCGCACCCTGAGGCGTACGACGAGCAACCGACGCGACCGTGCCCCGATGCTCACCGACGATCTCGATGGCCCGGTCGAGCCAAGCGGTGACTGGGTGGTCGGCGGACTCGAAAGCGATGATCGCCATGCCTCCGCTGACCATCGTGCCGGTGCTCAATAGCGCCTCGCCGGAGTCGAGCAGGCGGCAGTTGGTGGGGTAGAGCCCGGCCTGGGCCACGGCCCGGGTCGCGGCGACGGCATCGGCGTAGGAGTCGAAGGTGATCGTGGCGGTCTCCTGCCCTTGGGGCCGCGACTGCAAGCGCATCCAGGCTTCGGTGATCACACCCAAGGTGCCCTCTGACCCCAAGACCAGGCGATCCGGCGATGGGCCCGCGCCCGAACCAGGCAGGCGACGCGACTGGCTAACCCCGGCTGGGGTGACCATCCGGATCGACTCGGTGAGATCGTCGATGTGGGTGTAGAGAGTGGCGAAATGGCCACCTGCTCTGGTGGCCAGCCAGCCGCCGAGAGTCGAGAACTCAAATGACTGCGGGAAGTGCCGCAGGGTGAGCGAATGCTCACGCAGTTGCGTTTCGAGATCGGGGCCGTAGGCGCCAGCCTGGATCCGCGCGGCCCTGCTGGTTGGGTCGACTTCCAGCACCTGCCGCATCCGCGAGGTGTCGAGGCTGATCGCTGGCCCGTCGAAGCGTGGCTCCACGCCACCAACCACTGAGCTCCCACCGCCATACGGGATCACCGCGATCTCGGCCTCGGAGCACCAGTCGAGCAGGGCCGTGACCTCCTGCTCGTCGCCCGGATAGGCGACCAGATCAGGCACCTGAGCGACATCTCCTTGCAGATTGCGTACGACGTCACGGAAGGCCTTGCCTCGTGCGTGCGACAGGCGGTCGGTGACGTCTTGACTGCACAGTTCACTCAGCGCACTCGGGGGCGCGACCCTCGGGGCTGGCACTCCGAGATCACTGGGGTTGGGCGGCGGGTGATCGGTGAAGTCGTGGTCGGGCGCAAGCAGCCGCACCCGCTCGATCAGCTCTCCAACCTCACCTTCGCTCAGCGCGGCCTTGGTGGAGCCCCAGCCCCACCACGAGCGGTCATGGTTTGGTCGCGAGGTCGTCATTGACCGAGGTTAGCCTCAAGCAGCAGCACACTGCCACGACCGGGCAGTCGCAGTCGAGCGGTGAAAGCACCCTCGCCCTCGTGCGTGCGCACCCGCCACCCGTCGCGGCCCCAGCGATCAAGACTCACGCTCTGGGCTACGGGCAGTTGGTTGACGATCAGGCGTGCTCGCCCCGATTTGGTACGACGCTCCCAGACGTCGAGCCCGGGTCGCCGGGCGATGATCTGCCCGGCGCTGACCAACGGGTCTTGGGCCAGGGAGATCAAGGTGGGGTCGCAGAGCGCTTTGATGGTGGCGCCGTCGGATTTGCACAGGTCGTTGCCGGCGAAGAGGGGTGCCGCGAGCATGGCCCACATCGCGACGTGTGACCACGCGGCTGGGCCGGTGATCGAGCCGAGCCCGGCCACGAGCATGTCGGGGTCGTTGACTGCGCCGGGGCGCGAGACAGGTGACCAGCGTTGGGTGCGGTGCGCATGCCAGAGGATGTGCCACCAACGCGGCGACAGGTCGAGCGTGGTGCGCCACATGTGAGCGACGCCTGGGGCCCACTCCCAGGGGCGCGATCCGCCGTATTCGCTGATCGAATAGATCATGTCTGTGGGAGCTTGGTCGATCAGTTCGGCCATCTTGGTGAAGGCGGCTCGCTCGTTGATGCCGGTGCCGCATGAGTCGCCGCGGCACCAGTCGTATTTGAGGAGCTCGACTCCCCAACCGAGGAGTTGCTCGAGGTCTTGCGCCTCGTGTCCGTAGCTGCCCAGACCCGATCCGAGGCCATAGCCTTCATAGATCTCAGCGCAAGTACGACGTCCAGGCGTGAGGTAGAGCCCCAGGCGCAGGCCACGCTGTCGGATCTGATCGCCCAGCCAGTCCATCCCCGACGGGAAGCGGTCGGGGTCGGGGACGAGCCGACCGCCTACCCGGGTGGCGTGCTGCCAACCGTCGTCGATCACGAAGTAGTCGTAGCCTGCGGTGAGGAGTCCGCGATCGACCATGACGTCGGCGACCTCCAGCAGAGTCTGCTCGTCGAGCTTGGTGCCGAAGGCATTCCAGGAGTTCCACCCCATTGCCGGGGTGAGGCGTGCGCTCAGCACGGTGGCCGTGGTGTCATCGCACGCCCTTGACCTTCACGATCAGGACTGCGCCGGTGAGGGTCAGGCCGGCCGCGATGATGTAGAGGCCGGCATATCCCAGCCCTTGGGCCAAGACCTGCGCGGCGATGAAGGGGGCGGCGGCGTTGGGGATGGCGACGGCGAGATTCATCAAACCCATGTCTTTGGCGCGGTCTTCTTCCGACGGCAGGATCTGGTTGATCAGTGCTTGGTCGATGGCTTGGTATACGCCCCAGCTCATGCCGAGCACAATCGCTGCGACGATAACGAATGAGAACTCCTGGGCGAAGACCAGGATCAGGGCGGCGATTGCCACACCGGCCGACGACAGCCCGACGTAGATCTTGCGGCGCCCGCTGCGATCAGATGACCGCCCCGACCAGACAGCGGTGATGATCACGCACACGGCATAGACGATCGACAAGATCATCACGCCCTGATTGGCGGCGTCGGTCTTCATGCCGATCCGGTCGCGCAGATAGTAGAGCAGATAAAACAACGCGATCGCCTGGGCCATCGTGACGAGCAGGCGGGTGATGAAGACCCACCAGAAGTCGGTGGCTTCTGACCACTTCGGCAACAGCGGGCCATGGGCCTTGCGCTCGACGATCTTGGTTGATGGCTGGTCGCGATCGACGAGCAGGAAGGGGAGTACGCCGCACATCAGCACCGCGGCGGTGATCAGGTAGGCGATCTTGATCGAAAGCATCGCCCCCACGACGCTGCCAGCCACGACGGCGATCGTGTAGGTCACGCCCATGACTCCCGAGATGGTGCCATATTGCTGGGTTGGCACTCGGTCTGGAGGGATGGTTTGGGCGCTGGTGATGCTGAAGGCCAAGACAAGTTGGAAGAAGGCCCAGATCGCAAAGAGGAAGGCATACCCCGGGGCAAATGCCGCGCCCAGGAGAGCTGCGGCAGCCGCGATCGCGCCACCAAGCACCCAGGGTGCGCGACGGCCGAAGCGCGAGTGAGTGCGGTCGGAGAGCACGCCGACGATCAAGGAGCCGGCCATCGAGGTGATGCCGCCGACGCCCATCAGCCAGCCGAGCAACTGCTCCTTGTTGCCTGGATGCCAGATCAGGATCTGGTTGGCGATCAGCAGCTGCGACGGGGTCGACCAAGCGATATTTTGCCCGAAATACATCAAGCCATATCGGCTGATCCAGCCTGTGCTGACTTGTGCACGGTGATCATCGAGCTCTGACGGAGAGGTGTACACCCGCACAGTGTGGCAGGAGCGTGCCCCTGTGTGGTGCGTACGACGATCACAAATCGATGAACTCGCCCACGGGCCGCTGTTTTGTTGGGTGCCCAGATACACTTCGGGCATCTCGGCAGTTCCTGAGGAGGACTCATTCCAATGAAAAGCAGCAATCCGGTTTTCAACCGGTCGGAGGCGTTCAACGGTCGCGTTGACCCCAACACCACCTACCCGGGCGCCGGAGGCTATGCAGACTTCGGTCAGGCCCCGGCCACTCATCAAGTCCCAGGCAGCGTGCAGCCCGGTCGGATGAGCATCGACTCGGTCGTGCAGAAGACCGGCATCACTCTTGGAGTGCTGCTGATCGCTGCTGCCGCGACTTGGCTGCTCACCGGTAACCCGGTCGAGGGCTCTCCTGAGCAGGTGCAACAGGCTGCTGCCAGCCTTTACATGCTCTCGATGGTCGGCGCCTTTGGTGCCTTCATCCTGTCGCTGGTCAACTCCTTCAAGAAGGTCGTCAGCCCGGCACTGGTCTTGGCTTTCGCGGCCCTTGAGGGCGTGTTCCTGGGGGCCACCAGCAAGGTCTTCCAGTTGGCCTTCGGCCCCGGCATCGTGCCTGGCGCGGTGATCGGCACAGTCGCTGCCTTCGCTGGCACCTTGGCTGCCTACAAGTTCTTCCACATCAAGGTCGGCAACAAGTTCCGGATGTGGGTGATCGGCGCGATGTTTGGCTTCGTGGGGCTCTCACTGCTCAATCTCGTGCTCAGCTTCTTCGGAGCTGACTTCGGCTTCAATGGCTTTGGCACGATGGGCCTGATCGCCAGCGCCGTTGGCCTTGGTCTCGGCGTACTGATGCTGATCCTCGACTTCGACTTCGTCGAGCGCGGCATCGCCGTGGGCCTGCCGGAGCAGGAGTCTTGGCGGGCCGCCTTCGGTCTGACGGTCTCCCTGGTCTGGATCTACATCAATCTGCTGCGCATCCTCGCGATCCTGCGCGGCGACTGATCGAGCGCCCAACAGGGCACCAAGCACGTCGAACTGGGCGGTCGGGTCTCACCCGGCCGCCCAGTTCCTTTGCCCGGCCCTAGGGTGGATGTCATGGACTACGCAGACTCGTTGCTAGATCTGGTTGGCAACACTCCTCTGGTCAAGCTCAACCGGGTCGTGGGGGATGCCCCCGGACTGGTGCTTGCGAAGGTCGAATATCTCAATCCCGGCGGCTCGGTGAAGGATCGGATCGCGATCAAGATGATCGATGCCGCCGAGGCAACGGGTGAGCTCAAACCGGGCGGCACGATCGTGGAGCCGACCAGCGGCAACACCGGCGTCGGCTTGGCTCTGGTCGCTCAACAGCGCGGCTACAAGTGCATCTTCGTGTGCCCCGACAAGGTCAGCGAAGACAAGCGCAATGTGCTCAAGGCCTACGGCGCTCAGGTCGTGGTCTGCCCGACCGCGGTGGCGCCTGAGCATCCCGACAGCTACTACAACGTCTCTGATCGACTGGTCAGGGAGACCCCTAATGCCTGGAAGCCCGATCAATACTCCAATCCCAACAACCCGGCCTCCCACTATGAGTCGACAGGCCCGGAGATCTGGGAGCAGACCGACGGCAAGATCACCCATTTCGTCACCGGCATGGGCACCGGCGGCACGATCAGCGGCATCGGACGCTATCTCAAGGAGCGCAATCCCCAGATCCAGGTGATCGGAGCCGACCCGGTCGGGTCGGTGTACTCCGGAGGCACGGGGCGCCCCTATCTGGTCGAGGGGGTGGGCGAAGACTTCTGGCCTGACACCTACGACGCCTCGATCGCCGACCGCGTGATTGAGGTCAGTGACGCCGACTCGTTTGCGATGACCCGTGAGTTGGCCCGCACCGAGGGGCTGCTGGTCGGCGGCTCGGCCGGCATGGCGGCCTTCGCGGCGGTGCAGGTCGCCAAGGAGGTCAACGACCCTGACGCGGTGATCGTCGTACTCCTGCCCGACTCCGGGCGTGGCTATCTCACCAAGATCTTCAACGACGAGTGGCTGGCCACCTATGGCTTTGACAATGGCGAGTCCACCTCGCAGACGATCGGTGAAGTGCTGCATGCGAAGTCCGGCGACCTGCCGGCGCTCGTGCACACCCACCCCACCGAGACGGTCGCCCAGGCGATCGCGATCATGCAGGAGTACGGCGTCTCGCAGATGCCCGTCGTACGCGCCGAGCCACCGATCGTGGCGGCCGAGGTGGCGGGGTCGATCTCGGAGCGGGTGCTGCTCGATGCGCTGTACGCCGGATCGGCCAAGCTCTCTGACACCGTGGGGCAGCACATGAGCGAGCCGCTGCCAAATGTGGGCAGTGGGACTGATGTGCATGATGCGGTTGGTGCGCTTGCTGAGGCGGATGCCCTTCTAGTCCAGGAGGACGGTAGACCGATCGGGGTGCTGACTCGCCAAGACTTGTTACATTTTTTGTCGCGAAATTGATCGCGAAACTAGCGTGTCGCGGCGAGATACCCAATAAATTGGGGGTTGTTGCGTCAGGCCAACGCAACGGGCGAAGCGGGCACTCCCCTCGGGGACTCCCTCCATCTGTGCATCGTTTCGCCATGAGCGCCGACGGAGTGGGTCTCCCAAGTTCACTCCGTCGGTGCTCGCACGTAAGGTGGCAGTCTGATGTCTTCAGCCACCTATCGTGTTATTGCAGCGGGGAGCAGCCACGAGATCACCGTGCAGCGCTCTCGGTTTTTGTGCACGCTCGAGCGCGTCCACAGTGAAAACGATGCTCGCAATGTGATCAGCGATATCAGAGGCAAACACTGGGAGGCTGCCCACCACTGCTCGGCCTTCATCATTGGCCCAGATGGAGCCTTGCGTCATGCAAATGACGACGGCGAGCCAGCCGGCACGGCCGGGCCCCCGATCCTCGAGGTGCTCAAGGGCGCTGAGGTCAGCGATGTGGTCTGTGTGGTGTCGCGCTGGTTTGGTGGCACCCTGCTCGGCACGGGTGGTTTGGCTCGGGCCTATGCCGACGCGGCTCGACAGACCTTGGCCAAGACCACGATCGTGGAGCGATCCCTCCAGCAGGTTTGCCAGGTTGAGCTCGACATCCTCGACGTCGGTCGCGTCGAGCATGCCTTGCGCGGGCGTGGCGCTCACGTCTTGGGCGTCGACTACCACAGCTCTGCGATCCTCAACTTCGTGGTGCCCTCAGCCTTGTTGGTGATGGCCATTGAGCTCGTCGCGCAAATGACGAGTGGTGCCGGCGATCTCAAGGTGCTCGGCAGCGAGTGGGTGGATCACAGCTAGTGCTGATCTTGTTGCCCCCGTCTGAGGGCAAGGCGCTTCCAGCACGCGGCAAGCCCCTCGACCTGGACTCACTTTGCCTGCCGCAGCTCAATCCCGCCCGCGAACAAATCCTCTCTGCTCTTGTCGAGTTGTGTTCGGGTGATCCTGTTGATGCAGCGCAGGTGCTGGGTCTTGGAGGCACTCAACAACAACTCGTCGAGGTCAACGCCTCCGTTGTCACGGCGCCTTCAGCTCGTGCCGACCAGATCTACACCGGGGTCTTGTACGACGCTCTCGACCTGGCCTCCCTGTCGACGTCAGCAAAGGGTCGGGCGGCAAGGAGCCTGCTGATCGCATCGTCACTGTTTGGGATGGTCCGTCCCACCGACCGGATCCCCAGCTATCGACTCAGCGGAGGCACGGTGCTCCCCGGTGTGGGTGGGGTGGCGGCGTACTGGCGCAAGCACCTCGATGAGGTCATGAATGAGCGAGTCGGCAACCGACTCCTCCTCGATCTGCGCTCCAGTGTGTACGTCGGTTTCTGGAAACCAACCGGAGCCAAGACCGCCAGCATCAGGGTGCTCCACGAGACCAATGGGCAACGCAAAGTGGTCAGCCACTTCAACAAGGCGACCAAGGGTCGCATCGTCCGCTCGCTGCTCACCGAGGGTGTCAGCCCGAGGAATCCCTTGGCTCTGGCCGATAACCTTAGGGACTTGGGGTGGTTTGTCGAGACCACTCAGCAGGCCCATGGGCACCAACTTGACGTGATCGTCGACGACATCTGAGCAGAGAGGATCAGCATGGCCAAGGGCAAACGCCGCGCTCCCAAGCGCCGTCGCCCGGTTGCGCGCATCCTGCTGTCGAGCCTCTTGGTTGTCGGGCTGATCGGCACTCTCAGCATTGGTTGGTTTGTCTACAAGGGCAATGAGGTCAGCAGCAAGGTCTTCACCAGCGGTGGCGGTGTGCAAGACATGCTCAAGGGCGCTCCGCTCAAGCAAGATCGCAATGGCCGGATCAATGTCTTGGTCTTCGGCACCTCCCAAGACGACCCAGCCCACTCAGGCGGTGAGGGTGGGCAGGGCATGTGGCTCACCGACTCAATCCAATTGGTCAGCATCGATGCCAAGACCCAGGAGTCGGTGATGGTGGCCATCCCGCGCGACACCTGGGTGACTCTGCCCAAGCCCTGTGTGGTCGGCTATCAGTCGAAGATCAACGCCGTCTTCGAGTGCGCAGCGGCAGGCGATCGAGATGCCCCTGACTACGACCCGCACTTCTTCAGCTCCCTGCCTAAGGAAGTCACCAAATATCGCAAGCGTGAGGCCGCAGGTGCGCGCGCCTTGATGAATGTCGTCGGGCAGGTCACGGGCCTCAAACCCTCCTACTACGTGCATGTCAACTACTCCGTCGTACGCGACAGTGTCAATGCAGTCGGCGGGGTGAAGGTCAATATCGTCGGGTCGGGCCACGAAGGCATCTTCGACACCAACCTCGACTATCCATGCCCACAGGAGAAGATGTCGTGTCGGCGGGTCTACTACCCCCGCGATGGCGTCTACAAGCTCAACGGCACCCAAGCACTCAATCTCGCTCGGGCCCGTGGCGACGGCACCTCAAAGACCAATCCCTATGCCTGCATGCAGTTTGGTCTTGATCGCGGCGAGTTTGACCGCGCGGCCAATCAGCAGAAGATCATGAATGCTCTCAAGACGAGCGCAGTCTCTGCTGGCACTCTCGTCAATCCGCTCAAGCTCAACAAGCTGATGGACGCCATGGGCAACAACATCATCACCAATCTCAACGCCTCTGAGGGGCGTACGGCGATCGATCTGGGCAACTCCATGGGGGAGATGAAGTCAATCAGTCTGGTCGACCCCAAGCAGCCAGTGATGACCACGGGTCAGATCTCCTCCCAATCGGTGGTGATCCCGCGCGCTGGCGTTGGTCAGTGGGGGTCGATCTCGCGCTATATCAACCAGCAGATCAAGGAGCTCGAACGCCCAGCCAAGCCCTCACTTGACCCGAGCTCGTCGCCCAGCGGTGGATCGGAGCCGTCGGACGAGCCGACCAAGCAGGCTTCACCCAGTGCGAAACCGACCTACGAGCCGCCGTACACCTGCGCGGGGATCGACTGAGCGGCCCTCAAGGATTGGCCGGCCTCAGCGATTGGGCGGGCCTCAACTACTGAGTGGCGTCCGTCTACAGAAGGATCAGCCGGCCGCTAGCCCAACCAGGGTCTTGGCATCATCAGCGTTTGCTGCCGAGATGGTCTGGGTCACGCCGCCAGCCTGGATGGTGACGGTGTAGCCACCCAGATCGTTTGGGGTCGCGCTCACCGAGCTGACCTGGCTGCGAGCCAATAGGGTCACTTGCCCGCTTGCAGCACTGATCACCACGCTCTTGCTGGTGATCGAGATCGTGCCCTCGGGCCCTTCGATGGTGTTTGTGATCTCTTCACCGCTCGCGATCAGGTCCGCGGCGGCCAGCGGCTCGGGTTTGGTGGGGAGAGGAGCCTGTGCCGCGGCTGGAGTCGTGCCGCCTGCGGGATACATCGGCGTGACATGCTCAGACCAAGCAGCGCCATCCCAATAGCGCTGGTTGCCCTGGCCGTCGGGATACCAACCTGGAGCTGCGTTGTAGTTGCTCATCTTGAGACCTCTCCTCGAGGATCGAAGTTGCCCAAACCCAATGTCGGCCAACGGGTGTTGGATGTCAGCCTGCAAACAGGCTAGCGGAGTGGGGAATGGATCGGCCACTCAATCGCAAGCCCATCTCTCATGCTTACCTCGTGCCAGTGCTGCCGCGTCAGGGGATAGCTTCAGCACCTCACGGTCATAGGTGAGCAGGCCGTTCAACTCATCCTCCACGTCGGTCAACTGGGTGTAGACGAGGGTGCTCAGCCCGGCAGCTACTGGCTCGTCCAGATGGTCGAGCAACTCCAGGAAGGCCTGCTCGAAGGTGGGGAGGTCTTCGAAATGCTGATAGCCAAACTCGTTTTGGCTCCAGTCGTGTCCGGCGACCTTGACGCTATATCCGCCGTACTCAGTCAGGGCCACCGCTCGGCGCCGGTCGAGGCGACGCGGCATCTTGAACTTGCCCAAGTAGCGATGGAAGCTCCTGATGTCGCCGCCGCCCTGATCGACCCACCCGGAGACGTGGTTGACCAGTCGAGAGGGGTCCAGCGCCTTGACCCGATCGGCGACGGCGTTGGCGTTGAACTGCCCCCAGCCTTCGTTGAAGGGCACCCACACGCAGATGCTCGGCACATTGCGCAGCAGGCGCACCGTCTGATCTACCTCGCTGAGGAATTGGCTGCGACCGGCCTCATCATCGCGGAAGTAGAGCCGGTGGTGTCGGTCGTTGATCTTGAGCGGGAGTCTCGCTGGCAGGTTGGCCACCAACGACCGATAGCGCCCGCCGCCGTTGACCAGGTCTTGCCACACCAGAATGCCGAGTCGGTCGCAGTGGTGATACCACCGCAGCGGCTCGATCTTCACGTGCTTGCGCAACATGTTGTAGCCAAGCTCCTTGGCGGTGGTGATGTCGAAGACCATCGCCTCGTCACTCGGCGGCGTCAGCAGACTCTCGGGCCAATACCCTTGGTCGAGCAGACCGACGTGTGTGATCGGCTCGCCATTGAGCGTCAATCCGGGCGGCTGCTGGCTGTGGTCAATGCCAAACTCACGCATCGCGAAGTACGACGAGACCGCGTCGGCCGACTCGGGCAGGGTGACGTGCACGTCGTACAGGCTCGGCTCGGTGGGGCTCCACAAGCGCACTTCACTCAGGGGCAACAAGGTGGCTTGGTTGGTCGACAAGGTGTGCTCGGTTTGGTCGATGACCAGGCGTGCGTCAGTGTCCGCCGTGGCGCTGATGGTGACCTCGACTGACTCCTCGGCGAGCTTGGGAGTGAAGAGCAACTCGGTGATGTGCACCTCGGGCACCCATTCAAGCCAAACGGTCTGCCAGATGCCTGACTGCGCGGTGTACCAGATCTGGCCTCGGTCGAGGCGCTGCTTGCCGCGGGCATGGAAGTGGGTCTCGGAGAAGTCCTGCACCCTGACCCGGATGCTCAGCGAGCTGTCGGCCATCTGATCGGTGATGTCGAAGCTGAATGGCAAGTAGCCGCCCACATGGCTGCCCACCTCGACGTCGTTGACCCAAACCGTGCAGATCTGGTCGACGGCGCCGAAGTGCAAGAGCAGCCGTTTGCCGGGCTGGGCTTCAATCTCGACATTGCGCTGATACCACAACCAGTCGTCTGGCAGGAGTTGTTGCCCGACCCCAGACAGCTCGGTCTCGGGGGAGAAGGGCACGATGATCTCTCCCGTCCAGCGGGCAGGCGGAGCTTCGCTACGAGTGAATGCATAGCTCCAAGGACCGTTCAGGTTGACCCAGTCGGGGCGGACAAGTTGTGGTCGAGGGTGTTCGGGCAGCGGCGCCTTTGGGTCGACCTGTAGCCCCCAGCGGGTGATCACCGGCGCGGCACGGGTACGCCGGTCTTCGAGTGACAGCGATAGCCGAATGGGTTCTTGTGCAGATATTGCTGGTGGTGGTCTTCGGCGTAGTAATAGGGCTGCTTTGGCTTGATCTCGGTGGTGATCGAGCCCAGGCCCCGCTTGGTCAACTCTGGCTGATAGCGCTCGGTCACCGCACGAGCGACCTGCTCTTGAGCGGGGGAGGTCACATAGATCGCGGAGCGATATTGGGTGCCGCGATCATTGCCCTGACGCATGCCTTGAGTGGGGTCGTGCACTTCATAGAAGGTGCAGACAAGCTCTTCATAGCTCACCTTGGACGGGTCAAAGACGACCCGCACGGCCTCGGTGTGGCCGGTGCGTCCGCTGCAGACCTCTTCGTAGGTCGGGTGTGCGGTGAAGCCCCCGGCGTAGCCGACACTGGTCGACCAAACTCCGGGTAGCTGCCAGAAAATCTCCTCAGCACCCCAAAAGCAGCCGAGCCCGAAGACTGCCTCCTCCATGCCGGCCGGCAAGTGGTCGGTCACCAATGGCGCATCGAGTACGGCGTGCTGCTCAGCGAGCACGAATGGTGACTGGTCGCGCCCCGGCAGGGCTTCAGTCTCAGTCACGAGGGTTGGTTCGGCGCCAAACATGGCCCGAGATTACTCCGCCTCGGCGCACAACGCACGCACGGTGTTGGGCAGGTCCATTCCGGTGGCCCACCGTGATGGCTCGGCTGGGCCATAGGTGGTGCGCATCGGTACGACGCCCGTCCACCGGGTCGGGTCGGATGGCTCCTCGGCGCCATCGGGTTGCACCTTCGCGGTCCAGTTGTCATCGGTGATCTCCAAGGCGAGGGCCAAGGTGGCGGCCAACTCCTTGGCGGTTGGGTCAGCCACTTCGAGGCTCCGCCCGGGGATCAGCCGATCACTCATCTGCACAAGGGCCTTGGTGGCCTCGTCGCCTTGGATGACTCGCAGACGACCGCGCACGACCGCAGAGGAATACTGCGCAGAGGAGTCGAACAAGGTGTCGGCCACCACGATGCCAGTCATTTGGAAAACACAGAAGTTCGCCTCTGCACCAGCCGCCACATGACGTAGGGCTCCGGCACCGGTCGAGCCGTGCAAGACGATCGAGTCGCCGATCCGGGCATACAACAGAGGCACTGACCACGGCTGTGAGTCGACAACAGTGGACAGCACTCCCACTTGGTTGGCGTCTAGGATCCGGTCGAGGTCGGGGCGTGCCTCGCGGGCATATTCGCGCAAGCGTTGGATGCGGTCCATCTGCACATTGTGACGGGTGGGTCACTGGCTAGGCTCCATGTTGTGACCGAGCAATCTGAGCAGCAGCGCGACAAGTTGGGTTTTGAGACCAGAGCCATCCATGCCGGCTATGAGCCAGACCCCACCACTGGGGCGGTGATCCCCCCGATCTTCGCCACGTCGACCTACAAGCAAGACGGAGTCGGCGGGCTGCGCGGAGGCTATGAATACAGCCGGAGTGCCAACCCGACTCGCACCGCCTTGGAGGAGACGATGGCAGCGCTCGAGCAAGGCGCGCGCGGGTTTGCCTTTGCCAGTGGCTTGGCTGCTGAAGACACCCTGATCCGGGCGATCCTCAAGCCCGGAGACCACATGATCATCCCCAATGACGCCTATGGCGGCACCTTCCGGCTGATCGACAAGGTCTGCGTGCCCTGGGGCATCGACTACACCACCGCGCAGGTCAGCGACGAGAGCGCCGTACAGGCTGCCATCCAGCCTGGGCGCACCAAGGTGGTGTGGGTGGAGACACCGACCAATCCGCTGCTCAATATCGGCGACATAGAGGCGCTGGCCGCTCTCGCCCACGATGCTGGGGCGCTGCTCGTGGTCGACAACACCTTTGCTTCGCCGTACCTCCAACAGCCCCTGTCCCTAGGTGCAGATGTGGTGGTGCACTCGACCACGAAGTACTGCGGTGGGCACTCCGATGTGATCGGGGGAGCGCTGGTTGTCAACGATCTCGACTTGGCCGAGCGGATTGCCTTCCACCAGAACTCGATCGGGGCGGTGGCCGGACCTTTCGATGCCTGGCTCACCCTGCGTGGGCTCAAGACGCTTGCTCTGCGGATGGAGCGGCACTGCGACAACGCCGAGGAGATCGTCGCCCATCTACAAGGCCGCAACGACGTCGAGCAGGTCTTCTACCCGGGCCTTCCCGAGCACCCCGGCCACGAGGTCGCCAGCCGGCAAATGCGTAGGTACGGCGGCATCGTGAGCTTCAGGGTCGGCAGCGAGGAGCGTGCCCTGGCGGCTTGCGCGAAGGCCCGAGTCTTCACCCTCGGCGAGTCGCTCGGTGGCGTCGAATCACTGATCGAACACCCCGGTCGGATGACCCATGCGTCCGTGCGTGGCACCGAATTGGAGGTGCCCAGTGATCTGATCAGGCTCAGTGTCGGCATCGAAACCGCCGCCGATTTGATCGCCGATCTGGACTTCGCTCTGCAAAGCTAGGGGCGTGGGTTTCTCACTGAAGTCGTGGCGGGCCGAACGGGCCCTCAAAGCCGAGCTGTCCCAGCAAGAAGACTCACGCCATGAGCGCGAGTTGGCTGCCCGCCTGCGGGCCCAGTGGGAGGAAGGCCGCGCAGCCAGGCGCGAGTCGCTGGAGATCAAGGAGATCTCGGCAGACGCAAGCGGCGAGCAGCGACCCGTCAAGGTGCCCTATGGCGTCGACCTTGCCGCAGCTTGGTCGTGGCGTTTCCTCGTGATCGCTGCCGCCCTCGGGGTCGTGCTCTACCTCCTCGACCTCTTCATGATCGTCTTCCTGCCGCTTGCGATTGCCTTGTTCATCGCGGCCCTGTGCGAGCCCTTGGTCGGACGGCTCACGCGAGTCATGCCACGCAAGGTCGCGGCTCTGCTCGTCGTGATCTTCGGGCTCATCTTCGTGGGGGGCCTGGCCACCTTCGTCGGCACCCAGGTGTCGACCGGCTTCAGTGGACTGTCAAAACAGGTGGTCGCCGGCATCGACCAGATCAGGGTCTGGCTGCGCACCGGTCCGCTGCACATCACCGACAAGGAGTTCAACCAAGCCATCGCAAAGGTGCAGGAGATGATCTCCGAAAGCAGCACCGCCAATATCGGTCAGGTGACCGAGGTCGGTACGGCGGTCGGCCACACCGTCGCAGGTGCCTTCATCATCTTGTTTGCCAGCTACTTCTTCATGGCCGATGGAGCCCTGATCTGGAGTTGGCTGGTCAGGCTCTTCCCCAAGGCTGGCCGCTTGCGCGCCGACTCCTCAGGCAAGGTGGCCTGGCGGTCGCTGACCCAGTTCGTGCGGGCCACCGTGCTGGTGGCTGCCACCGATGCCATCGGGATCGCGATCATCGCAGCGATCCTGGGCCTGCCCCTGGTCGGAGCGATCGGCGTCTTGGTCTTCCTCGGCGCCTTCGTGCCGATGATCGGCGCCTTCGTCTCCGGCACCGTCGCCGTGCTCGTCGCACTCGTCGCACAAGGGCCGGTCGTCGCCCTGATCATGTTTGGTGGCGTGATCTTGGTGCAGCAGATCGAAGCGCATGTCTTGCAACCCTTCCTGATGGGGCGCTTCGTGTCGGTGCATCCGCTTGGGGTGATCATCGCGATCACCATCGGCGTACTCGTCGCGGGCATCCCAGGTGCGCTGGTGGCCGTGCCCCTCGTCGCCTCGCTGAACGCGGTCGTCGTACATCTGGCGGACACGCCGCTTCCGCCGGTGGAAGTCGATGACTCGCCGCCCGCTCAACCCAATGCCACAGGCCCTGCACTGGGAGAAGGCGATGACTGAGATCACTCTCGCGGCGATCAAACAGGCGGCGGCGGAGTTGGCCGACGTCGCCATCACCACCCCCATGGAGCAGACCCGATGGCTCTCGGCCATCGAGCAGGGGCAGGTGTTGTTGAAGTGTGAAAACCTGCAACGCACGGGGTCATTCAAGATCCGTGGTGCCTTCATCAGGTTGTCCCGCCTCACTGCAGTTGAGCGGTCCCGTGGCGTGGTGGCTGCTTCGGCTGGCAACCATGCTCAAGGCGTCGCCCTGGCTGCCTCGATGCTCGACATCTCCTCGACCGTCTTCATGCCCGAGGGGGCGCCGATCCCGAAATACAACGCCACATTGGGTTATGGCGCTGAGGTGCACCTGCACGGTACCGACCTCACCCAGACGCTGCAGGCAGCCATGGAGTACGCCGAACGCACCGGCGCGGTCTTCATCCACCCCTTCGACCATGCAGACGTGATCGTGGGGCAGGGCACCCTCGGGTTGGAGATCCTCGCCCAGGCGCCCGAGACAGCCACCGTGCTCGTGCCCACCGGCGGCGGTGGACTCCTTGCAGGGGTGGCGGTCGCGATCAAATCGCAGCGGCCTGACATCAAGGTGATCGGCGTACAAGCAGAGGCCGCGGCGGCTTGGCCGAAGTCAATCGCGCAAGGCCACCCCGTGCAATTGCCAGCCATGGCCACACTTGCAGACGGGATCGCAGTGGGTCGACCCGGTGACCTTTGCTTTGAGCAGGTGCAGCGTCACGTCGACGACATCGTCACGGTCAGCGATGACCTGATCGCGCGGGCATCAGTGCAGCTCATGGAGCGAGCCAAGATGGTCGTCGAGCCTGCAGGGGCCGCTGGGGTGGCCGCCGTACTCGATGACCCGCGACGTTTCTCGACCCCAACGGTGTGCGTGCTGTCCGGCGGCAATATCGACCCCTTGCTGATGGGCAAGATGATCCGTCAAGGCATGTCGGCCAGTGGTCGTTATCTGCATCTGCGAGTGCGGATCCCAGATGTGCCTGGAGGCTTGGCCAGATGGCTGGCCGAGCTGGCCACCACTGGCGCAAACGTGCTGGAGGTCAGCCACGACCGCACCTCAAACTCGTTGAGAGTCGGCGAGGTCGACGTGTCGATCCACGTGGAGACGCGCGGTAGCGAGCACTCCCAAGCGGTCTTGGATCACCTGGGCCTGGATCAGTCGGGCTAGACCCTGGTCAGTTGAGTCTGGCTAGTCGAGCCGGGCCAATTGAGCCTGGTCAGTCGACGAAGGGCACGGCGTCGAGGATCTCGACGTCGATCGACTTGCCGCTCGGGGCGACATAGGAGACGGTGTCGCCCTTCTTGCTGCCGTTGATTGCCTCGCCCAGTGCTGATTGTGGCGAGAAGACCTCGAGATCTTCGGCAGCCATCTCGCGGGCGCCGAGTAGGAAGGTCTGCTCCTGGCCCAGTGCAGGGAAACGCACGGTGACCTTCATGCCTGGTTCGACCACACCGTCGTCGGGAGGAGTCTCGCCGACCTTGGCGCGCTCAAGCATGTCTTGGAGTTGCTGGATGCGGCCGTCGAGCTTGCCGAGCTCGTCACGGGCGGCGTGATAGCCGGCATTCTCCTTCAGGTCGCCCTCATCGCGAGCAGTGCTGACCTTCTTGACCACCTCGACGCGAGTGACTTCCTTGAGCTCTTTGAGCTCAGCGGTCAGCTCGTCGAAGGAGACCTGGGTTAGCCAGATCACATTCTTGTCGTCAGTCGCGGACGCCATGGTGGAACTCCTAGTAGACATAAAAGATCACCGCCCCAATCCCGACGGGAGGGGCGGAGTGCTCTCCAATCTTACCCAAACTGGGCCAAGGTGTCGAAGAGTCGATCAGATTCTGGGGATTGTGATGGCCGGATGCGCTCAGCGAGGGCGTTTTTGCCGGTCGGTGCTGCAGCCGACCAACTCGACGGCATTGGTACGCCGCTCCGTGCGGATGTCGATGGTGTGCAGCATTCGTTTGTTCGTGCCGGTGACCTTGAAGTTGACCTCCCCAACCACGCTGTGGTCATTGCCCAGGGCCCGCACCAAGCACCTGGCTTCGATGTCGGCATCATCGAGTTGCACCGTCACTCGGGCAACTGTCGAGTGATCGCTGACGATGTCGAAGCCCTGCAGCTCAGACTCGACATCAGGTGTGCTCTGAAACCAAGCCACCCAAGCCAGCCACACCAGGGCCAAGGAGGCCACAAAGATCACGAAGACCGCGATGGCTCGTCGTACGCCCGGAGAGGTGCGGCCATAACGAGTGCTTAGATCGTCGTCGGGGAGTGGGACTTGTTGAGCTGGGGGCACGGGAGCGATTGTCTCATCCCCTTCTAGGATTGCCTCCATGCCTGCCGAGCACGAGACCTCCGCCAAGCCGTTGGCCGGACTACGCCTGATGCACGTGCATGCCCACCCCGACGATGAGTCGAGTAAGGGTGCGGCCTCGACCGCGCGCTATGTCGCTGAGGGTGTTGACGTGCACGTCGTGACGTGTACGGGCGGAGAGCGCGGCTCCATCCTCAATCCCAAGATGGACCGCCCCGACGTCTTGGCCAATATCACCGAGATCAGGCGCCAGGAGATGGAGCGCGCCCGTGACATCTTGGGTGTGCGTCAAGACTGGCTCGGCTTCGTCGACTCCGGTTGGCCCGACGGCGACCCCAAGCCGCCGCTGCCCGAAGGCTGCTTCGGACTGATGGATCCTGCTGAGGCTGCCTTGCCTCTTGTGGCGCTGATCAGGGCGTTCAGGCCGCATGTGATCACGACGTACGACGAACGCGGCGGCTACCCACACCCCGATCACATCCAGTGCCACAAGATCTCAGTGCAGGCCTATCACGCTGCGGGCGATGCGGAGCAGTATCCCGAAGCGGGCGAGGCCTGGCAGCCGCTCAAGCTCTACTACCACCACAGCTTCAATCGCCTCCGCACCCAGGCGCTGCATGACGCGATGTTGGAGCACGATCTTGAGTCGCCCTGGGAGGAGCGCCTCAAGGCTTGGCCGATCGAGCCCGAGTGGGATGCGCGGATCACCACCCGGGTGCCCTGCGCCGAGTATTTCGGCGTACGCGACCAGGCGCTGCTGGCCCATGCCACCCAGATCGATCCGGACGGCTTCTGGTTTGCGGTGCCGCGCGAGATCCAGGAGCGGGTCTGGCCCCACGAAGACTTCGAGCTCGTCGACTCCAAGGTGCCCACCGAACTCCCCGAAGACGACCTCTTCGCCGGCATCAACCTGGGTGATTTGGGGTAGCGTACGCGCCTTCGGTGTTGCCAGCGCGCCGCGCGCAGGGCTTGCGTCATACGTTTCGTGGCGGGGCGGGGCTTGCGTCATACGGTGGGAGCCCATATGGCCACCGTCCGTATGACGTAAGGCGCCGATGCCACTGTTCGTATGACGTTACGCAGCCCGGAGCCCGGAGCCCGCAGGCCGGCGTACGACGCACAAGTCGCGGCGCGAGGCATGGAAATGGTCCAGCCGACCTTGGCGCGCTGCGCGCGGGGCTTGCGTCATGCGTTTCGTGGTGGAGCGTGCTTGCGTCATACGGTGGGAGCCCATATGGCCACTGTTCGTATGACGTAAGGCGCCGATGCCACTGTTCGTATGACGTTACGCAGCCCGTAGCCCGTAGCCCGTAGCCCGCGTAGCCCGTAGCCCGTAGCCCGCAGCCCGGCGTACGACGCACAAACCGCGGCGCCTGGCATTGAACGGCCACGCCATGGGCGCCCGTTGCAGCGCTGGGGTCGAGTGGGAGAATGGGTGCATGCTTTTCTTCCAGGATCCGACTCCTGCTGCCGAAGACGTCACTGCCGGTGGTTTGGGCGCCATCGTTTTCATCTTCTTGATCCTTTCGCTGGTCGCGATCGGCTATTTCATGAGCCGGCAATTGAAGAAGGCCCAGGCTCACAAAGAGGCCAATACCTACGGCGACCCGGTGCTTGATCGTCGTACGGACGCAGGCGACGCCGAAGCAGATTCAGCCACCCGGGAATAGTTGCAGCGTTAACCATGTTGGGGATGGTGAACCGCTAATCACTATCTCTTCAGGAGCAGCAACATGAGCGACTTGAGCGCAGCCGCGGGCACCTACGCCCTCGACCCCTCCCACAGCAGCGTCGGCTTCGTGGCCCGTCACGCCATGGTCACCAAGGTGCGCGGCAACTTCAACGACGTGTCTTCGACCTTCACCATCGCGCCTGAGATCTCCGACTCGAGCGCTGAGGTGACGATCAACGCTGCTTCCGTTGACACCCGGAGCAAGGACCGCGACGCCCACTTGGTCGGCCCTGACTTCTTCGATGTGGAAAACTTCCCGACGATCACCTTCAAGACCACCTCGGTCAAGGAGAGCTCTGATGGAGTCGAGCTCACCGGCGACCTGTCGATCAAGGACGTCTCTCACTCGGTCACGATCCCGTTTGAGTACACCGGCGCGGCCACTGATCCGTTTGGCAACCACCGCGTGGGCTTCGAGGGCGAGGTCAAGGTCAACCGCAAGGACTTCGGCCTCACGTGGAACGCCGCCCTCGAGGCAGGCGGCGTTGATGCCGTATTCGTCGGGGTTGGAGCGGCGGCGGTGGTGGGTGTAGATGCCGCAGGTCTTGCAGAACCAGTGCTGCGCCGCATGGGTGCCCCAGGTGTAGAGCGTGAGGTTCTCCGCGCCTTTCACGATTCGAACGCCGTCGAGCGGTGCGGTGAGGGCGATCGCGCCCCGCCTTCTGCAAAACGAACAATCGCAGCGCCTGGCGGTGGCGAAGCCGCCGGTCAGCGAGACGGCAAGCTCCACCCTGCCGCAATGGCAGGTGGCACGGTGCGGATCGCAAAGCCGGGGCAGCATGTCAGCGCCTGCGCCGGACGACCGGGATGCGGGAGGCGGCGTAGTCGACCGGGGGATGCGGCGGCTTGCCGTGGGTGCGGTCCCAGAAGGCCGGGCCGCCGCGGCGGAGCCAGAGCGGCACGGCGAGGACAAGGCCGGCGAGGAAGCCGCCGGCATGGGCCCAGTAGGCGACGCCGCCGCCTTCCACCGGCGTGCCCACGCCGGCGAAGACCTGGAGCGCGAACCACAGGCCGAGGACGATCCAGGCGCGCATCGTGAA
>ERZ724513.414-NODE-414-length-20565-cov-4.476353_pt1 | contig 20565 bp, 19 predicted proteins | sample MGYA00376046_ERZ724513 | MGnify/ENA primary metagenome ERZ724513 (study PRJEB28724, sample SAMN07190883) | activated sludge metagenome | isolation source: activated sludge of sewage treatment plant in Hong Hong | place: Hong Kong | collected 2016-03-17 ...
ACCGGGACGCCGTCGAGCGGGCCATCCGGGCGTCCCAGGAAGCGGGCAGCGGGCTGCGCTGGCTGTCGTACGAGGGGCCGTCGGTGGTGACCTCCGTCAAGGACCGCCTCGCCGACCGGGACGCCTGGGCCGAGCGGCCGAACTTCGTCGTCGCCCTCGACGGCGAGCCGATCGCGCGGGCCTCCGCGCACGGGGGATGGGTCGAGTGGTACCCCTGCGCCGACTGACGCCTGCGGCGTCCGCGCTGGCCTGGGGGCTGCAGTTCTCGCTGCTCAGCCCGACCATCGCGCTGATCCTCGTCGAGGTCTACGGGGCGAGCCTGGGCCAGGTCGGCGGCATCCTGATCGTCTACAACGCGGCGGCGTTCGTGCTGTCGCTGGTCGTGCCGGTGTACGCCGACCGCAGCGGCGACTACGCGCGGCCGCTGCTGGTCTCGGGCGTGTCGGGGCTGGCCCTCGCGGTGACGCTGCTGCTCACGACGGGCCTGTCGGCCGCCGCCATCGCCCTCGTGGCCCTCGGCGGTCTGGCGGGGGTCGGGATGTCGCTGTTCTGGGGGCTGCTGCGGTCGGACGGCGTGCGACCGGCGGCGATCATCCGCGTCCGGTCGTTGTTCTCGATCGCCTGGATCGCCGGTCCGCCGCTCGCTGCCTTCGTCATGGGCGCCTACGGTCCCCGCTCAGTGCTGGCGGTGATGGCCGTCGTGGCGGCGTGTGGGCTGGCGATCACGTGGTCGCTGGTCGGCGGTCGCCGACCGGCACGAACGCCCGCCGCGGACCCCGAGCCGATGCGCGTGTCCGGCCCGTTGGTCGCCGTCGTGGTCGGCGGCTTCGTCCTGTTGCAGGCCACCAACGCCGCCTCGGTGGCGATCATGACGCTGTTCGTCCGGGACGGCCTCGGGCTCGACGTCACGTGGGCGGGGGCAGCGCTCGGACTCGCGGCGGGCCTCGAGGTGCCCGCACTGTTCCTGCTCGGCCGGCTGATCGGCCGCTTCTCGTCGACCGCGCTGGTGGCCTCCGGGTGCCTGGCCGGAATCGTCTACTACGGCTGCATGCCGTTCGTGACGGGCCCCTGGGCGCTCCTCGGGCTGCAGGCCGCCAACGCCTACTTCTACGCCGTCGTCGCCGGGGTGGGGCTCACCTGGTTCGGCGAGGTGATCCCGGGGGCGGCCTTCGCAGCCGGTCTCTACGCCACCACCGGACGCCTCGGCTCGATCGTCTCCGGCGCGCTCGTGGCGCTGGCGTCCGTGAGCCCGCTCGGCTACTCGACGGTGTTCGCGGTCAGCGCCGTCCTCGTCGCGATCGTGGCGGCGCTGGTCGTGTGGGCCGGCGTCCGGGACGCCCGCATCACGGGCGGACGGCCGCGCCCATCCGATCCAGGATCTCCCGAAGAACCGGCGTAGGCGTGGCGATGTTCATGCGGATGAAGCCGTGACCGGCGTCCCCGCAGAGGTCGCCGTCGGTCAACGCCACCGCCGCCTTCTCGAAGAAGAATTTGCGTGGGTTGCCGGGCAGCCCGGCCTCGCGGAGGTCGACGAACTGCAGGTAGGTGCCCTGCAGGTCGGCCACCTTCGCCCCCGGCACAAGCCGGGGCAGTTCGCCGGCGACGAGGCGGCGGTTGACGTCGAGGTAGGCGAGGGCGTCGGTCAGCCATTCGAGCCCCTCGCGGTACGCCGCGGTGCCCGCGACGATGCCCGGGTTGGACGCCTCCGCCGCCCGCCGGAAGGCCTGCTTCTTCCACAGCTTCAGGTCGTCGGGGTTCGTGAAGACGAGCTGCGCGCACTTGAGCCCGGCCAGGTTCCACGCCTTGGACGCCGACACCGCCGTGATCGTGTGCGCCGCGGCGACCTCGCTGACCGACGCGTACGGCACGTGGGTGTAGCCCTCGAAGGTCAGCGGGGCGTGGATGTCGTCGGAGAACACACGCGCGCCGGCGGCGTCCACGATCGCGGACAGCGCGACCAGCTCGGGGCGAGTCCAGACCTTGCCGAGCGGGTTGAACGGGTTGGCGAGCACGAGCAGCGCGCCGGGCGTGAGGGCGGCGGCGAGCGCGTCGGCGTCCAGGACCCACGTGTCGCCGTCGGGCGCCATCGGCACCTGGATCAGCGGGCGCGCGAACGCCGGCGGGATCGTCATGAACGGCATGTAGCACGGCGTCAGCACGACGATCGGGGCGTCGGCGGGCGTGTAGTTCGAGATGACGACGCCGAGGCCGGTCAGCACGTCCGACAGTTCGGCGACGGTGCCCGGGTCGACCTGCCACCCGTAGCGGGACGCCATGAAGTCGGCGGTCGCCGTCCGCAGCCCGGTGAGCATCGACTGGTTCGGATAGCCGTACATCAGATCGGCGTCCATGCGGCGCAGGGCGGCGGCGATGGGCTCGGCGAGGCCGAAGTCCATCTCGGCGACCCAGGCCCCGATGGCGCCCGGGAAGGTCGCCCACTTGCAGCTGGCCCGGGCGACCAGTTGGTCGATGGTGGTCGCGTCCACACGCTCGGCGAAGGTGGTCATGGGGGGCATCATGCCGCAGGTCCGCGGGCGGTCGCGTCGGCGCTCAGGACGTCGTCGTGCCCGTCTTCGCGCGCAGGGCGGCGAGGATGATCTCGACGCAGGACTCGTAGCTCAGCATGGTCGTGTTGAGGACGAGGTCGAACCGGTCGTTCTGCCGCGGATCCCAGCTGTGGTAACGCATCGACAGCTCAGGACGCACCAGGTCCTCGATGCGCTGCCGCCGCGCCGAACGTGCCTCGTCGATGCCCGTGCGGGCGGCCTCGTGGGCGATGCGCGCCGCGACCGGTCCGTCGAGCTTGACGGCCAGCGTGTTGGGCCGACCGGCCAGGATCACGGTCGCGTCGTGGCCCATGATCACCCCGCCCGCGGCCGAGAACTCCTTGACGTGGGCGGTGTTCTCCAGCGACCGGACGCGGTCGTCGTGGTCGAAGGCGGCCAGGTTGGGCCCGGGGTCGGACGCCTCGTCGGCGAACGTCGCGAACGCCCCGAGGACGCGGGTCGTCAACCCCTCCTGCTCGCGGACCGCCAGGGCGGCGTCCAACTGCTCGGCCGAGTAGAGCTGCTGGTTGAGGGGGATGCCGAGCCGCTCGGCGAGCAGCGTCCCGATCTCGAGCATGCCGGCACCATAGGTCTCCCAGAGGGTGATGATCGGCGGCAGGTCGCCCGCGGGGTCGCTCGACACGGTCGTCAGTCCCAGGTCCAGCGCAGGCCGTGGACGCCGGGGGCGGCGTCCAGCTTCACGATCTGCGCCTGGTTGTCGATCACCGGAACGGGCGCGACGTCGGACTCGGGGGCGTCCGGGTCGTTGATCGAGGCCAGCACGAACGTCTCCACCGACTTCGGCACCGCGTGCGGGTGGAACTGGATCGCCATGACGACCTCGCGCACCTGGTCGACGATCGAGCGGGTCATCAGGTCGGACGGTGCCGGCTTGATCGCCACGAGGTGCTCGGTCAGCACCAGTTCCCCGCGTTGCAGCGGACGCGGGAGCACCATCTCGGCCACCATCAGCTGCTGCTCGGGCACCTCGACGACGTTCCCGACGTGGCAACCGAAGACGGCCTCGATCTCGGGAGCGCCGTCCTCGTCGCCCTCCTGCTGGTAGACCACGGGAAACGCCTGGACGCCCGTGCGCTCGGCCCGCAGCACCTGCCGGGTGAGCAGCGACGTCTCGCACCGGTCGGCGTCCAGGCTCAGGGTGTCGTGGACGCTGACGCGCGAGATGCGTCCCGACACCTCCAGGCCCATCTCGCCGAGGATCTGCTCGGCGAGCTCGCCCGAGGGGACGACCGTCTGCCAGGCGAACACGCGGTGCCGCGTCCGGCCGTCGGCGGTGCGGATCAGCTCGATGAGCGTCCCGGGTTCGAGCTGCAGGATCGCCTCGAGCTCGACCAGCGTGCGCAGGGAGCGGGCACGTGTCGGCAGCGAGCGCCCCGACTGCCAGTAGCTCAGCGTCGCGTTGCTGACCGGGACGCCGGCCGCCTCCAGCCGCGCCCGGATCCGGTCGAGCGACAGGCCGCGGGCCTGCACGGCTCGGCTCAGCACCTCCGAGAAGTTGGGGGTGGGGTCCGTGATGTCGTCGCTCAAGGGGAACCTCCTGGGGGACGGCGGCTCAGCACCGCCTCGCGGGGCCCATGCTAACGACGTCGGGGCCGTCGGTGCGATGGCCGCAAGTGAAAGTGAAGCCTGCAGATTCATACTTTCGTACTAGTGAGTCGGCACTTAAGGAGGGTCCGCCGGGGCGGTGCGCGTGCCTAGAGTGGCCGTAGGGCCCTCGGGCGACGGTCAGCACTCCCTCGCCGCCCGGAGGCCCGAATGTGGGCCATACGGTTCACCGGCACCGGAGGGGAGCGGCGCACGACGCGCGTACCAGAAGGTGACATTCGCAGTCGTCGGCGCAGCCGTCCCACCCCCTAGGCACGGGCCCCCGCACAAAGCGGGGGCCCTGTCCTTTGTGCTGTGCTTTGTGCGGTCCTTTGCCCGGACGCCGTCGGCGCGAGTCGGGCCCCCGGCCGGGGTCAGGCGAGGGCGTCCGTGAGCTGGGCGACGGGGAGGTCCGGGAACGCCTGGGCGACACCGGGGCAGGTGACGGCGCCGGCCAGCGTGTTGAGGCCCAGGGCGAGGGGCCCGCTCTCGCGGCAGGCGCGGTGCCAGCCCTTGTCGGCGAGCTGGACGGCGTACGGCAGGGTGGCGTTCGTGAGGCCCCAGGTCGAGGTGGTCGGCACCGCGCCGGGCATGTTCGCGACGCAGTAGAAGATCGAGTCGTGCACGCGGAAGGTCGGGTCGGCGTGGGTCGTGGGATGCGACCCCTCGAAGCAGCCGCCCTGGTCGATGGCGACGTCGACGAACACCGAGCCCGGCCTCATCTGCGCCACGAGGTCGTCGGTCACCAGCTTGGGCGCCTTCGCGCCCGGGATCAGGACGGTGCCGATGACCATGTCGGCGCCGAGCACTTGGTCGCGGATCGACATCGGGTTCGACGCGATGCCCTGGACGCGGTTCTCGTAGCGCCAGAACGTCATCCGGAGCTTGTCGAGGTCGGTGTCGAGGATCGTCACCTCCGCGCCCATGCCCAGCGCGATGTTCGCGGCGTTCTGCCCGGCCACGCCGCCGCCCAGCACGACGACCTTGGCGTTGGCCACGCCGCCGACGCCCCCCATCAGGACGCCGCGTCCGCCGTGCGGCTTCATCATCGCCTGGGCGCCCACCTGCGGCGCGAGGCACCCGGCGACCTCCGACATCGGGTAGAGCAGCGGCAGCATGCCCGAGGGCAGCTGGACGGTCTCGTACGCGATGGCGGTCGTGCGGGCGTCCAGGAGCGCTTCGGTCTGGGCCCGGTCGGCGGCGAGGTGCAGGTAGGTGAACAGCACCAGGTCGTCGCGCAGGAAGCAGTACTCGGACGCGATCGGCTCCTTGACCTTCATCACGAGTTCGCCGGACGCCCACGCGTCCTCGGCGGTCGGGACGATCGTGGCGCCCTGGGCCGCGTAGTCGGCGTCCGTGATCAGTGAACCCAGGCCGGCGCCGGTCTGCACGAAGACCTCGTGGCCGTGCTTGACCAGTTCGCCGACCCCCGGCGGCGTGATCGCCACGCGGAACTCGTTGTTCTTGACCTCAGCCGGCACCGAAACTCTCATCGTGGCTCCCCTTCCGCGCGGGATCTCCGGGCGCCAGCACGGGCCCCGATCGAAGAATTTAGTCTTCGAAGGGCGGCCCGGCTAGGGGCTCGGGGAGCGCTGGGCTCGTCGCCACAGGGTCACGTTCAGGCCGCCGTGGCGTGCCTGGTACACGAGGGCGACGACGACCGACAGCCCGACCGCGACGGCGCCGGCGAGCATCGTCCAGCGGGCACCGAAGGCGTCCCCGACCCAGCCGACGATCGGGGCGCCCAACGGCGTCCCGCCCATGAAGACCGCCATGTAGAGGGCCATGACGCGTCCGCGCATGCCGGCCTCGGTGCCGATCTGGACGCTCGCGTTCGCCGTGGTCATCGCGGTCAGCGTGCACAGGCCGAGCGGCACGAGCAGCACCGCGTACAGCCAGTAGCTCGGCGAGAGGGCGGCGGCGGTCGCGAAGACCGTGAAGCCCGCCAGCGCCGCGACGAGGAACCGGAAGCGGGGGCGTCCACGCCGGGCGGCCAGCAGAGCGCCGGCGAGCGAGCCGACAGCCATGACCGAGCCCAGCAGGCCGTAGCCCTCGGGGCCCACGCCGAAGACCTGGGTCGCCATCAGGGCGTTGGTGATCTGGAAGTTCATGCCGAACGTGCCGAGCATGAACACCATGAACATGACCAGGATGATGTCGGGACGCCCGCGCACGTAGCGCAGCCCCTCGCGGACGCCGCCGTTCCCGGTCCTGCTGGGGACGGGCTGGAGGTCGGCCGGGTCCATGAGCCGGAGGGCGACCAGAACGGCGGCGAACGAGAGTCCGTTGACCAGGATCGCCGGCCCGACGCCCCACGCCGCGATCGTGACGCCCGCGACGGCCGGGCCGAGCAGGCGGGCCGCGTGGAACGAGGTGCTGTTGAGGCCGACCGCGTTCGCGACGAACTCGCCCGGCACCATCTCGGAGACGAACGCCTGCCGCGTCGGGTTGTCGAGGGCGTTCAGGATGCCCTGGGCCAGGGCCAGCGCGTAGACGTGTGCGAGGTGGACCGACCCCGTGAAGATGAGCGCGGCCAGCGTGAGCGACGTGATGGCCGACAGCGACTGGGTGATCGAGAGCAGCCGGCGCTTGTTGAAACGGTCGGCCAGCGCGCCCGCGAACGGGGCCAGCAGCGGCATCGGCAGGAACTGTAGGGCCGTGACCGTGCCGAGCGCGAGCGAGGAGTTGTCGGTGAGGATCGTCAGCACCAGCCAGTCCTGCGCGATGCGCGACATCCACAGGCCGGTGTTGCTCAGCAGCATCCCGAAGAAGTAGAGCCTGTAGTTCCGCAGGCGCAGGGACGCGAACGTGCCGCGCGCGACCGGCGCGTCCTTCGGGGTGCGCCTGGGCGTCCCGTCTGGCTTTCTGCCGGACGCCGTTTCTGGCGTCGGCTGCGGGGCTGGGTTCCGCGTCCGGTCTGTCGTCCTGCCGGACGCCGCGTCTCGCTCCTGCCTCGGCGCGCGCGTCGGCGTCCGCTGTTCGGCGAGGTCGCCCTGGGGCTGGTACAGGTTCGGGGCGGCGTGGAGGTGTTCGCTCACGGGGCTCACTTCTCCAGCACCCGGGCCAGGATCTCGACCGCGCGGGCCAGGTCGGCGCGCTCGGCGTCGGTGAGGCCCTCGAGGCGGCGCAGCATCCAGTCGTCGCGGTCGTGGATCGTCTTCTCGACGAGGGCCGCGCCGGCGTCGGTGAGGGTGAGGACGCGCTGGCGTCCGTCGCTGGGGTCGGCCTGGCGGGTGAGGTAGCCAGCGTCCACCAGGCAATTCACCGTGCGGGTCATGCTCGGGGGACTCACGCGCTCGAGTTCGGCGAGTTCGCCCGGGGTGCGGGGCTGCTTCCAGACCTTGACCAGCACAGAGAACTGGTGCGGGGCCACCTCGGACGCGCTCTCGAACCGGATGCGCCGGCTCAGCAGCTGCGAGGTCATGCGCACGTCGCTGGCGAGCTGCAGGAGGGCGTCGTTGGAGTAGGGCACGATGGTTAGCCTAGCTCATTAGCTCGGCTAAGTAAACGGCTGAACTGATCGGTCCCCGGATCGATGCAAGCTCCCGCACCGGGATCGATGTGGCACGTTCGTCGTTACGGCGACGAGATCGCTACATCGATGGGATCACCGCACAATGTGTCCCATGCAGCTGCCCGTCATGCCGCCCATCGCGCCGATGCTGGCGAAGCTGGTGTCCGCGATCCCCACCGGGGACCTCTCGTACGAGCCGAAGTGGGACGGGTTCCGGTCCATCGTCTTCCGCGACGGCGACGAGGTGGAGATCGGATCCCGCAACGAGAAGCCGATGACCCGCTACTTCCCCGAGATCGTCGAGGCGGTCAGGGCCAACCTGCCGGAGCGGTGCGTCCTCGACGGCGAGATCGTCGGCGTCGTCGGCGACCGCCTCGAGTTCGAGGTGCTGCAGCAGCGCATCCACCCGGCGGCCAGCCGGGTGAGGCTGCTGTCGGAGCAGACCCCGGCCAGCTTCGTCGCCTTCGACCTGCTCGCCCTGGACGACGACGACTACACCGGACGCCCCTTCGCCGAGCGCCGCGCCGCGCTCGAGCGGGCGCTGGCGGACGCCGAGGCCCCGATCCACCTCACCCCGGCCACCCGCGACCACGGACTGGCCGAGCAGTGGTTCTCCCAGTTCGAGGGGGCCGGGCTCGACGGGGTCGTCGCCAAGCCGCTCGGCGGCGTCTACGAGCAAGACAAGCGCACAATGTTCAAGATCAAGCACCAACGCACCGCCGACTGCGTCGTCGCCGGCTACCGGGCGCACAAGAGCGGCCCGGACGCCGTCGGCTCGCTCCTGCTGGGGCTCTACAAGGACGACGGCACGCTCGCCTCGGTCGGCGTCATCGGCGCCTTCCCCATCGCCCGGCGCAAGGAGCTCTTCGCCGAGCTCCAGCCGCTGGTCACCACCTTCGACGGGCACCCGTGGGACTGGGCCGGGCAGCAGGACGCCACCCGCCACCCACGGAGTTCGGAGTACAGCCGCTGGAACGTCGGCAAGGACCTCTCGTTCGTGCCGCTGCGTCCGGAGCTGGTCGTCGAGGTCCGCTACGAGCACATGGAGGGCGACCGGTTCCGGCACACCGCACAGTTCAACCGGTGGCGTCCCGACCGCGACCCGCGGTCCTGCACCTACGAGCAACTGGAGGAGCCGGTCAGGTACGACCTGGCCGACATCCTGCGTCAACGCTGACGGCGTCCGGCATGAGCCAAAGCGCCGTGTTGCGCGAGAGCGTACTGGAACGACGCGCTTCGACATCTGACCTCTAGTACCTCTCTCGAACGAAGGGCTAGAATCACTGTCACCCCCATTTGGAGACCCGTCGATGTCATCGAAGCCCGAAGTTCCCGACTTTCACCACCATCCCCCGTCCGATGCGCCCAGCATCTCGGAGCCCGCCAGTTCGGCCACGTCGGGTCGTGAAGTGATACAAGTGATGATCGTTGATGACGATCCCCTGGCCCGCCAAGTGCTGGCTGGCTACCTCGCCGCTGGGCCGGAGATGAAACTGGTCGGTGTTCACCCCGACGCTGCGGGCCTGCTCGACGACCTGCCGCGGATATCGGTTGACGTGGTCGTGCTTGACGTTCGCATGCCACGAATGGACGGGCTGGCAGCGGCCGCACTGGTGCGGGAGCGCCATCCGGGCGTGAAAGTGCTGTTCATGACGTCCTTCGATGATGAGGATGTGCTCCGCGCCGCTCTTACCGACGGCGCGAACGGGTTCCTTTTCAAAGACACGACACCAGAAACGTTCGTGCAAGCGATCCGGGCCGTGCAGCAAGGGGTTCACGTGCTTGCGAGACTGCCGCAGGGCGTTCATTCCGATGAGGATGAGCCCCTGGCTGAGGTCATGGAACTCAGGCCGCGTGAGTCCGAGGTGCTCCACCTGTTGTGCGCCGGATTGAGCACCCAGCAGATTGCGCAGGAAATGTTCTTGTCCGTCTCGTCCGTCAAGGGCTACGTCTCCAGTCTGCTGGCCAAGCTCGACGCCTCCACACGTCTTCAGGCTGTGGCCCGGGCGCATGCGTTGGGTCTGGTCGACCCCGCGCGTTGCTCGTAGGCGGTCAGGCCAGTCGCGGAGCGCCCAGGCCCACCTCCCGTGTGCAAGCCCGTGCGACGCCGGGATCGTGGGTTACTACGACCACGGTCTTGCCGCCGGCATTCATGTCTTGCAGCAGAGTGAGTACCTCATCGCGATTCCCGGCATCCAGGGAGCCCGTCGGCTCATCGGCGAGGATGAGGTCGCAGGGTTTGAGCATCGCCCGGGCGATGGCGACGCGCTGCTGCTCGCCCCCGGATAACTGATAGATCTTCTTTCGCTCGGTACCTGCCAGGCCGACTCGCTCAAGGGCATGGGCAAGCGCTGCCCTGCGTTTCGCGGTCGTCCCGGATACGTAGGTCTGGGCCACGCGCAGGTTCTGCTCGACCGTGTGGTCGTCGATCAGGGCGTAGTTCTGGAATAGATAGCCGAGTCGATTCCGAAGTAGACGCATCGCGCCCAGGGAGCCGCTGCGTGGGGCAGGGACGCCGAAGAGCCGGACGGTACCAGTGTCAGGGCGCTCGAGGAGCCCCATGATGTTGAGGATCGTGGACTTGCCTGACCCGCTCGCCCCGGTCAGCGCCACCATCTCGCCAGCCGAAACTGCCAAGTCGAGGCGGTCGAGCACCACGCGGTCTCCGTACGCCTTCGTGACGCCACGCAGTTCGCAGACAACTTCTGTCATCAGAAGTCTCCCTTCAGTACAGCAACGGTGTTGCGTCGCTCGATCAACCCCAGAACCGCCGTCGAGAACACCAACTCGACGCCGAGGACAACGGCTGCAACGGCGAGCACGGTCGCCGTTGGCGCGACGCTCGCGGTGGTGTCGGTGCTGAACGGTGAAACCCCAGCTGCATTCACGACCAGCGCGCCGATCACCTGGGCCGCCCACAGCGCGGCCATCACCGCGAGGTACTCGGCATAGCGCGCGAAAAAGCCCAGGCCAAAGAGTCTCCGCATCACGATCCGCCGGGAGTACCGCTCGAAGACAATCGTCAGCGTCTGGCCGATCAGGACCAGGAGCGCCACAGCCAGCGCGACACCGGAGACGAGGATGCTCAACAGGCCCTGGTGGACGCGCTCCACCTCGTCGGCGACGTAGCCCTCCATCGTGATCACCCGCCTCAGGTTGTCGTCGAGGTGCAGGCGAGACAGCAAAGGCTGAAGCGACTGCTGAGTGACTGCGGTGTCACCGTTGACCAGCCTGACCTTCATCGCGGACTCTGGTCCTCCGGTGATCATGTTGGCCCTGTCCTGGCCCAGGCTGTTGGCGAGGGTCATCACCTCGATCAAGGGGGAGTTGAGACGATTCGCTGTGGATGTCGCAACCTCGGGGTTGAACGAAAACGCCTGCTGGCCGTCGCGGACCCAGACGACGCGAACATCCTGGTTCGCCACTGCTGATGGGGCTTCACGGCCGAACAGGGCAAGCTCGGCCTGGAGGGCACCCTGTTCGGTGGTGTCGCCGTGCCGCTTGCGCTCGAAATAGGACTGCAACTCGGCGGCGCGGCCCCGCAATGACGACGGCGCGAGGACCACCCAATCTGTGGTCGACTCGGAGATGGACACAGGTCGGCCATCCTCGGCCAGAATCGGATAAGCCGCCAGGTAGTTGGGATTGACGACCATCGTTGGCCACGCCCCTTCGGGGGTGACGCCCGGCTGGAAGGCGGTCGAGTCCACGAAGAGGCCACCCTGCTCGTTCAAGGCGCGGTACAGGTCGAACACCTCTGAAGCGAGAGAGCCTGTCCCCCCAGTCCGCGAGTCCTCGAGGTCGTTGCCGACCAAAGTGGGGGAGAAGATCCCATACTGCCTGGTCGACGCCCAGTCGCCGAGGCCAGTGGCGGCAGTCATCGCTCCCTGGTACTGAGTGAGCAGAGATGCTCCAATGGCGACCACCCCGATGGTGGCCACGCCCCGCACGACGCAGTTCACAGCGAAGAGCCCGGTGGTGTCCTTGCGGTTCTTAAGGGAGTCGCTGGGTCGCACCTGCACGGTGTACGCAGTCGTCAAGAGAGAGGAGATGAGCATGGCGAGGAAGGCGGTCGTGAGAGCCGCGGCGACATCGCCAGTGAAGCGGAGGTTGGTGCCGGGAACCACCAAGCTCACGGCAGCGCCAGCGACCACAGAAGTCAAACCGACCCCCGCGACCGGTCGCCCGGCCATCCGCCACCACACGAGCAACGATGAGAGCCCGTGAAGCTTCAGGACGCCTACCTGTTTGGCTTCGTGGAGGAGATGGTAAACCAGCAATAGCAGCGCCATTGCGACCAAGACACCTTGCGCCAGACCGAGCAGTCCAGCCACATTCACGGCGCCGTCGATGCCCGTCGACTGTTTCTCGGTCAGTAGGTCCCGGCTTGTCAACTGTCTTTCTCCCGCACCCAGCCGGTCGTTGATCCGCTTGAGCAGAACATCGATGAACTGCTGTGCTTCGTCCGGGTTCCTAGCTTCGACACGATAAGAGCCGGCGACTGGAAGCGCCGACCACGCGGCAGAAAGCGGTCGCACGTACACGCGGTCGTTCGCTGCGAAGTCAGACAGAATGCCCACCTGGTCAGGGGAGTCCGTGCGAGCGGTGGAAAGGAACTGTCGGCTGCCAGAGGCGGTGTCGTCAACTGCGAGGACGCGACCGGACGCGAGTGAAAGACGATCGAAGAGTGCTGTGGGCCGTGTGAGCAAGACGTAGTGGGTGACCTGGGAGGTGCCGTCGAGTTCGAATCCGGATGAGGAGCGGAGGACATTCGCGTTCGCCGCCTGAGTGGCTGCTTCCAGGTCGGACTCCAAGGCGTCCGGATCTGCCAGGGCCGGATTGGCGGGCAGCGTGAATCCAAGGCCGATTCCGCTGGTCGCCTGCCGGAACGCGTTTCGTTGGGCCTGATCGGTGACGACGAACGCCCGCAGGAACGCGGCGACGGACAGAGCGCACAGGAGGGCTGCCAGGATTCGCTTCAAGTCGGGCTCCGTTGGCGGTGGGGGTGGACGGTGGCCCCGGCGCTCGGTCCGGGGCCACCACGAGGGTCAGTACGTCGACCAGTAAGCTGCCGTTCCCTCCCAGGCCGCGCCATTGAGGTCCGCGTTGGCCCAGCTGCCGGCGTTCGCGTAGATCTTCCTCTGCTGGCTGCCGATGATCGCTGTCGCCGAGTGGTACTTGCCGTTGTGGACGTAGTGGGACCAGACGCCCTTGCCAGCGGGGAACTGGTAACTGGTGCCGTAGTTCCACGTGCCGCCGCCGACGTTCACCACGGTGGCTGCAGCCGGAATGGCCACACAGATGCTGATCGCCGCGGTAGCGGCCAGCGCCTTCACTGCCTGCTTCATTGCATCATGCCTTTCTGGACGGGCGGAGCACAATCCGCCCGGGGTGGACCGCCAGATGCTGACCAGCGGGTGGACCGGTAACCACAAGCAGATGCTTCCGTCAGGCAGCGCGAAGTTGGAAGTGGCCGAACGACCAGTCCTGGGTGTCTGAGCGGTCAGATCTTGGCCCCATCGACCAAGTCAGGGGTGTCTCATCAGCCAGTTCGGGACCGATCGCTCAGGGTGTAGCGACACCCCGAAACTGGACGCGCACTTTCGAGCGACGGTGTTTCTGGCAACAGGGATCTCGGCGTCAGGGCTTCTTGGCAAGGCTCTTCCCTTGGGCCATGACGCTGCGAGGACGGCAATACGAGAGACGGGGCCTAGAGGCGGCGTCCAGGCTGGGCCCTAGTCCCAGCCGGCGTCCGCGGTCGTGATGTAGGGATCTGGCGCGCGGCGCTTCACCGTGCCGTCGGGGCCCTCGATGCCCAGGCCGAGGCGCGACCAGTACTCGAAGCCGCCCAGCATCGAGCGCACCCGATAGCCCTGCGCCGCCAGCGCCAGGGCGGCGCGCGCTGACTCCGTGCTTGCCGGACCCCAGTCGTAGACCACGATCGTGTGGTTCGGATCGAGCTTGCCGCGGGCGTCCGAGAGCTGGTTCAGCACCAGGTTGACCGAACCGGGGATGTGCCCCTTGGCGAACGCCTCGGCACGCCGCACGTCGACGACGGTCATCTTGTCGCCGGCCTTCTGGGCGGCGACCACCTCGCGCGGGGAGGTCTGGTAGGCGAGCTTGTCCTGGAAGTAACGGACTGCATTGGCATCAGGCATGGGACCGATCATGCGCCCTCGTGGGGCTCCTTGTCAGGGTCGTCCCGAAACCGGCGGGGTTGCTGGCGGGTCTTGGTGGGCCCCGATCCGGCGTGCGGCTCGTCGCCGGCGTGCAGCGCGCGGGCGGCCTCACCCTCAGGATCGTCGCGCTCGTCGCGGGCCGCCCACTCCAGCAGGGTGTCGAGGCGGAACGCCTCGTCATCGATCGTTCCGTGCAGGTCACCGAGTTCGGCGAACCGCGCCGGGACCGTGGCGAGCGTGAAGGCGCGGGGGTCGACGGCGTCCACCTCGTCCCAGGCGATCGGCGTCGAGACCGTTCCGTCCGGGACGCCCCGCAGCGAGTACGCCGCCGCGATCGTGTGGTCGCGCGCGTTCTGGTTGTAGTCGACGAAGACGTGGCGCGGGTTGCGCTCGGAGCGCCACCAGGCCGTCGTGACGTCGTCCGGACGCCGTCGCTCCACCTCGCGCGCGAAGGCCCAGGCGGCCCGGCGGACGTCCGCGAACCCCCACTCGGGGACGATCCGCACGTAGACATGCAGCCCGTTGCCGCCCGAGGTCTTGGGGTAGCCGGTGACGCCGAGCTCGGCGAGCAGGTCTCGGACGACGCTGGCCGTCCGCCGCACGGCGTCGAAGGACGCCTCGGGACCCGGGTCGAGGTCGATCCGCCACTCGTCGGGACGGTCGACGTCGGCGCGCCGGACGTTCCAGGGGTGGAACTCGACGGTGCTCATCTGGACCGCCCAGATGATCTGAGCCAGTTCGGTCGGGCACAGCTCGTCGGCGGTCAGCCCGTAGCGCGGGAAGTGCAGCTCGACGGTCTCCATCCAGTCGGGCGCCCCCTTGGGCAGCCGCTTCTGGTGCACCTTCGGCCCGGCGAGGCCGTCGGGGAAGCGGTGCAGCATCGTCGGACGCTCGCGCAGCGCGCGCAGGATGCCGTCGCCGACCGCCAGGTAGTAGTGGGCGACGTCGAGCTTCGTCCAGCCGTGGGCAGGGAAGTAGACGCGGTCGGGCGAGGAGAGACGCACCGTGCGCGTCCCGACGGTCAGTTCGACCGCGTCGGCCTGCTTGGGCATGGGCCCACCGTACGGACGCCGCGCCGGTCGTGCCAGAGGGCGGCGGTGCGGCGTTCGCCGGCCGGCCGTGCGGTGGCCGGTGGCGGCGTTTATGAATCAGCGGTGAATCGGCCCAGAAATGGGTGTGAACTCGACGGCGTCGAACTCGCGCCCTCGGCGTCCGCATTTCGAAATGGATGCCGATGGATCGGCTGTGAATTCCGGCCCCTTCGCTGTGAATCCTGTGCGACACCGGTCGCAAAGGAAACGCACAAGCGGTGCATCGGCTGTGAAAGGGACGTGCCGGGCGCGGGCGTGCAGAGGTTCTCGGAGTGGGCTCCGAGAATGCGACCCCAGAGCTTCGGCGGGCCGCTGCGCAGGCGCGCGGGGCTCAGGCGGGGAACTGCCCCACTATCACCTCGTCTACATCGACGATCTCGTGGACGGCTTCCTGCTCGCCGGTCACGATGATCGTGAAGCGGCCCTGGTAGGCGTACAGGTAGCCCGTGCCGTCCTTCATGAAGTACCACATGTAGCCCGACGGCAGCTCCGAGGTGACCCGCGCCGCCTGCGTGCCGAACTCGGCCGCGGCCTGGGCCTTGACGTAGGCCTCGGCCTCCTCGGCCGTGGCCCACTCGGCGCTGACCGTGTCGACCGTGTCCTTCGCGCTGCTGTAGCTCGCGCTGTTCGCGCTTGTCGCGCCGGCATCGAGGGCGGTCTGGTCCGTGGTCGTGGACGCCGCGGCGTACGGCCCGACGGTCGCGGGGACGTAGCTCTCGAGCGAGGTCGGCAGCGCCCGGACCGGCGTGGGCGACTCGGCGCCGGCGGTCTCGGTCGGGTCGCTCCAGCTCGGGTAGGTGCGGCTCACACTGGGGGTGCTGCCGGCATCCTGCGCGGCCGCTCCGGTCGCCCGGTTGACGAGCAGTCCGGCCACCACGACGGTCTGCACGAGCCCCACCACGATGGCCGCGATCGCGAGCAGGCGGACGTCGCGGCCGAGGCGCCGATCCCGGGCCGCGCACCATATTCCTGCGATCAGCCCGAGGGGCCCGATCACACAGGAAAGCACCAGCCCGATCAAAGGCAGGTGCGTGTCGAGACCCGACTGCTGGTGATTGCCGGCCATGAATCCTCCGAGGTCGCTAACTGGGCTGTGATCTCGATCGTAAGGGGCTCAGCAATGGTCCCTATGGTGGCGTCCATCGAATTCCCAATGAATCGCCCCGGCGTCCGCGAAAGGCCGCCGTGTGGCGCAGCGGGCCTATTGCAGAGGGGTGTGAGGGCGTCATGGTTTCGACGACCGGCAGTGACCGACGTGCGAGTGTGGGGTGGGGGGCACGTGCCGTCCGGCTGCTGGTCGCGCTGGCTCTCGCCATCGGCGTCCTACCCACGGCTGTCGCGGCGAACGCCTGGGCGGCGTCCTCGTGCGTGGGCGGGTCGGTGCAGTTCTCGGCGCACGAGGACGACGACCTGCTGTTCATGAGCCCCGACATCATCAGCGACCTGTCGGCGGGCAAGTGCATCAGGACGGTCTACGTGACCGCGGGCGATGCGGGCAACGAGTCGGACTACTGGGAGTCGCGCGAGAAGGGCAGCGAGGCGGCGTGGGCGTCCATGGCCGGCGTGTCGAACTCGTGGACGACGAGCACGATCTCGGCGGGGGGCAAGACGCTCCGCGTCCGGACGCTGACCGCCAAGCCCACGGTGTCGCTCGTGTTCATGCGGCTGCCCGACGGGATGCTCTACGGCGACGGCTCCGACAGCGCGGGGTCCAGCGTGTACCGGCTCATGTCGGGGACGATCAGCACCCTGAAGGCGAAGGACTCCAGCGCTTCCTACACGAGCACCACGCTGAAGAACACGATGCTCGACATCCTGCGGATCAGCGAGCCGACGCTCGTGCGGTCGCAGAACTACAACGGCTCCTACGTCACGACCGGCACCTCCTTCGACCACTGGGACCACGTCGCGATCGCCAAGGTCGTGCTCACGGTGAGCACGGCGTACGCCAGCGAGAAGGGCCACCAGCGCGTGGCGTACATGGGCTACCCGACCCAGTACAAGAGCGCGAACGTGACCGGCACGCTGCTGTCGAAGAAGTCCACCGCCTTCGACGTCTACGCCGACTACGACGACGAGGTCGACCTCGACACCTACTACGACTACTACGGGTGGCCCGCGCGGCAGTACACGACCGCCACGGGCGGCTCGTCGGTCGCGGCCTCGGCCGGCGCCGATCAGACCGTTACCGCCGGTACGACCGTCACCCTGGACGCCTCGGGCTCGTACGCCAGCTCCTCGATGACGTACGCGTGGAGCCTGACCAGCGGGCCGGCGTCCGTCACGCTGTCGAGCAGCACGGCGGCCAAGCCCACGTTCACGCCCACGACGGCCGGCTCCTACGTCTTCAAGCTGACCGTGACCTCGGGCGGGACGACCTCGACCGACTCGGTCACGATCGTGGTGACCGCGGCGGGGGCGACGAACCTGGCCCTGGCGTCCGGAGTGACGGCCACCGCCTCGAGCGCCGCGTCGGGCCAGGGGGCCGCGAAGGTCATCGACGGCAGCACCCTGGGCTATCCCACGGACTCCACCAAGGAGTGGGCGTCCTCGGGCGGCAAGGCCGGGTCCTGGGTGAAGCTGACGTTCCCGTCCGCGGTGACGATCGACACCGTCGTGCTGTACGACCGTCCGAACACGAACGACCAGATCAAGGGGTGCACCCTGACGTTCTCGGACGGCTCGACCGTGACCTGCCCCTCGGCCCTCGACAACGCGGGCGGGGCGACCACGATCACGTTCACGTCCCGCAGCACGACCAGCATCCTGCTGACGATCACCAGCGTGTCCTCGTCGACCGAGAACATCGGGCTGGCCGAGTTCCAGGTGTTCGGGTCGAACGCGTCCACGACCGCCTCGGCCACGGCGACCGCCTCCGCCACCGCGACCGCCACGGCGAGTCCGACGGCCACGGCGAGCACGTCGTCGACTGCGACGGCCACGCCCTCGTCGACGTCGGCCTCCTCACCGACGACGACCACGACCACCACGACGACCACGGCCTCCGCCACGCCGACACCGACGAAGACGACCACCACCAAGCGGCGCCGGTGACGACGACGCGAACCGGTGTGCGGCGTCCTTGCTTGCGGGGCCGCCCGCGCGGTGCCACGATCCGACCATGGCGGCATTCAGCGCGGGCATCCTCCCGTACTCGCGCGACGACGCCGGGCTGTGGGTGTTCGTCGTGCACATGGGCGGCCCCTTCTGGACCCGCAAGGACGCCGCCTCCTGGTCGCTGGCCAAGGGCCTCTACGACCCCGCCGCCGAGTCGCCCGAGGACGCCGCCCGCCGCGAGTTCGTCGAGGAGACCGGCGCGCCGGTGCCCGGCGGCGAGCTGGTCGACCTGGGTGAGGTGCGGCTCAGCAGCGGCAAGCACGTGCGCGGGTTCGCCGTCGAGGCGTCGCGCGACCTGGCGTTCGTGTCGTCGAACTCGTTCGAGGTCGAGTGGCCGCCGCGCAGCGGCATCGTCAAGACCTATCCCGAGGTCGACCGCGCCGAGTGGTGCCTGATCGACGAGGCCCGCCGCCGGCTGGTCAAGGGACAGCTGCCCCTCCTGGACGCCCTGGAGCGGGTGGTGGGCTGAGGGCGTCCGACTCGGGGTCAGTGGGAGCCCAGCAGCGCCCAGGTGGCGTCGGCGACGGGCAGGTCGGCGAGGCGTCCGAGTGAGACGGCGATCGTCAGGACGCAGATGGCCAGCATGACCAGCCGGAGCGTGGGCGAGCGGAAGGTGCCTGTGACGCCGGCGAAGAACAGCGCCACGGCCAGGATCACGGTCGAGAGCACGTACAAGTCGCCGATGCGTCCGGCGGACTCGGCGTCGCGGTCGTCGGCCTCGGCCTGGGCGAGGGCCTTGCGGTAGGGCCCCAGCACGTCGGCGAGATAGTTCTCGTCCTCGAGGAGATTGGTCGGCGTCTGGCCGGCCTGCACCTCCTGCTCCCAGGAGTCGAGGTACTTGAGGAACTCCTTGCGCACCAGGGAACTGCGGTAGAAGGTACGCAACTGCTGATTGCCGGAGTTGACCGCCTGGGCGTACTCGGCGACCGTCATCGCGTCGTAGGAGACCGCCTGCGTGGCGAGGCCGAACAGGCGGGTGGCGTCCGCGTGCTCGCCGGCGGCGATGACGGCGATGCGGTCCTGCTCGCCGCTCCAGAGCGCCGACTGCAGGCCGCACCAGGCGGTCGCGACCGTGGCGACGCCCAGCAGGATCACCGCCAGCACCTCCAGGAACCGGTCGACGAGCGATCCCATCCTCGAGTGCCTCACTGGACGCCGCCGGCCTCAGCCGGCACGTCGGTCGGGCTCTCGGCCGGCTGGTACAGGCTGGGCTCCCCGGTCAGCGGCGGTTCCACCCACAGCCGCATCGGTTCGGGCCGGTGCGCCAGGTCGCGCAACACCTCGGTCTGCCGGTAGCGGATGGCGGCGTCCCCCACCTCGGCGAGCGACTCGGCGAGCGCGGCGTCGTTGAGCACCCGCTGCTTCTGCGTGGCGGCCTCGGCCTGCTCGCGCGCCAGTTCGAGGCGCGCCCGGACCGTCGCCTGGATGGTCTCGCCGGCCCGTCCCAGGTCGGCGGCGCCGAGGCCGAACCCGCTGAGCAGGATGCCCTCGGCCGCGAGGGCGTCCGTGAGCCGCTGCTTGAGCTTGGCCTCCAGGGCGACGCGCTCGCCGGGGTAGAACGAGTCGAGGGTGACGTCGTCCTCGACGAGGGCGTCCGCGATCGCTGTCTCGCTGGTGTCTCGGACGGCCGACCAGTAGCCGCTGGTGCCGAAGCGGTCGTGGACGATCCGCAGGTGCTCGGGATCCAGCCGGAACCGCAGCGTGTAGCCGATCCTGGCCTCGGCGCGGTCGCCCAGCACGGCGTGGAGCATCGGGCCGCTCATCTCGACCGGCGAGGGACGCCCGCCCTCGCCGCCCGCGCGGTACGACAACTCGACCGCCGGATAGGTGATGCACTGCCGCTTGCGCAGCGCCGGCACCCAGTGGATGCCCGGCAGCAGCGACCGGTCGGTCGACTTGCCCCGCACCACGAGGATGCCGAGGCTGCCTGCGGGCACCCGGACCACCGACTCCCGCACCACCAGCCAGATCAGCGCCGCCAGCAGCGGCACTCCGATGACGACGACCAGGACCCACGCGCCGAGCTACATGAGGCCCACCCTAGGGAGGTTCCGCCCCCAGCGGGCAGTGGCAAGGGTCTTCCCGGATGCCGTCGCGCCGTCCGCGCCCGTTCGCTGCCGCGCCCGTTCGGCGACGCCGGCGCGCGGACTCAGATCCAGCCGCTCTCGGTCGCCGTGCGCAGGGCCTCGGCCCGGTTACGCGCCCCCAGCTTGCCGATGGCGCTCGACAGATAGTTGCGCACCGTCCCTTCCGACAGGAAGACCGCCCGCGCGATCTCGGCTGTCGTCGCCCCGCCGGACGCCGCGGCCAGCACCTCGGTCTCCTTCTCGGTCAGCGGCGAGGGACCCATCGACAGCGACGCCGCCGCCAGCTCGGGATCGACGACCCGCAGGGAGACGCCCGGCAACGGAAAGCCCACCGTCCCCGCAACGCGATCGCCGTTATAGGGGTTGCTGGTATTCATGTTGGTTTCGGTCATGCCGTAGCGTTCGAGGATGGCGTGGCCGGTACGC
>ERZ724513.415-NODE-415-length-20526-cov-8.485321_pt1 | contig 20526 bp, 14 predicted proteins | sample MGYA00376046_ERZ724513 | MGnify/ENA primary metagenome ERZ724513 (study PRJEB28724, sample SAMN07190883) | activated sludge metagenome | isolation source: activated sludge of sewage treatment plant in Hong Hong | place: Hong Kong | collected 2016-03-17 ...
GGTTGGGAGTCGGTGCAGCATGCGGGAATTGCGGTACGAAGGCCTGTCCGAGGACGGCACGCACCTCGTTCTCGAGGACGGCCGGGGGGTCCAGTACACGGTCGCCGTCGACGAGGCCGTCGCTGCGGCCGTCCGGCGCGCGATCCATCGGAGCTCGGTCCGGCAGTCGACGGGTTCGTTGACGCCGCGCGACATCCAGGCGTTGATCCGGCAGGGAGTCTCGGTCGACGAGGTGGCCGCCCAGACCGACCTCGCACTTGATTTCGTGGAGCGGTTCGCCGAGCCCGTCATGGCCGAGATGGATTTCGTCATCCAGCGCGCACGCCGCCTGTCCGTGCACTCCGCGGGTCAGCAGATCCTTGTCGAGGACTTGGTGGACAGGGCCGCTCGCCGCGCCGATGTCCCGGTCGAGGAACTCGAGTGGGCGTGCCGGAAGACCGACGAGTCCGCCTGGCGAATCGAGGCGCTGGCGCACGGTGAACTGGCCATTGCGCTGGTCTTCCGGGTCAGCGAAGGCACGGTCGTACCTGCCGATGTCGCGACTGCCGACCTGCTGGGCAGCCGTGTCGTGGATCTCACCGAGACGCGGATGCCTGCTCATTGGGATGCCGAGCACCCCGCGGCCAAAGCGGCTGCCCGTTCAGCGGCGGCCCGTCCCACAGTGACTGCCGCGCCGCTCCCGGACGACCCGAGCCGCATCTTCTAGGAAACCGCTCATTGTTCATGTCCCGACTGCAACCCGCCTAAGCTTGGCGCACTGCCGGACCACGCTACGTTTCGCGCAGGACACAGCGTGATCATTGCTTCCAGAGCCACGGGCGTAGCGGCCCAAAGGTGAAAGCCCAGCATCGTCCGAGGTTGCGCGTTTGGCCTTTGTGCCGAGGGGGCAGTCGGCTCAGCCTGATGTGCGGGCGATCAACGACCCGGCGAACCGCAGTGTTGCCTCAACGACATCGTCGCCATCCGCAGCCCGCGACACGCGCAGGCTCCAGTCGTCGACGGCCAGCGTGCCCGTGTACCCGTGATCGGCTTCGCACTGCGGGTCACCACAGGTCGCTGGTTCCAGATCCACCCGGCTGATGCTGCCCCAATTGACCGTCAGCACAACTTCGCTCGGCAGGTCACCAGACCGGAAATGGGCGGGGTTGTCTACAACTCGCTGCACCACGACCGGGCCGATCAGACCCAATGGCACCGACTCCGTGGCGGAACTGGCCTGCACGCTGCCCGCTGGCAGACCATCGCTGTGTTCATCCACGTGCACCACCAGCAGACGAGTGTCGGTCAGCAGCAGCACCGTGATGTGCCGGCGGATCTCGTCAGCGCGGTCGAAGGTGGTTTCGTGCTGGACGATGAAGTCCCGCACCTCTTCGGTGGCAAGCGCGCCATCGAGGACGTCCTGCACCACGACCGGGTAGTACCCAGTGCGTTCGATCGCCTCCCGCAGCCCGGGTCGGGCCGGAACCGGTGTCGCCATGCCACCCATCTTGACACTTCAGCGACGGGCCTGCGGTGTGGGTGGTGCACCCCGACTCGGTCGGAGAGGATGCGAGCAATCCACCCCAGATGTGAGCAATCGGCTCCGTGCTCATCGCTCGCATCTGAGGCGCATCGCTCACATCTGCAGCGCTCAGCCAGGCAGTCGGCGCGCTTCCAGATCAGCCCGGATCATGGCCGGTCCACTCCAGGCCGCTGCCCCGACCACGGAGAGCGCCCGGCCCGCCGCGATCACCGGATTCAGTTCCAGCCGCGTGATCTCGGGAAGATCGTCTGCCAACTGCCCGATCCGGTGGATCAGGCCCGCGAGCAGTTGGACGTCCACCGGCGGGGCGTTGCGATATCCGAATAGCAGCGGTGCGGCTTTCGGCGCCTTGATGAGGTCGTCGACGTCCCGGTCGGTCAACGGCGGGATCCGGTAGCCGCGGTCCTCCAACAGCCGCGGCACGTCCCCGGCCAGACCGAACGACACCACCGGACCGAACAGTGCATCCTCCCGCTTCTCCACGATGACAGGGATGCCGGCAGGTGCCTGTTGCTGTAGGACCAGTCGCTTCTGCGCCTCGGCCGGCAGGGTGGCGACCAGGCTCAAGTACCCGGTGCGCACCGCCGCCTCGTTCTCCAAGTTGATCCGCACCCCGCCCAGGTCCGGACGGTGCGCCAGACCGGGGTGCACCGTCTTGAGAATGACCGGATAGCCGACCTGCTCGGCAACCGTGACCGCCTGGGCCTCGCTGGTCACGACATGGGAGTCCCACAGCCGAATGCCGTAGCAGTTCAGAAGCGCCTGCAGGTCCTCGTAATCCACCGGCACCAGCGCCTGCTCACCGTGCCCCGTGACCGCCTTCTCCCGGATCGTCCGCATGACAACCCGGGCCTTCTCGCTGGCCACATCCGGTAGTTGCGGAACCGTTCCGCGCGGGGTGTCCAGCCAGCGCGAGTAGTCCACCAGCGTGGACAGTGCCTTGACGGCCGGCTCGACCTCGTGGAACACCGGGATGGATCCCCGGCCGGGCAAGCCGTGCGGACCGTCAACGGCGATGACGCGACGACTCTCGTCGGAGGCCATGAAGACGCCGAGGACGGGCTTCGTCGAGGTCTCCGCCAGCCGCCGCAGGGCTTCGGCGAACTGCGGATTCTGGCCGCGCAGCACCGGCACATGCAACACGATCACGGCGTCGGAGTCGGGGCTTTCGATCGCCGCTCCCACCGCAGCAACCAGATCCTCGACTGTGCTGGCGTGCCCGATCAGCAGCGGTTCCCCCGCGACGGCCAACCCGCTGGCTTCGCAGGCATCCGCGGTCAGCACCCCGAGCGCGTCACTGTTGCCGATCACCGCCACCCGGCGGCCTTTGGGCAGCGGTTGCAAGCACAGCAGGCTGGCCACGTCGAACAACTCACCCAGCGTGTCGACCTGCATCACGCCGGCTTGGTCGAAGACGGCATCGATGGCCTGCGGTGGTAGCGCGGTGCGGCGCACGGTGTGACCCAGCGGCAGCGACTGCGTACTGCGACCGGATCGCACAGCCACGATCGGTTTGTGAGCGCCAAGCCGCCGCGCGACCCGGGTGAACTTGCGCGGGTTGCCGATGCTTTCCAGGTACAGCAGCACCATCGAGGTGGTGTCGTCGTCCTCCCAGAACTGCAACAGGTCGTTGGCCGACACGTCGACCCGGTTGCCGGCGGAGACGAAGACCGACACCCCGAGGCCGCGTTCGGTTGCCTGGTTGAGCAGGGAGACCCCCAGCGCACCCGACTGGGCGAAGAAACCGAGGCGGCCACGGGCAGGCAGGTCCGGCACCAGGCTGGCGTTGAGCTGCACGTGCGGGTCGGTGTTGATGATGCCCAGCGCATTCGGCCCGATGATGCGAAGACCGTTGACGCGGGCGTGTGCGATGAGGTCGCGTTGCAGGCGTCGACCCTCGGCCCGGCCGGTCTCCCCGAAGCCGGACGAGACCACGACGGCCCCGCGCACCCGCGCCTTGCCACAGTCCGCGATCGCGTCCAAAACCTGGTCGGCTGGCACGGCGATGACAGCCAAATCGATCGGACCGGGCGCCTCGGCCAGGCTGCGATAGCAGGGCACGCCGGCGATCTCGTCGACCTCGGGATGCACGGCCAGCAGCGGCCCGCCAAACTCGGCTTTGCGCAGGTTGTGCAGCAGGGTGTTGCCGATCGTGCCCTCCCGGCGGCTGGCGCCGACCAGCGCTACCGCCCGAGGAGCCAGCAGCGATCGGATCGAGCGGGCCTCGGCACGCTGCTCGCGCGCCTGCATGACCTCCCGGGAGGACTCGGTGGGACTGATGTCGAAGTGCAGCTTCACAACGCCCTCGTCCATCGCCCGGGTCGGCTTGTATCCCGCCTCTTCGAACGTGGCCAACATGCGCCGATTCGTTGGCAACACCTCGGCCTCGAACCGTGTGATGCCGTGTTCGCGGGCGGCGACGGCCAGATGTTCGAGCAGGATGGAACCCAAACCACGGCCCTGGTGGTCGTCGTGGATGACGAACGCGATCTCGGCGGTGGCGCGGTCGATCCGGTCGTAACGGCCGACCCCGATGATGCGGCCGTCGGCCAGGGCGATGAAGGCGACCCGGTCCACATGATCGACGTGGGTGAACCGGTGCAAATCCTTCTCTGTTAGCTTCGGGTAGGGCGCGAAGAACCGGTAGTAGATGGTTTCGGCGGACAAGCTTTCGTGAAAAGCGGCAAGCGCGTCGGAGTCCTCGGGACGGATCGGGCGGATGTGACAGATCCGGCCGTCGCGCAGTATGACGTCAGCTTCCCAATGTTCGGGATACGCCGGAAATTCCGGGGCAGACGTCATGCACCTAACGCTATCGGCCGGAGGAACCGGTACCGGTCTTGTGCGCGTCGAATTGCACAGAACGGTACTTATATGCATACTCCTTCTGGCCGATAGAACCCACAGGTCGAGTAACCGCAAGACATACGGAGGTGTGACATGACTGCTGATCTGGACCTTCTGCGCAAGCGTGAGGCCCTACTGGCCGACCGCATTGCCAACACCGACGACCCGTTCTTGCGGGACAACCTGACTGCAGATCTGAACTGCATCTCCGACCGGATCCGGGCGCTGATCGAGTCCGCCGCCTGATCGATTTCAGCGGCTGGTCGCGTTCAGGACACCCTCGAAGGTGAGATTCCGTCGCAGCTGTGAGCGCTAGGTGGGCGTCACTTCTCGTGACTGCGCCGCTGCCTAGGCTGTCTGATGGTCACCGTGCGAGCCACCCGAGGCTCAGTTTGTACGCCGGCGTCAACACGCCCCCGCCCCCTCCCGGCGAGCGCTCGCCGGTGAGTGAGAATGAGGCACATGGCTGCGGGCACTCTCATCCCTGAAGACGACGGGCACGTCACCGACGTCGACGTCGCTGTCGAGATGAAGTCGTCCTTCCTCACCTACGCCTACTCAGTCATCTACTCCCGGGCGCTGCCCGACGCCCGCGACGGTCTGAAACCCGTGCAGCGCCGCATCCTTTATCAAATGGGCCAGATGAGCCTGTGGCCCGACCGTGGCCACGTGAAGAGCGCCCGGGTCGTCGGTGAGGTGATGGGTCGGCTGCACCCACACGGCGAGTCGGCGATCTACGACGCGCTGGTCCGCATGGCCCAGCCGTTCACCATGCGCCTGCCGTTCATCGACGGCCATGGCAACTTCGGCTCCCCCGACGACGGCCCGGCCGCCATGCGCTACACCGAGTGCCGCCTGGCCCCGGCCGCGCGGGCCATGCTCGAGGCGATCGACGAGGACGTCGTGGACTTCGTGCCGAACTACGACGGCCGGGAAGTCCAGCCCGAGGTGCTGCCCGCCGCCATCCCAGCGCTGCTGGTCAACGGAACGACTGGCATCGCGGTCGGCATGGCCACCAACATGGCTCCGCACAATCTCACCGAAGTGGTCGCCGCCGCCCGCCATCTGCTGAAGCACCCGAACGCGGGACTCGAAACGCTGATGCGCTTCGTCCCCGGGCCTGACCTGCCCAGCGGCGGGCGGATCATCGGCCTGGACGGGATCCGGGAGGCCTACGAGTCCGGGCGCGGATCGTTCAAGATCCGGGCCACCGCGCAGATCGAGGCGCTCACCCCCCGCAAGCGCGGCATCGTGGTCACGGAGTTGCCCTACAACGTCGGCGCCGAGCGGATCATCGAGAAGATCAAGGAACTGCACAACTCCAAGAAGATCGCCGGCGTTTCGGCCGTCACCGACCTGTCCGACGGCGAGCAGGGCACCCGCTTGGTGATTGAGGTCAAGAGCGGGTTCAACCCCGAGGCCGTACTCGCGGACCTGTACCGGCTGACACCGCTGGAGGACAACTTCACCATCAACGCCGTGGCGCTGGTGGACGGCGCCCCGAAGACGCTCGGACTGCGGGAACTGTTGCAGGTGTTCCTCGATCACAGGCGCGAAGTCATCCGGCGGCGCAGTGAGTTCCGCCTGAAGAAGGCGCGCACTCGCCTGCACCTGGTCGAGGGCCTGCTCATCGCGATCCTGGACATCGACGAGGTCATCCAGGTCATCCGCAGCAGTGACGACGCCGCCGCGGCCAAGGAACGGCTGATGAGCGTGTTCGACCTGTCCGCCGAGCAGGCGACCTACATCCTGGACATGCCGCTGCGCCGGCTCACGAAGTTCTCCCGGATCGAGCTGGAGTCCGAGCGCGACGAGTTGCTGGCCACCATCGCCAGTCTTGAGGAACTGCTGGGCAGCGAGGACGTTCTGCGGTCGACCCTGGACACCGAGTTGGCTGACGTGGCCGAGCGGTTCGGCGATGCCCGTCGTACCGCACTGCTCGACTCGGCCGGTCCGGCGCCGGCGGCCGCCGACCTCGAGGTCCCCGACGAGCCCTGCCACGTGCTGGTGTCGGTGACCGGCATGGCTGCGCGCACCGGTGGCGCAGAACTGCCGCGGGCGGGCAGCAAGCGGGTCACCCACGACGCGCTACTGGCTCTGGTTCCGGCCACTACTCGTGGACAGGTAGCGGTCGTGCTGAGCGATGCGCAGGTGATGCCCCTCGACGTGGTCGATCTGCCCACCGTGCCCGACACAGCCGACTCGCCTTCGTTGAAAGCCACCGTGGGACTGCGGGAATTCCTGCATGTACCGGCCGATGTCGAGGTTGTTGGCGTCGTGCCGTTCGGCGCGACGATCGCGCTGGTCACCGCCTTGGGTAAGGCCAAGCGGTTGGAACTCGAAGCGGGCGCACGGCAGGTGATGGCACTCGATGCCAAGGACGCGCTGGTAGCCGCCGTGGTCGCCCAACCCGACGACGATCTGGTCTTTCTGAGTTCCGCCGGCCAGTTGCTGCGGTCGGCGCTCGACACGGTCCCCGTGCAGGGCCCCGGCGCCCGTGGCGTGGCCGGCATGAAGCTCAAGGCGGATGCCCGTGTCGTTGCCGCTGGGACGGGCTCACCGGCGTCGTTGGTGGTGACGGTTGCGGGCAAGGGTGCCGCGGCCAGCAGCGTGAAGGTCACGGCGCTCGAGGCGTTCCCGCGGACCGGCCGCGACGGCGTCGGGGTACGCTGCCACCGCCTGCTCGCCGCGGAGAGCGCGTTACTCGGCGGCTTCATCGGCACTACCCCGCTGGCCTGCTCCCCGGGCGGCAAGCCCCTGCCATTGCCAGAACTCGACGACCGCCGGGACGCATCGGGCACCCCGAGTCCGGCGGCGAAGGTTCTTGTGGGCGCCGCCGCTCCCCCGCCAGAGATCATCGAGGGCGTGCTGTTCGGCTGAGGAGCCGGGCTGATTGCGGATCGGTGAGCACGCCGGGCATCGGTTAGCATGCGGGGCGGCGAATACCCGCCCGTGCGGCTAACGGATGCCCGGAATGCTCACGAATCGGCCGTCCCCGGCGTCACTGCAACGCTGGGTGTCTCCCTAGGCACTTATCCCTTGGCCGAGCGCCAGCTCCGGTTCCAGGTCCGGTCGGCATAGGCCTTCCCGGAGGCCCGGTAGGTAGCGGTGATCTTGACCCGACCGCGGTCGACGGTGACCCGCAACGACTTCTTGGCGCCCTTGCTCGCCGACACCTTGGCGTTGCCCGTGAGCTTGGTCTTCTTGACCTTCGCGGTGACCTTGCAGCCCTTGCCGGTCGTGGCCTTCTTGACCAGTTTCACAGTGCTGTCCTCGCGCAACCGGTAGGACGACTTCTTGGCCTTCACCGTGAGCTTGCACTGCTTGAGGGAGGACCCGCTCACGGATGCGGAACCCTGCGGGTATCCGCCGCGCGAGGTCGTCACCGTGACTGTTGCCGACTTGCCCGGCTTGAGCCCGCTGACAGTTACCAGCCCCGAGTCGCTGATCTTCGCCTTGCCGGCGGTGGACGTCACACCCCAGCTGAACGCGGCATCGAAGTTCGTCACCTGCACGGTGAACCCACCCGCTTTGCCCTTCACCGGTCCGAATGAGGGCGTCAGGGCCTGCGTCGCGGCCGTCACGGTCACCGTCTGCTGAGCCGTGACAGTCGTGCCGTTGCCATCCGTGATCGCCAGCGTCACCGACTGCGCACCCGACGTTGCCGGCGTGTAACCCGCCGTCGGCGTCGAGGCTGTCGTCCCGTCCGGGAAGGTCCACAGCACCTTCGTGCCCTGGTACCCGGCCGAGCCGGCACTGTCGAATTGCAGACGCTGGCCGGTGACACCGGTCTTCGGTCCGGAGATCAGAGCCACCGGATCCAGGGCCACACGGTAGGCCCCGCGGCCGTGGGTGGCGGCGTAGACGACGCGGGCGCCGGGGTCCATGGTGAGCCCATATGTGGCCACCGGAGGCAGGCCGGAAGCAACCGTGGACCACGCAGTCGATCCACTGGCAAGGCGAGTCACGCCGAAGTCGGTCGATGCGTAGACGTCCCCGGTCTTCCAGTCGACCGCGACGTCCGTCACGGGCTGGTCACCCAGGTCGTAACTGCGGTCGGTGAAAGTCGCCGTCCCGGTGCCCTTGTCGTAGAACGCCTCGAAGACGTGCCCAGGCTGGCCGGGAGTGTAGGCGCTGTAACCGGAGTAGGAGATCCAGGCATGGTCCGGATTCGCCGGGTCGACCGCGATCCCGCTGACGAAGCGCGACGGGGTGTCCGCGGTGTCGATCTCCGTGAAGCTGACCTGACTGCGGCCGGCATTGGCATTGGAACTGACGAACAGGTCGCCAAATCGCAGGCCCGCCCACATCGTGCCGGCATCCGAGGCGCTGCGCTCAACCGCCACGATGTAGTCAGCGGCGGACGGCGCCAGTGTGGGCCCTACCTGCTCCCAGTCCCCGCAACTGTCATCGAACGGACCCGTTCCGCTCAACTCGTTGCATTGGGTGCCCAGCTGATCGGGGTCGCCACCGCTGTCCGTGGTCCGCCACAGGGACTCGGCGCCCATGAAGTAGGTGCCCTTGGTCACGGGGTCGGCGATCATCGGCACGTAGAACGAGGAGGCCTCCCCGGAAGCGTCGATGGGACCAGTCACGTAGTCCCACCCGAGCGGATCGTTGCCGTCAAAGTTCACGTCACCCGAGGTCCCGTAGTAGGTGTGCATGCGGCTGCCCGCGCCCGAACTGATTCCAGACTGGCCGCCGTCACCACCTACCGACTCGAACCACGCATCGGCAGCATCGGAGCCGTTCCAGGCCCAGGTTCCGTTGTCCTGGGTACCGCCGATCACGTCGGTGTACGGCGCTGCCGAGTTGGCGGTCAGCGATTGGAACTGCAGGGTGTTCAGACCCGTGTCGAGCGAGTCGATCTGAGTGGGTACTGATGCCAGAACCGTCTGGCAGAACGTCTTCTCGTCCGCCGTAAAGCCCCAGTCCGTGGCGCGCGCATCGCACTCACCGCTCTGGTCGGCGAAAGCGCCGCTGGTACGTACCATGCCACCGTCGGAGCCGATGAACGCCTGTGCCGGCTTTGACGGGTTGAGCGCGATAGCGCGCTGGTCCGGGTGCATGCCGATGGGTTCGGCCTGGTCGTCGTTGGTCATGTCCGTGAAGGTCGTACCGCCATCGGTGGATCGCACCACCGCGCGGCCGTTGGAGATGGGCTTCTCGCCGAACGCGGCCAGTTCGTTGTAGGCCATCGACCCGCCCAACCAGACGATGTCGGGGTCCGTGGGGTCCACCTGGATGAACGCGTCGTACCCACATTGGCCGTTCTGGCACCAGTTGTAGGAGCTGTAACCGGCCGCATTGCTGATGTCGTCGTCGGACTTGAGCTCCCAGGGGGCGGTCAACGCAGTCTGCGCAGAGAGAAGGTCGGCCGCGGACACGGTGTCGACGTCCGTGCCGGTGTAGAACGTCGCGACGCTGAACTCGTCGGTGGTGTCCCCCACGTAGATCCGTGTATTGGTGCCTGTGTCCGCAAGGGCGAAGTCCGTAAAGGACCCGAGCGGATCCTGGTTGTCCGGGTCCGTTGCATCCACTGCCCATTCCGAGGCGAACACCTGGTTCCAACCGGGGTCGTCGTTGCTGTTCCCCGTGCGATACAAACCGTAGCCTTGGATCGACGCGTAGATCTGACTGTCGTCGTTGGGGTCGAAGGCCAGCCGGCGCACGCCGCCGGTGAAGAAGTCGGAACCTGTCGCCGGTGGGGTCGGGTCCGCAGGACGCGAGAAGTCCAAGGTGAACGTACTGCCGCCATTGGTGCTCTTGTAGATACCCAGTTCCGGCGCGTACGGCGGGGTCCGGCGGCCGCCGTTCACGCTGGATGAGCCGTGCCGGGCCAGCGCCGTTCCGATCCAGAGCTTGTTGCTGTCATTGGGATCGACCAGGATCGCCGCGATGGAGCGGTCCTTGGCCACCGCCGTGCTACCAGGCACCTGGGACCACGTGTCCCCGGAGTTGTGCGAGACGAACAGCCCCAGACCGGCCTCGGAAGTCCGAGGAGCCGCTGGGTTCACCGGATCCGGCATAGATGGTCGTCGGGTCGCTGGGGTCCATCGCAAGAGAGCCGAACGTGTTCGTCGTGAGTCCGTTGTCCAGGGCAGTCCAGGTCGGTTCCGCGGCGGTGGCGTCATCGGTGCGCCAGATTCCCCCGCCTGCGGCCGCCATCCAGAGCTGGCAGTCTCCCGGATCACATGTCGGGGCTACCAGAAGCGCCGTGACCCGGCCGGAGTTCTTGGTCGCGGTTCCCGTGTAGGTGACTGGCGCAGGAACGACCGGGTTGACCGGGCCGAGGGTCTGCCAGTCGGAGGACAGGTCGGCTTTCTGCGCCTTGTGCGACGTACCTTTGCGGAACGTACCCAAGGGAGTGCTGTCGGGCAGTTGCGCGTAAGCATGGCGAGCGGCGACGGCCCGGGCAGTGGTGATGTAGCCCTTCGGGTACGCGCGCTGGTCGTACTGCTGCTGAGCCGGACCGTCCAGGTTCTCGTTCTCAGACTCCCGGGCACCCTCACCTTCAGCCTCGAACTCACCGTCCTTGGGCTCGCCCTGCGAACTCCTCTCCTGCGCCTCGCGCAGTTTCTCGCGCACGATGGCGCGCGGCATCTGCCGGGTCGACCGGCCGGCCACCACGGGAGCGTTTGCCCTGCCGTCTGCCAGACCCATCCCGACCACCACCGCCGTCGCCGCCGTGACAGCGGTGACGACCAAACCCAGGTCCTTGTTCATGCGCCCTCCAGAAGTGGTCTGCCAAGAGCACGCTATGCCTGCGACCACCGCAGCGCTAGAGGCTGTCACGGACCAGTCGGGAATGATGCAGGAATTGGGATTCACGCCAGAATTGGCGGCCCCACTGGGTGCGGGATGCGAGTCGTTGGACACCCGCAGGAGATCGCTTGGCTAGCCTGAAGACATGGCTGTCGAGTCCGGGCCCACGCCATTGGGCACTGCGCTTCCCGACGCGGAACTTCCCGATCTGGACGGCAATCGGGTGGCACTACGGGAGTTCGCCGCGCACGGTGCCGTGCTGGTCATTTTCAGCGCGAACCACTGTCCTTACGTCAAGTGGGTCGAGCGCGAAATTGCGGCCATAGCGGCCGAGAACCCGGACCTGCATGTGGTGGCCATCTGCAGCAACGACGCGGTCGAGTACCCGGAGGATGACGTGGCGGGACTGCGTGACCAGAAGACGCGGGCTGGGTGGAACTTCCCCTACCTGATCGACACCGAGCAAGACGTCGCCCGCGAGTTCGGGGCCGTCTGCACACCCGACTTCTTCCTGTACGACAGCGATGGCCGGCTCACCTACCGCGGCGCCCTGGACGCCTCCTCCCCCAAGAACGGACAGCCGCTCACCGGCGATCTGCTGCGGGAGGCGGTGCGCTTGACCCTCGCCGGGCGGGCTGTGCCCGGACCGCATCGACCGGCCATGGGCTGCGGCATCAAGTGGCGGCATGCATGACGATGCGCACAGATCTGCTGATCATCGGGGCCGGCCCAGTCGGGCTCTACGCCGCGTACTACGCGGGTTTCCGCGGATTCCGCACGGTCATCTGCGACACGCTGCCGGAGATCGGCGGGCAGATTTCCGCAATGTATCCGGAGAAGCTCATCTTTGATGTCGCCGGCTTCCCTGCGATCCGCGGCCGCGACCTGGTCGAAGGACTGGCCGCTCAAGCCGGTGCCTACTCCCCCGAATACGTGCTGGGCGAACAGGCGGTCACGTTCGAGCAGACCCCCGATGGCGTCGCGGTGACGACCGCCGGTGGCACCCGGATCGAGGCAACGGTCCTGCTGGTCACTGCCGGGATCGGTGCGTTCCGGCCCCGTCCGCTGCCGGCAGCCGAGGACTTCACCGGCGACGGGATCGTGTTCTTCGTCCCCAAACTCGACGTGCACGCAGGCCAGGACGTCGTGATCGTCGGAGGCGGTGATTCCGCGTTCGACTGGGCTCTGTCCCTGCACCCGATCGCGAAGTCCGTCACGCTGGTACACCGCCGTGATGCGTTCCGGGCCCATGCCGGAACCGTGGACCGGGTACGCGACCTGGGGGTGCGGCTGATCACGTCCAGTGAAGTCACCGCGATCGCGGGCAACGGCCGGGTGAGTGGCGTCGAAGTGACCCACAAGCAGACCCAGGAACGTCAGCAGCTCCCGGCGGACACGGTCGTGGCCGCGCTGGGCTTCGTCGCTGCCATCGGTCCCCTTGCCGAGTGGGGTCTGGACCTGGACAAGCGGCACATTCGCGTGGACACCACAATGGCCACGAATCTGGCAAATGTGTACGCCGCCGGGGACATCGCCACTTACCCGGGGAAGGTGCCGCTGATCGCAGTCGGTTTCGGAGAAGCGGCGCTGGCCGTCAACAACGCCGCTCCGCGGATCGATCCCAGCCACGGCGTGTTCCCGGGCCACTCCTCCGGCGAATCCGCACAGTAGATATGATGGACAAATCATGAATACGAATACATTTGATGATGTTCTGGCAGGCAACCGGCGCTTCGTGGAGTCCTATCACCAACCGGGCATGTCGGGCCGGGCCGCCAAGCACCTCGCGCTTATCACCTGCATGGATTCCCGCATCGATCCGCTGGCCGTCCTCGGGATGACGTCCGGGGACATGAAGATCCTGCGCAATGCCGGCGCCCGGGTCACCGACGACGTTTTGCGCACGCTCGTGCTGGCCACGTACCTGCTGGACGTGAACAGGGTGATCGTGATGCCGCACACCGACTGCCGCATGGCCAAGAGCACCGAGTCGCAGGTGCACCAGACGATTCTGGAGAGCAGCGGCGTGGACACCCGGTCGCTGGAATTCCGCACGATCGACGATCCGCTGCGGACGCTGGAGGCTGACGTTCAGAGGATCCGCTCGTTCCCGTTCTTGCCCGAGAACGTCGAGGTCGCCGGAGCGATGTACGACGTGGAAACCGGACACCTGACGCTGTACGACTTCTAGGAATCTGGATAACGCGTCCTGATGTCCGCCGCTTCGTCGGCGGCATGTACCAGCACCTCCACGCAGCGCGGATCGAGGATCCCCTCGACCGCCATGCGCTGGACCTCTGTCAAGGCCTCTGCCTGACCCCACGCCGGCTTGTGGGACCGTCGCGAGGTCAACGCGTCGTAGACGTCGGCCACCCCCACAACTCGCGCCTCAAGCGGGATCTGTTCACCCCGCAAGCCGTGCGGGTAACCCGAACCGTCCAACGCCTCGTGGTGCAGCTCGACGATGTTGGTGAGAATCACCTGATTGGGCAAAGAGCCCACCCCCAGATCGTCCACGATTGAATCAATCATCTCCCGGCCGCGCACGGGGTGGGTTCGCATCACGTCCCACTCCTGTTCGTCCAGCGGCCCGGCCTTGAGCAGGATCGAGTCCGGGATGGCAATCTTGCCGATGTCGTGCAACGGGGCGTAGAGGAACACGTTCTCGACGAACTCGTCGCTGATCGTCGCGTCGTGCTCCGCCAGGCCCCGGCCGATCAACCGAGCCAGGCGTGCCATGCGCTGCAGATGCCCACCCGTCTCGGCGTCCCGGAAGGACGTGAAGTCGCGGGCGACCATCACGGAACTCACCACTGACCGGATGGCCAGCAATTCGTGAGCGATCGACATCGCGACGACCTGGCCGTACAGGTTCAGCTCGCGGCGCACGGCCAGACTGAACGTGTCGGACGCGCGCGAGTCGAAGAACAGGAACCCGAGGAACGTGCTGTTGTTGCTCAGCGGCAATGTGTAGGACGACCGGTAGCCCTCGTCCAGGACGTACTTCGAGTGCTTGGTGGTGGGTTGCAGTTGGTGCTGGATGTCGGTCAGCAGCCGCGGCTCGTTCGTACGCGCCATGCGGCTCAGCGACTCGGATTCGGCCAGCGGGTACTGGTAGTTGCGAAGCACAGAGCCGTCCCGCGTGGAGTTGATGAAGGTCTTGAGCAGATCCTCGTCGGCGTCGTACAGCGCACAGGCGATGCGCTGGATGTCCGGCGCAATCTCATTGACCCGACGATGCAAACCACGCAGTTGTGCCGTCAGGGATTCATAGGACTCTTCCATCGCAGGATGGATGCTACTCCGCCGCTCGGTACGACCGCCCAGACAGAGTTGCTGCACCCCGAAGCACTCTCCGACCGCGGCCGCAGCTGTGAAAGTCCGACGCACCTGTTACAGGTGTCTGCGTCTCACAACTGGGTCGTTGTCTATCAAACGGCTCGACCCGGCTTCGGGTATGTTCGCGCTAGACGTCCAGCATCTCCCGGTCGAGTTCCTCCGACCCCTCGACGATGAAACCGCGCCGGGGACCTACGTCGTTGCCCATCAGCAGCCCGAACACGTCGTTGGAGGCTGAAGCGTCGGATACCGTCACGCGGCGCAACTGCCGCTTGGTCCGGTCCATGGTGGTCTCACGCAGTTGCGAGGCATCCATCTCGCCCAGACCCTTGTAGCGCTGGATCGGGTCCTTGACCCGCAGCCCCTTCTTCTCGCTATCGGCGAGGACCTTGTGCATCTCGGCATCGGAGTACGTGTAGCGGATCTCGTTCTTCGAGCCCGGCTTGACGATCTCCAAACGGTGCAGCGGCGGCACGGCAGCAAAGACCCGGCCGGCGTCAAGCAGTGGCGACATGTACCGGTGAATCAGCGTCAGCAACAAGCACCTGATGTGAGCCCCGTCGACGTCGGCATCGGTCATCAGGATGATCTTGCCGTAGCGCACCTGCGCCAGGTCGAAACTGCGCCCGGTGCCGCCCCCGATCACCTGCAGGATGGAGGCGCATTCGGCGTTCTTGAGCATGTCGGCCATCGAGGCCTTCTGCACGTTGAGAATCTTCCCGCGGATCGGCAGGAGTGCCTGGAACTCCGAGTTCCGCGCCGACTTCGCGGTGCCCAGCGCACTGTCGCCCTCGACGATGAACAACTCGCTGGCATCGGTGTCGCTGCTGCGGCAGTCGGCGAGTTTGGCCGGCAGGGCGGAGGACTCCAGGGCGTTCTTGCGGCGCTGAACGTCGCGGGTCTGGCGGGCGGCGAGCCGGGCGCGGGCAGCGTTGGCAACCTTCTCCAGCGCGGCTTTCGCATTCGCCTTTTCCCCGCGTGGCGGTTTCATGAACCACTCCGTGAGCCGCTTGGCCACGATCCGGGAGACGATCCCGCTGACCTGTGGAGTCCCGAGAACCTCCTTCGTCTGCCCTTCGAACTGCGGCTCGGCCAGCCGGACGGTAACGACCGCGGTGAGCCCTTCCAAGATGTCGTCTTTCGCGACGGAGTCTTCGCTGGCCCGCAGTACGCGCGCGGCCCGCAGCTGCTCGTTTACGGTCTTGGTCAGCGCCCGCTCGAAGCCGGTCAGATGGGTGCCGCCCTTGGGCGTGGCGATGACGTTGACGAAGGAGCGGGTCACCGACTCGTAACCGGTCCCCCAGCGCAGCGCGACCGAGACGTAACAAGTGCGCTCGACGTCCTGGGTGCTGAGGTGGCCTTTGCCGTCCAGAACCGGGACGTGCTCGGTGAAGTGGCCCTCCCCCTCCAGCCGGATGACCCCGGTGACTGGCTCATCGTCGGCCAGGTAGTCCACGTACTCAGAGATCCCGCCTTTGAAGCGGAACGTCTCCTCAAGCTGGTCGTGCTCACTGCGGACATCGTGCACGTGAATGGCCAGGTCCGGCACGAGGAAGGCGGTCTGGCGAGCGCGGTCCCACAGCGCGTTGCGGTCGAAGGTGGTGTCTTTGGTGAAGATCTGCGGGTCCGGCCAGAACCGGATGCGGGTGCCCGTCCGGGTCCTGGGTACTGCGCCGCGCTTGTGCAGGCCCGTCTTCCGGGTGAACGGCGCGTCCGGACCCTCCCCCTTGAAGACCCCCGGAACGCCGCGCCGGAACGACATTCCCCAGGTGCGGCCTTCCCGGTCGACCTCAATGTCCAGCCGCGAGCTAAGCGCGTTGACCACCGACGCTCCCACACCATGCAGACCACCCGCCGCGCCGTACGAACCGCCGCCGAACTTGCCGCCCGCATGCAGCTTGGTCATCACCAGCTCGACGCCGGTCAGCCGGGACTTCTTCTGGACGTCGACCGGGATACCGCGGCCGTTGTCCTGCACCTCGACGCTGCCATCGGGCAGCAGGGTCACCGTGACGTTGGTGCAGAATCCGGCCAGCGACTCGTCCACGGCGTTGTCGATGATCTCCCAGACGCAGTGCATCAGTCCGCGGGAGTCGGTTGACCCGATGTACATGCCAGGCCGCTTGCGAACCGCGTCCAGGCCTTCCAGAACGGTCAGCGACTGCGCGGAGTACTCGGCGGTCTTGGTGGGCACCTCCCCAGATTAGGTGGCCACTAACCCTGTCCCCGGGACCCACCCACATGCGCGCGCCGGATTCGCCGAACGCGAAACACCCTTAATCCTCGATGCGGGAATCCCCGATGCTTGTAACAGTGTTGAGTACGGTGTAGCCCAACGTGAGACGCGCAGGAGGTGGTTTCGGTGATCAGCACACTGTCCCCCAACCCCTTGACGGCCAGCGACCGCTGCGACCGTTGTGGTGCTCAGGCCTATGTACGCGTGATTCTCAGCTCGGGCGGTGAGTTGCTCTTCTGCGGCCACCACGCACGCAAGCACCTGCCGGCCCTCGAGGCCCTTGCTGAGCACATTCAGGACGAGACCCACCAGATGGAGAACTGAGGTCACGTTGGCTGCCGCCATGGCGGCTTCGCGTTAGTCGGAAATCCCAGCGTTAGTCGGAAGCGGCCGTCTGGGGTTCACGCCGGGACCGCAGGCTTACGGCAGCGCTTACGTCTAACCAATAGCCGTCAGTGCCCCCGAAACTCCGGCGACCGCCTCTCCGTGAACGCTCTGACCCCCTCCGCAAGGTCCTTGCTCGTCCATGCCCGGGCCACGGTTTCGTCCACGCGATGCCGCGCCTCCGGCGGCAGGTGGGCATCGGACAACTCGGCCAGCGCCGCCTTGGTCGCCGCGATGGTCAGCGGCGCGTTCCCGATGATCTTGTCGGCCCATGTCCGGGCCGCTGCAGGCAATTCCGCAAGATCGTCCACAATCTCCGTGACCGCCCCCAGACCATGCGCCTCACGCATGGTGATTGGCTCAGCGGTCAGGAACATCCGGGCAACAGTCTGCGCCGGCAGGCAGGCAAGAAAACGCGCAACGCCGGACGCCGGGTAGCCGACCCCCAGCTTCGCCGGCGTGATCGCCATCCGGACATCGGCGCCCGCGACGACCAGGTCACTGCTCAGCACCAACTCGCAGGCACCACCCCAGACGTTGCCGCCCACCTCGGCGATCGTCGCCACCGGCAGCCGCCGGTAGTACTCGAGGAAGTTCTCCAGGGGATTTGCCCAGACGTGCTCTTCGGCCTCCAATGGGATCTCGCTAATGTCGTGCCCGCTGGACCAGATGCCCTTGACCGGTTCGGCCCGCAGGATCACCACCCGCACCCCGTCGAGCACGGCCTTAGTCAGCAGCGCCCGGCCCTCCTCAAGCATGGGTGTTGTCAGGCGGTTGCGGCTGTCGGGGTCGCAGAAAGACATGCGCAGGACCGGACCGTCGGTTTCGTGTGTCCACTGGCTCACGCTCGGAGTTTACGGAGCGTTGCTCCAATTGCGCGGTAGGGCATCAAGGGTCGCGCGAGCAGTGCCGATGGGGACAAGGTGGCATGGTCGAAGGTGCGATTCGCGAGGCAGGTCCTCGCGGCTATTGCTGTTGCATCATTGGTACCGCTCATGGGCGTCACCCCCGCTCCTGCAGCTCCCGACGCACCGACGCTGACTGCACCGGACTCCAAGGATGTGGTCAACCAGCCGTACTTCCGATGGGACAAGGTTCCTGGCGCCACTGTGTACCAACTGCAAGTGGCCACCGATTCCCGCTTTCTGAAGGTCTTGAAGACCGAGTACACGGCCGTCAATCGCTTCATCGACACCACCACCTGGCCCGCAGGTTCCTATTGGTGGCGGGTGCGCGTGGCTGCCCCCTTCGAGTCCGACTTCTCCAAGGCCCAGCAGTTCACGCGGCGCTGGCTGGTTCCCGATGCCGACGGTGACGGGACCGAGGTCGCGCGACCGGACAACGTGACTGTCGAGGATGTGAGCGCCGATCCGGGCCTGCAAGTGGCCAGGAACCGTTTCGTGGTCTCTTGGGAGCCGGTGGCCGACGCGAGCGGCTACCTGATCCAGTGGTTCGCAGGCTCTGGCGACCATGGCAGCTGTACCACACCGCATACTGTGCTCACCCCCGAATTCGGGGATCGAGGTGGCGATTCGGACGCTTTGCCTGGCGGTTCGGAGATTGCGCGTTTAACCGGCGCCGGGCCGTGCGTCCTGCCGAAGGATGAGTCAACGTCGGTGTACTTGCGGGTGCGGGCACTCGACGTCACGGCAGACGGACGGACCATCGAGTCACTCTGGTCCGATGAGGCCCGCAACGACAGCGACCCCGACCCCGCACGGCTGGTAATGGACGTCCTGCCGCCGCTGACGGGCAGCGACGGAGCACAACCGGCACAGTTGACGTCGCCCGAACCGGGTTCCGCCTACGTCGACACCCCCACGCTCACGTGGGAGCCGGTCACCCTTGCGACAAGCTACAACCTGGTCATCGCTCGTGACCGCGATTTCACGACCCGTATTGCCGAGGTGCAAACCACAAACACGCGTTGGGTGCCGACGGGTCGGTTCGAAGAGGACGACGTCGATCAGACCTACTTCTGGTACGCGCTGCCGTGCTACGGCGACGAGGTGAATGCCCCCAGTGACGACGCGTGCTTGAGTTCGACCATGGCCGTCAACCGGGCCGGCAAGTACCGAACGTTCACCAAGCACTCACTGACTCTCAACACGCGCGACGCCCAGATGAAGCCCGAGCCCTGGCTGCAGTTCAGTTGGCAGCCGTTCACCAAGGCAGTCCGCAAGTCCAACGCCGACATCGGCCGCCCGGGTGATTCGGTCGGCGGCATCAAGTTCTACGAGGTCCAGTGGAAGCCCAACGGCGGCGCGTGGCAGTCCACCGTCACCGATCTGCCCGATTGGCTGCCCGACAGCCTTCCCTTCGGCCAGCAGTTCCAGTGGCGGGTGCGGATCGTGGACGAGAGCGGCCAGGTCCGGCCATGGAGCGACGTGCGGACTGACCGCACACCGCAGGCTGCGCCGAACCGGCCGGCCGCCCTGAGCGCGACGCGGACGAGCCCGAAGCGCGTGCGTCTGGACTGGAATGAGCCCGACTCCAAATTCTTCCCCGTGGCGAGTTACAGCGTCTTCTACTCCTTCGATGGCAAGCACTGGAAGTTCGTGAACCGGCTGCAGCGAACCTCCATGAAGCTGAAGGTCGGGAAGATGACCAAGTACTGGTTCATGGTCACAGCATCCAGCCGGGGCGGGGAGAGCGCCCCGAGCCAGGTCTACGTTCCTCGTGGACGTTAGGGGGATCCCCCGAGAATCGCCCGAGCCGTTTGATGGACAACGGCGCAGTCGTGAGACTCAGACGCCCGTCTACAGCTCACAGGGGCGCCGGACCCTCCCAACAGCGACCCGAGGACGTCTTCGCGCCGCAGCGGGCGACCGACCCTAGTCCAAGTAGTCGCGCAACACCTGGCTGCGCGATGGGTGACGCAACTTGCTCATGGTCTTGGACTCGATCTGGCGGATCCGCTCGCGGGTGACGCCGTAGACCTTGCCGATCTCGTCCAGGGTCTTGGGCTGGCCGTCGGTGAGGCCGAAGCGCATCGACACGACGCCCGCCTCGCGCTCGGACAGGGTGTCCAGCACGTCGTGCAGCTGCTCCTGCAGCAGCGTGAAGTTGACGGCCTCCGCGGGGACGACCGCCTCGGAGTCCTCGATCAGGTCGCCGAACTCGGAGTCGCCGTCCTCGCCCAGCGGGGTGTGCAGCGAGATCGGCTCGCGGCCGTACTTCTGGACCTCGATGACCTTCTCGGGGGTCATGTCGAGCTCCTTGGCGAGCTCCTCGGGCGTGGGCTCGCGGCCCAGGTCCTGCAGCATCTGGCGCTGCACGCGGGCCAGCTTGTTGATGACCTCGACCATGTGCACCGGGATCCGGATGGTGCGGGCCTGGTCGGCCATCGCACGGGTGATCGCCTGCCGGATCCACCACGTGGCGTAGGTCGAGAACTTGTAGCCCTTGGTGTAGTCGAACTTCTCGACCGCGC
>ERZ724513.416-NODE-416-length-20516-cov-9.129124_pt1 | contig 20516 bp, 17 predicted proteins | sample MGYA00376046_ERZ724513 | MGnify/ENA primary metagenome ERZ724513 (study PRJEB28724, sample SAMN07190883) | activated sludge metagenome | isolation source: activated sludge of sewage treatment plant in Hong Hong | place: Hong Kong | collected 2016-03-17 ...
TTCGTCCACATCGTTGGCCACAACGGTCTGCGCCGGGCGGCGAGCGGCGCGGTCTGGGACTTGCACTGGCGCACGGCCGACAACCCCGACCCGGCCGACTACCACATCTTCAACCACCTGCTGGACGCGACCGGCGCGCGCGTGGCCCAGGCCGACGGCGCGGCCTTCGCCGCCCGCCAGTGGCGCGCCGGCGACACGGTCATCAGCCGCTTCTTCGTGCCCCTGCCGCCGGACGCCCAACCGCCGCTGAGCATGCGCGTGGGCATGTACCGCTTTCCATCGCTGGAGAGCGTGCCCGTGCTCGACGCGGCGGCCAACCCCGCCGGCGAGGCCATCGTCATCGAATTGGGCGAGTAGAGGCTAGAGGACGATATCCGGTCGCGGCCAGAGGACAGGGCCGTGCCTGGCCGTGTAGTCGCGCAGGACGCGCGCGGCCAGTTCGCCCAGCGGCTCGCCCGTCTCGGGGTGGGGCAGGTCGGGCAGCAGATCGGCTACTGGTTGCAGGCAGTGGGGGAAGCGCATCAGGTCTGGTTCGGGCACGTGGCGCGTGCGGCCGTCGGCGGGGGTGTAGTCGAAGACGTCATCATCGTAGAGGGCAATATCGAGGTCGATGGTGCGCGGCGCGTTGCGGTCGGGGGCGCGCTCGCGGCCTAGCGCCCGCTCGATGTCGCCCAGCAGGCCGTCTTTCAGCGCCGCCGCCGTCTGCTCGGTCAATAGCAGCACGGCGGCATTGAGGAAGCGCGGCCGGTCGTCGGGGACGGCGGCCGTCTCATAAACCGGCGAGACGGCGGCCACCTCGATCGCCTGGCGCAGCAGCCGCACCGCCGCCGGCAGGTTGCGCTCCTTGTCGATGTTGGAACCCAACAGAATAACCACGCGATGCATAGGCGTAGCGAATGAAAAGAGCCGCGCCCGGCTACAGGCCGAAGTCGCCGCGACGGCGGTCGATCTCTACGCCGACCGACCGGGCGAAGCGCAGCGCGCCCGGCTTCTCCACGCGCACGCGCACGCGCTGGACGGAGAACTCGGTCAGGATGAGCCGGGCGATCTCCGTCGCCAGGCGCTCGACCAGCAGGTGCTCCGATGCCTCGACGTACTCCATCACGCGCTTGCTGATGGCCTTATAGTTGGCCGCCTGGGCGATGTCGTCGGTCTCGGCCGCGGGCCGGATGTCGGTGTAGATGACCATATTCAGCAGGATGTCCTGCTTCTTGACCCGCTCATCGGGGTTGATGCCGATGATGCCGCGTAGCAGCAAGTCCCTGACGATGACCTTGTCCATAAGTGATGTGCCTCTTATTGATCTTCGGGCCGCTTGCCGTGCGTTGTGCCTTGCAGATCGGTGATCTGGGCCAGTTCGGCCAGCGTCGTGTCGTTGCGGACGCGCAGCCGCCCCCACTCAAACCGCTCGTTAAAGCCGTGCCAGGTGTCGTTGGCCGTCGTCACCGCGCCCCAGAAGTCCAGTTCGCGCAGCAGGGCGATGGTCTGCTCGTTGTAATCGCCGCCGGGATAGCAGAAGTAGCGCGGCGTGTAGCCGATGTGGGCGGCGATGGTCTGCTGGGAGCCGAGAAGTTCCCAGATGAGGCCGTCGCGGTCTTTTTCGGTCAGGTCGGGGTGGGTGCGCGAGTGGGATTCGATGCGGTGGCCGGCGCGGGCCATCTCCTCGATCATCGGCCAGGTCATGTAGCCCTCGCGCCCGCTGTCGATGAATTCGGTGATCACAAAGAACGTGCCCTTGAAGCCGTACTCCTGCAAGAGGGGAAAGGCATTGGTGTAGTTGTCGAGATAGCCGTCGTCGAAGGTCAGCAGGACGGGCTTCTCCGGCAGTTCTGAATAGCCGACGATGGCCATTGTCAGGTCGTAGTAGTCGATGGCGGTGTAGCCGTTGTCGCGCAGCCAGGCAAGCTGGTCGCGGAAGTTGTCCGGCGTCACCGACAGGTCGAGCCGGTAGACATCGGCGTCGGCCGGCGGGTCGCTGATGTAGTGGTACATCAGGATGGGCGCCATCAGCGTCCAGCTATAGGTTCCGGATGGCGTCGGCAGCGCCTGGGTGAGCGGCCCGGCGGGGGCGGCTACGTCGATGGGGGCCGCCACGGCTGAGGTATCGGCCACGACGGTGATCTCCGGCGTGGGCGGCGAGACGGCCGCCGTCTGTGTGGCCTGAAGCGAATCGACCGCCGCGCCGATTGCCGCCGGCGTCGGCGTGAAGGGTTGCCGCAGCGTCGCTGCCGGCGTGGGCAGCATCGGCGCGACGGCCGTGGCCGCCGTAGTTGTGGCTGCGGGGGCCAGCCCCGGCTGTGCCGGAACGACCGCCGGCTCCACGGCGCGCGGCCGGCCGCAGCCGGCGAGCGCCGCGACCACGAAGAGCGTTAGCGCCAGGATGATCAGGCCAACTAGCCCGGCGCGGCCGGGCCGAATAGGGGGGTATCGATTCATCGCCTGTCAGCATAGCCAAGGGCAGGCAGCGCGTCAAGCCGGCCGCGAGCAGTTGTGTCATTGTCGATGATTTTCAATGCAAGTTATAATCGCCGCTATGAATCGTCACCGCCGCGTCGTCGCGGTCGTGCTCATCGTGGTAGCGACGGCGTATGTTCTTCTCTTTGTCCCTCCCAACCTGACAGGCGCTAAAGATCCGAACATGCTCGCCACCTTTCAAGTGGACGAGTGGATTCAGTACCCTTACCTCATCAATATGACCACGCCGGGCCAGACCGCCGGCGAAACGCTGCGTAACGCCTTGGTCTATGAGCACTACTACTATGGTTATCCATTCTACGTGACCTCGGCGCTGGCTATCTTGCCCTGGCGCGCCGTGGCGGGGTTCGCGCCGCTGGAAGCCACGGCCGAGGCGACAACCACCAATATGCTGGTGCTGCGCCAGTTAAGCCCTTTCTTCATGGTTGTCGCCGTGCTGATGCTGGTCTATTGCTGGACTGGCTTTGAGCATCTGGGTCGGTCTCTTCTGGCCCTGTTGCTTTTGTTAACGGCGCCGGCCGTCTTTGACAATAATCTCTGGTGGCATCCCGAGAGTCTGACGCTTCTGTTTGTGGCCTTGACCATCCTGGCCCTCTATCGCGACGATCTACGTTTCGGTCGTTGGTTCGTCGTCGCCGCTGTGGCGTGCGGCCTGGCGGCGGGCACCAAACAAGTGGGTTTCTGGTTCTTTCTGACAATAGGCGTCTATCTTGCCATGCGCTGGCGGACAGACGGCACGCGCCGGACGCTAAAACGCGGCCTGTTGTTTGCCGGCGTCATGGCGGTAACGGTTGTCGTGAGTAACCCCTTGTTGCTGGTGCCATCCATCGCCAGGGAAATTGTCGCCACGCAGTTATTCCAGGCCCAGCGCATCGCCCTGGGCTGGGACACCATGATGGAGCGCGGGCCGGTGCCCTGGTATCAGCAGACGCTACGGCTGACCTATGGCTACTGGTGGATCTATGCTCTGGCGCTGGGCGCGTGTGTGCTGGCGGTTCTCAGCCACGGCCGACGACGACTGCTGGCTATCATCACACTGACCTACGTCGTACCATTTGCCCTCTATCTGCTCTTCTACGTCGCGGCGAAGCCGGCGCGCTACTTCTTGCCCGTCATGCTGCCTTTGTTGGCCGCTGTCGGCTACGAGGGACTCACCGGTTGGGGCAGACGACAACCGGCGCGGGTTGCCCTTTCGCTGCTCGTCGTTATGGCGGTGCTTGTCCAGTCAGGCATATTCTTGCAGCGAGACGTGCGGGTCTATACCGAAACGTTGCGGCGCGAGTCGCTCAGTCCGGCGCTCTCTTTCTATGCCCAGGTCGCCGGCAGCTATCTGGATCAGTTGCCGCCGGGGACGCACATCACTATCTACCGCGATCCGGCCGTCTACGTCGCGCCGCGCGAAAATGCTGACATCGTGATGAACTGGGAGCTGCCCAGCCACGCGCTCATCGAGCAACTCGACCCGGACCTTATTTTGCTCCACCGCTATAACATCGATCGCTTTGCCGACCCCGCATTCGTAGCGAATAACCTTGATCCCGAACACGCCCGGCTGAACGCGCAATTCTACGCGGAGGCGGCGGCCGACACCCTGGCCGGCTACCGACAGTTGCTCGTTACTGACTACGGCGTGGCCCTCATCCGCCGGTGAGGAGTTTCATACGTCACTCAGGGCGCGTGTCGGCCGGCTTGGCTCCGGCGCGTTCGTTGTCAAGCGACGCTTCTGCTATACTGCTTCCAGTTTGACGAGAATGAGGCGCATAGACCCGATCAGCAGCCGCAAGTAGAATGATCAAACGAGCCATTGAGCCGAGCGCAGACGAATCGGCGCTGATCGCGCGGGCCAAGAGCGATGAGGAGGCCTTCGGCCAACTCTACGAGCGCTATGCCCAGCGCATCTACCAATACATCTACTACCGCACCAGCAGCGAGGCCGACGCCGAAGACCTGGCCGCCAAGACCTTCATGCGCGCCTGGCAGCATATGGCCGCCTATGACGACCGCGGCGTGCCCTTCTCCGCCTGGCTCTACCGTATCGCCCATAACCTTGTCGCCAACTGGCACCGCGACAACAGCCGGCGCAAGGTCATCTCGCTCGACGACATCGGCCGCTGGCACGTCAGCGAGGATGGGCCGGAGGCGTCGGCGCTGCTGTCGGAAGACCGGGCGGCGCTGTTGCAGGCCGTGCGCCGGCTGCCGACCGACCGCCAGGAATTGCTGACGCTGAAGTTCGTCGAGCACCTGTCTAACGCCGAGATCGGCGGCGTGATGGGGCGCAGCGAGGGCGCGGTCAAGTCGCTCTATCATCGCACGCTCATTGCCCTGCGCGACGAGCTTCAGCCCGCGCCGGAGCCGCATGAGTCGCCGCTACGTCGCCTGCTGGGCCGCTTTGGCGAAGCCCATTCCGAGAGCGAATAGCGCCAAATGGCTTTGCACGACGGCCAATTGTGATATGATTCTCAATCGCGGGCGGCGTGCCCGGATGGCCAAGACACATGTGGAGAGGGTCTTGTGAGAAATCGAGCGTGGGTTACCTGGGGCATTATCTTCGCCGTCCTTCTGGGTAGTGGTATCCTGACCATCCTGATCCCGGCTCTGCTGGGCGGTGGTTCGGCCACAGCCTTGCCGCGAGAGCAGTCAACGATCACCATCACTCCGCCCATCGCCATTGGCGGGAGCGCCTCCTTCACCCTGGCCAGCTGGGTGGTGATGCTGGCGTTGGCCCTGATCGTGCCCGCGCTGGTCATCGGCGCCGGGTTGACACTGGGCATTGTCCTCATCCTCATTTCGCGGTTCATCAACCGCACCAAAGCCGGCGAGAAGTACCAGCAGAGCGCGTCTGTCCTGGACAAGCGCTATGCCGATACCATCAGCGCCATGCGCCAGACGCGGCCGACCAGCCGCGCCCCCCAATCGACGTGGAAGCGCTGGGCCGTCATCACCACGGCCCTGACCGTCTTCATGTTCGTCGCCTTCGTGGCCCTTCTTCTGGCCAGCATGGCCGTCCCCAGTGGCCAGGTTGTGCGCGGCGATTCTATCGTCAACATGACCAGCTTGTTCGTTCTGGCAGCCTTGCTGCTGGCGCTGGTGGTCATGGCCTTCACCCTCCGCGGCGACCGCCTCACCGCTCCCGACCGTTCCGGCACGATGCCCATCCCCTGGGATTTCGTTGTCGTAACCATCACTTGCCTGCTGGTCGTTGGTTTGGGCGTCGCAGTTATTGCCATTCTAAATGGTGGTGGATAAAATCTAGCTATTGGTAGCGATCCGCGCGTGATCGCTACTTTTGTTGGGAGCAGGGGCCGGCTTGTCCGGCCTATTGCGCGTCATGCGCCTGAGTGGGCGGTCGTCTGACCAGGTAGCCTGGCGACGACTGTGGTTCGTTCGGGAGCCGCGATAGGTGCTATCCGGCGGAGATGAGTTGTTAGGCAAGCGTTTGGATGGATCAGTGGTAGGACGGAAAGAATGGGACGACTGAGACACGCAATTAGCATCATCGTTCTGGTGGCGCTTTCGACTCTGGGGCTACGGGCGCTATTCAGCGTCATCCTGGCCTTGCCCAGAGCCGCGAGCGCCGAGGCGGGGCCGATCGATACGCTCTTCAACGCGCACTTCTGGATGATCGCCTTCCTGTTTGCATTCATCATGGTCATGATGCTCTATTCGGTCTTCGTCTTTCGGCGCAAGCCGGGCGATGAGACCGATGGCCCGCACGTTCATGGCAACACGCGCCTGGAGATCGGCTGGACAATTATCCCCACCGTCGTCGTGCTGGGCTTCGGCGTCTGGGGGGCGATCACGCTCAACGCCATCACCTCGCCCAAGGCCGGCGAGATGGTGGTCCACGTGACCGGCAAGCAGTGGGCGTGGACTTTCGACTATCCGGAGCAGGGCGACATCTCCTCTGGCGACCTGGTGCTGCCCGTGGGCCGCACCATTGTGCTGAAGATGAACGCCGAGGACGTGCTGCACTCCTTCTGGGTGCCGGAGTTCCGCGTCAAGCAGGACCTGGTGCCGGATAGGGAGACGACGCTGCGCATCACCCCGACCGAGATCGGTGACTATATGCTCCGCTGCGCCGAGATCTGCGGCCTCAACCACACGCTGATGGAGGCCAAAGTGCGCGTCGTCGATGCCGCCGGCTTCCAGGCCTGGGTGGACGAGAAAAGCGCCGCGCCCGCCTTCGCCGACATGACGCCGGAGGAGCGCGGCGCGTTCTGGCACAGCGCCGAGGGCTTCAGCTGCTTTGGCTGCCACAGCCTGGATGGTTCGCCCAGCGTCGGCCCAACGTGGCAGGGTCTCTATGGCCGCCAGGAACAACTGGCCGATGGCAGCACCATTACCGTTGACGACCAGTACATCATCAATTCTATCCTGCATCCGGCCGACCAGGTGGTGGCCGGCTTCCAACCCAACCTGATGCCGCCGGACTACGCCGACAAGATCGCCGCCCGCGAGCAGGAAATCCAGGCCGCCGAGGGCATCGATATTGACATCACCGCCGACCTGATCGCTTTTATCAAGACATTGCAGTAAGCGCTGACCGGAATCACTGGGAGCAGAAAGTATGTTTAAGACGCTTCGCATTATTCTGACGTCCGCGCTGGTGCGCGGGATTGTGGGCCAGGCGCTGGGCACGGCCCTGGGCTATGCCTTTGTGGCCGGGCTGCGGGCGCTGCGCGGCGCGGAAACGGGCTGGATCTACGAGCCGGCGCTGGCCTTCGGGGCCATCATCGGCGTCATCGGCTTCCTGCTGGGGGCGGGGGTGCTGACCGACTGGCTCAAGTGGGCCATCGGCCGGCAGACGCCGCTGCGCCACGGCGCGCCCGCCGGCCGGCCGGAGTGGTCGCGCTACTTCAATGTCGATTACAACCACAAGGTCATCGGCATCCAGTACGGCATCTCCAGTCTGCTCATCCTGCTGATCGGCGGCGTCTTCGCCATCCTGTTCCGGCTGGAGCTGGCCCATTCCGGGATGCAGTGGCTGACCAATTCGCAGTACAACACGCTCTTCAGCGCCCACGGCATCATCATGATCGCCGCCATCCTGGGCGGCGTGGGCGCGATGGTCAACTACCTCGTGCCCCTGATGATCGGCGCGGCCGACATGGCCTTCCCACGGCTGAACGCTTTCAGCTTCTGGGTGTCGGTGCCGGCGGCCCTGCTGATCCTGGGCGGCATCGCCGTGGGCGGCTGGGATACCGGTTGGGTCGGCTACGCCACCCTCAGCCTGCGCGCGCCGGTTGGCATGGTGCTGTTCCTGCTGGGCTTCTGGGTCGTCGGCTTTAGCTCCATCGCCGGCTCGGCCAACCTGCTGGTGACCGTAGCGACAATGCGCGCCAAGGGCATGTCGCTGTTCCGCATGCCCATCTTCGTGTGGGCGGCCGTGGCCGCTTCACTCATCCAGCTGACGGCGACGCAGACGGTCGGCGTGGCCCTGACCATGAGCGTGGCCGAGCGCGTCATCGGGCTGAACTTCTTCGACCCGACGGGCGGCGGCAACCCCATCCTCTACCAGCATCTATTCTGGTTCTACTCGCACCCGGTCGTCTACGTCTTCGTCTTGCCCGGCCTGGGCGTCATCAGCGAACTGCTGCCGGTCTTCGCGCGCAAGCCGCTCTTCGGCTATCGCTGGGTGGCCCTGTCGAGCCTGGGCATCGCCCTGGTCGGCTTCCTGGTCTGGGCGCACCACATGTTCACGTCCGGCATGGCCGACGCGCTGCGCGTGCCGTTCATGTTCTCGACCATGCTTGTGGCCGTGCCGACCGGCGTGAAGTTCTTTAGCTGGATCGCCACCATCTGGGAGGGCAAGTTGCCGTCCAATCCGCCGACGCCGCTGCTGTTCGTGCTGGGGGCCATCTCGGTCTTCCTCATCGGCGGCGTCACCGGGCCGATCCTGGGCACGATCCCGACCGACCTGCACCTGCACGACAGCTATTGGGTCGTCGGTCACTTCCACGCGACGATGTTCGGCGGCTTCATTTTCCCGTTCTTCGCCGCGCTGTACTACTGGTATCCGAAGATGACCGGGCGCATGTATAACGAGCGCCTGGGCAAGCTCCATTTCTGGCTGATGCTGCCCGCTTTCTGGGTCATGAGCATCGGGCAGATGAGCGTCGGCCTGCTGGGCATGCGCCGCCGCATCGCCGACTATGACCCCGCGCTGGGCATCGACGGCACGCAGCTGCTCATCACCCTGGCGGCTCTGGTCATCGGCTGGTCGGTGTTGATCATGATCTACAACCTGGCCTTCAGCCAGCGCATGCAGCCCGTGGCCGAGACGAACCCGTGGCGCTCGCGCTCGCCGGAATGGCAGATTCCCAGCCCCGCGCCGGAGTTCAACTACGACGTGCCCTTTGAGGTCGTCGGCGAGCCGTATGACTATGGTCTGGCCGACGCGACTTACATCCGTGACGCCACGCCGGCGGCCGTGCCTTCAGGCGACTAGCGAGTTAAGGGAGCAGATCGATGGATATGAATGAGAGAAAGGCGGCCGCCTACCGGTTGGGGCTAATTACCCTGCTGATTCTGGCCGTGCTGACGGCGGTCGAGTACTTTGTCAGCGTCTACACCGGCTCGCTGATCCTGTTGCTGATCATCGCCCTGATCAAGGCGGCGATCATCGTTAACAACTTCATGCACATCACGCGCCTGTGGCGGGAGGAGAGTCACTAATGAGCGCCGTTACGACGACCCACGCTCCGGCCCACGCCGAGCACGAGCACGGCCTGCCCCCCGCGCAGCAAGTGCGCGCCAACCGGCTGGGCCTGTGGCTGTTCTGCTTCTCGGAGATGTTCCTCTTCGGCGCGCTGCTGGCGTCCCGCTTCGTGCTCTGGGGCAATACGCGGCCGGAACTGAGCCAGGTCATGGGCCTGGTGGCCACGTCGGTGCTGCTGCTGAGCAGCTTCTTCATGTACCGCGCCGAGATGGGCGCGGCCTACGGCGACCGGTCGAAGTTCCTGAACGGCGCGCTGCTGGCCGCGGCCCTGGGCACACTGTTCTTCATCATGGTGGTGGTGTTGGAGTGGAACGTCTTTGGGCTGGAGGGGAATCTCTTCGGCGTCGAGTTGTTCGGCCACCTGACGCCGGCCGATGGCGTCTATGGCGGCATCTTCTTCGCCATGACCGGCATGCACGCTCTGCACGTCCTGACCGGCATTGCCCTGATCCTGATCATCTGGTGGAACGGCCGTCGCGGGCGCTTCACCCCGGAGAGCCATTGGGGCGTTGAGGCCACGGCTATCTACTGGCACTTCGTGGACGTGGTCTGGGTCTTCTTCTATCCGGCCCTCTACCTGATGGGCCACCTCGCTCACTAAGCGACCTTTCCGGCGCGGGCGGCGGCTGAGTGTTGGCTTAGCCACCGCCCCGCGCTCTCTGCCGGCGGCGCCGATACGGTACAATCGGGAGCTATGGACCCTGTCGCCCGGGCAGCGCTCACGTCGTGGAGCTGGCGCCCCGAAGTCATCATTCCCCTCGTTCTCCTGGGCGCATTGTTCCTTGTCGGCTGGCGGCGGCTGCGGGCGCGCGGCCGCAACGTCGGGCGGCATTCGCTGGGGGCGACGTGGCGGCCGGTCAGCTACATCGCCGGTCTGCTGGTCATTGCTCTGGCCCTGTTGTCCCCCTTCGACACGCTGGTGCAGCAGTTGTTCTTCACCCACATGATCCAGCATTTGCTGCTGATCATGATCGCCCCGCCCTTGCTGCTGCTGCCCAACCCGATGCCGTTTCTACTGTGGGGCTTGCCCGGCCGGCTGCGGCTGGGCGCGGGCAGCATCATCAACAGCCTCGTTCACAAGCAGTCGCCGGTCGGCCGCGCCCTGCGCTGGCTGACGCGACCGGTCATCATCTGGTTCATCTTCGTCGTCACCATCATCGGTTGGCACGATCCCTCGCTCTACAACGCCGCCCTGCGCAGCGATTGGGTTCACGATCTGGAGCATTTGACCATGTTCGGCGCGGGGATGCTCTACTGGTGGACGGTGACGGGCGCCGGGCCGCGCCTGCACAAGAACATGAGCCGGCTGGCTAAAATCGCCTTCATCCTGGCCGTCATCCCGCCCAACATGGCCCTGGGCATTGTCCTGGCCTTCAGCCAGCAACCCATCTACGCTTTCTACAGCGACATGCCCCGCCTGTGGGGCATCTCCGCCCTCGATGATCAGCGCATCAGCGGCGTCATCATGTGGATTCCCGGCAACATGATGCACTTCATGACCGCCCTGGCCATCATCTTCATGATCCTCAGCGGCGAGGGGCGCAAGCCGGCGGCGCGCGAAGCCGACTGGGGCGACAGCGACGCGCTGGCCGCGCCGGGCATTGCCGGAAGCGGGAGGTAGCCGTCATGCGTGTTGTGCGCGCGCTCTTTAGCCGCCGCTGGTGGTGGGTGACGTTGGTTGTCCTGGCGCTGATGGGCGTCCTGGCGCGGTTGGGCGTCTGGCAGCTGGATCGGCTGGCCCAGCGCCGCGCCGCCAACGCCCAGCTCACGGCCGCCCTGGCCGCGCCGCCCATTCCCCTCAATGAGGCGTGGGCCGACTATGCCACGCTGGCCCCGGCCGACGTGCCCGAAGACCTGGCCAACCGCGACGTGACCCTGATGGGCGTCTACGACTTCGACCACCAGCTTGTCGTCAAGCTCCAGACGCTGGACGGCCAGCCGGGCGTCCACCTGGTGACGCCTCTCGTTCTCGACAACGGCGCGGCCGTTCTCATCGACCGCGGCTGGATACCCGACGCCGAGTACGCTGCCGGCCAGCGCTTTGACAGCGCCGCCGGCCCGCAGGCCGTCGCCGGCTACGTCGCCCTGACCGAGACGATCCGGCGGCGCACGGCCGAGGCGGTTGTGCCCACGTCGCCCAACGACGAAGTCTTCCGCGTGGACATTGCCGCCCTGCAAGAGGAGATGCCCTACGCGCTGGCCCCGTTCTACGTCAAGGTCGCGCCCACGGGCGACAGCGCCTTGCCGGCGGAGATCGCCAAGGAGATCGATCTCTCCGAGGGGCCGCATCTGGGCTACGCCATTCAGTGGTTCATTTTCTCTCTGGGGTTGGGCGCGGGCTACGTATTGTTTGTGAATCGCTCGCTGCGACAGGAGGAGGCCGCCGCCGCCCCCCGTCCGCCGGCGGCTGCATGAGTTCCACCTGAGTGTGGCCAGTGTCACCGTGTTGACACCGTAAGGCCACATTATAATATAATGTAGCCGTACCAGTCGGCCGCCCGTTTGGCCTGTCCGCGCCAGCGTGGCGAGATACCCTGTAGAGGAGTTGGGCTTCATGGACACAAGCGCTCGTTTGCGGGAAGGATGGCCCTCGTTTCTGTTGGTCTGGGCCATGCTGCTCATCACCAGTATGGCCCTCTTGCAGGCCGATCTGACCGATGGCCTGTACATCATTCCCATTGCCGCGACGTTGGCGCTGGTCTCCGGCTGGCTGCTGGGCAAGAGCGTCTTCACCGAGCGCACAGCCCATATGATGGCCATCATCTACGGCCTGTTCTTCGTCACCTGGCTGGTGGGCACGACGCTGCCCTATGATGGGCCGTGGCGCGAGCGCGTGTTTGACCTGGTCGGCCGGCAGTTTGCGTGGTTGCAGGAGGCCTTCAACGGCGGCACCAGCCGCGATGGCATCATCTTTGTCATTCAGACCACGGCCGTCTTCTGGCTGCTCGGTTATCTGGCCGGCTGGTATACCTTCCGCCGCACCTACGTCTGGCGCGTCGTTGTGCCCATCGGCATGGTGCTGCTCAGCGTCGTCTACTACTACAACGGGCCGAAGCCGCTGCTCATCTATCTGGCCATCTTCACCCTGCTGGCGCTGCTCTACGTCGCCATCACTTATCTGACTGACGAGGAAAGCCGCTGGCGACGCGACGCTGTGCGCTACGACCGCGGCATTCAGTTCGACTTCCTGCGCGCGGGGCTGCTGGCGGCGCTACTGGCGTTGCTGCTGGCGTGGAGTCTGCCCGGCCTGAAGGCCAGCACTAACTTCAGCGACGCCGTCGCCGGGGCCAACACGCCCTGGCGCACCTTCCAGGACACGTGGACGCGCCTCTTCTCGTCCTTGCGCAGCTACGGCGCGGGCAGCAGCGACCCCTATCAGGACACGATGGTGCTGGGCGGGCCGCGCACCGTGGGCAATACCCTGGTCATGGACGTGCGCGTCTCTGAGGAGCTGCCCTACGGCGTCTACTGGCAGGCCATTGCCTATGACACCTACAGCGACGGCAGCTGGCACGTCGTCGAGAGCGACACCGAGCCGGTTGTCCACTACCCCGACGATGGCGCGCTGGATGTGCCTGTCAGCGCCGGCCGCGAGGTTATCACGCAGACGGTCACCAGCTATCTGCCCAATTCGTCGTTCCTCTACGCCGCGCCGGAGGTGATCAGCACCGACAAGCAAATGTTTGTCGATGCTACCTTCGACGACGAGGGCCGCACACTGGTGACGGCCCTGCACTCGCGCTTCATCCTGCGCCAGGGCGACCAGTATCAGGTCGTCTCGCGCGTGTCTACGGCCGACGCCACCAGCCTGCGGGCCGCATCGACCAACTATCCACAGTGGGTGCTGGATCGCTACCTGCAAGTGCCGGACGACCTGACACCGCGGACATTGGACCTGGCCGCGCAACTGACGGAGGGCAAAACCAACCCCTACGACATGGCCATCGCCGTCCGCGACTACCTGCGGACGAACATCAAGTACAACGACCAGATCAACGCCGCGCCGGAAGGCGTCGAACCGATCCACTACACCCTCTTCGATCTCAAGCAGGCCTACTGCACTTATTACGCCTCGGCGATGGCGATCATGCTGCGCACGCGGGGCGTGCCGGCGCGCGTGGTCAGCGGCTATGCCCTGGGCGATTACACGCCGGAGGCCCAGAACTATCGCGTGCGCGCCGTTAATGCCCATACCTGGGTAGAGGTCTACTTCCCCAGCTACGGCTGGATTCACTTCGAGCCGACCCAGTCGATCCCCGTCGTCGAGCGGCCCGAATCGAGCCAGGCCACGAGCGGGCTGACGCCGCCCGTGCCCGTGCCCGACGCCAACCGCGCCCTGACGGACGACGAACTCGCTGGGCTGGAACGGGCCGACGGCTTACTGGGCGACCTGGCCAACCAGCAGGATCAGGGCGTGTTCGGCGGCGCGCCCTGGTGGCAGGTGGCCATTGGCGCGACGCTGCTGATCGCCGCCGCGGCGGCGCTGTGGATGGGCAACCGCTACAACCAGCAGGTGGAGGGCGATGTCGGCCGCAGTTTCTTGCGCCTGGGCGAGTGGTCGCGCTTTCTGGGCATTCCCTGGCGGCCGACGCAGACGCCCTATGAGCAGGCCGACTCGCTCGTCGCCGTCGTGCCCCAGGGCCAGCAATCCATTCGCAACCTGACCCGGCAGTACGTTTTGCAGCTCTTCAGCCCCGCCCGCTCGACGGACGCGGACTTCGACCCGCATCAGGAGTGGCGGCAGCTGCGGCCGGTGCTTCTCCGCCGCACCATCGTCAACGCCCTCGATCGCGCGCGTGGCGGGAAGAAGTAGGCCCAGCGGACACGGCGACACGGTTTCTCTGCTATAATGGCCCTGTCATGGCGGCAACAGCCGCCGGCAGGGCCTTTGCCTTGCCATACACCGACTCACGAGTGATGAAGCCATCGTGGATACGCCGGCCGAAGACAAGAGCAAGGGGCTGACACCCGTCCGCGCCGCCGACCTGCGGCAGCAGATCGAGCGGCTACAGGCGCTGATCGCCGACCAGCAGCGCGGCCTGATGCGCGTGCCCGACGAGAGCGCGCGGACGATGGCGCTGCGGGCCACGGCCACGCTCGTGCGTCAACTGGTCGATCTGGCCGAATCGACGCGGCAGCTGGAGCACGATCTTCACGTCGAGGCCGGCGAGCAGAACCGCCTGCGCGCCCTGCAGGAGGTCGGCGCGGCGGTCAACTCCTCTCTCGATCTCGAAGTTGTCCTCCAGCAGGTCATGGATGCCATCGTCCGCCTGACGCGGGCCGAGCGGGCTATGCTGCTGCTCGACAACGGCGGCGCGCTGGAAGTGAAGATGGCCCGCAACCTATCGCAGGAGACGCTCGCCCCCGGTTCTGTGGACATCAGCCGCAGCATCGTCCGGCGCGTGGCCGAGACGGGCGAGGCGATCGTGACCATTAACGCCCAGGAGGATGAGCGCTTTTCCAGCCAGCACAGCATCGTCAGCTACAAGCTGCGCTCCATCCTCTGCGCGCCGCTCAAGCTTAAGGGCGAGACCATCGGCGTCCTCTACGCCGACAATCGCATCGCCAGCGGCATCTTCAGCGACGCCGACCGCGACCTGCTGGCCGCCTTTGCCGACCAGGCCGCCGTGGCCATCGACAACGCCCGCCTCTTCCGCACTGTCACCGAGATCAAGCAGCTGCTGGACAACGTTTTCGCCTCCATCGCCAGCGGGGTGATCACCATCGATGCCGCCGACCGCATCGCCCTCTTCAACCGCGCCGCCGAGACCATCCTCGGCGTGCCGGCCAGCGCCATCCTCTGGCGCGGCTATCGCGGCGTCCTGCCGCTGCTGGGCCTGCCCATCGACCACCTGGTTGAGACGGTGAAGGCCGACGGCCGCAGCCAGACGGCCGAGGTCGATCTGGTCACCGCCCGCCGCCGCGCCGGGGTGACGACGGTGCAGCTGGTCGTATCGCCGCTGCGCTCGCCGGCCAACGAACAACTCGACGGCGTGGCCTTGCTGCTGGACGATGTGTCCGAGAAGAAGCGGGTCGAAAGCTTGCGGCGCTATCTGCCGCCGGCGCTGGTCGACCGCGTGCGCGACCTGGACGCGGCCCAACGGCCGCAGCGCCGCCGGCTGACCATCCTCTTCGCCGACATCCGCGACTTCAGCAGCTACGGTGAGTACCTTGACCCGGAGGAACTGATCGATCTGGCCAACAGCTTCTTCTCCGAGGCCGTGGCCGCCATCAGCGAGCACCAGGGGCTGATCGACAAGTTCACCGGCGACGCGGTCATGGCCCTGTTCAACACGCCGCTCAATCCCCAGGAAGACCACACCGAGCAGGCCGTCCGCGCGGCGTTGCGCATCCAGGCGCGGTTGGCGGCCCGGCAGCGGGAAGCGCCCTCCGGCAAGGTGCTGCACGTGGGCATTGGCGTCCACACCGGCGAGGCCGTCGTCGGCAACGTGGGCAGCGAACAGCGCAAGGACTACTCGGCCGTGGGCGATGTGGTCAACCTGTGCAAGCGCTTGCAGGAGATGGCCGGGCCGGACGAGACGCTGGTTAGCCGCGTGGTCTATGAACAGGTGCGCGCTCACGTGCGCGCCGAGCCGCTGCCGCCGGTGCAGGTGAAGGGGCGGCAGACGTTGGAGGAGGTCTTCCGGCTGGTGGGGCCGGCCTGGTAGCTATTCGGGGTGGAAGGGGTGCGGCGGCGGGTCCTCGAACGGTTCGTCCTCGGGGAAGGGCGGCAGATCGAAGAGCTTGCGCCAGGCGTACTGGCTCAGCACCTTGATCGAGGCGATCAGCGGGGCCGCCAGAATCGCCCCCAGGATGCCGGCCAGCGATGCGCCGATGAACAGGCCGACGATGACGATGATGGGGTGCAGATCGAGCGCCCCACCGACGATGCGCGGCACCAGCAAGTGGTTCTCCAACTGCTGGATGACGGCCATCAGCGCCAGCACCACCAGCGCGTATTGCCACGACGCCAGCCCCAAATAGTTGCCCGGCTGGAAGAAGGCCACCAGCACGGTCACGATGGCGCTGACGACCGGGCCGAGATTGGGCAGGAACTCCAGCAGACCGGCCAGCAAGCCCAGCGCCAGCGAGTTTTGCACCCCCAGCACCGTCAGGCCGATCCAGACTGTCAGGAAGATGACCAGCGACAGCACGATCTGGCCGCGCAGGTAAGCGCTCCAGACGTGGCGCAGCCGGGGCAGCAGCTGCTCGGCGTCCTCGCGGTAGCCGGGGCGCTGGGCGAAGCTCTTCACGTAGCCGCCGAACCGGGGCAGGTCGCTGGCCAGGTAGATCGACAGCACGAAGATGAAGAAGAGGTTGAAGACGGTGCGCACGGTCGAGGTGGCGAAGCGGCTGAGGAAGCCGCCGCTCTGGGTGACGAGCGGCTCGACCATACCCAAGAGCTGCTCCGGCAGGCGCTCCCAGGCAATTGTGCTGGGGTCGAAAGAGAGCGGGCCGATGGCGACCGGCTCGGTGCGGTTCACCAGCGTGGCGATGGTCTGCGCCAGGTTCTCCACCAGGCCGGGCACTTCGGCGATGAGGTTGAGCGCCTGTTGATAGGAGGCCAGGCCCAGCGCGAAGAACCCACCCACCAGCGCCGCCGCCAGCAGAACGTAGACGACGGCGATAATGACGCCGCGCTTGATGCTGGTGCGCCGGTCGATGAAGCTGATCAGGGGGTCGAGCAGGTAGGCCAGAATGGCGGCCATCGTCACCATGACCAGAAGCGTGCGAAAGCGCATCACCAGCAGGCCCGCCAGCAGCAGCACCGTCACGACGACAATCGTCTTGGTGGTGCGGCTCCATAGCGGCGAGTTGTTGGGCGCCAGCGGTTGCTCCGGCATCATGACGCGACTCCGTGAATCGCGCTTAAGTATACGCTGTCAGAGGGCAATTGTCAGCCTGGCGCGACGGCATCGCGCTCGGCCGCGACCTGATTCACCGGTAGCGGCCGCGGCGGCGGCAACTCCGCGGCGATGGGGCCGGACGCCTGCTTGCGGACGATGAACAACAGGTAGGCCCCGCCGTCCTGCGCGGCCTTCTCCTCGTAGAACGGCCGCACCCAGCGCTCTGTCGGGGCCAGGCTGCTCTCCCACGGAGCGATGATCCAGTGGCCGGTCAGGGCATGCAGCGCTGCCGCGGGTAGTCCCTGCGCGTGGCCAATCTCCAGCACCCGCAGCGCCCCGCGCGAGAAGTAGTACTGCCAGCGCTCAATGGCAAAGCCCGCCTCGGCCAGCCGCGCCGCCCACGTCTCCGGCGAATCGGTGTGGGCGTGGCGGGAGATGGTGTTAAACAGCCGCCGGTAGCGTTGTGCCAGGCCGCCCAGCCGCAGGCGCTTGAAGAAGGCCGCCCCGCCCAGGTACTCGGTGAAGAGATGGCTCGGCGTGGTGATGACGAAGCGCGCCCCCGGCCGCAGCACCCGGTTGACCTCGGCCAGCACCGGCGGCAGGTCGGGGATGTGCTCCAGCACCGAGTTGCTGAAGGCGCTGGCGAATGCGCCGTCGGCGAAGGGCAGGCGGTCGCCCAGGGCCTGGATGGGCAGGCCATACTTGCCGCTCTGGACGGCCTTGTGCAGCGGCCCCCACCACGGGTCGATGCCCGCGGCCAGGGTGCGGCCGGGGAAGGTCATGGCCGCGAAGTGGCCGTCGCCACAGCCCACGTCGAGCGTCGGCTCCGGCAGGGGGATGAGCGGGTAGAAGCGGGCTTCCACGGCGCGCAGCAGGGCGCGGAAGGCGGGCAGGGACTTGAGTTGTTGCCAGAGGAGATCGTCGGTGGTCACGGGTTGCTCGTTGGGCGGCGCCTGTAGGGTCATCGTGTCTCCTCCGCCGTCATTGGTTCGGCGCGCAGGGCGCGCAGGCGCTCATAGGCCGGCGGCTCGGCCGTCGGCCCCAGCCGTTCGCCCCGCAGCAGGGCCTGGAAGAGGCGCGCGTACTCGGCCGCCGTCTGGGCCGGGGAGAAGCTGTCGGCGATGGTCTCGGCCGGGCGGCGGTAGTGGGCGGTGTCGCTGAGGATGCGGATAAGCGCCTCGGCCAGGGCCTCGGCATCGCCGACGGCCGTCACCTCACCCATGCCCGTCATCGTCACCGGCTGGCGCACGCCGGGCAGGGCGCAGGCGGCCACGGGCACGCCGTTGCGCATCGCCTCGATCTGCACCAGGCCGAAGCTCTCCGTGCTGTTGAGGCTGCAAATGCAGAGTACGTCGAGGTTGCGATAGAAGGCGGTCAGTTCCGCGCCGTTGAGCGTGCCCAGCAGACGGTAGTGGCCGGCGTACTGCTCGAAGAGGGGGGCCAGCCGCGCGGCGTAGGCCTCCTCGCCGATGATGTCCTTGTACGGCCCGGCGTGGAGCACCAGGGCGTCGGGAAACCGCTCCAGCACGCGCGGCAGCGCCCGCAGCAGCACCTCGACGCCCTTCTCGGCCGCCAGCCGCGCGGAGATGCCGATGATCGGCCGCTCGCCCAGGTGATGCTGCGCGGCAAAGGCGCGCACCACTGCTTCGCCGGCCTCGTCCAGATCGATGGGCGGCGGGATGATGACCAGCTTGCGGTCGATGTACTGCGACAGGTAGGGCGAGTGGGTGGCGTAGTCGCGCGTGTAGGTGACGACGGCATCGGCCAGCCGCCCGGCGGTGTCGTTCTGCAGGCGCACCACGCGGTCAACCAGGCGATTGAAGCCGCCCTGGGGCAGTTGCAGGTCGCAGTGGTAGGTCAGCACGACGGGCTTGCCCAGCAGCCGGCCGCGCGTGGCCAGGCCGGGCGCGTCGAACTGGGGCAGGTGCAGGTGCAGCACGTCGGCGGCGCGCGCCAGTCGCCAGGCCATCGGCCCGAAGTCGGGCATCAGCACACCCTTGCTGACGCGCAGGGCCACGGGGATGCGCACGATCTTGACGCCGTCCATGACATCATAGCGCGGCAGGGCCGGGTCGTACTGCGAGGTCAGCACGGTCACGTCGTGCCCCTGCTTGGCCAGGGCGCGGCTCAGCCGTTCGACGTAGATGGTCAGACCGCTGACCCAGGGGCGGTAGTAAGTCAGGACTTCCAGAATCTTCATATGCAAGCGTCTAGCAGTTGGGCGCTGGGCGTGGCCGCGTGGGCGATGGGACGGAACCCCTCCTGGCGGCGCGACACCCGGCGCTGAAATCGTTAAAAGTCATTGCGGTGCAACACCGGCATACTCTTATACACGCCGGCCGGGCCTGGGTCTCAGGGAGCCGACTCCGTGCGACGGCGGGCGGTGAAGGAGCGCGCCGAGTCGAGCACGTTGCGGAAGGTGACGCCCGTGCCGGCGATGCCCCACAGACCCATGAGCACCATGACGACGATGTTCATGATGTGGTAGAGAAAGGCGAAGCTGGCCGAGGCCGTGGCCGGCTGGCCGGCCAGTTGCAGCGCGGCGATGACGGCCACGTGGTAGGGGCCGGCCTGGCCGGGCGTCGACGGCACGGCGACGCTGAAGGCCGCGGCGCAGACGACGAAGCCGGTCAGGGCCAGCGTCGGCGTCAGGCCCACGGCGCGCAGGGTGAAGTAGTAGGCCGCCAACACCGGCAGCCAGACGAGCACGCTCAGGACGAGCAGCACCGCCCCGTCGCGCAGGCTGGTCAGGCTTTTCAGGCCCACCAGCAGCTCGTCCGCCCGCCGCACCCACGTCTCGCGGTGCAGGAACGGCAGCCGTCGCAGCACCCAGTCGGCCAGCCGGACGGCCCGCGCGCGCTGGTTGGCGGCAATGATGAGGACGACGATGCCGGCCAGAGCGGCAAAGCCGGAGAACAGGGCGAAGGAGCGCATCCACTCCGGCAGTGAGGGGATGCCCGACAGGGTGAACGGCAGCAGGACGACGATGAAAAGCATGTCCAGCAGCCGCTCGACGACCATCGTCGATAGGCCGCGGGCGATGGTCACCGGCGGGACGTTGCCGATGAGGATGGCGCGGGCCACGTCGCCGAGGCGCAGCGGTAGGAGCTGGGTCAGCATGTAGCCGATGTTCTGGATGTGGAAGACCTGGGCGTAGGGCGGGGCGGCCGGGCCGCCGTCGTCGTCATGGCCCGTAAGCATGAACCGCCAGCGCACGGCGCGAATGACCAGAAAGAGGACTACGCCCAGCGCGCCCAGCAGCAGGTAGCCGAGGTGAACGTGGCGCAGGTTGTCGATGATGTCGCCCGGCTTGGCGAAGAAGATGAAGACGATGGCCAGGCAGGCCAGCCCCACGGCCAACCCCACCCAAAGCTGCCACTGTCCCTTGCGGGTTGTTTGCTCCATAGAGGCGGCATTATAGCAGCGTTTGGCCGCGCGGGGGAGTGTGCGGAGCAGGGGGGCGGGGGAACAGGGGG
>ERZ724513.420-NODE-420-length-20453-cov-5.310521_pt1 | contig 20453 bp, 18 predicted proteins | sample MGYA00376046_ERZ724513 | MGnify/ENA primary metagenome ERZ724513 (study PRJEB28724, sample SAMN07190883) | activated sludge metagenome | isolation source: activated sludge of sewage treatment plant in Hong Hong | place: Hong Kong | collected 2016-03-17 ...
ACAGAACCGGCCGGACACCGAACCGATGCCGGTAATGAGTCCGGCTGACGGCACTTGATTGTCATAGAGGCCGAACGCGGCCAGGGGACTCAGTTCCAGCCAGGGAGAACCCGGATCGAGGAGTGATGAAATCCGTTCGCGGGCGGTGAGTTTGCCGCGCTGCTTGTGGAGCGCGATCGCCTCCCTGGATCCGCCGGCCCACACCATCTCCAGATGCTTCTGCAGATCGGCCATCAAGCCTTCGTAATGGGCCTGGTTCCGGCGAAACTCGTCCGAGTCTCGTCGTATGGACGTGTCCAACACACGCATGGCTCGAATCCTCTCACCGTTCGGTTCGAAGCCCGTTCACAAATTCCACGATGTCCTGCATCGGTGTGGCGGGCCTGAACAACATCTGCACGCCAGCCGCCTTCAATCGCGGCACATCCTCGTCGGGTATGATCCCTCCACCGAAGACCACGATGTCTTCTGCGCCTCGCTCCCGCAGCAGTTCGAGTATGCGGGGGAACAAGGAATTATGTGCGCCGGAATGGATGCTGAGGCCTATGGCCTGCACATCTTCCTGGATGGCCGTCGTCACAATCTGTTCAGGGCTCTGGTGAAGTCCCGTGTAAATGATCTCAATGCCCGCATCACGAAGCGCGCGAGCGACGAGCTTCACCCCCCGGTCATGGCCGTCCAATCCGACCTTGCCGATCAGAATGCGCAAGGGTGTTGCCGCGACGGTCATAGCGTCACCTCCTGGAGAGCATATTTCCCGTCCACGTTTTTGCTGACGTATCCGGCCTGCACATACGGATCGTGCTCGAAGAGCAACAACCAATGTTCCTCGCAGGCACGCTCCAGCACCCATCGTTTGCTGTCGAGCGTCTGAACAGGGTCGAGGTCGTACCCCATGATGTAGGGAAGCGGAAGATGGGACACGGTGGGAATGAGATCGCCGAGGAAAAACGCGACCCGGCCTTCGGATTCCACTTTGACACTTTGATGGCCGCGCGTATGCCCGGGTGTGACAATGGCCGTCACTCCTGGCAGGAGTTCCGTCTCACCCTTGAGCAAAGCCCACTGGTTGGCCTCCGCCACCGGCGTGAAATTGTCCCGGCGATAACTGGCCCTGGTCCGTTCGTTGGCCCGCATCGCATCGTCGTATTCTGTCTGCTGGACATAATAGGTGGCCTTGGGAAACGCCGGCGCCACTGAGCTGCGTCCATCGGTTGCCGTATTGCCTCCTGCGTGGTCGAAGTGCAGATGCGTATTCACCACCAGATGGATATCATCGCGGCAGAGGCCATGTTGCGAGAGAGACTCCTGGAGAGTGGGCTTTCGTTCCACCGCAAACATCGAGCGGAATTTTTCATTCTCCTTATCGCCAAGCCCCGTATCCACTAGCATGTGCTTGCCGTGGGCCCGGATCAGCAGGCAGGTGAGGCTGAGCGGAATGCGGTTCAGGTCATCCGCCGGGCAACAGGTTTGCCACAGCACTTTCGGGACAACCCCGAACATGGCGCCGCCGTCCAGCCGGAATCGGCCGTCGGTTACCGGGTAGATGTCAAAGGCGCCGAGTTTCATAAGACCACCGGTTCCCGATAGGTTCCATACACTTCCTTCAAGGCGGCACAAATCTCACCCAACGTCGCCTTCGCCTTCACGGCTTCAATCAATGACGGCATGAGATTCTGGTGACAGGCGGCCATTTCCTGCAGCTCTTCCAGCGAGCCGGCCATCTTGAAGGGGTCGCGTGATTTTCTGAGATCGGACAGGCGGGCCACCTGTTCCTGTTCGACTTCCGGCCCGATCTTCAGGATGGGAATGGATCGAACGTCTTCTTCTCTATGCGTCGTCACCCCGACAATGCTCCGTTCCTGCCGCTCGATCTCACGCTGATATCGCTGCGAGGCATCGAGAATCTCCCGCTGTGGAAACCCGCGTTCAATGGCAGAGACCATGCCGCCCAGTCCGTCCAGCTTGCGAAAGAGGTCCAGCGCTCCTTCCTCCAGGCGGTTCGTTAGCGACTCGACAACATACGATCCGCCCAATGGATCGACCGAATTGACCGTTTCGCTCTCGGCCGCAATGATCTGTTGCGTGCGTAACGCCAGTTTCACGGCTTCTTCCGTCGGCAGCGCCAGGGTTTCGTCCATCGAATTTGTGTGCAGCGATTGCGTGCCGCCGAGCACGGCGGCGAGGGCCTGCAGCGTGGTCCGCACCACGTTGTTCATCGGCTGTTGGGCGGTGAGGGAGCACCCTGCGGTTTGGGCATGACAGCGGAGTTGGAGTGAACGGGGGTTCTTTGGATGGTACCGCCGTTCCATCTCGCGGGCCCAGAGGCGCCGGGCTGCGCGGAATTTGGCAATCTCTTCGAAGAAATCATTATGGACGTTGAAGAAAAAGGAGAGCTGCGGTGCAAACGAATCCACCTCGAGACCGGCCTTCACGGCCGCCTCGACGTACGTCAGCCCGTTATAGAGCGTGAAGGCGAGTTCCTGGATCGCCGTCGAGCCTGCTTCCCGGATGTGATACCCGCTGATGCTGATCGGATGCCACTTCGGAACATGAGCCGCACAATAGGCGATGGTGTCAACGATCAAGGTCAGATGTGGTTCCGGCGGAAACAGCCATTCCTTCTGGGCGATGTACTCCTTCAGAATGTCGTTCTGAATTGTGCCGCCCAGCCGCTCGAACGGGATCCCGCGTTTCTCCGCCACGGCCAGATACATGGCGAAGAGGACGGCGGCGGGTCCGTTGATCGTCATGGAGGTGGTGACCTGGTCGAGCGGAATGCCGTCGAACAGTCGCTCCATGTCAGCGAGGGAGGAAATGGCGACCCCGCAATATCCGACTTCGCCGCGGGCGAGCGGATCATCAGAGTCGAGACCCATGAGGGTCGGCAGGTCGAAGGCCACGCTCAGGCCGGTCTGGCCGTGATCCAGCAGATACTTGAAGCGTGTGTTCGTGTCGTCCGCTGAGCCGAACCCGGCAAATTGCCGCATGGTCCAGAGTCGGCTGCGATACATGTTGGGATAACAGCCGCGGGTGTAAGGGAAGGCCCCCGGTTGCCCGAGATCCTTCTCGGCGCTCCAGCCCTTGAGATCATCGGGACCGTAACACCGCTCGATCTCCAAGCCGGACAGGGACGTGAATCGGGATTTCCGCTCGTTCATGACGCGTTCCTCCAATCACGGACAGGAAACGTCAGGTCAGGTGCATTACCGGCTGATCTCCGTACTGATAAAATCCATGTCCGCTTTTCCTGCCAAGCCAGCCGGCTTCTACGTATTTCCGCAACAGCGGGCAGGGGCGGAATTTCGGATCACCCAAGTCCTGATGGAGCACCTCGCAGATGGCGAGTACAGTATCCAGGCCGATCCGATCTGCCAGTGCCAAAGGACCGACAGGATGGTTGGTCCCTTCCACCATCGCCAGATCGATGGCTTCCGCCGTCGCGACCCCATCCTCCAGCGCAAAAATGGCTTCGTTGATCATGGGAATGAGCACCCGATTGACGATGAAGCCGGGAAAATCCTTGCAGACGACGGCTGTCTTCCCTGCGCGTTGAACGAGTTCAAGCGCCAGGCGCATCGTCTGTTCCGACGTGCCAATGGCGCGGACGACTTCCACCAATCGCATCACCGGCACAGGGTTCATGAAATGGATGCCAACGACCCGGTCGGGCCGCCCTGACACCATGCCGAGGCTGGCGATCGAAATTGAAGAGGTATTGCTCGCCAACAAGGTCGAGGGCTCGCAGATCTGTCCCAATTGCGCGAAGAGGGCCCGTTTCATCACCGGATCTTCCGGTATCGCTTCGATCACCACCTGCGCCTCGCGCAGCCGTTGCATGTGCCGTATCGGATGGATGATGGCCATGGCCGATCCGGCCTGATCTCCTCGCAGCGCGCCTTTTTCCACCGCCTTCGTGACGCCCTGCCAGATCTTTTTGGTCGCGTCCTCGAGCGCCTCTTCCGTCACATCCACCAGCAACACTTTCCAGCCAGCCGTCGCCAACACCTGGGTGATGCCGCGTCCCATTTGCCCCGCGCCGACGACGCCGATCGTGGTGATGTCATCGATGGTCATTCGCGATTCCATGACTGCTGCTCTTGCGCACGTGCGATCACTGATGCTGTATCTTTCTCGGCCGTTCCACGAGCAGTGCGAGCGCCTCACCGCCCCCAATGCAGAGGCTCGCGATTCCGCGATGGGCATCCCGTTCCTCCATCGCATACAGGAGCGTGGTCAGGATCCGTGCGCCGGTGGCGCCGATGGGATGACCCAGCGCGACCGCGCCGCCGTTGACGTTGACCTTCTTGGCGTCCAATCCGAGTTCACGCGTGATCGCCAAGGAGACCGCCGAAAAGGCTTCGTTGATTTCAAAGAGGTCGATGTCGCTGACCGTCAACTCCGTCTGTTTCAAGAGCCGCCGAATCGCGTCGATGGGCGCAATGGTGAACCATTCCGGCGCGAGCGCAGCTCCGGCATATCCCACGATGCGAGCCATGGGGGGCAATCCAAGCCGGTGGGCCTCTTCCTCCGCCATGACGACTAATGCTGCCGCCCCGTCATTGCAGGACGGGGAGTTACCCACCGTCAGCACTCCGTCGTCCTGAAAGACAGGTTTCAACTGTCGCAGCCTTGAGAGATCGACCCGGTTCGGTTCCTCATCGTCCACGACGATGAGTGGTGCGCCTTTTTTCTGGGGCACATCGACCGGAACAATCTCCCTGGTGAATGAGCCGGCGGTGATGGCTTCACGCGCGCGGCTGTAACTTTCCATAGCAAAGTCGTCGACCTGCTGCCGTGAAAACTGATATCTGGCGGCGCAGAGTTCTCCGGCGTTGCCCATGTGAAATTGGTTGTACACATCCCAGAGCCCGTCCTTGATCAGGCTGTCCGTCAGCTCTCCATGTCCAAGCCGATAGCCCTGTCTGGCTTTCTCCAGCAGAAAGGGGGCCCGGGTCATGTTTTCCATTCCGCCTGCAATGATGATTTGCGCTTCACCCAAGGCAATGGCCCTGGCCGCCATGATGACCGTCTGCAAGCTGGACCCGCAGACCTTGTTCACGGTCACAGCCCCGACCCGGTGCGGCAGTCCTGCTCCGATCGCCGCTTGCCTGGCGGGTGCCTGTCCGAGCCCGGCGCTGAGCACGCATCCCATCAGCACCTCGTCGATCTGTTCGCCCGTCAGCTGAATGCGTTGCAGCGCCTCGGCGATGGCAATACTTCCCAATTTAGTTGAGGGGATCGAGCTGAACCCGCCGTTGAAGCTTCCCATCGGCGTTCGAACCGCGCTGACGATGACGGCATGGTGTCTGGCGGTCACAGAAGTTTCTCCCAATCGCTCTGTTGGAGATGCTGTTTCACCTTGGCCATGAATCGATCCGCCGTCGCCCCGTCGATGATGCGATGGTCGAAGGAGAGACTCAGATAACACATGGGGCGGATGGCGATGGCGTCGTCGATCACCACGGCGCGTTTTTGGACCGATCCCACGCCGAGAATCGCCGTCTGTGGCTGATGAATGATCGGCGTACTGAACAGGCTGCCGAATCCGCCGTGATTGGTGATCGTAAACGTGCCGTCGAGCACGTCATCCGGCGTCAGCCGTTTGTTCCTGGCCCGTTCCGCCAACTCGGCGACTTCGTGCGCCAACTGGGTGAGTCCTTTCTGATCGGCATGGCGAATCACCGGCACCAGCAGGCCTTCGTCGAGCGCGACAGCAATGCCGATGTGGACAGCTTTTTTGATCGCGAGGCCTTGGTCACGCCAGGAGGCATTCAGCAACGGCAGGTCTTTCATGGCCCGAGTGACGGCGCTGATGACGAAGGGCAGGTAGGTGAGTGTGCGTCCCGTGCGGAATGTGTCGATGCCCCGGAAGTCCGCTTCGAAAAAGGTGGTGACATGGGCGGAGGTGCGGCGGCTCAGGAGCATGCGGTCGGCAATGGTCTTCCGCATTTGGGTGAACGGAATGATTTCCTCCGGCGTTTCGCGGGGCTGCGGGACGACGGTTGGAGCCTGAGCCGTTCGTGGTGGCTCGCCACTTGGCTGTTGACGCGTGGAGACATAATCCAGCAGGTCTTTCTTGGTCACCCGGCCGCCTTCCCCTGTGCCGGGGACAACGGTCAGGTCCACCCCATGCTCTCGTGCCAGCTGTTTGACAGCCGGCGAATAGTGCTGTTCGCCCGGCTGTTGCTCCTGTCTTGCGCGCACACCCACGTCTCCGACCCGGTTGACGACCCCCGCTGCAGCCGGTTGAGTCTCGAGCCTGGCGAGTAAGGTGCCCACCGGCACCGTCGTGCCCTCTTGAACCATCACCTCTGCGAGGAAACCCGAGGCCGGAGACGGCACATCGAGCGCCACCTTTTCGGTTTCCACCTCCAGGAGGGGTTGGTCTTTTTCGACTGCACCGCCGGCTTGGATCAGCCACTTCACGACGGTACCTTCAGCGATGCTTTCACCGAGCTGCGGCATGACGATGTCGGTAGCCACGGATCACGTCTCCTGCATGCCTGTTTACCTAGTCCATCCCATCAATAGGCCGCGAGTTTCCTGGCTCCCGCGACGATGTCGCTGACCTTGGGCAAAAAGAATTCTTCCAATGGTGTGCTGAACGGCACCGGCGTGTCAGGCGGGGCGATGCGAAGAATCGGCCCGTCCAGACAGTCGAAACAGTCTTCGGTCAGCAGCGCGGAAATTTCGGCCCCGATGCCGCCGGTCTTGTTGTCTTCATGGAGAATGATCGCCTTGCTGGTTTTGCGAACGGAGGCGTAGAGCGTCTCTTTGTCGAGAGGAATGAGCGTGCGAAGATCCACCACTTCCAGCTCGATTCCTTCTTGCTGCAGCACTTCCGCCGCCTCCAAGGCCAAATGCACCATCGCTCCATAAGTAATCAGCGACATGTCGCGGCCGGACCGTTTCACGTCAGCCTTGCCGAGAGGAATGATGTACTCTTCCTGCGGCAGCGTCGCCTTGATCCGTCGATACAAAAACTTATGTTCGAAGTAGAGGACCGGGTTCGGATCGCGGATGGCGGCTATCAGGAGACCTTTGGCGTCATATGGCGTCGAGGGCGCAACGATCTTGAGGCCGGGTGAATGGAAGAACCAGCCTTCCGGACATTCAGAATGAAACGGGCCTCCATGGACGCCGCCGCCGAAAGGCGCCCGGATCACGAGAGGGACGGCCGCTCCCCAGCGGTAGTGATTTTTGGCGGCCACTTCGGTGATCTGATCGAAGGCGCAGGAAATGAAGTCGGCGAACTGCATTTCGACCACGGGGCGCAATCCCATCATGGCTGCGCCGATGGCGGCGCCTACGAAGCCGGACTCGGAGAGGGGTGTATCCAAGACTCGCCATTCGCCATATTTCTTGAGAAACCCTTCCGTGACTTTGAATGCGCCGCCGTACGCGCCGATGTCCTCACCCATGAGAAACACCCGTTCGTCGCGGCTCATTTCTTCGTCCAGGGCCTGTGATATGGCATCGACGTAGGTGGTATGCGTCTCCTGCGTGGCGGTCGCGGTCGTCATGGCAACACCTCGTCTTGGGTGGCGAACACGCCGACAAGCGTCTCACGTCCTTCCGGCAGCGGGCTTTGCTCGGCGAACTCGGTGCCTGCATCAACGTCTTTCTTGGCGCGTTCCCCGACCTCATGAAAGTAGGAGTCATCCCCGTAGCCCAGCTGCATGAGCAACTGCTCGGCGCGCAGAATCGGGTCTTTGGTCTTCCAATCATCCAGCAGCGTACGCGGGACGTACGTGGCCGCGTCATGTTCGGAATGGCCGTGCATGCGCATGGTTTTGAATTCGAGAAATGTCGGACCTTCGCCGGACCGCGCCTTCGCAATGGCTCGACGGGACGCCAGGTAGACGGCGGCCACGTCGTTGCCGTCAACGATTTCGCCCGGCATACCATACGCCTTGGCTCGTTCCACCACATCGGTGATCGCCATTTGGTAACGGACCGGCGTGGAGTAGGCATACTGATTGTTGGTGCAGAAGAAGACGACCGGCAGTTTGCGCACCGCTGCGAAGTTCATGGCTTCATGGAAGTCGCCACGGCTCGTGCCACCGTCGCCGGTTCCTGCGAAGGCCACGCGGGATTCACCACGGATTTTGAACGCCAGTGCCGCGCCGGCCGCGACCGGCATGTTGTCGGCCAGGTGGCTGACGAAGCCGATCACTCCGCGTTTCAGATCGCCCATGTGCACGTTGCCGTCTTTGCCTTTTGTGGGCCCGGCCTGTTTGCCGAGGTATTGGGCGATAATTTCTCCGGGGGAAAACCCGCGAATCAGGAACGCTCCCATATCGCGATGGAAGGGGGCGATGACATCGTCGGACTGTAAGGCGGACGCATAGCCGACGGCGATGGCTTCCATGCCGTGGCTGGTGTAGACGCCACCGACGATCCGGCCTTGCCGATAGAGGGCCGTGATCCGGTCCTCCAGGCTTCTGGTGAGCCGCAGGTAGAAGTACATCTCAAGGAGGTCGCTGCGTTTGATGTCCTGTGCGACGCCGGCCTGGTCCATAGCTGCCTCCTTCATCGATCGGCTATCCGCATCACGTCAGAGCGCGGGCAGGTCCCTCCAGGACACCAACGGTTTCCCGTCCCGGCAGGCGTGGCAGTCGGCCGGTTCCCACTGCGGCATGTCCAGATCCACGCCGAAGTAAAACGGATAGGTGGCCGTCAGCTCATCCATGAACGGAAACTGTCCGCTGTCCCGCCTCGCAAACACCATCATGCCCGCAAGCTGCCCGCCGTGATCGGTGACGACCTTTCCCAACTTGCTGACGCACATGCCGCGTGTGGTGACATCGTTGAGTGAAAGGAACCGCTCCCCCGGTGCCACCGTTCCGCTGATGATCTCCGTACCGATCTTGCCCGTGTCGGGGTTAAAAGGCGTCAGCACGGTGCGTAAGGGAAGATGCGTCGCCAGGATCTCGCAGGTTCGTTTCGCCAACAGCCGCGCGTCAGACGACGTGGTAAGAATGCCGGCTGGCGGGTCATGGTGAAATGTTTGAAGAATCCACTCAGCCATGTTGGACGCGATGATCGTCACGAGGTCGGGAAAACGGCCGATGGATTCGAATCGCAGGTAGACCTCGGTATGGTGACCGGACACGACCTCCACATGGCTGTCGAAATACACCGCGCGCGAGGCACGCAGCAGGCGTTGAATATCCCAGGACGACAAGGTGGGATGCGGGGTGTCGCGAATGAGGTGCTGCATCCTCACGTCGATGTCCGATCCATCATACATCGCCCGCTGTCGTTCAACGGTCTCCACGATCGCGGCTTCCGAAGATTTCGTGACAACTGGCATCATGCCTCCTCGCGCGAGCGCTTGTTGTGTCCCGCGATCGTCGTTTTCAGAATGCCGATAGGTTGGATTTCCAATTCAATGCAGTCTCCCGGCTGTAAGTACCGGTCGAGTTCAAGGCCGCAGCCGCCGCCGACCGTTCCCGAGCCGAAAAGGTCGCCGGGATAGATGGCCTCCCCCCGCGAGACATGCTCGATCATCTGAGGGAATGACCAATGAATCGAACCGAAGCGGCCCTGCGACCAGACTTCTCCATTGACACGGGCGATCATCTGCAGCGAAGCAAGATCCGGGATTTCGTCCGGTGTCACGATGCAAGGGCCGATGGCGGTGGCGAAGTCTTTTCCCTTCGCAGGACCGAGCCGGCAGGCCATTTCCTGGAACTGGATATCTCTCGCGCTCAAGTCGTTCATTATCGTGTAGCCGGCAATGTATTGCGCCGCGTCGCGTTCCGGCACATCGATGCCGTCGCGTCCAATGATGCAGGCCAGCTCCAATTCGTAATCGAGCTTCTGAGTGTTTAACGGCCAGGGGAGCGAGTAATCCGGGCCCACGATGGTCCGGTGGTTACCCTTGTAGTACACGGGCGCCTTGTACCATTCGGGAGGAATCGGTTGGCCTCGCCGTTTCGACGTGGCGGCAATGTGGTCTTCGAAGGCGATGAAATCGCGGAGCGAGGCGGGGTTGGGCAGAGGCGCGATGATATGAACATCGGCCGCGTTGTAGATGATCGTTTCACCGGATGGGCCCTTGAGGGAGGCATCCTGTGCCACGAAATCAAACGCATGCCGGGCCGCATCCATGGCCGAGGCGCCGCCTTGTAGAAACTCCAGCATCGTGGCCGGGACTTGCGCATCGGCGAGACGGCGCGGCCTCGATTCCCGTTCCTCAGCGAGCAGGCGGGCATAGGCCATGTTGAGATCGACAATTGATCCTGCCCGCATCGCGCCGATCCTGCGAAAGACTCCGACCGGGGTGTGAACCTCGAAACTGACCAGTTTCATGGCTGGCTCCAACTCATGGCGTAATCCTTCAGTTCAACGCCTTCCAATTCCGGCATGACCTGAAAGGCGTGGCGTGATTCGATCATCACGGCAACTTCATTGGTCTGTTCCTTTGCCTTGCTGGCAGCGACGGCCTGCGGCTGTGGTCCGTGGTGAATGCCCTGAGGGTGGAGCGTCAACATGCCGGCCTGAATGCCGGCACGGCTGAAGAACTCCCCCCGGTGATAGAAGAGGACTTCGTCGTAGTCCATGTTGCGATGATAGAAGGGGACACGTAATGCGTCTGGATCGGTTTCCAGCGGTCTTGGCGCAAAGGTGGAAATCAAGAGTCCCCCGGCTTGAAACGTCGCGTGGACGCTGGGTGGAAGATGGTAGCGAGGGCTCGTGACCGGGCGAAAATCCCGGACGTTCAGCTTGGCCACCCACAGATCGCCTTTCCACCCTGCGACATCCATGGGATAAAACGGATAATAGACGCGCGTCTCTTCCTGATCGCGCTTGATACGCACTTCCCATTCACGCCGGCCATTCGCATCATCCGGAGGGGACGCGGGTTCAGGCGTGACGATGACCCCCGGGTCGAACAAGGCATGCCGGCCGAGAGGTCCTCGGTCTGGAAGCTCCACAGGATTCGGTGTTTCAATGATCAGAAACAGACCTGGCTGTTCCTGATGATCCACATGGATGCGATACGTCGTGCCTTTCGGAATGACCAGATAATCGCCCGGTTCGTAGCGCAACAGGCCGTAATCGGTTTCCCAGGTTCCCTGCCCGCTGTGGACGAACACGATCTCGTCCCCGTCGGCATTGCGCACGAAATGCTGCATGGTGGTCCCGCGTCGAGAAACAGACACGCGGGCATCCGGGCTCTGTAAGATCAGGAGTGCTCGCCGGTCCGTCGCGTAGTGATCAGGCGTCGGTAATTCCGTGCAATTGAATGCGCGCGGCCGCAGAGGACCTTCGATGCGGCTCCACGCTGTGGGCGGATGTGTGTGATAGAGGTGAGACGAGGGACCACTGAAACCCTGGCGACCATGCTCCTCCTCATGCAGGCCTTCGGGAATCCCCACATGGGCCTGATTCGGAGCGGTGCCTTTTTTCACCAGATACATCGGGAACCTCCTGACAGATCAGGTGCGGCTCGATGTGTTTACGATGCGTGTCGCAACGATGCAGCTTCGACTTCTTCTTCAAACGGAAGCGGGAGCGTTTCGTAATCGATGATGGTCCGTGCCACTCCTTTGATCTGATCCCGTTCGATGTCCCGGTACAACGACTCGACCGTCGCGCGGACGAACGTTTTGGATTCTTCGGTGCCATGCTGCCGCTGTGTCAGTTCGAGAAACAATCCGCAGCCGGGGAATAACGGGTAGGTGAAGCGTTGCCGGAGAGGGCCGAACCCGTCGCGTCCATCCTTGATGTCTCCGCTGAACCGGACGCCATGATGTTCCCATTCGCGGCAGACCGCCTCGATATCATCGACCTCGAGGGCGATATGCTGCACGCCTTCGCCATAGGTCTCGACGAATTCACAGATCTGAGATTTGCGCTCCTTATTTCTACCCTGCATCAAGGCAATTTTCGCCGCGCCCCGCTGGACGACGACCGTATCCATGCTGGACTTTTCGCTGCCCACATCCTGGGCGGACCAGATGACGTCAAAGCCAAGAATATGAGTGAAGAGATATTTCGTGGCCGCGAGATTCTTCACGCACAAGGTGATGTGATCAACCCCGATGGCTTCTTTCATGGCGGTTCCTCCCAGGTGTAGTCACAGGGAATCTCAGCCGATGCCGCGTGGCAGAAAATCTTATTCCGTGAAGCATGAGCACACTCTACAACATAATAGTTGCATCATTCAATATAGATTTTGTATTATTTGATCATGATGAATGATCGTTCGGAACCAATCGCACGCGAGCAGGCAATGAAACGGCGTACCGAGACAAGGGCGGAGGTGCACGATGTCGTTTTACGAACAAGTGCGCTCGGACGTGCTGCGACATGGCGCAATCAATAATTCCTACCTCGATCGTTTTCTCTCCGGCGATGTGACCGATAAAGAATTTCGTGAGTTCGCCGTCGAATTTTATAACTTCTCGCGCTTCTTCCCCCGCATCCTCGCTGCTCAATTGGTCAACACCGAAGATGAAGCCGTCGCCGATGAGTTGACGAAGGTCCTCTATTCCGAGCTGGGGGACGGGTCCGTCAAACATCGGCACGAATTGCTGTATCGAAACTTCTTGCGATCGCTGGGCATCGACATTCACGTCGCGATGACCACGCCGATGCGGCCGTCCACCAAGGCCTATATCGAAGGAATGGAGCGTCTTTACGGGAGTGGAAACCATGCGATGGCATTGGGCGCGTCATTTGGTCTGGAGAATATGGCGATTACCATGTGGGACCATCTCATTCCCGGCCTGACGCGTTTGCGCGCCGAGCGCTATGCCGACATGGACATGACGTATTTCGTCTTTCATCGGCAACTCGAGTCTGAACATGAACGAGCGATGCAACATGCCATGGTCGCCGTCGATGGTGACAGTGGTGCTCCTCACGCTGGCATGTCTGACAAGGAGAAAGACGACTTCCGTCTTGGGATGAATGCCGTACTGGACTATCTCGAAGGTTTTTGGATGGGACTCGAACGGAAGCCGGCCGGTGTGGCCCAGTCTTGGTCACGACCGGTGCACGGGCTGGAGAGTGAGCTACGCGGGTAACCTCCCTGATCGGTCAGGGATGGGAGGACGAGATGCCGCGGCCTTGGATCAGCCGATATGATCCTGGTGTCTCCGCTACCTGTGACTATCCGGAGTGGACAGTTCCGGATCTGCTTCGGCGCTCCGCGTCCCGGTTTCCCGAATCGCCCGCCCTCTTCTTCTACGGCACACGTATTTCCTTCCAGGAGTTGAACGAACTGAGCACCCGGTTCGCGTTGGGACTGCGACGGTTGGGCGTCGAGACCGGTGATCGGGTTGCCCTCATGTTGCCCAATATCCCGCAAGCGGTGATCGCGTATTACGGCGTGTTGAAGGCAGGAGCCGTTGTGACGCCGACGAATCCTCTGTACGTGGAGCGTGAAATTGAGGGCCAGCTGCATGATGCCGGCAGCGATACCATTGTCGCATTGGATCTGTTTTATCCTCGCCTCCAGGCTATACGTGAACGCACTGGATTGCCCCACCGGATCATTCTCACCAGTCTGCGGGATTTTCTCCCGCCCCTGAAACGATGGCTCTACCCGATCAAGGCGCGTTGGGTGAAACGATGGATCTCGGTCGAGAAGTATCCACCGGTGTATGACTTCTGTGCCTTGCTCGGCCGGGGAGCCAGAGAGCGTGATGTTGATACCGAGCCTCTTCCCACCTTGGAACCGGGCGCCTTGGCGCAGATTCAGTATACCGGCGGAACAACCGGCATACCGAAAGGCGTGATGCTCACGCATCGCAATGTGGTGGTCAATACCATGCAAGGCCGTTTCTGGTGTGCGAACTTCCGCGAGGGAAAAGAAGTGTTTCTCGGCGCTGTGCCGTTGTTCCATTGCTACGGGTTGAACACGTGCCAGAATCTGGCAATTGCAACCGGCTCGCAGATTATTCTCCTCCCGCGGTTTCATGCCGACGAGGCAGTGAAGGCGATTCAGCAACATCGCGTGACCATCATGTCGGGCGTTCCGATGATGTTTTCCATGATGACCGATTCTCCGAACGTCCGCCGGTACGACCTGCATTCGATACGGGTGTGCCTCTGCGGAGCGAGTCCGCTTCCGGCGGAAGTGCAGGATGCCTTTGAACGTTTGAGCGGAGTGAAAATTTCGGAAGGCTACGGGTTGACGGAGGCGGGCCCCACGACGCATTGCAACCCGATCGAACGGGACCATCCTCCCGGCTCAATGGGGCTGCCGTTTCCGGACACGGAGGCGAGGATCGTAGATCTGGAAACCGGGCTCACAGACCTTCCGACCGGAGCGGCCGGTGAACTGATTGTCCGCGGCCCCCAAGTAATGCGGGGATATTGGCAGAAAGAGGCCGACACGCAGGCGGTATTGCGAGACGGCTGGCTTCATACGGGAGACATTGTCAGGCGGGACGAACAGGGGTTTTTCTTTTTCCTCGATCGCAAGAAGGACGTCATCAAGCCATGGGGCGAGACCGTGTATCCCCGGGAGGTCGAAGAAATTCTCTTTCAACACCCGGCGGTGCACGAAGCGGTGGTGGTGGGCATGCCTGATCGTCATTACGGAGAAGCAGTGAAGGCCTTTGTCGTGCCCGCAGAAGGATCGTCTGTGACGGAACGGGAGCTCATCGACCACTGCCGCAAGTCTCTGGCGCGATTCAAAGTGCCGGTGGCCGTTGAGTTCCGTTCCGAGTTGCCGCGAACCATCATAGGAAAGGTGCTGCGAAGGGCTTTGCGTGATGAGGCGGAGGTTCCTGTCGGGAGTGCACAGGCGCCGCGTAAGGCCGTGTGAGAGCGGAAGGGAGGCTGCCGTGAGAGAGGTCGTCATTGCCGCCGCCGCGCGAACCCCCATCGGCAACTTCGGTGGAGCATTGAAAGATCTCACGCCGCATAAAATGGGCGAACTAGCGGTGCGTGAAGTGATGGCACGTGCTGAATTGGATTCCGGGCTCATCGACGAAGTGATCATCGGCTCGGTGGGACACACCAGCGATGCGTACAATGTCGCGCGTGTGATCGCGCTCATGGCCGGTCTTCCGGTGCGGACTCCTGCCTATTCGGTGCAGCGGAATTGTTCGTCGGGCCTCCAGCCGTTCGTGAACGCGTATCAAAACATTCAAAGCGAAGATGCGGATGTGCAAGTGGTCGGGGGAGTCGAGAGCATGAGCCGTGCCCCGTTCGTTTCACGCGACATGCGGTGGGGAAAGCGGCTTCGTCACGCGGAATTTATCGACAGCATCTGGGAAGGGTTGACGGATGCCTTTTGCGGTCAGTTGATGGGCCTGACGGCGGAGAACTTGGCGGAGGAATTCAATATCAGCCATGAGGAGCAGGATCACTTTGCCGTGGAAAGTCACCGCCGGGCGTTCAAAGCCATCAGAGAAGGACGTCTCAAAGATGAGGTCTTCCCGGTCATGGTTCAAAAAACGGTGGCCGGACGCGAGGTCCCGCCGGTCGCAGTGGTTCAGGATGAAGGCCCGAATGTCGGCTTGACCGAACAGCAACTCGCGCTCTACCCGCCGTTATTTAAAGAAGGCGGGACCGTGACGGCGGGAAACAGTTGTCCGCTCAATGATGGTGCCGCGGCCGCGATTGTCATGTCGGGCGCCCGGGCGCGCGATCTGAACCACCGGCCGCTGGGCCGCATCAAGAGTTACGCCTTTATCGGGGTGGACCCGACCCGCATGGGCATCGGGCCGGCAGAAGCGCTCCCACTGGCCCTCAAGCGCGCCGGGATCACCCTGGCTGATCTGAATCTGGTCGAAGTGAATGAAGCCTTCGCAGCGCAGTACCTCGCAGTGGAGCGGGTATTGGGACTCAAACGGGACATCGTCAATGTGAACGGCGGCGCGATTGCTTTGGGGCACCCGGTCGGCATGACCGGCACGCGGCTCGTGATGACGCTTCTCTATGAAATGAAGCGTCGCGGTGCGGCGCTGGGCGCGGTGGCCATGTGTGTCGGCGGTGGACAGGGCGCCGCCATGGTGCTGGAGCAGATCTGAGGAAGAGTGTTGAGTGATGAGTGAGTGAGCTGCAGTGACCAAGATGGACCTCACCGGGAACGTGTGGTGACGCCATGTATATCTACAAAGTCGGAGTGGTTGGTGCAGGCACCATGGGGGCACAGATTGCGGAGGTGGTAAGTTTTGCCGGCCTGCCGGTGGTATTGGCGGACCGAGAGGAAGCTCTTGCCAGGCGAGGCGTCGAATCGGTACGGGCGATTTATCAAGCTCGTGTCGCGAAGGGCAAGATGACGCCCGAGCAATTGGAAGAAAAGATGCTGCTGGTGACGGCATCCCCGAATCTGGAGAGGCTCCATGATGCCGATCTTGTCATCGAAGCCGTGTCTGAAGACCTGCTGCTCAAACAGCGAGTGTTCCAGGAGCTGGACCGGATCTGTTCCCGCAGCGCCATTCTTGCCAGCAACACTTCCGCGCTTTCGATCTCGGCCATTGGATCCGCCACCAAGAGACCGGACAAGGTCATCGGTCTGCATTTTTTCAATCCGGCCTATGCGATGCCCCTGGTGGAAGTGATCCCCGGTCTCGGCACCGATCCGCAGACGGTCGATGATGTCGTCGGTTTTTCGGAGAGCCTGCGGAAGCAACCCGTGATCGTGAAGGAGTGTGCGGGCTTCCTCGTCAATCGGCTGCTGTCTCCCTATTTGAATGAAGCCGTCTGGTGCCTGCAGGACGGCGATGTCTCCATCAAAGAGATCGACCAGGACATGGTGTCTTTCGGCATGCCTGTCGGACCATTCACCTTGTTGGATACCGTCGGCTTGGATATTGCGCTCGACGTCGCGCGCATTCTGCACCGTTCGTATGGCCCCAGGATGGCGCCGGCACCACTGCTTGAGGCGTTCGTCAAGGCGGGACGGATGGGCCTCAAGACGGGGAAGGGGTTGTATGATTACGGCGCCGCCGAGGAAGGTGGCGCCGATCAACACCTCGAACGTCTGAGAGCGCAGGCACGGCAGCTTACGGGACGAAGTTCAATGAAATGGTCCCCCTTACGTCCTCTCGTTGCCATGGTGAACGAGGCCGTCATTGCGCTCCAGGAAGGTGTCGCGTCCGCGCGTGACATCGACTTCGCCATGGCGGCGGGAACGGGCTTTCCGAGCGACAAGATCGGCCCGCTCCATCTGGCTGACCAGCTTGGTATCGATCGCGTGCTTCAGGAATTGGAGGAGCTTCAGGACAGGGTGGGGCCACGGTTCTGGCCGGCGCCGATGTTGCGTCGTTTGGTGGATGCCGGGTTTACAGGGCAGGGGGTGGGGAGAGGGTTTTTCTCTTACGAACCAACCATTGCTCGAACGAGGTGAGGTTCCCATGACGACCACGGCCGGTTCGATGCTCGCATGTCACCGTGATGGCGCAGTGGCGACCGTAACGATTCATCATCCTCCGGCGAATACGTTGACGCCGGAATTGCTCGGCGAGCTCAGCCAGGCCTTCGAGATGTTCGCCACCGATGAGGCCATCAAAGTCGTCGTGCTGACGGGCACGGGCCGGTTTTTCATTGCCGGGGCGGACATCCGTCTGCTGGCCGCGATTGCCTCCTCGCAGGAAGGCGCCTCCATCGCGCGGCAAGGGCAGGCTATCCTGAATCGGATCGAGTCTCTGGAAAAACCGGTCATCGCGGCAATCAATGGAGTCTGTCTCGGGGGAGGAATGGAATTGGCCCTCTGTTGTCACATCAGACTCGTGGCTGAGGGCAGCCGGTTGGGCCAGCCGGAAATCAATTTGGGCATCATGCCGGGATTTGGCGGGACGCAGCGGCTTCCCCGGATTGTCGGTCAATCCAAAGCACTGGAACTGATTTTAACGGGCGATCCGATCTCGGCGCAGGAGGCGAAGGCGCTTGGATTAGTCTCTGCGGTCTTCCCGCCGGAGGATCTGTTGCACCAGGCCCACAGTCTGGCTCGCAAGATGGCCTCCAAAAGTCTGCCGGCCTTGCGTGCGTCGTTGCGGGCCATCCGTAGCGGTGCAGACATGAGTCTGCCGGAAGGCCTCGCCTTGGAGGCGGTTCTGTTCGGCGGTCTCTGCGAGACGGAGGATAAGCGGGAAGGCCTGGCTGCGTTTTTGGAGAAACGTCAGCCGCGGTTCATCGACCGTTAACGACTGTGCAGGCAACCCTGCCGATGAAAGGGTGTCATGGCATCGGCGTTCGGCAAGCGGGCCTTGGCCTTGGGCGGAGGAGGCTTCACCGGCTACCTCTTTGAGATCGGGGCCTTGACCGCGTTGGACGATTTGTTCGAGGACGGCGTGAGCATGAACGACCTCGATCTCTACGTGGGTGTCAGCGCAGGTGCGGCGGCTGTATCGTTGATCGCCAATGGCGTGAAGCCCCGAGACATCCTCGAAACCAATCTGTCCGGGACGAGGCCCTATTATTTCGATCATCGCAACGTGTTCTCTCCTGCCATTGGGGAAGGGCTCAAGACGTTCTGGCGCGTGACCCGCCAACTCGTGCCGCTTGTGAAATATTATGTGCGGCACTACGGTGAGATGACGCTCATCGACCTTCTCGACAAGGCCCAGGATGCGCTCCCGAGCGGGATCTATACGCTCGAACCATTCGCCCTCTACCTGGCGGGCCTCTACAAAACCAAAGGGTTGAGCAATTCTTTTGCCGGCCTATCGAAGGAACTCTATATCCCCGCCATTGATCTGGAAACAGGGGAGAGTGTCCTGTTCGGCGAGGAAGGATGGCAGGAGGTGCCGATTTCTCGCGCGGTCACGGCCTCTTCGGCGGTTCCCATCTACTTCTGCCCCGTACGGATTCAAGGGCGCGATTACATCGATGCAGGAATCGGGCGCATGGCGTTTTTCGAAGTGGCCGTCCATAAGAAGGTGGATTTCATGATCATGATCAATCCGATGGCACGTCCGCCTCAACGCCGGCTGCCGGTCGATGTCCCGGACCATGGCAGCAGCGTTGGTCGTCTGCGTGATCGCGGATTTTTATCGATCGGTGAACAGGCCTCGCGCATCAACTTTGACGCGCGCTTCTCTCAGGCTTTGGAACGGTTCCAGCACGAGTATCCCGCGAAGGAAGTCCTCGTCATTTCGCCGGTGGAGGAGGACGCGCTGTTGTTCGAACGAAGTTTTCTCAGTTACCGCGACCGTATCCATCTCCTTCGCGCCGGATACGGCTCGGTCATGACCTTGGTCAGAGATCAATTCGATCACGTATCCGCGCAGCTCGCGTCACATGGCATGACCATTTGGCGCGCCCGCTTCGAGGACCGTGCTGTACAACGTCTCGCGCGACTGAATCACGTCGCATGGGCTTCGGCGCCGCGCGTTGTGCCGAACCCAGCCACCGCTGCGCGTATCGGTGGCATCGGCGCCGCCTGGCGGAAAGCCCGCTGACTCAGGGCGGCAGAGGGCATCAATGGCCAACAAAGACCGGATGTTCACAGGATCGCTCGCGGTAGCCGAAGCCGCTCGTGACACGCGACTCTATTCAGGGTTTCTCTCTGGTCTGTTCGAGGGGAACGTCCGACGTCATCTGTATTCGCACGCGTCGCTGCCTGCCAGGAGCGGCGCGGCAAGCGAGTTTCTCGACAGGCTTCGCCATCTGTTGATTGAGAAAGTGGACCCCGAAACCATCGATCGAGAGGGCCTGATCGGAGAGGATGTCTTCGCGGCGTTGCGGGAGATCGGGGCGTTCGGCATGAAGATTCCACGCGGATACGGCGGGCTCGGCTTCACTCAATCGGAATATCACGAGGCGGCGACGTTGCTCGGCAGTCATGATGCGGCGACCACCGTGTTGCTCTCGGCGCACAATTCGATCGGGGCGGCCGAACCGGTCAAGTTGGTCGGGAACTCCGAGCAGCAACAACGATTGCTGCCGCGATTGGCCAGGGGAGAGGTCTCCGGATTTGCGCTGACGGAAAAGGGGGCGGGTTGTGACATCTGGGATCTTAAAACCTATGCGATTCCTGTCCATGAGCAGGGCCTGTTGGTTGGATATCGACTGACCGGCGACAAACTGTATACGACCAATGCGCCGCAGGGGCACCAGGCATTTCTCGCGTCATGGCTCGTCGTGATCGCACAGATTGTCGACTCACCCCAGGACATCCATCGCGCCAAGGAAGAACGGCGTTTCGGGGCCTTTGTCGTCGACACCCACACGCGAGGGTGCTCCTGCACTCGCCTTAGCTTTATGGGCGTTCGCGGTATCTACAATGGTCAGGTGCACTTGCGCGAGGTGTGGGTGCCGGTGGCGGATCGGCTGGGAGCAGAGGGCGAGGGGCTGCGGCGCGCCCTGGAAAGCCTGACCGTAGGACGACTCACGCTGCCTGCCGCCTGCCTCGGGAATCTCAAGCAGTGTCTCTGGTTGGCTCGTCTACGCGCGCAGCAGCGTAAGCAATACGATCGCCCGATCGGCGAACACACCGACATCGGCGCGAAGATCGTGCTCATGGCTTCCCGCGTGCT
>ERZ724513.422-NODE-422-length-20343-cov-7.642399_pt1 | contig 20343 bp, 18 predicted proteins | sample MGYA00376046_ERZ724513 | MGnify/ENA primary metagenome ERZ724513 (study PRJEB28724, sample SAMN07190883) | activated sludge metagenome | isolation source: activated sludge of sewage treatment plant in Hong Hong | place: Hong Kong | collected 2016-03-17 ...
AACCCGATCGGCCCGCGCTCCTGCTACGACGAGGGCAAGCGCTGCGCGGAGACGCTGTTCATGGACTACCGCCGCCAGCACGGCATGGACGCCAAGATCGTGCGGATCTTCAACACGTACGGCCCGCGGATGGCACCGGATGACGGCCGGGTGGTCAGTAACTTCGTCATGCAGGCCCTGTCCGGCGAGCCCATGACGTTGTACGGAACCGGGGAGCAGACGCGCTCCTTCTGTTACGTCGACGACCTGGTCGACGGACTGCTGGCGATGATGAACACCCCGGTCGAGGTCTCTGGACCCATCAATCTCGGCAATCCGCAAGAGGTGTCGATGCAGGAACTCGCCGCCCAGGTCGCGGCGGTTGTCGGCGTCGAACCGGACGTGGTCAGTGCGCCTCTGCCCGAGGATGATCCGTGGCAACGGCAGCCGGACATCTCGCGTGCCGCGGATGCCCTTGGGTGGCGGCCGCAGACGTCCTTGGAGAAGGGGCTGCAGCAGACGATCGGCTGGTTCCGGCAGCGCTACTCGACTGAGGTGGCTGGGTCGCCGTGAACGAGCGCCTGGGGGTGCGACGGGAGCGTGTGGCCACGCGTTCTACGTTCCTGAAGGAGTACCAGGTCCTGGTCCGGGCCTGCGATGTCGCGGCCATCCTGTGCGCGATCCTCACGGGGCTGCTGCTGGGCTGGGGCTACGGCGGCGACCTGCTCGGTGACGATCGGCCGCGGCAGTTCTTCACCATCGCGCTGCTGATCGTGTGGCCCATTGCGCTGTGGCAGGCGCAGTCGACGAAGCCGACGTCTATTGCCAACGGTCTGGGCGAATACCGGCGGGTGATCATCGCGACGGTGTGGACCGGCCTGATCTTGATGAGCCTGGCCTACCTGCTGCGCATCGAGTACGGCCGTTCGTACCTACTGGCCGTGTTGGCGCTCGGGTTGATTCTGCTCCTTCTGGAGCGCAATCTGTTGCGGCGTTGGCTGCACCGGCGCATGCGCGCAGGCGAGCCGCTGCACCGAGTCTTCCTGGTGGCTCCGCCGGGGCGTCTGGGCAAATTGCAGACCGAGCTCGACGGGTCGGGCGGACGGTTCATCGCAGTCGGGGTGATGCCGCTGGACGGCGCATGGGAGCCGCGCGGGGCGGTTGTGGCCGCGCTCGATGCCGGCGCCGACACGATCCTCTTCGCGCCGGGCGGCGACGCCGATCCGCAGCAGACCCGACGTCTCGGCTGGGCCATGGAGGACACGGACCTCTCGCTGATGGTCAGTGCGGCATTGGTCGAGGTCGCCGGTCCCCGGCTCTCGGTCGAACCCGTGCAGTCGCTGTCCTTCGTGCGCGTCGACATGCCCAAGTTCAGCGGTGCAGCGGTGGTGCTCAAGGCGATCACCGACGTCGTCGGCTCGACGATTCTGCTCATGCTGCTCGGGCTGCCGATGCTGGTCATCGCGCTGTTGATCCGGCGTGGTTCGCAGGGGCCGGCGATCTTCAAACAGGAGCGGGTGGGGCTTGAGGGCCGTGGGTTCCAGTGCTGGAAGTTCCGCACAATGTACATGGACGCGGACGCCCAACGCGACGCTCTGCGTGCCCAGCACGGCGATGACGGTGCGACGTTCAAGATGGCTGCTGATCCACGAGTGACCCCGATCGGCAGGTTTCTCCGGCGCTTCTCCATGGACGAACTCCCGCAGCTGGTCAACGTCTGGCGCGGCGACATGTCCTTGGTGGGGCCGCGGCCGCACCCGCGCGACGACGTCGCGCGCTACGACGACCTGGCGGTGCGCCGGCTGCGCGCCCGCCCCGGCATGACCGGCTTGTGGCAGGTCAGCGGCAGGTCAGACCTGTCCTGGGACGAGTCGGTGCGCCTGGATCTGTACTACGTGGAGAATTGGTCGCTGTCGATGGACTTCGTGATCATGGCGAGCACGGTGAGTGCTGTTGTTGGTGGGCGGGGGGCGTACTAGCGGTGGGTGCACTGCTGAGTTCGGAGACCTCAGACACCGCGCAATTCCGTCAGCGCATCAACCGCGCGTTTCGCGAGCCCCGACGTGGCCGCGATCAATTTGCTGACGCGGTGGTCGCTGTCTGTCTCTTGATCCTCATGGTCACGTCGCAACAGATATGGCAGGTTGAGTACTCGCGTCCGCGAATGCTGGTTGCGTTCTACGTATTGGTCGGCGCATCCCTACTGGGCCGGTTCTGGCGGCGGGTTCCGGCCCCGGTTGCATGGGTGGTCGGCTTGTACGCGGGGTTCGTCGTAGTCGGACACCTGACCTGGTCGCGTGCTGTCGGCTGGATCGAAGCGGATACGGTCTGGCAGGAGTTACGCATCTCGGTTGGCCTGCTGCTATTCGCTGTCACATTCGGTGCCCGGGGTTGGGTCCGCTGGCGTTGGTTGATCGTATTCGCCGGTGTCGTCACCGCTGCGCTGCAACTGCTCTTGATCCTCACCGGAAGAACCTTCTCGACGAGCGCGGGGGAAGCCCAGTTCTACGGTCACCGACCTTTCGGGGCCACGTTCGCTCTACTCATGCTGGCCGCCTTCGTGATCCTCTGCCTCGAGCCTGGGATTCACTCGAAGCCGGTCACCGCGGCTGCTGTCTTTCTCGGATGTTCTGTGGTGCTGGCCCAGCACCGCAGTGTCTGGGTGTCACTCGGGGTGGTGTGTGCGCTGATTCTGCTGCGGTCGCTTCGCCACGCTGAGTATCCCTCCGCTCGGATTCCAGTTCTGGTGACCTTGGCATTCGTCGCTGTGGCTGTGGCGCTCCCCGCCCTGACGCCGTGGTCTTTGCTTCCCGGCAGCGAAGGCGGCGGCACCGGGCCGATCGGCAGCGTGCCGGCGGCAGTGACCGACTCGGATTCCCTGAGTTGGCGTTGGGAGATGTGGCAGTCCCGGGTGCGGACTGCGCGGGGGCCGCTTGAGTGGTTGTTCGGGGCGGTACTGGGCCCGACGTCGATCATCGGTCCGCAGGCCACGGTGCGCAATCCTGGCTTCAGCGCGCACAACCTCTGGGTAGACCAGACCACCATGCTCGGGCTGGTTGGGCTCGGTCTGTTGCTGGCGATGTTCTGGGTCGGAATGCAAAGTGTTCGCCGCTGGCCGGAGCTACAGGTGTTCCTGTGGGGGCTGCTGGCGTTCGGCCTGTTCTACAACGTGCTGGCCTGGTGCTACCTGCTGCTGGGCGCCGCGGTTGCGATGGCTCCCGGGGCGTCAGGATTCATGGCGCAGCGATTGCCGGACGACATCGACGACTCTGGACAACGGGGTGCGGTCACGCACGAAGAACAACAAGGACACCTCCGAGACGGCGACCACGATGACCACTAGGAGCATGGCGGGATTGGTCGAACCGAGTTCTGTCGCGGCGATCGAGAGCCCCGCGCACACGAGAGCCTGCCCGAGCAGGATCGGCGCAGCCCCCCGCACCCATTGCCGGAGATCGAGGTGATCGCTGGCGTGTAGACCAAGCGCGTAGACGGGGATGGAAATGGACTTCCCCAGGAGAAGTCCCCAGATCGCCGGATAGGGCGACGATAGGCGAACCGTCCCCCCGACCCCGATCAGGATCACCATTGTAGTCAGCAGCCAGCCGAACCACGTTATCCGGAACCGCCCCAAGGCCTCGAGCGCGGAAGCGAGCAGGCCGTAGACCATCGGCACAACGGCGAGCAATACCGCCAGTCCTCCCAGGCCAGCCGCGAGTTCCCAGCCGGCGCCGAGCAGCAAGGACAAGAACGGCGGAGCGGCGAAGTACCCGAGTCCCCCTAGAATCGCGGCGATCCAGGTAAGGGTCACCGCGATGTCCGTGAATGCGCCCTTGCGGCTGAAGATCACGCCACCCGGGCGCAGTTCCGGGAAGATCGTGTAGGTCAAGGCCCTTTGAATGGCCTCCAGCGGGGTGACCAAGACCGCCGTCGCCCGGTTGTAGGCTCCGAGCGCCGCTGCACCTGCGAACCTGCCGACGGCCCACGGCGGCAGTGTGTAGGTGGAGTAGCGAAGCAGGTTCATCCCTGCCGCCTTCATCGCATAGAGCACGTCGAGAGCCACATCGGAGGACGGCCGGCCAAGGCGTCGTCGGTTTCGAGGCACGGCCGCAAGAAGAAGTCCAGCAGTTGCCACCGCAGCCGCTACGGGGGTTGCCCCTAGTGCCCAGTCGGCGCGTGTGGCGAGGATCGCGCCGAGACCCACGGCCATCCCCACGGCCTGGGAGAGCGCCGTTCGCCAAGCGACGGTGGCAGTCTTCCCGGAGCGTCGCAGGATTCCGGCCAGGACCTCGCCGAGGGCGACCGCCGGAAGCGACAGCATCAAGACGCGAGTCACTTGCGCCGCCCCCGCAACCTCCCACAGTGCCTGCCATGCGCCCGCCAGAACCAGTCCGCCGCACATGATGATCGTGCTGGTCGCCGCTGCCAGCGTCAGCAGACTCCTGTCTAGTGCCTCGGAGTCATGATCTCGCCGCGCCGCCGACAGCCCCAGCGAGGTTCCGCTGATCATGCCGAGCAGGGCCACAGCGGAAAGGCCCACTGCGTAGGCGCCGAACGCCGGGGGCGCCAGCAGCCGCGATGTCAGTGCCGCGTACACCAACTGCAGGACCATCACGGTTCCGGACCCTGCGGTCATGGCCAGAAACCCGCGCATGATCCGTCGCCCATGGCCACTGGCGACCGGTTCCCCGGTCACAGATCCTGGCCCATCTGAGTTGGCATGTCAGCGCTGCCCCGAAACGACCCGACGCAGTTGACCCGCTGCTAGCCAGAGGGGCCAGCGCCAGTCGCCATGCCGGCGAAGGTAACGGACCTGCGCCCGCCAGGGAAGCCCAGTCGGAGACTGCAACTCCTTCCAGCGATGAAGCCAACCACCGCTTAGTTCCGGGCCTTTCAGGTTGGCCTCGCACGCGGCTACTGCGCCCGGAGCCTGCCAGATGGGTACCCCGAGCCTTTGCGCGCGCAGACCGTAGTCGTCGTCAGCGTATGCGTGGGGGAAACGATCATCGATGGGACCCACACGCGAGCGGACATCGGAGGGAATCAAGACGACGTTGCCATTGAAGGTGTCCGCGCGTTGGGCGGATTCGGACAGGCCCAGAGAGCGGAATCGCTGGGGGTGGTCGTCGATGCGCCTGCGACCTCCATACGTGACCCGACCATCCGTCGGAGACACGGTTGCACCCACGATGATCGCGTGTGGGTGAACGTGGGCCTGCTCGAGGAGTGTGCGCACTGCGCCGGGACGCAACTCAGTGTCGTCGTTGAGCCAGAGAACGTAGTCGGGCCGCTGTCGCACGGCCTGTCGCTCCGCCAGGGCCATGGCCGCGGCCCAGTAGAGACTGCCGTCACCGGCGAGGATCGTCGCACCTGGCCAGAGGGCTTGGATGGCCTGCACCGTGCCGTCGGTACTGCCGTCGTCGGTCACGAACAGGGAGATGGAGACGCCGGCTTCCTGTTGAGCCGCGAGCGCACGCAGACACCGCACGGAGGTGTCACGACGGTTGTGGCACGCCATGATCACTGCGACCGTCTCCGCCGTGGACATCACAGGCCGGCCCGTTCGATGTCCGACCAGGCGAGAACGCCCTGCACGAAGGTCTCCACCATCGCGTCCAGGCTGTAATCCTGTGAGTCGATCAGACAAGCAGCTCGCATGGCCGACAGGCGCTCACTGTCGCTCATCAGCTGAATCGCTTCCTGTGCGTACTCAGCGGGGGAGCAGGCTGCCGGCAGCCATCTAGACGTGCGACCGTCCACGAGGTAGTCAGCCTCAGGACCGTGACTGAGGTTGTCCCGGGTGACTATTGGAAGTCCGGCGGTCAGCGCATCCACCGCGACGAGACCAATCGCACTGGGAATCATCATGACGCGGGCGCTGGCCAATGCAGTGGCCAACTGCTTGCCCTCGAGCCGCCCGAGCGATCTCACCGATCCGCTTGTCTGCTGCGGCGTCAGGAGCACGGATTCGTCGCCGGCACCCACGACCAGCAAAGTGAACTCGGGACACAGGCGGCGAGCCTCCTGCGCCGCCTGCATCAGGAACCGGATGTCTTTGGCGTGGTCGACACCACCCACGAAGACGGCGGTCTTGGACTCGCTCAGACCGTTCCCGGCCCTGAACCTGGCCAACTCCGCAGGTGTGACGGCACTGAGGCTGGCCCGCAGACTCTCGGTGTCGATGGTGTTGTTCAGCACCGTGATACGGGTGCGCGGGAACCCGTGGGCGACCACGTAGTCGGCACCTGGACGCGTATAGGCGAAGAACCACCGACTGCGTCGAGTCAGCCATTGCTTCACGGCTGCTCGTCCGGCGCCTTGCAGTGTGGAGTAGGAACGTCCATGCCCCCACATGGCGACGGCTGGGCCCGCCCCATGTTGGGCGGCTACCGCTATGTAGGACTCGAGATTCTTGATCGCCTGCTCCACGATGAGCAGATCGCATTCCCTGGGCAGACGGCGCAGGTGGGCCCCTGCAGACCCGCCGATATGGAGATCCGGAATGCGCTGGTGCCACTCCGCGGTTCGTGCGTCGCGTCGCTCATTGCCCGCGTGACCGGTGTACAGCCGCAGGTCGACTCCGTGGTCGGCCAGATCCCGGCGGGCACGCTCGCAGAATGCCACGCGGTAGGCAGGCAGGTACGGCCATACAACGGCCACGCGTGTCATGCGGGAGGCTCCGTGTACACCGAAGACCTCAACACCAGGCCGCGGTAGTCGCAACGGTGATGCTCGAAGTAGGCCGTGTCCTCGGCAACCGGCCACTCGAGGGCGATCTCTCCGATCGCATCGAGTTGCTCACGGAATCGATCCTCGGCGAAGAACCACGTTGGATAACTCGTCCGCCTGCGCCTGTCTACAACTTGTACCGCGGGCTGGTGCCGGGGAATCGGCCACAGCGGCAGTCGCGTCAGGATGATGAAGGGCGCCAACGTGGCCAAGTGATTCAGAGTGGAGATCGGGTCGGCGACGTAGTTCAGCGAAGCCGAGGCCAGTACCAAATCGTAGTTCGCACCCTCGCGAAGTTCCGTGGTCCACGAAATCCACGCGGGTGCCTCGACCTCCTGGAAGTGACGGACCGCAGCCGGAGTCTCCACTACCGTCCAGTCCATTCGGATCCCGGGAAATGCCCTACTGGCGCCGACGCTGTACTGCCCCGACCAACCGCCGAAGTCCAATACGCGCAGCGACTCGCTCTTCGCAAGGAGATTCAGCACCACCCCGATCGCGGCCACGAGCTGGACTTCACGGCTCGTTGCCGCGGGCCACTGCGAGTCCCATTCATCGCCTGTCGGCGGCTGCTCGTCGACGGCCGCCTCGTAACCGCGGGTGCTTGCGCAGGCGGCCGCCCAGGAGGCCACCGGCCGAAACCGGGTGCGTCCGGTGATCGCGCCCAATGCATCCGCCAGTGGCCAGGCTCGGGCGGGAACCCAATCGCGAATCATGACTGCTACCCGCTTTCTGCCGCCGAATCCCATTAGTCTGCCGTAAGAGGTGCCGCTGGAGGGCTAGGCGCCGTGGCTCAGGAGATCGCCCGTGATACCGATCAATGACCTCTCGCGTCATGTGGAGCCGGCGGACACCTGGCAGCAGGAGCTCGACAAGGTGCGGGACGTACTTGAACGCGGGCTTTTCTTCGGGGGACCCGCCACGGAGAGGTTCGAGCACGACTTTGCGGCATACGTGGGTGTCGAGCATTGCGCTGGCGTCGCCTCCGGCACCGACGCGCTCACTTTGGCGCTCGAGGGGGTGGGGGTGGGACCGGGCGCCAAAGTGGCGACGGTGGCGAACGCCGGCTTTTACACGTCGGTCGCCTGTCGCCGAATCGGCGCCCAGCCGGTGTACGTGGACGTGGACCCGCGGACCGCGTGCATCGATGCGGACCAGCTCCGCGGGATTCTGGACGGCTCATTCGCTGCTGTGGTAGCCACGCACCTCTACGGGCAGGTGGCTGACGTCGAGGCGCTTAGCGGCGTGTGTGATCGCTGGGGCGTGCCGCTCATCGAGGACTGCGCGCAGGCGACGGGTGGGCGGGTGGATGGGAAGGTCGCCGGGTCCTTCGGAACCGTGGGCTGCTTCAGCTTCTATCCCACGAAGAACCTCGGCGCGTTCGGTGACGCCGGAGCCGTGGTCAGTGACTCGGCCGATGTTGTGGACCGAATCCGGGCCATGGCCCAGTACGGATGGTCGCAGAAGTACAGGGTCACGCACCCTGGCGGCATGAACGCGCGCCTCGATGAAGTCCAGGCTGCCGTGCTCGCAGCTCGGTTGCCGCGGTTGGACGCACTCAATGCCGTCCGCCGACAGATTGCGGCGCGCGTCAAGGATGTGGCCCACCGGCACGGCTGCCGGATGTTCTTCGAGGACGGCGACTTCCACGTCGCCCACCTCGCCGTGTTGCAGGTCTGCGAGCGAGACGCAGTGCGCCAGAGGCTGGGCCAGTTGGGCGTGGGAACCGAGGTGCACTACCCGATCCCGGACCACCGGCAACCGGTCGTGATGCAGGCTGCTGGAGCCGAGTTGAGCCTGCCGGTCACGGAGATGCTCGCTGAGTCCGTAGTCACCGTCCCGTGCTTCCCGGCCCTGCACACGCTCGAGATCGATCATCTTCTGGATAGTCTCGACCGGGTTCTTGTCGACCAGGGATCCTGGGTTGCGCCGTAGGGCGCCCCTTGTGTGTGTCGGGAGACGCGGTGAAGGTCGTGCACCTGCTGATGGGCCTGCAGCCCAGTGGACTGGAACGGATGCTGGTCAGCGCAGCACCGTACTTCAGGGCAGTTGGAGTCCGTAGCACGCTCGTGTCCCAGGGCGCGGAGCAACCATTCGCGTCGGAACTGCAGGCAGCGGGCTACTCGGTGGTGTGCATACCTCCGGTGAAGACGAGCAGTGGCAGGCGGGCTTGGGCGAGTGTGATCCGGCACGAGCAGCCAGATGTGATCCACATCCACCCCGAGCAGGCATTCGCCGCGGCGATCTTGGTCGGCCATCGCGCCGCCCCCGATGCCCGGATTGTGCGCACGGTGCACAGCTACTTCCCCGCCACCGGATGGTGGGGGATAAAGCGCAGGCTCCAACTCGCGCTGTCCGAGCGGCATGTGTCAGCGACCGTCTTCCTCAACCAGGAGATGGCGGCCCACGAGAGCGGGTACGGGCGTTCCGGGTTCGTGATCGGGAACTGGGTTGACGACGCATTCCTGACGTCCGGGCGATCGGACCGCCCGGACGTCGACGTGATCCTCGTCGGCAATTGCAGCCAGGTGAAGAATCACGCCGTGGTCCTGGCAGCTGCCCTGCAAAGTGGTTGGACGGTCGCCCACATCGGCGACGAATCGGAAACCTCGGATCACGAGCGGGGACTGCTGGAGCAACTCGGGGCGAAAGGCTTGCTGACAGCTCGTGGAGTTGCCGATCCCCTGCCGTGGCTGGCCCGCGCGGCTGTATTCGCAATGCCGTCTCTGCGGGAAGGATTCCCCGTCTCCGTTGGGGAGGCCATCGCCATGGGTTGTGTTTGCGTGGTCTCGGAGGCCAGCGGCCTGGATTGGGCGACTGGCTATCCTTTGGTGCGCCGCGCGCCGGGTTTCGCGCAAGACACTTGGATTCCTGCGCTGGCGGAGGCCCTGGAACTGGCATTCTCGGTGCCATCGGACGTCCGCGAGGGGCAAAGGGTCTCGGCGCGACAGGACCTCGCCGCAGCACTCGGGGTTCAGAGGTACTTGCAGGTGTATAGGGCTGCCCCGTTCGGCTGACAAACTGGAAGCCGGGCAGCGGGAGGAGTGGGCGTTGCACATCGCCATTACGGGGCCATGCTCACCGGAGCGTCTGACCCACCACCTGTACCCGGATCACGTGCCGGCCGCGCTCGCCTACCCAGGCTTCGGGGGTACGTCAGTCACCCAACTGGTCGACGCCTTGGTGGGTCTGGGACATCGCGTGACCGTGGTGACCACTGGAGAGCCGGGTGCAGAGCCTGCTCGATTCGTGGGTGAGCGACTGGAGGTCGTCTGTTCCAGTCGCAGGAGTCCCGGCGCGGCTATAAGGGACGGTTACCGGTGGGAGAGACGCGATCTGTCCGCGGCCATCCGGGAGTCGGCGGCGGACCTCGTGAATTCGCACTGGACGTATGAGTTCGCGTTGGCGGCCCAGGATTCCGGCCTCATGCACCTCACCACGGCCCACGACGCCCCCGTTACCATTCTTCGGCACGCCAAGGATGCCTATCGCACTGCTCGGCTGCTGGTCGCCGCGCGGGTGCGGGCCAGCATCAGCGAATTGTCGTGCGTCTCACCGGATCTTGCCGGAAGGTGGCGCCGGGAGATGCTCTACAGACGACCGATCCGGATCATCCCGAATCCCATCCCGATGGACGTACAGACCGCGCAGCGCGCACCCAGCGCCCACCCGACACTTCTCGAAGTGGCGGACTCGAGTCGGTGGAAGAACGTGAAGAACCTCCTGCGCGCCGCCGCTCAGGTGCGCCGGAAGCGACCCGATCTCGAGACTCGCCTTGTCGGTCACGGTCTGCATGACACTGGTGAGTTGGCCGCTTGGGCGCGTCGCAAAGGACTGGCTGAGGGCGTCAAGTTCCTCGGGCCCCTGGACCGGGCCAGTGTGCGCCGGGAGTACGCGACTGCCTGGTTGTTCGTCCATGCCTCCCTTCAGGAGTCCTTCGGGATGAGTGTGCTGGAAGCGGCTTGTTGTGGCGTGCCGGCGCTGGGCGGGGCGCACAGCGGTGCTGTCCCGTTCGTCCTCGGGAAGGGTCGGGCAGGCTGGCTCGCCGACGTCAAAGACCCCGATGCCCTGGCGGCCCGGATCGGCGAACTCATCGCCTCGGGGCCCCCGCAGATGCGGCCCGGGGCCAAGGAGTGGCTGCAGGTGACGTTCGCGCCGCCGACCATCGCGCAGGCGTACGTGGACTGGTACCTGACCGCACTGGATGACTGACGAGAACGTTCTCGGCGGCCTCAGTGCCTGCTAGCGTGCGGGGGTGACCAAGCGGTCCTGGGGTTTCGTGCTCGCCCGCGGCAGGGTCAAAGCCGTCGATCGGATCACTCGCTGGATGCTGGGCCCCCAGGTCGGACGTTGGCCTCTCGTCTACGCGCGTTCTCTGGCGGAACGGGCAGAGTTCGAGGACGTCACGGGCCACGTCTTGAATACTCAATTCGTTTCTGGTCCGGTCGTTGTCGATTACCCGTTCCCGGAGTCGTACCCGTTGTGCTTCCGGCGGGAGAAGGCATTCGACGCGATCCCGGTGCATGAAGTGACCGATGTCCTTGCGGACCCAGCCAGTGGCCTGATCTGGCTACCCGATGGGCCCGTGCTTGCGGAGAGTTATGGGTCACTGCAGAAGTCCATCAGCTGGGACGATGTCCGCCATGTTCCACTGATGAAGAGGGCGACCCCAGTGGTGCGACAACCTGCCGTTGTCATGGGGATCACCGGGTACTTCCACTTTCTGCTGGAGGTGCTGCCGGCGGTGCTTCGGGCATTGCAGGTACGCCCTGACGCGGTTGTGGTGGTCGCGGAAGGTGCCCTTCCGCCGTACGCCGAGCAGGCCATCGACCTGTTGGGTCTTACTGATCGTGTCCAACCGTTGGCTGGCACTGCACGCTTCTCGCACCTGGTGTTCTCAGCCATTCCCGAGCACTCGGGTTTCGTCGACCCGGATGCCGTGCGTATCGTGTGCAACGCCCTCGGAACGCAGCCCGCGGGTGACCGATCCGGACCACCGCTGTATCTCAGCAGGGCCGATGCCACTGCCCGCAGCGTGCCCAACGAGACCGATCTTGAAGCTGCTCTGGCCGAACAGGGTTTCCAGATCGTGCGCCCCTCGCAACTTGGCCTTGCCGACCAGATCCGATTGCTCAGTGGCGCCCGAGCAGTCGTGGGACTTCACGGCGCCGCCCTGACGAACCTCATCTGGGCACCGACCGGCATTCCGGTCCTCGAACTGCATCCGTGGCCGGCCTTCAACGACTGTTACGGACGCCTGGCATTGACGTGCGGTCTCGACTACCGGGCCCTGACCATTCCCCGTACCCGCCACGGCGGGCTCTCCGACGTAGTCATCGAGGGGGTGGCCCACGAAGCCTCGCGGATGCTCTTACCCTCCCCCGCGGCCGATTAGGCTTTCGCCTCGACCATCTCGAGGAATTCGGCAAAGTCGCGAATATAGTCGGCTTCGGAGTAGGGGTGGCTGGCCAGAACGGTCAGCATCGCTCCGGACGTCACGTACGTCTGGCTGGTCCACATGCCGGGCGGTACGTGCAGTGCCCGGGCTGGATCCTGCAGGCGGAGGATTCTGCCCTGGACGCCGTCGTGCAACTCGATGTCGATGATGCCGGCTGAGGCGATCAGCACTTGATGGCACGCTCGATGGGCATGGCCCCCGCGGGTGCTGCCCGGTGGAACGTCCCGGATCTGGAACATCCGCTGCATGGGCAGACCGAGCTCCTGCATGTCCACCGTGACCAATGTTCCACGGTCGTCGGCGATGGTCGTCAACCACAATTCGGTTGCTACCATCCGCATGAGTCCAACCTAGTCTCGCTTACCTTGAGCAGGAGAACGTGCGCCTCTACTGCACCCACTTCGACGATGGGTACTTCAGCAGGGGTGCGGTGATGATCGACAGCCTGCTCGAACACGATCCCGATGCCAGCGTTTGGGTACTAGCGCTGACACCTTCGGTCGCGGGCCTGCTGGAGACTCGCTTCGCTGATGCCGTGAACGTCGTCGCCTTGGACCGGTTGGAGGCTGCGGAACCCGCCTTGCCCCCCCTGCGCTCGCAGCGCTCCGCTGTGGAGTACATCTTCACCCTGACGGCGCCATGGACCAAGTTCGTCATGGACGAGATCAGCGAACCAGGGGACTGGGTGACCTACTTGGACGCCGATCTCTACTTCTTCTCCAGCCCCGAGCCGGTATTCGCCGAGATTGCCGGGTCATCGGTTGCGCTCGTCGAGCACCGGTACCCGCCGACCCGTCGGGGCCTGCGTCGATTCGGAACCTACAACGTGGGCTGGGTGGGGTTCCGCCACGACGCAGACGGGCGCAGGTGTCTGGACTGGTGGTCGCAGGTCTGTCTGGAATGGTGCTTCGATCGGGTGGAGGACGGGAAGTTCGCCGACCAGGGCTACTTGGACCGCTTCGTCGACATCACGTCCCAGCTCCACGTCATCTCGAATCCTGGTGTGGATCTTGCTCCCTGGAATCTCGGCAGATACCGAGTGGACGCGGTAGGTCCCCCGCCGACCGTCGATGGATCTCCGGTCGTGTGCTTCCACTTCCACGGCATCTGGAAGCGTGGCGATCGCTACTACTGGAAGAACTTCCGATATCACGCGCGGACGACGCGGACTGTCCGGGAAGCGCTCTTCCGGCCGTACCTCGGGGCCCTGTCGGCCGCCGAACGGGAGCAGGGCCGGGCAGTGACCGATTCCCGGGTAAGGGGCCGTCTCGGTCGTGCCCGAAGTGGGGTCAAGAGGCTTGCAGCGAGAGCTGTGGGAGACACGATGCGATCGTTCCAAGATGGCCCAACCTCGGATCGGTGAGCATCGCGGTCAGCTGCTCAGCAGCGCCATATCCGCATCCACCATCAACCGCGCCAGTTCGCGGGCCTGGGTCCGAGCCGTCCAACCCAAGACCTTCTCCGCTTTGCCCGGATCACCCACCAAATCGTCCACCTCCGTCGGGCGCAGGTACCGCTCGTCGAAGCGGACATACTTCTCCCAGTCCAATCCCACGTGCTCGAACGCGAATCCCAGGAAATCGCGCACAGAGTGGGAAGTTCCCGTGGCCACCACGAAGTCGTCGGGCTCGTCGGCCTGCAGCATCAACCACATCGCCTCGACGTACTCCTTGGCGTAACCCCAGTCCCGCCGCGCGTCGAGGTTGCCCAGGTACAAGAACTGCTGCTCTCCAGCGGCAATCCGGGCTGCCGCCATGGAGATCTTGCGCGACACGAACGTCTCACCCCGACGCGGCGATTCGTGGTTGAACAGGATGCCGTTCACGGCGAACATTCCGTACGCCTCGCGGTAGTTGCGCGCCATCCAGTAGGCGTAGACCTTGGCCGCGGCGTATGGACTGCGTGGCATGAGTGGGCTCGTCTCCGATTGCGGCGGTGGGCTGGAGCCGAACATCTCGGAACTCGACGCTTGGTAGAACCGGGCCGGGACCTGGGTCGCCCGCAGAGCCTCGAGTATGCGGGTCGTGCCGAGACCGGTGACATCGCCGGTGAACTCCGGCTCGTCGAAGGAGACCCGCACGTGGGACTGCGCTCCGAGGTGATAAACCTCGTCGGGAGCCACTCGCTCCAGGAGCGTGGTGAGGCGCGAGGAGTCCGTGAGATCCCCGTAGTGCAGGAACAGCCGGGCGTCGGGGTCGTGCGGATCGGCGTAGAGGTGATCGATGCGATGGGTGTTGAAGGTTGAAGCCCGCCGGATGAGGCCGTGGACGAGGTAGCCCTTGTCCAGCAGCAACTCAGCCAGGTAGGAACCGTCCTGGCCGGTGATACCGGTGATCAGCGCCGTCTTCATCGCGCCCAACGTTATCGTCAGGGTGTGCTCTCAGACTCGCTCGTCTATGTCGCGGGTCATCGGGGCCTGGTCGGCTCAGCCGTCTGGCGGGCACTGACCGCGCAGGGCGTCGAGCCCGTCGGCTGGACGTCCTCAGAACTGGATCTGCGGGACCGGGACCTAACCTTCGAGGCCTTGCTGCAGGTCAAACCCGACGTCATGGTCATGGCGGCTGCGCGGGTGGGTGGAATCCTCGCCAACGACACGGCTCCGGTCGAGTTCCTCAACGACAACCTGCGCATTCAGACGAACCTCTTCGAGGCTGCCCACGAGGCTGGCGTGCAGACAGTGGTCTTCCTCGGCTCGAGCTGCATCTACCCCAAACTGGCGCCGCAGCCGATCCCCGAAGCGGCACTGCTCACCGGTCCACTGGAAGAGACGAACCGGGCTTACGCAGTTGCGAAGATCGCCGGAATCGAGGCTGTGCGCTCGTATCGCAAGCAGCACGGCCATCGCTGGATCAGTGCGATGCCGACCAACCTGTACGGGCCCGGGGACAACTTCGATCCCGTGTCCAGCCACGTGCTACCGGCGATGATTCGCAAGTTCCACGAGGCAGGTGAGTCAGTGACGCTGTGGGGAACCGGCACCCCACGCCGTGAGTTCCTGCACGCCGACGACGCCGCCGCGGCCATCCTGCATCTCGCGGAGCACTACGACGGCGATCAGCACGTCAACGTCGGGTGTGGCCGCGACGTCAGCATCGCCGAGTTGGCCCGCCTCGTCGCCGAAGTCACCGGATTTGACGGCGACATCCTGTGGGACACGTCTAAGCCGGACGGCACGCCGCGCAAACTACTGGATGTCTCCTTGCTCACGGGTCTGGGATGGCGCCCGAGGATCGATCTACGGGACGGCATCGCCAGCACGTACCGCTGGTTCCTCGAGCATGGCTGAGCGTCATCCGATCGGCGGCGTGCACGTAACGGCGGCGCCGTTCCATGAGTGTGTGCGGATGGTGGTCGAGGCCGCCCTTGCCGGGAAGCCGGAACACGTGCATTTCGTCAATGCTTACTCCATCGCACTGGCCGACGGCGATCCGCGGTACGCGGCCTTGCTGAACGATGGCGTGTGTTTCACCGATGGGGTGCCGGTCGCCTGGGTGGGCCGCCGCGCATATGGGATCGCGGGCGAGCACTGGCCACGAGTGTACGGCCCCGATGTCATGGAGGCAGTCCTCGCGCGCCCCCTGCGTCACTATCTCTTAGGCGGGACCGAGGAGACGCTGGCTGCGCTGCAGGTCGAGATCGCGAAACGGTGGCCGCAGGCGCAGATCGTCGGCGCCTATTCACCGCCGTTCCGCGCGTTGACAGAGGGTGAGCAGGCAGAGCAGGACGCTGCGATCGTGGCTTCCGGGGCCGATGTTGTCTGGGTGGGTCTCGGCACGCCGAAGCAGGACTGGGAGGCAGCGCGGGTAGTGGCCTCGACGGGGCTCATGACACTGGCCGTGGGAGCAGCGTTCGACTTCATCGCTGGCACCAAACCACAGGCTCCGGTATGGATGCAGCGCTCCGGAACCGAATGGGCGTTCCGTCTGGCCACTGAGCCGCGGCGCCTTGCGAAGCGGTACTTCTGGGGCAATCCGCGCTTCCTGCGCGCGGTCGCCAGACAGCCCGGATTGCGGCGGGGCCGTGACTAGGCGCGGGGCGTCGTGGCTGGCGGCCGGCTACCTGGGCTTCGTCCTTCTGGTGACGTTCAATGTCGTCTTGGCCGTCTGGGCAACGGCCCACGTGGCGCTGCTCGCGGGAGGGGATCGGAGCAATGCAACCGGTCTGATGCTCCTCGCGATCGCGGGACTGGTAGTGCTCTTGTGGGCCGCAATGGCCAGAGCCGGTACGCACCTTCAGTGGTGGTTGGTGGCGGCTTTGGCACTGTGGCTGGTGCCGGTGGCGCTGTCCATGTCGTTGCACGGTGCCCTGCGGGACGGCCGGTTCTGGCTGATGGCGGTCATCATGCCTGCTGTCGGTGCTGCGGGGGTGCTCATCTCGCCGATCTTGTTGCGCGGCTTCCTGTTGGGGTTGGGCTGGATCGCCGGGTGGGGAAGCGTTCTGGCCGGCCTCAGTTGTGCCTGGTTCGGGTGGCCCCCGGCGCTGGCCGGTGGCGAGGAACGCTTCGGCCGCTGGCTGTCTCTGGCGGGACTGGATCTCGGGGAAGTCCGCTTTCTGAACGGCCTCATGTTGGGCCGCGTCTACGTCGGTCTGACCTGCGGCCTACTGCTCGTCTACACGGTCCGGGTGCTGCTGGGCGGCGGCTACGCCAAGTGGTGGTGGCTGTCGCCGGTCGGGATGCTCTTTGCAACTGCCTGGGCCTTCAGCCGAACCGGGCTGGTCATCGTCGTCCTCGGGCTCCTCGCGGCGCTCGTCCCCTGGGAGCGGTTGCGGACCTGGTGGCTGGTCACCGCACTGTTCGCAGTCGTGATGCTGCCTGTGCTGGCTTCGCCACTGCTCCGGCAGACCGGCATCAGCGACGGTACGACGGTCTGGCGTTTCGATCTCTGGCGGGATTACGTTGCGAGATCCGGGATGTGGACGCCGTTCGGAATCGGCCCGCAGCCCGCATCCGTCGCGTACGCCGATCATGCGCACCAGCAGCTGCTCGAGGCCCAGGCGACGGGCGGCTGGCTGTCCCTGGTCGGCTGCATCGCGTTCATGGTTCTTGGCTGTATAGCCGCGCGTCGGACCGGCGACAACCGAGCCGCGATCGCGGTCCTGTTCGGCATGGCGGCGATCTTCCAAGTCGACGTCGTCACCTTCACGAACAACTACGCGGTGGTGAACAACGCCTTCGTCATCATCGTCGCGGTCCTGGTGTCGGCAGCCGGGAACCCCGCTTCACAACCGGGCGTCGGCGAATTCCCCGAGCAACCCCTTGACGTCGTAGAGGACAGCGTCGGGTCCTAGCGTTCGCCGTAGCTCTTGCCCGATCCCGGTGAACTGGCCATGCCCGACCGCCAGGATTGCTGCGGTGTAGTCACCGTCCTCCCAGACGTCGACCAGGTTCACGCCCAACCCCTTGGCCTGTTCCGGTGTCACCCAGGGGTCCACCACATCCACGGCGGCGCCGTACTCCTCGAGCCGCCGGACCATGTCAACCACTCTTGTGTTCTTCACGTCCGGACAGTTCTCCTTGAACGTCAGACCCAGCACAAGCACCCGCGACCCGCCCACCGCGATCCCGCGGCGCGTCATGAGCAGCACCACTTCGTCGGCGACGTACTGGCCCATCCCGTCGTTGATCCGGCGGCCGGCCAGGATCACCTCGGGATGGTGCCCGACCTCGACCGCCTTGTGCGTCAGGTAGTACGGATCCACGCCGATGCAGTGACCCCCGACCAGTCCCGGCCGGAAGGGCAGGAAGTTCCACTTCGTGCCCGCCGCCTCGAGTACCTCCTGGGTGTCCAGCCCGAGCCGGTTGAACAGCACAGCGAGCTCGTTGACCAGCGCGATATTCACGTCGCGCTGGGTGTTCTCAATGACCTTTGCCGCCTCCGCGACCCGGATGGAACTCACTGGGTGTACGCCCGCAGTGACCACTTCGCCGTAAAGCCCGGCGACATCCTGAGCGACCTGCGGGCTGCACCCGCTGACCACCTTCACGACGTCCGTGAGCCGGCGTCCGGTGTCCCCCGGATTCACGCGCTCGGGGGAGTAGCCCACGCCGAAGTCGACACCGCAGCGCAACCCTGAGGCCGACTCCAGCGCAGGGATGCACACCTCCTGCGTGGCACCGGGATACACCGTCGATTCGTAGACGACCAAATCGCCGGTGCGCAGGTGATCTCCGATGGTGCGACTGGCCTGCTCGAGGTGCGAAAGGTCGGGGCGCTTGTGGGTGTCGACCGGGGTCGGCACGGCAACCAGGAACACCTCCGCCCGGTCCAGATCAGCCGGGTCGGACGTGAATTGGATGGTCATGCTGCCCAGAACCGCAGCCTCGACCTCGCGGGTGCAGTCCTCGCCGCGCTGCAGCTCGTCGATGCGCGATGCGTTGATGTCGAAGGCGATCACGTCGTGGCCCTCGGCGAAGGCGACAGCCAGCGGCAGCCCGACGTAGCCCAGACCGATCACCGCTATCACCCGGTCGCACATGAGGGCAGGCTAGCGCGATCATTGGTGCGTGACCCAGTTCCCCGACCGCGCCACGGCCGGTCGGCACCTCGCGGCGGAGTTGGCGCGCAACAACTACCCCGACCCCGTCGTCCTTGCCCTGCCGCGGGGTGGTGTGCCGGTGGCGGCCGAGATCGCGCAGGCTCTGGATGCCCCGCTCGACCTGATCCTGGCGCGCAAGGTCGGCGTTCCTGGCCAGCCGGAGGTGGCCGCGGGGGCCGTGGTGGACGGGGACTTGGTTATGAACTCGGACGTCGTCGCGGCTGTTGGCCTAAGCGAAGATGATGTCCGCGGACTGGCCGAGCGAGAACTCGACGAGATCGCCAGGCGGCGCCGGAACTATGGGGTGACCGCCCTGCCCCTTGCAGGCCGCACGGCCATCGTCGTCGATGACGGCATCGCAACGGGGGCGACGATGCGGGTGGCGCTGCGGGCGGTCCGGCGGCGCAACCCCGGGCACCTCGTGTTGGCCGTTCCGGTCGCTCCGCCGCGCACGATTGCAGCCCTTGCGCATGAGGCGGATGAGGTGGTGTGTCTGGTGGCGCCCCGCGGTTTCGTGGCAGTCGGTCAGTACTACGAGGACTTCCATCAGCTCACGGATGCCGAAGTCATCGCGTTGCTCAATCGCTGACCCGGCAAGGCATACCAGGACCATGGGCCTGTGACTCGACGCCTGGAAATTCGTTCAGTTTGTGGCGGTTCGGAGTTGTCGCAGAATGAGCAAACGGCCACATCTGTAGGGGCGATCGACAGATTGGGAAGAGGGCGTCCGGCAACTGACCGGAAACCTCGTGGCACCGCCAGCCGGCTGAGCGCACAATCGTGGGCGTGACCCAGACCATGCGAGTCACCGCCGTGCACAAGCACGAGTGGGAACTCGACTTCGGCACCTCCGCCCAACTGGCGGGGCGATTCCGGCATGCGCTGAACGACCCCGCCGAGATGCCCGTGGTCGGGGACTACGTCCAGGTCACGGGCGAGCGGCCGGCGTTGATCACCGCAGTCGAACCCCGCCGCGGTCTGCTGGCTCGCAAACGGCCCGGTGACGTTCGCAACGACGCAGTCGTGGAACAGCCCATCGCGGCCAACATCGACATTGCGCTGCTGGCGATGGCGGTCGGCGAGGACTTCAGTCTGCGCCGCCTCGAGCGCTACCTGACACTGGCCTGGGACTCCGGCGCGACGCCGGTCGTGGTGCTGACGAAGGCCGACCGTGATCCGGCAGCGCTGCCCGACCACCTCGCCCATGTCCAGCAGGTTGCGCTCGGTGCAGAGACGGTCGTCACCAGTTCGCACACGGGGCTCGGCCTCGACGCCCTGCGCGACCACCTCCGCGCGGGAACGACGGCCATCCTGCTTGGCTCGTCCGGTGTCGGCAAGTCGAGTCTGGTCAATGCCCTGGCCGGCGAGGACGTGCAAGCGGTCACCGATGTGCGGGACTTCGACGAGAAAGGTAGGCACACCACCACCGTCCGGCGGCTGCTCGAACTTCCCTGGGGAGCGTTCCTGGTGGACACGCCCGGGTTGCGCGAATTGCAGTTGTGGGGCGATGAGGACTCACTCGTCGGCGCCTTCCCAGACGTGGAACAACTGGCCCAAATGTGCCGCTTCACCGACTGCACGCACGAGAGCGAACCGGGGTGCGCGGTGCGCGATCACCTGCCCGAAGAGCGCCTGGAGAG
>ERZ724513.423-NODE-423-length-20320-cov-4.548680_pt1 | contig 20320 bp, 20 predicted proteins | sample MGYA00376046_ERZ724513 | MGnify/ENA primary metagenome ERZ724513 (study PRJEB28724, sample SAMN07190883) | activated sludge metagenome | isolation source: activated sludge of sewage treatment plant in Hong Hong | place: Hong Kong | collected 2016-03-17 ...
CGCCGACGGGTCGACCCAATTCGGCAGAGGGGTGCTGCTCACGTGGACCTGTTCTTTCAACAGCTGATCAACGGGCTCTCGCTCGGCTCGTTGTACGCCCTGATCGCGGTCGGCTACACCGTGGTCTACGGCATCGTGCAGCTGATCAACTTCGCGCACGGCGAGATCTTCATGATCGGGGCGTTCGGCGCCTACGCCACCTGGATGGTGATGGGCCAACCCACCGACTGGAGCGCACCCCTCTCCATCCTGGTGCTATTGCCGGTGATGATCATCGGCGGCATCCTCGCCTCGGTAGCGGTCGCGCTGCTCACCGAGCGCTGGGCGTACCGCCCGCTGCGGAACGCGCCCCGGCTGGCCCCCCTGATCACCGCCATCGGAGTCTCGGTCTTCCTGCAGGAGTTCGTCCGGCTCTTCTACGGCTACATCCCCGGGTTCCCGGACGCGAAGAGCGCCATCCCGTTCCCGAGCATCCCCGGCATCTCCGGCGAGACCATCCAGGTCGGCGGCGTGCTGATCCAGATGACCGCGGTCTTCACCCTGGCCGCGCTGGTCGTGTGCTGGGTGTTCCTGTGGTACTACGTCAATCGCACCAAGACCGGACGCGCGATGGTGGCGACCTCCCAGGATCCTGATACCGCGCGGCTGATGGGCATCAACGTGGACAAGGTGATCATGGCCGCCTTCGCTGTCGGTGCAGCGCTCGCTGCGATCGCTGGCGTGGCCCACGGCCTGCGCTACGGCAACATCGACTTCAAGATGGGCTTCCTGGCCGGCCTGAAGGCCTTCACCGCCGCCGTGCTCGGCGGCATCGGCAACATCAACGGCGCCGTGGTCGGCGGCCTGGTGCTCGGCGTCGCTGAGGCCATGGCCACCACGTTCATCCCAGGCCAGTTCGGCAGTTCGGCCTGGAAGGACGTCTGGGCGTTCGTCCTGCTGATCCTGGTGCTGGTCTTCCGGCCCCAGGGCCTGCTCGGTGCGAAGGTGGTGGACCGGGCATGAGGGTTGTCATTCCGGACGAGTTGAAGATCCGCTTCCGCTACCCTGCGCGCGCCTTGGGCATCACCGGCGGCGTGCTGATGCTGGTGTCGATCCTGCTCCCGTGGGCCTACGCCCCCGAGGCACTGGACGACATGACCTTCTACGGGGCTCCGTCGCCGCTGCAGCTCTTCTTCGCGATCCTGCCGGTGCTGCTGATCCTGCTGCTGGCGATCCCGCTGGTCGGCAAGCAGCGACTCGGCAGGGCGGCGAAGGTCGTCGCGTGGAACACGACGGCCAAGACCGCGTCGATCATGTCCCTGATCGTTGTCGCGGTGGCCGTCGTTGCCATCGCGATCGACCTGGGCGGGCTGGTCAACGTCGACCCGGGCGGCTGGCTGGCCCTGGTCGGCGGCGTCATGGCCGTCGCGGCCACCCTGTTCCTGCCCGACTCGCCCGAACCGACCCTGTACCGGGTGAAGAGCCCCAAGTGGCTGCAGATTCTCGGGATCGTGGTGCTGATGGCGCTGATCCTGTTCGGCGCGGCCTACATCCTGGGCTTCGAGGACGCGGACGACTTCTTGATGTTCGCGGCTTTCGTCGTCGGCATTGTGATGGTGCTGCGGCAGTTCGGCGTGTTCGGCTGGATGGGCATCGCCGCAGCGGCCAACAACCGTGTCCTGGTGCTGTCGGCCTTCGTGGTGGCGTTCGCGTTCCCGTTCACTCAGAACGGGTCGGACGCGAACATGTCGGTCGCCTCCCAGGTGCTGATCTTCGCAGCCACTGCGCTCGGCCTGAACATCGTGGTGGGTCTGGTCGGCCTGCTCGACCTCGGCTACATCGCCTTCCTCGGGGCGGGCGCCTTCACCGCGGCCATCCTGTCGGAGTCGGCGTTCGCCACGATCAAGTGGTCGCCGCCGTTCATTGTCACCGTCCTGATCGCCGGCACCGTGGCGTCCCTGCTGGGCCTGCTGATCGGTGCGCCGACGCTGCGGGTCTCCGGCGACTACCTGGCCATCGTCACGCTCGCGTTCGGGGAGATCTTCCGGATCACCATGAACAACCTCGACGGCAACGACGGTCCGAACCTGACCAACGGCTCGAACGGCATCCCCGGCATCCCCGACCTGAACCTGTTCGGGTTCGACTTCGGGAAGGCCCACGTGATCCTTGGCATCGACATCGGCCGGTTCGCGAACTACTACTGGCTGATGCTGGTCGTGATCGCCCTGATCATCGTGGTCTTCACCAACCTCAACCACTCCCGGATCGGGCGTGGCTGGGTGGCGATCCGCGAGGACGAGCTGGCCGCAGAGGCGATGGGCGTGAACACCTTCGCTCTGAAGCTGCTCGCCTTCGCCGGCGGCGCCTTCCTGGCCGGCGTCGCCGGTTCGGTGAAGGCCCACTACGACGTGTCGGTGACGCCGGACCAGTACGTCTTCCTCGAGTCGGCGTTCCTGCTGGCGGCCGTGGTCCTCGGTGGCATGGGCACCGTGATGGGCGTCCTGGTCGGCGCGACGATCCTGAAGCTGCTGCCGGAGAAGCTGCGCTTCTTCTCCGACTACCGGCTGCTCCTGTTCGGCCTGTTGATGGTGATCATGATGCGGTTCCGCCCGGAGGGCATCGTCCCGGACGAGCGGCGCCAGCTGGAGTTCCACGACACCGACGAGGAACTCGCCGAGGAGGTCGAGGAGGAGCTGACCTCCCACCACGCCCATCTCTACCCGGAAGCCGGGGGGTTCGTGCTATGAGTAGCGACACGATCACGCAGGCCGTGAGCGCGGCGGCAGGAGGCGGGCCTGAGCTCCTCCTGGACGCCCGCAACGTGACCATGCAGTTCGGTGGCCTGCGTGCGGTGAACGACGTGAGCCTGCAGGTACACACCGGCGAGATCGTGGGCCTGATCGGGCCGAACGGTGCCGGCAAGACCACGTTCTTCAACTGCCTCACCGGGCTGTACAAGCCGACCTCGGGGACGGTCTACTTCGGCGGTGAACCGCTGCCGCCGCAGCCCCGGCTGGTGGTGCGCACGGGGATGGCGCGCACCTTCCAGAACATCCGGCTGTTCCACAACATGACCGCGCTGGAGAACGTCATGGTGGGCATGTACTGCCGGACGAAGACCAACGCGATCGACGCGGTGTTCCGGCTGCCCCGGCACCGCCACGAGGAGCTGGCGTCCACCGAGCGCGCCCGGGAGCTGCTGGCGTTCGTCGGGCTGAGCGGCACCGAGAACCAGCTCTCCCGCAACCTTCCCTACGGCGACCAGCGGCGTCTCGAGATCGCCCGCGCGCTGGCGACCGACCCGAAGCTGTTGCTGCTGGACGAGCCGACCGCCGGCATGAATCCGCAGGAGACCCGGCAGGCAGAGGAGCTGATCTTCAAGATCCGCGACCTGGGCCTGGCCGTGCTGGTGATCGAACACGACATGCGCTTCATCTTCAACCTGTGCGACCGGGTGGCCTGTCTGGTCCGCGGCGAGGTGCTCGTCGAGGGCGTCGGGGACGTCGTCCAGAACGACCCGCGGGTGATCGAGGCCTACATCGGGTCACCACAGACCACGCCGTACGAGCAACCCGGACCGGATTCCGGGAAGGGGGCCTCCGATGCTTGAGGTGAAGGAGATGGTCGTCGCCTACGGCCGCGTGAACGCGGTCAAGGGGATCAGCTTCTCGGTGGAGCAGGGCCAGATCGTCACGCTGCTCGGCACCAACGGCGCAGGCAAGTCGACGACGTTGCGTTCGATCTCGGGGTTGCTGAAGCTGGTCTCGGGCGAGATCTGGTTCGAGGGGGAGCGCCTCGACGGGCAACCCGCGCACAAGGTCGTCGAGCGCGGCATCGCGCAGTCGCCCGAGGGGCGTCGCCTGTTCCGGCAGATGACCGTAGAGGACAACCTCAAGCTCGGCGCCTACTCGCGCAAGGATCCCGCGGGCGTCCGCTCCGACATGGACCGGGTCTACGACCTCTTCCCGGTGCTCGGGGATCGCCGTACCGAGGCGGCGGGCCTGTTCTCCGGCGGTGAGCAGCAGATGCTGGCGATCGGCAGGGCGATGATGAGCCGGCCCAAGCTGCTGATGCTGGACGAGCCGTCCATGGGCCTGAGCCCGATCATGACCCAGACGATCATGCGGACGATCCAGGAGCTGCAGTCAGAAGGGGTCACCATCCTGCTGGTCGAGCAGAACGCACAGGCCGCGCTCTCGCTGGCCGACCGGGGCTACGTGCTCGAGGTGGGCCAGATCATGTTCTCCGACACCGGCCGAAACCTGCTCGGCGACGACCGGGTTCGTCGCACCTACCTCGGCATCGACTGACCGAGAAGGGGACGGTTCTCGTTATCGGCCATCTGGCCGATAACGAGAAACGTCCCCATTTCGGCCACGACCGGCCGGCTGACCCACCAGAATCCGCCTGTCGTGGCCGGGCGCCGCGCCGGCGGCATCTAGGGTGTCCAGGTGCGCTACGAACGTGACGTCCTGAGCCCGGGCTGGCAGCGCGCCGGAAAGCCGGTCACGGTCGAGACCCCGGTCAGCGTCGGCATGGTGGTGGAGGACCCGACCTCAGGGTTCTGCGGAGCAGTCGTGCGATGGGAGAACGGTCTGGTGGTCCTGGAGGACCGCAAGGGCGCCCGGCGCAGCTTCCCGTTCGGGCCGGGGTTCTGGCTGGACGGCCAGCCGGTCAGCCTGGTGCCGCCGCCGCGCCTGCGCCCCTCCGTGCCCACGCACACCGCGTCCGGCTCTCGGGTGGGGGCCGTGGAGCCCGCGAAGGTCGCGGCCGCGTCCCGGATCTACGTCGAGGGACGCCACGACGCCGAACTGGTCGAGAAGATCTGGGGCGATGACCTGCGCCACGAAGGTGTGGTGGTCGAGTTCCTCGGCGGCATCGACGACCTGCCCGCGATCGTCGCGGAGTTCGCGCCCCAGCCGGGACGGAAGCTCGGCGTGCTGGTTGACCATCTGGTCGCAGGGACGAAGGAGACCCGGATCGTCGAGCAGGTCGGTTCGGCCCACGTCCTGATCACGGGCCATCCGTTCATCGACATCTGGCAGGCGGTGCGCCCCGAACGCGTCGGCCTCGAGGTCTGGCCGTCCGTGCCGCGCGACCTGGAGTGGAAGCACGGGATCAGCCGCGCACTGGGACGCCCCTATGCGTCCCAGGCCGACATCGCCGCCACGTGGCAGTGGATCCTCGGCCGGGTCCGCGACTGGCGCGACCTCGACCCGGCGCTCCCTCGCGAGGTAGAGCGCCTGATCGACTTCGTCACCACCTGACCCGAATCCGGGGAGGGACCGGATCGCTTCAGGCGGCGATCAGGGTGGACAGCACGGCAGTGTCGGCGTCCGACATCGGGTCCACGCGCTCGCTGCTGGTGAGGCGGGTGATCCTTCCGGCGCTGTCCGCCTCGATCCAGGCGGCCCGGTGGGTGAGGCCGAGGTGCGGCAGCCCGGGCAGGAACAGGCAGCCGGACGCGGTCGGGTGCATCGGAGAGCTACTCACGGTGCTGGGCGGAGGGTGCAGGACCGCAAGGCCCGGGGGCAGGCTGGCGAAGTGGCCGGGCTCCACCGCTGCGTCGCCGAGCAGCGGGCCCTCGGCGAGGACCATCCCGATCGTGTCCCGCGGTGCCACCTCGGGAACGTCCTCGACTACCCGGAACACCGTGCTGCCGGCGGGCAGCATCCCCGGGGCGGCTGCCATCCGCACGGCGAGCCGCAGGAACTGGGCCCACTCGGCGGTGTCCTTCGGCCAGCGGCCGACCAGCAGGAAGCCGCCGAGCTGTCCGCGTGCCTGCAGCGGCGTGACCTCGAGCGGAAGGTCCCAGTAGCCCATGGTGATCCTCCTCACCACCTTTCCGTCCAGCCTGCCCCTTCCGGGTCACGTCGGGGTTACGGCGGCGTTCGGGGTTGGTTGCAGAGCGGATGACAGCGCTTGCAGAACGGACGAGGCGAGGTGCGTCCCCGCCGTGCGGCTAGCCTGAGGATCGGCCCGCTTCCCCGTCCTCCAGGAGTTCCGCAGTGCAGACCGAACAGGTGTCGGAGCTCCTCGCCGACGTCGCCGACAGGCTGATCCTGCCCCGGTTCGGCGCGCTCGGCACCGACGACATCCAGGAGAAGAAGCCCGGAGACCTGGTCACCGTGGCCGACCGGGACGCCGAAGTGGAGCTCGCCCGCGTCCTGCGCGAGGCGGACCCCGGAGTCCTGGTGGTCGGCGAGGAGGGCGTCTTCACCGATCCGTCCAGCCTCGAGGCGCTGCCGTACGCCGAACACGCCTGGGTGATCGACCCGGTCGACGGAACCCGCAACTTCGCGCGTGGCCGCGCCGATTTCGCCGTGATGCTGGCCGAGGTGCGCTCCGCGCAGACCGTCCGCGGCTGGATCTGGCAGCCGATCCATTCCCGTCTCTACGTCGTCGAGCGTGGCGCAGGCGTCACCTGCAACGGAGTGCAGCTCGATCCTCCACCGCCCAGTCCGCGCGATGTGCCGCTCGGCGCGAGCTACCTGCCGGTGCCGGGGGAGGAGCATGCCGAGGTCGAGCTGGTCCGCTCCTGGGGCTCCTGCGGGATCGACTACCCGAAGCTGATCGCCGGCGAGCTCGACTTCCTCTGCTACCGCTCGATGTTCCCCTGGGACCACCTGCCCGGTGCGCTGATGGTCACAGAGCTCGGCGGACGCATCGCCACAGACACTGGCGCCGACTACCACGCCGGGGTGATTGGACGCCGGCTCGTGTCGGCCACCGACCCGCACCTGTGGCAGGTCGCCCGCGACGCCCTGTTCGGCGACTGATCGGCGCCGAACAGGGCGCCGGCTGCCGCCCGGACCTCGTCGGACCGGTGACGCCACACTGACGCCTCGTCTCTTGCGGGTGACGTCAGTGTGATGTCATGATGACGTCATGGAACTCGAGCCCTACCTGATCGCCATCGCCGCAGACCTGGATCGCGCGACGTCCCTGGCGGACGAGGCGACGAGAACGACCGTCGGCCGGCTCGTCGGCAGCCTGGAGCCGGCACTGCGGCTGGCGATGACTCAGCTCCTCTCCGACGCTGCCGCCCACCTCAGCCGGGATCTCGGCGATGCTGTGGTCACGGTCCGGATCGAGGGCCGCGACCCGGTTCTCCAGGTGCAGCGCCACGAGTCGGTGAATGCCGAACCCCCGGTGGTCCTCCCCGCGCCGGAGACAGAGGAGGACGACGGCACGGCGAGGGTCACCGTTCGCCTGCCCGAGAACCTCAAGCGCACGGCGGAGGAGCTCGCCCAGACGGCCGGCCAGTCACTGAACAGCTGGATCGTCCAGGCCGTCCGGAGGGCCAGTCAGGGTTCCGCCACGTCCAGCTCCAGCCATCGATCGTCCCGCCGGATCACCGGCTGGGCCTGAGAGAGAGCCACCTGTGAACACCACGACAACACATCACGCCTGGTCCTTCAGCACCGACGAGGTCCCGCGCCTGCGGCTGCAGGCGCATCGCGCCGACCTGCGCGTCGTGCACGACGGCGACCCGGGGGAGACCAGGGTGGAGCTGGCCAGCCGGCTGCCGGTCGAGATCGAGCCGGTGAAGACCCGGGTGAGCGGCCGCGAGATCAGTGTCCAGGTGCCGCCGCTGATTCCGCCGGACGGCGGTGAGGGCTTCGGCTTCGCATTCCAGCTCGGACGCTTCATGGCGTCGGTGGGGAACACCGCCAAGCTGCGGCTGGAAGTACACGTCCCGCCCGATGCCGACCTCGACCTGCAACTCGACGGCGGCGACATCGAGATCGACGGAACTTCGGGCGAGGTGACCACGCGCACGGGGGGCGGCGACATCCACGCCGAGCACCTCGCGTCCGGCTCGGTGCACACCGGCGGCGGCGACCTCGAGGTCGAGTTCATCGGCGACGGCTCGCTGATCACCGGCGGCGGTGACATCCGGATCGGACGGATGGGCGCGGGCCGGGTGCGCACCGGTGGCGGGGACGTGTCGATCGGGCAGGCGGGCGGTGACCTCGACGCCTCCACCGGCGCCGGGGACGTCACCATCGGACGCTGCGTGGGCACGACCGCGGTCTCGACCAGCGCCGGCGACGTGACGGCCGACGTGGCGTCCGGGACGATCGCCGTGAAGACCGGGACCGGGGACGTCACCATCACCGTGCCCGCCGGCGTCCCGGTCTGGCAGGACCTCTCCACCGTGCTCGGCGAGGCGCGCAGCAACATTGGCGCCAGGGGCGAACCGGCAGAGGGTGAGGCATTCATCAAGGTTGTGGCCCGCACCGGGACCGGAGACATCACCCTGACCAGCTGAACAACTCCGTGCGTGCCACCTGTACGTGGACGCGTCGGCGGTGGCAGAGTGAAGCCGCAGCAACGCCGGAAGGGAGCCGATATGGCCGACAGTGACAGCAACGACGACCTGAAGGCGAAGATGCGTGAGGCGCTGGAGCGCAAGCAGCACGGCGCCGAGGGCGTCGGCGATGCGGGCCACCACAAGCAGAAGGGCCCTGCTGAACGCGGACGCCAAGGCGGCGGCGGCATGTTCCGCCGCAAGGCCGGCGGCGGAGGCTAGCCGCACCCCGAAGGTCAGGCCAGCGGCAGCTGGGTCCGGGGGATCTTGCCCTCGGCGGCCAGTTGCGCGTACAGCAGCGGCAGTACGCCGCGGACGGTGACCTCGTCGAAGGGCCACTCACCGGCCTCGTAGGCGTCCTCGATCCGGACGCCCTGCGCAACCAGGTACTCGGCCTGCCCGTACAGGCCGGAGATCTCCGCGCGTTGGGTGAACGCCGCGAGCCGGTCCATCGGGTCGCCGTGACCGGGAACCAGCACGGTGTGCTCCGAGACCAGGCCGAGGATCCCGTCCACGGCACTGGGCCACTCGCGCAGATGGCTGTCCTCGCCGAAGGAAGGCGGGCCGGCGCTCTCCAGCAGGTCGCCGGAGAAGATCAGGGACGCGTCCGGCACGATCGCGACGAGGTCGCCGTCGGTGTGTCCGCGACCGAAGTGGACGACCTCCACCCGACGTCCACCCACGTCGATCACCTTCGCCAGCGACAGTGTGTGCGTGGGCGCGGTGAGCGCGGAGACCTCCACGCCCAGTCCGGTCGCGGCTTCGCGGCACTCCGGACGATCCAGCCAGGCGGGCACGGTCTCGTGGGCGTAGCTGGGGACGTCGGTGAACGCTGCCAGTCCGAACAGGTGGTCGTAGTGCCAGTGCGTGACCAGGACGCCCACCACCGGCACCCCTGCGACCTTCTCGGCCGCCCGGCGGACTTCCGCGCCCTGCTCGGGGGAGGAGCCGGTGTCGACGACCAGGCAGCCGGCCTCGCCGACCACCAACCCGACGTTGACCCCGGCCGGTTCCGCGACGGCGACGTGGACGCCATCGGCGACCGGAGCGAATTCTCCCACGCTGAACTGCATCATGGCGGCAGCCTACTGGCGGCTCCGATCCCGCAAAGTGGCCCGTAGAGGCCGACTACGGCCTCTACGGGCCACTTTGTTGGCGCGAGCGGACTGGGCTGCTGCTCGTCCAGCGCAAGCGCTGGGCTCGTCGAGACTCCTCCTTGCCGGCCGCTGGCGCGCCCGGCCGCGTCGTCGTCTAGACTGGCACTCCACTACCGAGAGTGCCAACGGCTAGGGAGGCTGGCGTGCTCGACGACCGCAAGCTGACCATTCTGCGGGCCATCGTCACCGACTACGTGTCCATGCGTGAGCCCGTGGGCTCCCGCGCGCTCGTTGAGCGCTACCAACTCGATGTCTCGCCCGCCACCGTCCGCAACGACATGGCCGTGCTGGAGGAGGAGGGCTACATCATGCAGCCCCACACCAGCGCCGGCCGGATCCCCACCGACAAGGGGTATCGGCTCTTCGTCGACCGGCTGGGCACGGTGAAGCCGCTGTCTGGCGCCGAGCGCAGGGCGATCGAGACGTTCATGGCCGGAGCGGTCGACATCGACGACGTGGTGCGCCGCACCGTCCGGCTGCTCGCGCAGATCACCCGGCAGGTCGCGATCGTGCAGTATCCGATCCTGTCCAGCGCGACCATCCGGCACCTCGAGGTCGTCACCCTGAACCCCGAGCGCGGCCTGCTGATCCTGGTGAACTCTTCGGGCAAGGTCGACCAGCACCCGGTGGATCTCGGCGGAGCCCCAGAGGAGACCGTCGCCGACCTTCGCGGGCGGCTGAACGCCGCTCTGGTCGGGCTGGCCCCGAGCCGGGTCGTCGAGCGGGCGGAACGGCTGGTGGAGGAGTTCCCCGACGATGTGCGTCCGCTCGGTGCGGCGGTTGTGGCCGCGATCCTCGAGATGGTCACGGCCGACCCGTCCACGCGGGTCGTGGTCGGTGGCGTGCCCAACCTGACCCGCTTCTCCGACCAGTACGAGACCACCGTGCGTCCGGTGCTTGAGGCGCTGGAGGAACAGGTCGTGCTGCTCCGGTTGTTGGGAGAGGTGGCCGGCACCGGCGATGTCACTGTCCGGATCGGCCACGAGAACCCGTACGCGCCGTTGCGCTCCACCTCGGTGGTCGCCAGCGGGTACGGCACCGACGACGACATCTGGGCCAACCTGGGTGTGGTCGGGCCGACGCGGATGGACTACCCCTCGACGATGGCCGCGGTGCGGGCAGTGGCCCGCTACGTCGGCAGGTTCCTAGCTGAAGGATGATGTGTGGCCACTGACTACTACCAGGTGCTGGGCGTGGCCCGGGACGCGACGCCCGAGCAGATCAAGAAGGCCTACCGCCGCCTTGCGATGAAGTACCACCCGGACGTGGCCGACGCCCCGGATGCCGCCGAGAAGTTCAAGGAGATCGGCGAGGCCTACGAGGTGCTGCACGACCCGAACAAGCGGTCGATGTACGACCGCGGCGGGGACCCGCTGGGTGGTGGCTTCGGCGGCGGCGCCGGGGGGTTCGGTTTCCCCGGCGGCGGTTTCGACTTCACGAACCTCGTGGACGCCATGTTCGGCGGGCAGACCAGCCGGGGCCCGCGGTCGCGGGTGCGCCGCGGCCAGGACGCCCTGGTCAGGCTGAGCCTCACCCTCGCAGAGGCCGCTTTCGGCATCACCAAGCCGCTCAAGGTCGACACCGCAGTGGTCTGCCCGCGCTGTTCCGGATCGGGTGCCGAGGGCGGCGGTGAACCAGTCACCTGCGGCACCTGCCACGGGACCGGCGACGTGACGCAGGTGCAGCGATCCTTCCTCGGCGAGATCCGGACCAGCCAGCCGTGCCCGAGCTGCCGCGGCTACGGCACGATCATCACCAACCCGTGTGGCGAATGCTCCGGCGAGGGCAGGGTGCGCAGCCACCGCACGATCAACGTGAAGATTCCTGCCGGCGTCGCGACCGGCAACCGGGTACATCTGGTCTCGCAGGGTGAGGTGGGCCCCGGCGGCGGTCCCGCCGGTGACCTGTACGTCGAGCTCTCGGTCGCCCCGCACGAGGTGTTCAAGCGCGAGGGGGACAACCTCGAGGTGGTCGTGAAGGTGCCGATGACCGCCGCAGCGCTGGGCACCCAGGTCACGCTGGATACTCTCGAGGCGGAGCGGGACGACCTGGATGCCGAACTGTCCACGGTGGCGATCGACATCCCGGCGGGCACCCAGTCGGGCACGCGGATCACGATTCCCGGACGCGGAGTGCCGCGCCTGCGCAGGGACGGTCGGGGCGAACTCGGCGTGACACTGCTCGTGCAGACCCCGACGCGGCTCGACGAGGGCCAGCGCGACCTGCTCCGCCAGCTCGCAGAACTCCGCGACGAGAGCCGCCCCGAGGTGGCGGTCGCCAAGCACGGCAAGGGCGTGCTCGGGTGGCTGAAGGAGGCCTTCTCGTGACCGAGCCGCTCTTCCTTGCCGCCCTGGCGGCCCCAGCGGTGGGACAGGTCGTCGAGCTCACCGGGGAAGAGGGCAGGCACGCGTCCGCCGTCCGGCGGTTGCGGGCCGGCGAGGTCGTGCTGATCAGCGACGGCAACGGCACCGCCGTTCGCGGCCCGGTGGTGAGCGTGGGCAAGAGCGGGCTCAGCATGACCGTGCAGGAGGTGCTGCGAGACCCCGAGCGTCCGGTCCGCTACGTTGCCGTCCAGGCGCTACCCAAGGGCGACCGGGCCGAACAGGCTGTCGAGATGCTGACCGAGCTCGGCATCGACGAGATCGTGCCCTGGCAGGCCGAGCGATCGGTCGTGAAGTGGGCGCCCGACCGCGTCGAGCGCGGGCTCACCCGCTGGCGGGCCACGGCGCGCGAAGCCGCCAAGCAGTGCCGTCGTTTCCGCGTCCCTGCCGTCACGATGCCGATGACCACGTCGGAGCTCGCGCTGCGGATCGCGCAGACCGACCTCACCGTCGTGCTGCACGAGACTGCGGACACCCGATTGGGCACGTTCGCGCTGCCCCCGATCGGCGAGGTCATGTTCATCGTCGGTCCCGAGGGCGGGCTCACCGACGAGGAGGTGGCAGCGTTCACTTCCGCCGGTGGCCGCACGGCTCTGATCGCGGACGCCGTGCTGCGCACGTCCACCGCCGGTGTGGTCGCGTTGGCCCAGCTCCAGGCCCTCGCCGTTCGTGACCGCTGAGTCCGCGGCCGGCGGCGGCTTCTCCTTCACCCCTGGCACGTTCCTGCCCAACGGCCTCGGGCGCACCGGGGTGATCCACACCCCGCACGGCGACATCCGCACCCCCGCATTCATCGCGGTGGGCACGAAGGCGACGGTGAAGGCCGTGCTGCCGGAGAGTGTCGCAGGGCTCGGCGCCCAGGCCGTGCTCGCGAACGCCTACCACCTGTTCCTGCAGCCGGGCTCCGACATCGTGGACGCGGCCGGCGGGCTGGGCGCCTTCATGAACTGGCCCGGTCCCACCTTCACCGACTCCGGCGGTTTCCAGGTGATGAGCCTTGGCGTCGGTTTCAAGAAGGTGCTGGCAATGGACGCGACAGGTCTGGTCGACGACGACGTGATTGCCGAGGGGAAGAACCGGCTCGCCCAGGTGGACGATGACGGGGTGACCTTCACCTCCCACCTCAACGGCGACCGGCACCGGTTCACCCCGGAGGTCTCGATGCGGATTCAGCACGAACTGGGTGCCGACATCATGTTCGCCTTCGACGAGTGCACCACCCTGATGAACACCCGCGGCTACCAGGAGCGATCGCTGGAACGGACGCAGGCCTGGGCCGTCCGCTGCCTTGCCGAACACGACCGGCTCACCGCGGAGCGCGCCGGCAAGCCGTACCAGGCGTTGTTCGCGGTGGTGCAGGGGGCCCAGTACGAGGACCTGCGCCGGCAGGCGGCCCGCGAGCTCGCCGCCCTGGAGGCGGCTGGCCGCCGCTTCGACGGCTTCGGCATCGGCGGCGCGCTGGAGAAGGAGAACCTCGGCACGATCGTCGGCTGGGTGTGTTCCGAACTTCCTGTTGACAAGCCGAGACACCTGCTGGGGATCTCCGAGCCGGACGACTTCTTCGCCGCCATCGAAGCCGGGGCCGACACCTTTGACTGCGTGATGCCGTCCCGGGTGGCGCGGAATGCCGCGATCTACACCCGCGACGGCCGGTTCAACGTGAACACGGCGGCCAACCGGCGCGACTTCCGCCCGCTGGAGGACGGCTGCGACTGCTACACCTGCGCGCACTACACCCGCGCCTACCTGCACCACCTGTTCAAGGCGAAGGAGATGCTCGCGGCCACCCTGGCCACCATCCACAACGAGCGGTTCACCGTGCGCCTCGTGGACAACATCCGGGCCAGCATCGAGGAGGGCCGGTTCGCCGGATTCAGGGCGGAGTTCCTGGGGCGGTTCTATTCCTCGGATCGCTGACGCGATCCTCGTCGAGACTCCATCGCTTCCCGGCCGCGAGCGGCCGTGGCCGTCCTCGACTCCGACGTGCCGGCGACGCCGGGTGACGGCCCCCGTGTCCTTCGTCCGGGTGTCACACCCGGGGGGACTGTGGCGGACAAGGGCTTTCGCCCTAGCCTGATCGGGCGCTGTTCTGTTCCCCCCTGAAGGATGCATCGTGAACTGTCCGTCGTGCGCCCAGACACTGGACGCATCGCAGCTGGCCTGCCCCCAGTGCGGGGACTCCCCGGAGTACGGAGTGGGGTTCGACCCCGACGAGGACATCCGGGAGAGTCCGTGGGCGTACCCGGGCGAGTGGGCTGAGAGTGCCGGGGGGACGGCAGCTTCGCCTACCGACGGATCCGAACCGACGATCGACCTGCCCCTCACCGGCCAGACCGCCGCCGAGCTTCCTGCCGTGGGTTTCGGCGATCCCAGCCAGTACCTGGCCGCGACCCACCAGCCCAAGGTCAGGCAGTACCTGCCGGTGTCTCCGATCACCCCCGGCAGAGTTCACCAGCCCGCCACTCCGCCGGAGAAACACCGCCGCGCGCTGCCGGTCCTGATGCTCGCTGTTGCCCTGCTCGTCACCGGCGGCGGCGCGGCCGCTGCGGGGTACTACCTCGGCTGGTTCGGACGTGGCATCCAGCCCTCCGACCTGATGCCCGCCGCGACAGCCGCGTACGTCCAGGTCGACCTCGATCCGTCACTGTCCCAGAAGTCCCAGGCCTGGGCCTTCTTTCGGGACCTTCCCGAGGTGAAGAGGGCCGTCGCCAGCGGCGGCTCCGACCCGAAGCGGATGATCTGGGACGCGATCGCGGCCAGTGACGCGGACTGGGCGTCTGGCACCAGCTACGACACCGACATCAAGCCCTGGCTGGGAGACCGGATCGGGTTCGGCGTTCTCGGCCACCACGACGCGTCGGCCTGGGTCACGGTCATCCAGGTCAGGGACGAGGCCGCCGCGGCGGCGAAGCTGCGCTCCTGGTTCTCCTCCACCGGCCAGGACTACGACGTGACCACGCGGGACGGCTACGCGCTGATCTCCGCGCGCGCGGACACCGATTTCGTGCTGGGTCAGCTCGAACAAGGCACCCTGGCGGCGAACCCGGCCTTCCGTTCGGACCTGGCCGCGCTGGGCGATACCGGCGTCCTCGCGGGCTGGGCCGACCTCACTGCGCTCGGGAAGCTCGGCTCGTCCGACGCAGCAGCATCGACGGCGCAGGGGCGCGTTGCGGCGGCGCTGCGGTTCACGACCGACACCCTCGCGCTGGAAGGCCGCTTCTTCGCTGTGGGCGGGACGGCGATGGACACCTCCGGCGCGGGCATCATCGGCGACCTGCCGGAGTCGACCGGTGCCGCGGTGACGATCTCGGGCGGTGCAGAGGCCCTCCCGGTGGTCTGGCCCTCGCTCTCCGGAATGGGGGTGTTCGGCCTGGGGAAGGCTGACCTCGAGGCGCTGCTCGGACGCAACATCACCGTCGCCGTACCGGCGACGACCCTGGGGGCAGTGACGAGCGCGTCGTCCCAGGAGACGCCGACGTTGGGCATCAGGATCACCTCCGACGATGTCGCCCGCGCCAGGCGGGCACTGCACAAGCTCCCGTTCGACTCGATGCAGGTCTTCGAGCAGGTCGACGGGGACGTGCTCACTGCGGCCACCAGCCGTGGCTACCTGGAGGAGTTGACCCAGCCGGCCGCGACGTTGTCCGGGTACGGACCGTTCAACAAGGCCCTGCCCGACCACGCCAGGGCGACCTCGGCGGTCTACCTGGGCCTGGCCTCGCTGACGTCGGCCGATGCCGACTACGGCGAGTACCGCGACTTCCTGACCTCACTGCAGGGCCTGGGCGGGGAGGTCGTGCCGGACGGCGCCGGCGGGGGCTCGTGGTCGGTACGCCTGGTCCGTTCCTGATCCGGATCAGCGCGGCGGAGCATATACCTCCCGGAGCACATGCGGGTCGTTCGCGCGGCGCTGCCGCATCCGTGCAGGTGGGCGGGAGATGTTCGCAGTCCGCTTGGGTGCGCCTGCCTCCCACCTCTGCGACGGGCGTGGCAGGCTGGACCCATGACCGACTACGACGAAGCCGTCCCCGAAGAGGCCGAGCAACTCGATCAGCTGCAGCCGGAGGAGACCCTCCTCGACCGCGGAGTCGAGGACGTGCTCGACGAGGGCTATGTGACCGGCGAGAACTGGTCGCCCGCCCAGGGATTCGGCAACACCGTCGCCGAGATGCGTCAGGGCGAAACCCTGGAGATGCGGATCGCGCAGGAGTACCAGGAGCCGGTCAAGCCCCAGGGGCCATGGAATCCCGACCAGTCGGAGCCGCGAGAGGTTGGCACCCATCGGGCCGGGAGACTGGTGGACGCGAACGGTGGCGTGCCCGGGCTGGACACCGTGGCGGAGAGTGTCGCCCGCGATGTCGGGATCGACGGCGGCGCAGCGACGGCCGAGGAGGCCGCGATGCACATCATCGATGACTTCGACGATGACGACGACTGACCCCCGTCGCACCCTCTACCCGCCGATCGAGCCGTACGCGTCCGGCATGCTCGACGTGGGAGACGGCCAGCAGCTGTACTGGGAGGAGTGTGGGAACCCCGCAGGCAAGCCGGCGGTGTTCGTCCATGGCGGCCCCGGTGGCGGCTGCACCCCCAACTACCGGCGCTACTTCGACCCGTCGGCCTACCGCGTGGTGCTGTTCGACCAGCGCGGCTGCGGCCGCAGCGTTCCGCATGCCAGCGAACCGGATGCCGATCTGGGCGCGAACACGACCTGGCACCTGGTGGACGACCTCGAGCGACTCCGCGTCGACCGCGGGATCGGGCGGTGGCTGGTGTTCGGTGGCTCGTGGGGGAGCGCGCTGGGCCTGGCCTACGCGCAGAAGCACCCCGACCGGGTCTCCGAGCTGGTGTTGCGTGGCATCTTCACGCTCCGCCGCAGCGAGCTCGACTGGTACTACAACGGCGGCGCGGCGAACCTCGCGCCGGAGTGGTGGCGCTCGTTCTGCGAGCCCCTCCCTGCCGGGTTCAGCGGCGACCGGATCGCGAAGTACCACGACCTGCTGTTCGACCCGGACCCTGCCGTGCACCTGCCTGCGGGCGTCGCCTGGACGACGTGGGAGGCCGCGACCTCGACGCTGGAGTTCTCCCAGCAGCTGGTGGACGACTTCTCCGAGGCGGCGTTCGCGCTGGCGTTCGCCCGGATCGAGAACCACTACTTCGTCAATGGTGGCTGGTTCCGTGAGGGCCAGCTGATCGAGGACGCCGGACGGCTGAGCGGGATCCCCGGTGTGATCGTGCAGGGGCGCTACGACCTGCCGTGCCCGATCACCACCGCGGACGCCCTGCATCGTGCCTGGGCCGAGGCCGACTACCGGGTTGTGCTGGCCGGCCACTCTGCCTCCGAACCGGCGATCATCGCGGAGCTGGTGGCTGCCACCGACCGGTTCGCCCGCACCGGGACCTGAACGTCCTCAACGGTGCATGGGGGCTACAGAGACGCGGGCCACGGTCCATCCCGAAGGGCTGCCCGACGATCAGGAGCTGGCGGTGGACGCCGGACTGTGGCGCGGTCGCCGGTACGGCACAGCGACAGGGGCGAGCCCGGCGGGCGACGGGTTGGTGAGCGGGAATAGGATGACGAATCGAACTTCCAGGAGGAACCCCTGAACGAACCGCAGAGCGTCGTCGCCGAGCGCCGCGTGGCGATCCCCGCCTCGATCAACATGGTCTCCGTCCTCGGGCCGCGAGACGAGTTCCTGCAGATCCTCGAACGCGAACTGGCGGCCGACCTGCATGTCCGGGGCAACGAGATCACGATCACCGGCACGCCTGCGGACGTCACCACCGCCGCGGAGGTGCTCGCGGAACTGATCACGATCGTGCGGACGGGGCAGGGGCTCGCCGCGGACACGGTCGAACGGACCCTGGGCATGGTGACCTCGGACGAGGCGGCCAGCGCGGCAGAGGTGCTCACCCAGAACATCCTCTCCAGCCGTGGCCGGACGATCCGTCCGAAGACCCTGAACCAGAAGCGGTACGTGGACGCGATCGACGCCCACACCGTCGTGTTCGGCATCGGGCCGGCCGGCACGGGCAAGACCTACCTGGCCGTCGCCAAGGCTGTGCAGGCCCTGCAGGCCAAGGAGGTGAACCGGATCATCCTGACCCGCCCCGCGATCGAGGCGGGGGAGCGGTTGGGCTACCTGCCGGGCACCCTGAGCGACAAGATCGACCCGTACGTCCGTCCGCTCTACGACGCGCTGCACGACATGATCGATCCCGACTCGGTGCCGCGGCTGCTGACCTCAGGCACCATCGAGGTGGCGCCGCTGGCGTTCATGCGCGGCCGCTCGCTGAACGACGCCTTCATCATTCTCGACGAGGCCCAGAACACCTCAATGGAGCAGATGAAGATGTTCCTGACCCGGCTCGGCTTCGGCTCGAAGATCGTGGTCACCGGCGACGTGACCCAGATCGACCTGCCCGCCGGTACCCGCTCCGGCCTGACCGTGGTGGAGCAGATCCTCGACGGCGTCCACGACATCGCCTTCTGCCGCCTCACCAGCCATGACGTCGTCCGGCACCGGCTGGTCGGACGGATTGTCGCAGCCTATGACCGTTTCGAGGCAACCCTGCCGCCGGGCCGACGGAACTGAGGAGTCCAATGATCGAGTTGAACAACGAGTCCGGGGTGGCGGTCGACAGCGAGCGGCTGGTCGCACTGGCCACCTTCGCTCTGGACGCGCTCAGGATCCACCCGCAGGCGGAGCTGTCGATCCTGCTGGTCGACACCGACACGATGTCGGCCTACCACGAGAAGTTCATGGGCGAGCCGGGCCCGACGGACGTGCTGAGTTTCCCGATGGACGAGCTGCGCGCGCCCGAGCCTGATGAGGAGCCGCCGGTCGGCCTGCTCGGCGACATCGTGCTGTGTCCCGAGGTGACCGCGGCCCAGGCCGCCGAGAGCAGTCGCACGCCGGAGGAGGAAGCCGACTACCTGCTCATCCACGGTCTGCTGCACCTGCTCGGCCATGACCACGCGGAGCCCGCAGAGAAGAAGGTCATGTTCGACCTGAACGACAAGATCATCGCCGCCTGGGACGCGTCCCGCGCCTGAGCGGCAACCCGACCTTCCCTCAGGGTTGGTCCCGGCCCCGCCACCTCCGGGCTGAACCGTCCGAAACTGACCGGCTTCTGCCTGCAACCTTTCGGGCCGCTACCGACTATGTAGTGGTGAAGGCTCGTGATGGCGGTCACGGCCGGATCGGAGGGGACGATGGCAGAGGCCGTCATCGAGGTGAGGATGCGGGGCGCGGACCCGCGGTCGCAGCGCTCCCGCCAATTGCTCAGGGCGGCTGCCGTTCGCCTGCTGCGCAAGGGATCGGATCCGCAGCCGTCGGTATCCACCCTCGTGCGCACCGCTCAGGTGTCACGGTCAACGTTCTACGCACACTATGACTCGGTCGATGAGCTCCTCGACGACGCGCTCGGTGAGTTGACCGTGTCCATCATGCCCGCGGCGGACGGTCCGCTCGGTTTCGTGCGAGGCGTGTTCGAGCAGGCGGCGCAGCACAGGGAGCTGGCCGCCGCGCTGCTGTCCCCCGACCGCAACACCGGTTTCGCGCCGCGACTGCGGCTCCAGGTCGCGCAGATCCTGGCCGACGGCGGCCTCGAGGACTGTGGGCTGGCCGCCGAGGTGCTGGCGGACGGCATGGTGGCCGCCCTGCGCTGGTGGCTCGACGTCTGCCCCGAACGGCCCGCCCGCGAGATGGCCGCCGAGTTCGTGCGGCTGTGGAGCCCGGTGCTGGCCTCGGACGGCGGCCTTCCCGCGGGTCTTCGGCTGCAGTAGCCGTCGTGGTTCGTTCCGCGCCACTCGTCTAGACTGAGCGTCCACCAACCCGGACGAGGCGTGTGAGCGAGCGTTGACCCAGACCCAATGGATCCTGCTGGGCGTTGCCGCAGCCTGCGTGGTCCTGGCCGCGTTCGCCACGGCGGCGGAGACGGCGATCTCCGCGATCTCGCGCTCGCGGGCGGAGCGACTGCTCGAGGAGGGGCATCGCGCCGCACGGCGGCTCCAGCTGGTCGCCCAGGATCCGGCCCCCGCGCTGAACACGCTGCTCTTCGTGCGGCTGCTGCTGGAAGTGGTGGCCACCGTGCTCGTGACCCTGGTCTACTTCGACCACTTCGAGGCGACCTGGGCGCGGATCCTCTACCCCGTGCTCACGATGGTGCTGATCTCGTTCATCGTGCTGGGGGTGGCGCCACGCACGCTCGGCCGCCAGCACGCGGAGCGGGTGGCGCTGGCCGCTGCCGGGCCGGTCGGTGCCATGAGCACGGTGCTGGGGCCCGTGTCACAGCTGATGATCCTGCTCGGCAACGCGGTGACGCCGGGCAAGGGGTTCACGGAGGGACCGTTCACCTCCGAGGCCGAACTGCGTGAGCTGGTCGATCTCGCCGAGGCCCGTGAGCTGATCGAGGCCGGCGAGCGGCAGATGATCCACTCCGTCTTCGAGCTCGGTGACACGATCGTCAAGGAAGTCATGGTG
>ERZ724513.425-NODE-425-length-20301-cov-14.712882_pt1 | contig 20301 bp, 21 predicted proteins | sample MGYA00376046_ERZ724513 | MGnify/ENA primary metagenome ERZ724513 (study PRJEB28724, sample SAMN07190883) | activated sludge metagenome | isolation source: activated sludge of sewage treatment plant in Hong Hong | place: Hong Kong | collected 2016-03-17 ...
TCACCCTCGACGGCTGCTACGACGACTCCCTCGCCCTCGCGGGGCCGACCTGGCGCAACGAGGTCGACGCGACCGTCGGCCTCGAGCTCGGCAGCCACCGCCCCGGCAGGCAGGCCGAGCACGTCCGCGCGCCACTGCTGGTCCAGATCGCCGACCTCGACCGCAGCGCGCCGCCGCAGGCGGCCGCCAAGGCGGCGTTCGCCGGCCGCGCCGAGGTGCGCCACTACCCCTGCGACCACTTCGACGTCTGGCCGGGCAAGGACTGGTTCGAGCCGGCCGTCCGCCACCAGCTGCTCTTCCTGACCCGCCACCTCGCGCCGGCTGCTGCGGTCGGCTCGCGGTCGGCCGTGGAGCTGTAACGCCGTGTTACAGCGTGTACCCACCCTGTTCCAGCACCGTGGGTACAAGGAGTAACACGGCGTTACAGCGGGCGCCGGCCGCTATTGACACCTTTTCAATTGCGCCGGACCGACCTAGCATCGACGCGTGAGCACCCTCGACGACGTGAGTCGGCTGACCGGCGAGAGGTTCCGCCGGATGAGCCCGGGCAACCAGGAGAAGCTGCCGCCCGTCGACCTGTCCGGGCTGCCGCCGGGGCCGAGGTGGCCGGTGCTCGTGCAGACCTCGGCGCTCCTGCGGTTCCGGCACCGCTTCCACCCCTACCTGCGGCGGAAGTACGGCGAGGTGTTCACCATCCGGCTCGCGCCCGGGGGCCGGCCGCTGGTGATGTTCACCCGCCCCGAGCACGCGAAGGAGATCTTCGCTGGGGACCCCGAGGTGTTCCACGCGGGCAAGGCCAACGGCATCCTCGGCCCGATCATGGGCGAGCACTCGCTGCTGCTCCAGGACAGCTCCGAGCACAAGCGGGCGCGCAAGCTGCTGATGCCGGCCTTCAACGGGCACGCGCTGCGGGAGTACCAGGCGCTCGTGACCGAGGTCGCGCGGGCCGAGGTCGCCACGTGGCGGCCCGGCGAGGAGTTCCGCTCGCTGGACCGGATGAACCGGCTCACCCTCGAGGTCATCCTCCGTGTCGTCTTCGGCGTCACCGACGAGCAGCGACTCGCCCAGCTGCGCCCGCGGGTCAACAAGACGGTCAACATCAGCCCGGTGATCCTGCTCGGCTGGGCCTACCCCTGGCTGCAGAAGTGGGGGCCGTGGAAGGCGACCGCCGACAACCAGCTCGAGCTCGACCGGCTCATCTACGCCGAGATCCGCGAGCGCCGTACGGCGCCGGACCTGGCCACCCGCACCGACGTCCTCTCCCGGCTGATCCTCGCGGGCCAGGACAGCGACCGGCCCGAGGACCGGCTCGACGACACCGAGCTGCGTGACCAGCTCGTCACCCTGCTGCTCGCCGGCCACGAGACGACCGCGACCGGCCTGGCCTGGGCGCTCTACGAGGTCGGCCGCGACCCCGAGCTGCTGGCGCGCTGCCAGCGGGCGGCCGACGAGGGCGACGACGAGTGGCTCGACGCGGTGTTCAAGGAGTCGCTGCGGCTGCACCCCGTGATCCCGATGGTCGTGCGCACCCTCATGCAGCCGGCCACGATCGCCGGCTGGGACCTCCCGAAGGGCACCACGGTCGGGCCGTCGATCATCATCGCCCACCAGCGCGAGGACAACCACCCGGACCCCGAGCAGTTCCGGCCCGAGCGGTTCCTCGGCCAGAACCCGCCCACCAACACCTGGATCCCCTTCGGTGGCGGCGTGCGCCGCTGCATCGGCGCCGGCTTCTCGGCCCTGGAGGGGGTCGCCGTGCTGCGCGAGGTGTTCGCGTCGTACGGCGTCGCCTCGGTCGGCGACGACGAGCCGAAGGTCCGCAACATCACGAGCGTGCCGCGGCGCGGCGCGCGGGTCCGGGTCACGACCCGACGCCGGGGCTGATCGCGCACACTAGAGTGTCCCTTCGGTCGCGAAGGGAGCTGTCATGACCTCTGAGCCAACCTCGGCACCGGCATCCGGGGCGCAGGGAGACCTGCCCGACCACATCGACGGCGCGGTCCTGAAGGTCGCGGGCGTCGTCGTGCTCGGCGCCATCATGTCGATCCTCGACATCACGGTCGTCAACGTTGCGCTGCCGACGTTCCAGACGGTGTTCGGCAGCCCGGGCGACCCGTTGCCGTACTCCACGGTCGCGTGGACGGTGACGGCGTACACGCTCGCCCTGGCCACCGTGATCCCGCTGACCGGCTGGGCGGCCGACCGGTTCGGCACCAAGCGGCTGTACATGACGGCCATCGCCCTCTTCGTCCTGGGCTCGGCGCTGTGTGCGACGGCCTGGAGCATCGAGGCGCTCATCGGCTTCCGGGTGCTCCAGGGCCTCGGCGGCGGCATGCTGATGCCGCTCGGCATGACGATCATGACCAAGGCCGCGGGGCCGCACCGGATGGGCCGGCTGATGGCGATCCTGGGCGTGCCGATGCTCCTCGGTCCCATCCTGGGCCCGATCCTCGGCGGCTGGCTGCTCGAGGTCGCCAGCTGGCACTGGATCTTCCTCATCAACGTGCCGATCGGCGTGGTCGCCCTCGTCTACGCCTGGCGGGTGCTGCCGAAGGACAGCCCGCAGCCGTCGGAGTCCTTCGACTTCCTCGGCATGGCCCTGATGTCGCCGGGGTTGGCGCTCTTCCTCTACGGGGTCTCCTCGATCCCCGGTGAGGGCACGGCCGCCGCGCCGAAGGTGTGGATCCCGATGCTGGTCGGCGCGCTGCTGATGGTGGCGTTCGTCTTCCACTCGTTCCGCCCCGAGCACCCGCTGCTGGACCTGCGGCTGTTCAAGAACCGCAACCTCACCGTCACCGTCATCACGATGTTCCTCTTCGCGGCCGCCTTCTTCGGTGGGCTGCTGCTGGTGCCGACCTACTTCCAGGAGGTCCGCGGGGAGTCGACCCTGCACGCGGGACTGCTCGTCGCGCCCCAGGGCATCGGCGCGATGATCACGATGCCGATCGCCGGCTCCCAGGTCGACAAGCACCCGATCGGGCGGATCGTGCCGTTCGGCCTGGTGTTCATCCTGGTCGGCATGTTCGGCCTCACCCAGATCACCGCCACGACGCCCTACCCGCTCATCATGGGCGAGCTCTTCGTCATGGGCCTGGGCATGGGCGCGACGATGATGCCGCTGTTCACCTCGGCCCTGAAGACGCTGCGGGCGCACGAGGTCGCGCGCGGGTCGACGCTGCTCAACATCAACCAGCAGATCGCGAGCTCGGTCGGCGTCGCGGTGATGTCGGTGATCCTCACCAACCACCTCAACGCCTCCAAGCTCGCCGGCCCCGCCATGGCGTCGCTGCAGGACCCGTCGCTCGCCGACAAGATCCCCGCTCCCGCGATCGCCAAGGGCCTCGCGGACGCCGCCGCCGCGTTCGCCGACACCTACTGGGTCGCGTGGGTCCTGGTGCTGCTCACGCTCATCCCCGCCGCCCTGCTGCCCCGCAAGCGCGAGGAGACCCACCTGCTCGACGACGAGGGCCTGCCGCCGGTCGTCGTGCACTGACGGCGTCCGGACGGGGGATAGTCCCTGACGTTTTCGTGGTCGGCCGACCGTGGTGACCACGAAAACGTCAGGGACTATCCCCACCGCCGCGCCGGACCCACCCGCCGGTCGTAATTCGGTTCCGCTGCGCTCCCCGGGCTGCGACGATCTGCGGTCGTGATCAAGCGGTTGCGCGCCCTGCGGATGGACACCACCCCCCTGCGTGCCTCCCGGGACTTCCGGCTGCTGTTCCTGGCGGGCACGGTCTTCTACTTCGGCGCGATGGTCAGCTACGTCGCGATCCCCTTCCAGGTCTACACGCTCACGGGTTCCAACTTCGCGGTCGGCGCGATCGGCCTGGTCGAGCTCGCCCCGATCCTGGTCTTCGGCCTGTACGGCGGCGCGCTGGCCGACCACGTCGACCGACGCCGGCTGCTGGTGCTCACGGGCCTGGCGCAGGCGGTCTTCACGCTGGTGCTGGCGGTCAACGCCTTCCGCGGCGACCCCGACGTGTGGGTCATCTTCGCCGTGGCGGTCGCCCTCGCGTCCTGCTCGGCGCTGCAGCGCCCGTCGCGCGAGGCGCTGCTCCCGCGCACGGTGGCCCACGACCAGCTCCCCGCGGCGAACGCGCTGTCCAGCCTGGGCATGCAGCTCGGGCTCCTCGGCGGCCCGGCCGTCGGCGGCCTCCTGGTCGCCTACGTCGGGATCGGCTGGTGCTTCCTCATCGACGTCAGCGGCCTGGTGATCGCCTCCACGCTGTACCTGCTGATGCGGTCCTACCCACACCGCGACGAGACGACCCCGCCCAGCCTGGCCGGCATCAAGGAGGGCATGGTCTACGCGTTCCGGCGCCGCGACCTGCTCGGCACCTACTTCGTCGACATCGTCGCGATGATGTTCGCCGCGCCGGTCGTGCTGTTCCCCGCGCTGGCCGACCAGGTCTTCGGGCGCCCCGAGCTGCTCGGGATGCTCTACAGCGCCGAGGTGGTGGGTGCGCTGGTCGCGACCGGGCTCAGCGGCTGGACCGCGCGCGTCAGCCACCACGGGCGGGCGATCGTGCTCGCGGCGGCGGCGTACGGCGCGATGATCGCGATCGCCGGCCTGATGCCGAGCATCTGGCTGGTGGCGCTGTTCTTCGCCCTGGCCGGCGCCGCGGACATGATCTCCGGCATCTTCCGCTCGACAGTGTGGAGCCAGACGATCCCGGAGGCGATGCGTGGTCGCCTCGCCGGGATCGAGATGCTGTCCTACTCGCTCGGCCCGCTCAGCGGGCAGGTGCGCGCCGGCGTCACCGCCGACCTGTGGTCGGTCCGTGCGGCGATCACCTCCGGTGGCCTGGCCTGCGTCGCCGGAGTGTCCATCACGGCCGGGATCCTGCGCGACTTCTGGTCCTACGACGCCCGCACCGACGTCCACGCCGTCGCCGAGCGCGAGGTGCGGCGGGCCGCCGGCGAGGCGTGACGCGGTCGGTCAGCGCTCGCCGGTGAGGTGGGGCAGGTCGTCGAGGTGCGGCAGCAGCTCCACGCTCTCCTGCTCGTTGGGGTCGGTCCGCGCGACCACGGCTCTCGCCCAGACCGTGTTGCTGGTGTTGACCGGCACGTGCGGGACCCCGGGCGGGATGTAGACGAAGTCGCCCGCCACCGCGACGGCGTGCGACGCCAGGTCCTCGCCGAACCAGACCTCGGTCTCGCCCTCGATGACGTAGATCGCGGTTTCGTGGCCGGCGTGGCGGTGCGCCCTGGCCCGCGCGCCCGGGGGGATCGCCAGCAGGTGGGCGCACAGCCCGACGGACCCGACGCTCTGCGCAGAGACGCCCTCGAACTGGTCCAGGCCTTGGCGGGAGACGGTCCGGCTCCCGGTCGGGACGATCCTGACGGTGGGGTCCACGGCGGTGCTCCTTCGCGCTCGCTCGGTCCTGGTGGTGGCCCTACCTCACCATGTCGGCGCCGCTGGTGGGCGCGAGTCGGTCGATTGCTCCGCCCGGAGTTTTGTCGGGCGGCCGACGAAATCCGACCCGGGACGACGAAGCTTTGTCGTCCCGCCCCGGAATTCGTCGGCCGGCCGACAAAATCCCGGACGGCGGGGGAACGAGCCGAGCACGACGGACCCGGCCCGCAGCGGGATCAGCCCGCGTCGAGTACCCGGGAGAGGAACCGGCGGGTCCGCTCCTCGCGCGGCTCGGTGAGCACCTCGGCGCCGCCCCGCTCGGCGACGACCCCGCCGTCGAGGAAGAGCACCTGGTCGGCGACGTCGCGGGCGAAGCGCACCTCGTGGGTGACGATCACGAGCGTCCAGCGCTCGGCCGCGAGGTCCCGGATGACCGCGAGCACCTCGCCGATCAGCTCGGGGTCGAGCGCGGACGTCGGCTCGTCGAGCAGCAGGACCTCCGGCCGGAGCGCGAGGGCGCGGGCGATCCCGACCCGCTGCTGCTGCCCGCCGGACAGCTGCGAGGGGTAGGAGTCCTCGCGACCCGCGAGCCCGACCTGGGCCAGCAGCTCGCGCGCGGCCGCCGTGGCCTCCTCCGGGTCGCGCCCCTGCACTTGCACCGGCCCCTCGAGCAGGTTGCCGAGCACGGTCTTGTGCGGGAAGAGGTGGTGGGACTGGAAGACCATCCCGCTGCGCGCGCGCAGCGCCTTCACCGCCCGCCGGTACGCCGCCTTGTCGGCCGGCGGCGACCCGAAGTCGAGCGACGCGTCGCCGATCCGCACCAGGCCGGCGTCCGGGGTCTCGAGCACGTTCATCGAGCGCAGCACGGTGGTCTTGCCCGAGCCCGACGGCCCGAGCAGCACGCTGACCGTGCCGGCCTCCGCGGCGAAGTCGACGCCGGCCAGCACCTCGTGCTCGCCGAAGGACTTCCGCAGCCCGCGCACCTCGATCAGGTCACTCATGTCGCGTACCTGCCCAGCCGTCGTTCGAGCGGACCCTGCGCGAGGGTCACCAGGTAGCACACGACCCAGTAGTAGAGCGCCGCCATCGCGTAGAGCGGCAGGTACTCCGTCGTGTTGGCCGCCGTGACCTGGGCCTCGCGGAACAGCTCCGGCACCAGCACCAACGACGCGAGCGAGGTGTCCTTGATCAGCGAGAGCAGCGTGTTGGAGAGCGGAGGTACGGCGATGCGCGTCGCCTGCGGGAGCACGATCCGCCGCATCGACTGCCAGTAGTCCATGCCGATCACGGTCGCGGCCTCGTACTGCCCCCGGGGCACCGACAGGATCGAGGCGCGGACCACCTCGGCGGCGTACCCGCCGACGTTGAGGCTGAGCGCCAGGATCGCGGCGGGGTAGGGATCGAGGTCGATGCCGATCTCCGGGAGCCCGTAGAAGACGATGAACAGCTGCACCAGCAGCGGGGTGCCGCGGATGATCGAGATGTAGACGCGCGCGATCTGGTCCAGGACCTTGATCGACGACAGCCGCGCCAACGCCGCGGCGACCGCGATGGCCAGGCCGACCAGGAAGCTGGCGATCGTCAGCGGGATCGTGCCCTCGAGCAGGCCCCGGAGCATCGGCCACGCGGTGTCCTGCAGGATCTCCGGCGTCGAGCGCGAGTCGGAGGCCGCCACGTCGACGTCGCGCGACCCCTCCTTCACGGTGACGTCGGCGCCGAAGTACTTCTCGGAGATCTTCGCCAGCGTCCCGTCCTCCGCGAGCGTCGCGAGCGCGTCGTCGGCCTGCTGCTGGAGCTCGGGGTCCGACTTCCGGAAGGCCAGCGCCTGCTCGAGCGTCTCGTCGCCGGCGTTCCCGGCGATCTTGACCTGGTCGGTGCCGGAGGTCGCGAGGTAGTCGAGCACGGCGATGTTGTCGTTGACGATCGCGTCGACGCGGCCCTGGATGAGCAGCTCGACGCCCGGGCCGAAGTCCTGGACGTACTGCACCTTCGCGCCGGCGTCCTGGGCGACCTGCGCCCAGTTGCTGCTCGCGGTCTGGGCCGTGGTCCGTCCTTTCAGGTCGGCCAACGAGGTGATGTCGTCGGTGTCCTTGCTGGTCACGATCACGCCGTGGGAGTAGGTGTACGGCGTGCTGAACAGGTAGCGGGCCTCGCGCTCGGGGTTGACCGTCACCTGGTTGGCGATCACGTCGATCCGCTTCGAGTCCAGCGCGGGGAAGAGCGAGTCGAACGGCGCCTCGACGAACTGGACGTCCCAGCCGGCCTCCTCGCCGATCGCGCGCATCACGTCGACGTCGAAGCCGGTGAGCTCGTGGGTGTCCTGGTCGTGGAACGTGAACGGCGGGTAGACGCCCTCGGTCCCGACCCGCACCACCCGCGGGGCGGCGTCGTCGTCCGCGGTCGCGGGCGCCGCGACGCAGAGGAGGCCGACCACGAGCGCGAGCAGCGCGAGCGGACGGAACGGGGGCACCCAGGACGGGTACCCCTGCCCGCATCGCTCGAACCGTGATGCGGACGACGCCGCTGCCTAGCATCGCTACATGCCACCCGAGACCACGCCGGACGGGCGGTACGTCGTCGTCGACGGCCGCCGCTGGCGGGCGACCGACCCGTCGATCCCCGAGGAGCGCCGCGACGAGCTCACCAGGACGCTGGTGGCCTGGCGGCGGGAGGTGCGTCGCACGAAGGGGACCGACGGCGAGGCCGCTGCCCGGGCGGGGGTGCAGGCCGCGAAGGTCGCCCTCGGCGAGCGGGGCACGCCGTGGTGGGAGCAGGGCGAGGCCGAGCGACGGGAGCGGTGGAGCGCCGACGTACCGCTGCCGGACGGGGACTGAGGGGCCGACAGCTGCTGCTCAGCCCTGCGACGCCAGCCAGTCCTCCCAGCGCGGGCCGCGCAGGAGCGCGTCCGGTCCGGGGAGCATCGAGCCGGCCGCCATGCTCGCCGGCCCGGCCACCGCCTCCACGCGCACGCCGGAGCCGGAGCGCTCGACCAGGGTGCGCACCTGGTCGAGCAGGCGCTCCTCCTGCGGCCCGGCGAGCTCGACGTCGTCGACGACCGCGCCGGTCGCGAGGTCCAGCAGGAGGGAGGCGATCTCGGCGGTGTCGACCGGCTGGGTCGGGACGTCGATGATCCGGGCGACGCCGTCGTGGGTGTTCCACTCCAGCATCTGCCCGGCGAAGTCGTGGAACTGGGTGGCCCGCAGGACGACCACGCCCGGTGCCACCGCGCGGTAGGTCTGCTCCTGGGCGAGCTTGGCGACGTAGTAGTCGTAGTCGGGGCTGCGGTCGACGCCCACGATCGAGAGCACCACGGTGCGAGGTACGCCGGCGGCGGCTGCGGCGCTCCCGAGGTTGCGCGCGACGGCCGGGAAGAACTCACCGGCCACCTCCAGCGGCGCGGCGGTGACGTCGACGACGGCGTCGACACCGGCCAGTGCCTCCTCGAGCCCGGTCGGGGCCAGCAGGTCGAAGCCGGTCTCCCGGGCGATCTCGACGACGTCGTGACCCTCCTTGCGCGCGAGTGCGGCGAGCTGTGAGCCGATCCGGCCGGTGGCTCCGGCGATGGCGATCCTCATGGGGTGCTCCTCTGGGTCGTGAACACGGACATCTGATATCCGCGATTGAATCATGAACGCGGACACTTGTCATCCACGTATTCGCGTAGGCTGGGCGCATGAAGATGTCGACCGGCGTCGAGTGGGCGGTGCACTGCTGCGTCGTGCTCAGCCAGGCCGAGGACCCGGTGCCGGCCCAGCGCCTCGCGGAGTTCCACGGCATCTCGCGGACCTACCTCGCCAAGCACCTCCAGCAGCTCTCCCGGGCCGGGCTGGTCAGCTCGACCGAGGGCCGGGTCGGTGGCTACGTCCTGACCCGGCCGGCCGCCGAGATCAGCGTGCTCGACGTCGTGCAGGCGATCGACGGGCACGAGCCGGCGTTCCGCTGCACCGAGATCCGGCAGAACGGACCGCTCCCGGCGAGCCCGGAGACGTGCCGTCGGGCCTGCGGCGTCGCGCGGGCGATGCACACGGCCGAGCAGGCGTGGCGCGACTCCCTGCGCGCGGTGAGCGTCGCCGACCTGGCCGCGGGCGTGCTCGAGGACAACGGCCCGCAGACGTTCGACCGGGTCCGGGAGTGGCTCGCTACCTGATCGGTGGTCCGGGTCGTGTGCCTGAGACCTACCCAGGGGTCGGGCTCAGGCACACGACCCGAAGGCCTCAGCGGATGGTTCCGACCCCTGGGATCAGCGGCAGGTCGAGCGCGGTCACCCATCCGGCGGGCAGGTCGTTCACGTACGGCACCGCGTTGAGCGCGCGCAGCCCGGTCGCCAGGCAGCCGGCCACCGCCGGCGCGCGGCCGGAGCCGTCGGTGAAGCGGAACGCCGTCTCCTGGCTGATCGAGGGCGAGCCGGTGATGTCGACGCGGTAGACGTCGTCGGCCGAGCCGGCGGGCCACTCGGGGGCCGCGTCCAGCCCGATGCGGTTGACGTGCTCGAGCGTGATGACCTCGCGGCCGTCGTACACACCGTTGATCGTGAAGCGGATCGCGGCGACGTTGCCGGCCTCGATGACGCCCTTGGCGGTCGGGCGGTCCGTCGGCGTCACCCACTTCTCCCAGGTCGTGGTGATGTCGTCGAGCTCGATGCCGGCGGCGTGCGCGATCATCGGGACGGTCGCGCCCCAGGCCATGACCAGCAGGTCGGGGATCTCCAGCAGGGGCGTGTACGACGGCGGGCGGCCGATCCCCATCTCGTCCTCGTAGTCGCCCTCGTAGTCGGTGTAGTCGAGCAGCTCCGACGCGCGCACCGAGTCGACCCGGCCGCAGAGTCCCATCAGCGTCATCGGAAGAGGTCGTTGGCGAAGCCGGGGTCGATGCCGGTCGTGAAACAGCTCGCGCCACCCTCCTCGCACGCCTCGGTGATGGGGTCCCGCCAGCTCGCGGGGAGCTGCTTCATCTGCGGCCAGACCCACGGGGTCATCGCGGTCGAGCAGACGTCGACGCCGGCGCGGAGGAACGCCGAGATCACCCGGATGTTGTCGTCGGCGTACTGCGCGGTCGGGCCGTAGTGGACGAGGGCGTCGGGCCGCAGCGCGACGAGCTCCTCGACCGACGTGGTCGTGATGACCCCGGTCTCGGGCAGGCCGAGCAGCGTCCCGACGTCCTGCCCCGCTCGCTCCGAGCGGGTGACCCCGACGCCCACGAGCTCGAACACCGGGTGGTCGAGGATCTCGGCGATCACCATCGACCCGACCACGCCGGTGCCCCACACGACCACGCGCTTCTTCATGCCGCTCCTCATCGGTCGAAGGCCGCCCGGACCTCGGCCTCGGTCAGGCCGTAGTCCTCGAGCGAGTAGGTGTGCGAGGGCGCGGCCTTGCCCTGCTTGGACTCGCGGTCCAGGTCGGTGATCGCGGCCTCGACCTCCGGCGTCCAGTCGAGCCCGAACGCGTCGTAGACGCCGCGCGCGACCCCGTGCGGGTCCGCTCGCAGCTCCGAGAACGCGATGTCGACGAACTGCGCCTGGTCGTACCTCGGGCGCGCGTCGTGGAAGGCGTGGAACGCCCGCGACCACAGGTCGAGCTGGGTCTCGCCGATCGTACGGCCGACGTACGTCGTGGAGTGGCCGGCCGTCGTCTCGGCCGACAGCGAGCAGGACGAGGCGATGCAGACCACGGGGTCGCGATGGGTGTAGACGACCAGCGCGTCCGGGTAGACCGCCATCAGCGCGTCCAGCGCGGTCATGTGCGAGGGGTTCTTCAGCACCCAGCGCTTCTCCTGGTCGTTGAGGCCGACCAGCTGCAGGTTCGCCTTGTGCCGCGCGTAGGCGTCGGTCCAGTCCTGCTGCTGCAGCCAGGCCGAGTAGCGCGGCACGTTGGCCAGGGCCTCGTAGGAGTTCGACTTGCCGGTCTGGCGCAGCAGCCGCCAGCACTCCTCGACCGTGGTCGCGTCCATGTAGTGGATGCCCATGAAGTCCGGCGACTCGACGTGGTGGGCCGAGAACGCCTGCTGCATCGCGCTGAAGATCGGGTCGGACTCCCAGGTGTCGCGCGGCGGGCGGGGCTGGGGGTACTGCGTCAGCCACATCTCCAGACCCTGCGCCATCGGGTCGGCGTGCAGCAGCCGGTGCAGCGCGGTCGTGCCCGTCCGCGGGAGGCCCATCACGAAGATCGGCCGCTCGATGCGGACGTCGCGGTGCTCGGGGTGGGCGGCGAACTGCGCCTGCGTGAGCAGTACGCCGACCAGCGCGCTCTTCACCTCCGAGCGCTGGAAGTAGTTGCCGCGCGGGGTCAGCCCCGCCTCCGGCGAGGAGAGGTCCTCGGTCAGGACGCGGAGCCCCTCCTCGTGCGCGCCGTCCCCGAAGTCCGACAGCCCGGTGGTGCGGACGGCGGCAGCCACGATGTCCTCGTAGCTGCCGACGTCCGCCCGCTCCCGGGTCATCACGTTGTCACTCATCAGTGGTCTCCCCGCTGGTTGAGGTGCGAGGGCCGCCAGGCCAGAGCCTCGAAACCCGGTGAACCGGGAGGCCGCCTCGATCAAGGCTGCTTCGCGGGCTGCGGGGGTTTCGAGGCTCCTCCGCTCGTGCCACGCTCCGGAGCACCTCAACCACCGTCAGTCGTGAAACTCGCCGCAGTCGACGGTGAGCATCTGCCCGGTCACCGCGGAGGCGAGGTCGGAGGCGAGGAAGAGGGCCGCGCGGGCGACCTCCTGCGGGGAGGCCAGCCGCTTCAGGTCGGTGGGCGCGGCCTTCTCGGCGTACACCTCCTCGTGCGTCTTCCCCTCGACGGCACCGAGGAAGTCGAAGTAGCCGCGGTTGACGTCCTCGTAGATGTACGACGGCGCCACGCTGTTGACGCGGATCCCGCGCGGCCCGAGCTCGGTGGCCAGGGACGAGGCGAGGTGCTCCAGCGCGCCCTTCGAGAGCTTGTAGCCGGCGTACTCGGGCTGCGACGAGAACACCACGCAGGAGTTGAGCATGATGATCGAGCCCTTGCTCTCCGCGAGCGCGTCGGCGAAGAGCGCCGAGAGCCGTAGCGGCGCGAACACATTGGTCTCGTTGACCTTCGCGAGCTTGCGCGGCTCGATCTGCGTGATCGGGTCCATCGGCGGGATCGTGAACGCGTTGTTGATGACGCAGTCGACGCGTCCGAACGCCGCGAGGGTATCGTCGCGCAGGCGGGCGCGCGAGTCCTCGTCGGTCACGTCGGTGACGACGCTGACGACCTTGCCGCCGTGGCTCTCCAGCTCCGCCTGGAGCTCGAGGAGCCGGGCCTCGGTGCGGCTCGCGATCACCAGGTCGGCACCCATCCGGGCGGCCTCCTCGGCGAGCGCCTTCCCGAGGCCGGGCCCGATCCCGGAGATGACGACGACCTTCCCCTTCAGCAGCGGGACGGCGTCGTACCGCTCCTCGATCGAGGTGTCGTGGGCCTGGGCGTAGCCGAGCTCGGTCAACTGAGCATCCTTCGGGCAACGGAGCGCTGCCGGGCGGCGATCCGCGCGGCGTACTCCTCGGTGGTGAGGGGGGTGAAGTGCGGGAGGCGGTCCGGTACGTCGGCCAGCGGGACCTTCTCGACGACCGGCCCGTCCTCGGGGCCGAGGTCGCGCTCGATGCGCTGCCAGCGCAGCATCAGCGCGCCGGTCCGGTGGCCGGTCGTCTCCAGCCAGTTCGCGATCGGCGTCCCGCCCGGCGGGTGCTCGGAGATCACGAACCGCATCATGCCGTCGGGGTCGGTGACCGCCTGGGCCTTGGTCAGCGAGGTCTGGTGGGTCTCGTAGTCGGTCGAGACGTACCAGTCCGAACCGATCTGGATCGCCTGGTAGGCGCAGTCGGTGCACTCGGGGACCGTCACGACGAGCGCCTCGTCCTCGGCGAGCTCGTAGTGCCCGATCGAGGATCGCTGCGAGGACAGCCCGCCCGGGGTCGACTGCGGTGCGGTGGGCCGGTTGACCGGCTCCTTGTACTGGAAGAAGTGGGGGAAGGCGAGCCAGGTCTGGATCGACCCGGTCAGCAGTCGGCCCGCTACCTCGTACCTGCGCCGCAGCCGTTGCTCGGTCAGCGGCTTCGCCGGTACGCCGACGGTGTCGGAGCGCTCGATCCAGAGGGTGCCGCGCTCCTCGGTGTCCCAGTCGTTGTAGACCTCGCGCACGATCATCGTCTTGGCGCCCGGCTCGGCGACGTAGGTGAACTCGAAGGACCCGTCGTCGGCGATGTCGAGCTCGCGGTCGTCGAACGCCAGCATCGAGGTGGCCGCGGAGTCGGCGGTGTACGCGCCGCCCATGACCTGGAAGGAGAGGTCCGCGGTCGTGCCGCGCACCCCGCGGACGACGTACTCGACGCCCTCCTGGAGGTAGGCGTTGAAGTAGATCGCGTCCGGGTTGTCCAGGCCCTGCCGGGAGAACTGGTGGGTGGGGTTGATGAACAGCGGCCGGTCGAGGTCGTGGTCGAAGGCCATCTGCATCGCCATCCGGATGCGGCCGGCGAGGTAGTCGTACCCCTCGAGCAGGTCCTGCTCGGTGCGGATGAACGGCGCGGTCTCGACGAGCTTTTCGGCCTCGGCGATCGCGTCCTGCAGCGGCTGGGTCAGGTCGCTCATGGTTTCGAGCCTCGCTCCGCTCGCACCTCAACCACCGACCTTGGCGATGATCTGCTCGGCGTACCGCTCCAGGTGCTCGATCTTCTTGTCGAGCGGCTCGGTGTCGGGGCCCTTGATGTAGGGGACGCGGAACCCGACGATGCAGTCGGTGACCCCCTTGTCCTCCAGGCGCTTGATGCCGTCGAGGGTGTAGGCGTCGTAGGAGATGACGTGCACCTCGAAGTCGTCGCGGGTGTCGCCCTCCTCCGCGCGGATCTCGGCGAGCCGGGTCAGCAGCCGGTCCAGCTCCTCGCCGTCGCCGCCGGCGTGCATCCAGCCGTCCCCCTTGCGGACCGCGCGCCGGAGTGCGGCGTCGGCGTGACCACCCACCAGGAGCGGGATCTTCACGGGCGCGCCCGGGCACTGCTTGAGCGACTCGACGTCGTAGAACTCGCCGTGGTACTCGAAGAACTCTCCGGTGGTCAGCCCGCGCAGGATGTCCATGCACTCGTCCATCCGCTTGCCGCGCCGCTCCCACGGGACGCCCAGCGCGTCGAAGTCCTCGGGCCACGGCGAGATGCCGACGCCCAGGCCGAGCCGGCCCCCGGACAGGAAGGCCAGCGACGAGGCCTGCTTGGCGACGAGCACCGGCGGGCGGATGGGGAGCTTGAGCACGAAGGGGGTCAGGCGCAGCGTCGAGGTGTGCGCGAAGAGGTGCGCGCACAGGATCATCGTCTCGATGAACTCCTTGCCCTCGAGGAACTCGCGGTCCCCGGTGTCGGTGTAGGGGTACTTGGACTCGGAGTCCTCGGGGTAGATCAGGCTGTCGGCCACGGTCATGCTGGTGTAGCCGGCCGCCTCGGCGGCCTGCGCGAGCGGCGCGTAGTACGTCGCCTGCGTCATCGCCTCGGCGTAGCTGAATCGCATGCGCACACACTAGAACGTGTTCCAGTTCTGTGCCAGAGTGCCGGTCGTGGACCTCCAGGAGATCAGCGACCGGCTCGAGATCGAGGCGGCGATCGTGCGCTACACCCGCGGCATCGACACCGGCGAGTGGGACCTGCTCGACACGGTCTTCACGCCCGACGCCGAGATCGACTACACCGAGTCGGGCGGGATCGCGGACACCTACCCGGCGGTGAAGGCGTGGCTGGCCGAGGTGCTGCCGGCGTTCTTCCCGAAGCGGATGCACTCGCTGGCCCAGGTCGACGTCCGCCTCGCCGGCGACGAGGCGACCGCGACGGCGTACTTCCACAACCCGATGCCGATGGACGATGGCGCCGGCGGGACGAAGGTGGTCGAGTTCGGCGGGCTCTACCACCACACCTTCCTGCGGACCCCGGACGGCTGGCGCAGCCGCCGGCTGCACGAGGAGATCGTGTGGAAGCGCGGAATGTGACGGCGGGTCGGTAGCGCGATGGGTCTCGGACTGCCGGAGGAGAAGCCCCAGGGCCTCGACTCCCCGGTCACGGTGAAGATCATCAAGCTCATGGCGCGTACCCAGGTGCGGGTGTTCCGGCTCACCAACGGCCGGGTCGGGGCGACGTGGCGGATCGGCGCCGGGTTCCGCAAGCCGGTCCCGACGCTGCTGCTCGACCACGTCGGCCGGAAGTCCGGCACCCGGTTCACCACGCCCCTGCTCTACCTCGAGGACGGACCCGACCTGGTCGTGGTCGCCTCCCAGGGCGGGCTGCCGAGGAACCCGCAGTGGTACCCCAACCTGGTCGCCCACCCCGACACCACCGTGCACCTGCCGCGCCAGGGGGTACGCCGGGTGCGGGCCCGCACTGCCGGGCCGGCCGAGCGCGCCGAGCTGTGGCCCCGGCTCGTCGAGCTCTACGCCGACTTCGAGAAGTACGCCCGTTGGACCGACCGCGAGATCCCCGTGGTGGTCCTCGAGCCCCGCTGAACCGTCGGACGCGGGACGTCATCACGATCGTGGTGACGGTTGCTCTGTGACGGTTGCTCGGAGGTGATGACGTCCCGGGCTCAGGCGGCCACCGACGTCCAGCCGGCGGCGCGCATGGCGTGCTCGATCTGCGCGAAGAACGCCTCGGGCTCGAGCCGCAGCCCGAGGAGGGGGAGCCGGAGGACGGTGTCCCCGTCGAGGGCGAGGGCGTTCTGGCGGAGGGCGTCCCCCACGACGTTCTCGGCCCAGGTGTGGTGGATGCCGTCGACCTCGACGACCAGCCGCAGGTCGGGCCAGAACAGGTCGAGGTAGTAGCGGCCGGCGCGGTCCTTGCGCAGCACCTGCCGGGCCGGCGCGGGCAGGCCGCGACGACGCAGCTCGTCCCCGACGTCGAGCTCCCCCAGGCTGCGGGCACCGTCGAGGAGGTCGTTCACGACCGGGTGCAGGAGCAGTCGCCGGCGGTCGCGGTGCACCCGCAGCAGCTGGGTGCCGATCGTCTCGGCCCGCGCCAGGCCCTGCTGCACGACGAGGGTGAGCAGGTACGTCGCCTCCTTGTCGGTGCGCGCCCAGAGCGCACCGCGGACGGCCGCGACCTCCACCCGCGTCCGCGGGATCCCTGCGGGCGCGCGGTCCTCGAGCGACCAGCGGCGGGTCTGCCGGACGTCGTAGCGCGGGTGCCGCCGGACCTTCGCGCCGCGAGGGACCGACACCCGGATCCGTCGTACCTCGAACCGCTCCAGCCCGCCCGCGACCAGGGCGGACGCGCCGTCCAGCTGGGCACGCGGGCCGCCCTGGAAGACGGCCGCCCAGTGGTGCCCGAGCACGCTCACCTCGCCGTTGTGGACGCAGAGCGACTGGTCGGTGACCCGCTGCCACCGGCGAGCTCGGAGCTCGGCGCGCACCTCCCACCGGGTCAGTCCGAGTGCGTAGACCTGTCGCCGGCTGACCACCTCGCCCTGCTCGGCGGCCAGTCGGCGTACGGCGACGAGGCGTGGGTCGTGCGAAGGTGTCGGTCGAGTCATGCGCGGGACTGTGCCGCGGTGGCCGCCCGGTCCGCGACCGCCGACCTGCCGGCTGTGGAGGACGGTGGGACGTCATCACGATCGTGGTGACGGTTGCTCGGATGTGATGACGTCCCGCGGATCCCGGTTGGCCCCGCTTGGACGCGTCCCCGACAATGAGCACATGTCCGAGCAGCTGCCCGAGGGTCCCCGCGAGGAGCACCCGGTCGCGTTCGGGCTCGTCGCCCTCGTCGGCGTGGCGGTCGTGGTCGGCCTCGTCCTCGGGCTGGTGGTGCTCGCCGGCACGCAGGTGCTCGGGCTCGGCGGTGGCTCCGACTCGGCCGCGAGCAGCAGCGAGAGGTCGATGTACCTGCCGGCCCCCGAGAAGACCCCGGCCGCGAGCGGCCCCGAGATCACGCTCGCTCCCGAGCCGGGCTCGTCGGGCAAGAAGGACGGCCCGAAGTCCTCCGGCAAGCCGTCCAAGAGCGAGTCCCCGCGCAAGCAGATCTCGCTCTCGGCGTCGACGACGTCGGCCGCACCGATGGAGCAGTTCAACCTGACCGGTGTCTACCCGGGTGGCGAAGGCGTCATCCTCACCGTCCAGCGGTTCCAGGACGGCTCCTGGCAGGCCTTCCCCGCGACCGGGTCCGTGAGCGCGGAGACCTTCCAGATCCCGGTGCAGACCAGCCAGCCCGGGGCCAACCGGTTCCGGGTCGTCGACTCCGACAGCGGCCTGGAATCCAACGAGATCCGGGTCACGATCGGCTGAGCGCCGTCTCCCGGGTCGGGCCGGACACCCGGGCCGGCAGGCGCAGCCGCCCGGTGACCGCCGGCTGCCCGGCGACGATGCCCCCGAGGACGAGCAGCATGCCCAGCGCCTGCGTGGCGCCGAACGCCTCGCCCGCGAGCGCGATGCCGATCAGCGTGCCGGAGACCGGGTTGAGCAGGCCGACGAGCGACACCGCGGCGGCCGGCAGCCGGCGCAGCCCGCGGAACCACACCACGTAGGCGAGGATCGTGCCGACCAGCCCGAGGTAGAGGAAGCCGCCGACGGCCGGTGCGTCCAGCGGCGGCGGGGCGCCCTCGACGAGCAGGGCGACCGGCAGCAGGACCAGCCCGCCGGCGACCAGCTGCCACGCGGTGAAGGTCAGCAGGTCGACGGGGGGCTGCCAGCGCTTGACCAGGACGAAGCCGAGCGAGGACATGGCCACCGCGCCGAACGAGGCCGCGACGCCGACCGGGTCCACCGCGAAGTCCGCGCGCAGCACCAGGAGCGCGACGCCGACCGCACCGACGGCGGCACCCGCGAGCGAGGCGACCCGGGGCCGTTCCCGCACCAGCCCCCAGGCGACCAGCATGATCATGATCGGCGCGGTCGCGGTGAGCGTGGCCGCCGTACCGCCGGGGAGCCGGTAGGCCGCGACGAAGATCAGCACGAAGAACGCGCCGATGTTCAGCGTGCCCAGCAGCAGCGCCCGCCACCACCACACGCCGGTGGGCAGCCGCGGCCGGAAGGCCAGGAGGAGCAGGCCGAACGGCAGCGCCCGCACCATCGCACCGAAGAGCGGGCGGTCCGGGGGCAGGTAGGTCTCGGTGACGTAGTAGCCCGACCCCCAGGCGATCGGGGCGAGCGCGGCGAGGCCGAGGGTGGTGCCCCACCGGGCGGTCGGATTGCTTTCCATGGAAGACATAATAGTTTCCGCGTGAGATATATTCCGCGCCATGGCGGCTGCCGGGCGCGACCTCGATCACGTCGGCCGGATCATGGAGCAGTGGGCCCGGGCGCGGCCGGACCTCGACGTCTCCCCGCAGGGGGTGATCGGCCGGCTCCACCGGGTGGCCGCCCGGCTCACCGAGGAGCTCGTCGCGGTGTACGGCGAGTTCGGGCTGGGTGAGGGTGAGTTCGACGTGCTCGCGACGCTGCGCCGTGCGGGCGCGCCGTACGAGCTGGCCGCCGGAGACCTCGCCCGCTGGACGATGGTGTCGTCCGGGGCGGTCACCAAGCGCGTCGACCGGTGCGTCGAGCAGGGCTGGGTGACCCGTCGCGTCAGCGACGCCGACCACCGCGGCCGCGTGGTCGCGCTGACCGAGGCCGGCCTCGACCTCATCGACCGGGCGTTCGAGGCCCACATGGCCAACGAGCACCGCCTGGTCGGCACGCTCGGCGAGCGCGACCGCGCCGAGCTCGCCCGGCTGCTCGAGCGGTGGGGCAGGGCGCTGGGGGCATGACGGCCGCGGGACGCGACGGCGAGGTCCCGGGGACGGGCGACGCCTTCTTGGACCTGTTGTACGGCGAGGCGCCGCTCACCGAGTTCGACGGGGTCATCACGCGCGCGAGCGCCGCGGGCGCGTCGGAGGACCGGCTCGCCGAGCTGCGGCGCCAGCACGCCGTGGCGGTCCGGCTCCGCGAGCTGATCGCCCGGCAGCGGGTCCGCGAGGCCGAGCTCACCGCGCTCTACGAGACCGCCCGCGACCTCACCGCGATCCGGGAACTCGACACCATCCTCGCGGCGATCGTGCGGCGGGCCCGGCAGCTGCTCAACGCCGACATGACCTACCTCTCGCTCAACGACGAGGCCGAGGGTGCGTCTTACATGAAGGTCACCGACGGAGCGCTCACCCAGGAGTTCCGGTCGCTGCGCCTGCCACTCGGGACCGGGCTGCTCGGGCTGGTGGCGCAGACGGGCGCGCCGTACTTCACCGAGGACTACCAGGCCGACGAGCGGTTCGTGCACCGCGGCTACATCGACGAGGCGGTCGCCGGCGAGCACATCCGGGCGATCCTCGGGGTGCCGCTGGTCGTCGACGGCCGCGTGATCGGCGCGCTGCTCGCCGTCCACCGGACCGTGCGCAGGTTCCCCTCGGCCGAGGTGCAGCTGCTGACCTCCTTCGCCGCGCACGCCGCCGTCGCGCTCGAGAACGCCCGGTTGTTCGCCGACCTCGACGAGGCCAACCGGACGCTGACCGCGCACACGACCGCGATCGAGTCCGCCGCGCGAGCCCACGACCTGCTCACCGACGTGCTCCTGGGCGGCGGCAGCGTCGGCGAGGTGGCCGACGTGCTGGCCGGGGTGCTCGACGGCGAGGTCGCCGTCTACGACCCCGACGGCGAGCTCGTGGGGGGTACGCCGGCGCCCGGACCCTGGCGCAGTGCGGTCGAGGAGTCGGTGGCCTCCGGCCGCACGGCGCGCGCCGGCGCGGTGTGGGTCGCCGCTGCGGTGGCCGGTGCGGAGCACCTCGGCACCCTGGTGCTCCACGGCCGTGGCACCGAGCTCCGCGAGGTCGAGCACCGCACCCTCGAGCGCGGTGCGGTGGTGACCGCGCTGGTACTGCTCTTCGCCCGGTCGGTCGCCGAGGCCGAGGAGCGGTTGGGCGGGGAGCTCCTGGCGGACCTGGTCGACGGTGCCGCGGACCCGCTGCTGCTGCGCGAGCGGCTGCGCCGGCACGGTGTGGCGCTCGGCGACC
>ERZ724513.426-NODE-426-length-20248-cov-6.197346_pt1 | contig 20248 bp, 17 predicted proteins | sample MGYA00376046_ERZ724513 | MGnify/ENA primary metagenome ERZ724513 (study PRJEB28724, sample SAMN07190883) | activated sludge metagenome | isolation source: activated sludge of sewage treatment plant in Hong Hong | place: Hong Kong | collected 2016-03-17 ...
GCCCGAGGACGATCTGGCCCGCATCGCGACCCAGGCGCTGACCGTGGCCGAGGGCCGCGAGGCCGGCGCCCGGCTGGCGGGCCTTCCGTCCTGTCGGCGAGCCACGGCCGCCTTCTGCGCGAACGACCTGCTGGCGCTCGGGCTGCTGCAGCATGCGGTCGCCTCCGGGGTCCGCGTCCCCGACGACCTCGCGATCGTCGGCTACGACGACATCGAGTTCGCCGCCGCGGCCGCCGTACCGCTGACCTCGGTGCGCCAGCCCCGACAGCTGCTCGGCCAGACGGCGGCCGAGCTCGTGCTCGACGAGGCGACCAACCCCGCGCACAAGCACCAGCAGGTCGTCTTCACCCCCGAGCTGGTCGCCCGGGCGTCGACGCTGGGCTGAGTCGTGCTGCCCAGGGTGCGCCCGGGCGCACTCTCAGCATCACGACTCGGCCAGGGTGTCCTCGACCCAGTCGGCCACGAACGCGTTGATGTGCGGCATGTGGTCGAGGCCAACGTGCTCGGCGGCGCCCTCCTCGACGGTGAAGATGCGCAGCTCGCGCTTGGGGCTGTTGACCGCCTGGTCGTAGGACTGGTGGGCGTAGTCGACCGAGATCTGCCGGTCGTTGGCGCCGTGGGCGATGAGGAACGGCACGGTGATCTTGTCGACCACGCCGTCGAGGTTGACGCCGGCGGCGTACTCGATGAACTTCTCCACGTCGTCGAAGCCCCAGACCCAGAGCACGTGCTCCCAGTAGTGCGGGACCGGGTTCTCACCCTCGCGCTGGAGCCGCTTGCGCTGCACCTCGCCCCAGTTGTGGTTGGCGCCCCAGACGGCGACGAACTTGAGTCGCTTCTCGAACGCGGCCGCCCGCGGGCAGTAGTAGCCGCCCAGGGACCAGCCGGCCAGGCCGATCCGGTCGCTGTCTACGTCGGAGCGGCCCTCGAGCCAGTCGACCTGCGCCTTCGCCCAGTCCTCGGACTCGATCCGGGACTTGAGGTCACCGAACCGCAGCGCCTCGCCCGAGCCCGGGTTGTCGATCATCAGCACCGAGACGCCACGCTCGCGCATCTCCTGCGGCCAGCCGGACGCATACATGTGCTCCTTGGTGGAGTCCAGGCCGTTCCACATGATCACGCACGGCACCGGCTCGCCGTCCACGCTGGCGTTGGAGAAGTACGCCGGCAGCGTGGTGCCCTCGAACGGCACCTCGACCCGCGTGGTCGCCGGGTCGGCGATCTCGAACACCTTGGCGAACGCGTCGAGCGCCTGCTGGTAGAACGCCCGGCGGCCGGGATCGGTGTTGCTCAGCATCCGCTCGGCCTGGCAGACGTAGAGGCCGGAGCGGTACCACTGCTGGCCGGCGGTGCGCAGGTGACCGGCGGCCTCGGAGGCGCGGGCCTGGTCGGCGACCTGGTCGGCGACCGCCTTCCACGACTCCATGAAGATCCGGCTGCCCGAGTCGACGTCTGGGGCCTCGCGCGCCGGCCGGCAGGCCCGGTCGACCTCGTCGATCGCGCCGCCGTTGTTGAGCGTCGCGCAGACGCCGAGGTTCCAGACGTACTTGGGCCCCGTGAAGTACTCGAACATGCTCGCCACTGTGCCGGTCGTCACCCGCGACGGGAACCCGCGTGTTGGTGATGCGAGGTATCGGGGATCGGCCGGTTCCGGTCCGGGACGATCCGGCATCTGATGGCGGTATGACCGATCTCACCTTCCCGGCCGGCTTCCTCTGGGGCGCGGCCGGCGCCGGCCACCAGATCGAGGGCGACAACGTCCACAGCGACACCTGGTTCGCCGAGCTGGTGACCCCGTCGGTGTTCAGCGAGCCGTCCGGGAAGGCCTGCGACAGCTGGCACCGCTGGCGCGAGGACATCGACCTCGTCGTCGCGATGGGCCTGACGGCGTATCGCTTCTCCGTGGAGTGGGCCCGGGTCGAGCCCGAGGAGGGCGTCTGGTCGGAGGAGGCGCTCGACCGCTATGAGGCGATGGTCGACGAGTGCGTCGCGCAGGGCCTCGCGCCGGTCGTGACCTTCAACCACTTCACCGCACCCCACTGGTTCGCGATGCGCGGGAGCTGGCTCGACCCCGAGGCGCCGGCGCTGTTCGCGCGCTACTGCGACCGGCTGATGGAGCGCTTCGGCGACCGGATCGCCTACGCCGTCACGCTCAACGAGCCGAACCTGCCGCACGTGCTGTCCTGGCTGAACCTGCCCGACTTCGTGCGCGAGGTGGAGCGGGCCACGCTCGACGCGTGCAGCGAGAAGGCGGGCGTCCCGGCGTACCGGCTCGCCAACGTGGTGCTGCCCGAGGAGCTCGACGCGATGGAGGACGGGCTCTCCGCCGGGCATCTGGCCGGCAAGGCCGCCATCAAGGCGCGGCGGCCAGACCTGCCGGTCGGGTTCTCGCTCGCAGTCATGGACGACGTCGTGGTGGGCGACGACCCGTCGGTGCGCGACCGCAAGCGCGCCGAGTGCTATGCCCGGTGGTTCGAGCTCGCGCGCGCCGACGACTTCCTCGGCGTCCAGAACTACGAGCGGATGCCGTACGACGCGCGGGGGGCCGTCGCCCCGCCGGACGGCGCGGTCGTCAATGAGATGGGCACGGTCGTCGAGCCGCTCTCGCTCGCAGGCGCCGTGCGCTACGCCCACGCCGAGTCGCGGGTGCCGATCCTCGTCACCGAGCACGGCCTCTCGACGCCGGACGACACGCTGCGCGCCGGGTTCATCGAGCCGTCCCTCGTCGGTCTGCAGGGCGTGCTGGACGAGGGCGTGCCGGTGCTCGGCTACATCCACTGGACCCTGCTGGACAACTTCGAATGGGTCTTCGGCTACGGCCACCAGATCGGCCTGCACGAGGTCGACCGGGAGACCTTCGAGCGCACGCCGAAGCCGAGCGCGGGCGCCTACGCCGCGCTGGTGAAGTCCCTGCGCGCGTGAGCGGCCTCCGGATCCGGCCGCGGTGCCGGGTCCTGCTCGACAACGACTGGGCCGGCGACCCCGACGGCCTGGTCGCCCTGGCGCACCACCTGCTCTCGCCGGGCAACCGGGTCGACGCCGTCACGAGCACGGGCCTGAACCCCGTCTTCGGCTCCCCGCGGTCCGCCCCGGCCGACGGCGCGGCGGTGGCCCGGGAGTTGGTAGGGCTGCTGGGGGCGGAGGTGGCGGTGCACGCCGACCACCCCGCGGTCATCGTCGACACCGCGCTCGCCGACGATCCGCTCCCGCTCTACGTCGTCTGCGGCGGCCCGCTCACCAACGCCGCAGCCGCGCTCGACCTCGACCCGTCGATCGCAGACCGGATGGCGCTGGTGTGGATCGGCGGCTCTCTGGAGCCGGACGTCGCGGAGTACAACCGCGACACCGACTCGGAGGCGGCCCGCACCGTGCTCGACCATCCGGGACTGGAGATCCTGCAGTTCCCCGTCGAGACCTATCGCCGTTGTGCGGTCTCGGTGGCCGAGCTCGAGCACCGGATCGGGGGCGCCGGCGACCTCGGCGCCTGGCTGTGGCGGCAGTTCGTCGACCTCCCGGTCCCCGACGTCGTCGAGCTGGGCGAGGTGTGGCCGCTCGGCGACAGCCCTCCGGTGCTCGTGACCGCACTCGACGACGCCACGCTCACCTGGGAAGTGGCCGGCGAGCACCGGCGCGTGTGCACGGGTCTCGACGTGCGCCTGCTGCTCGGCGACCTCTTCGCGAAGGTCGGGCTGCACGGGCGCCGGTGAGTCAGGACACCGTGCGCAGACCTTCCTTGAGCAGGTAGGCCCGGTAGAGACGGGGGTTGGTCTTCACGATCCACGCCAGCTGGGTGGTCTGGTTGGCGGTGAGGTCCTCGGGGTTCTTCCACAGTGCCCAGCGGGCGCCCTTCAGGTCCTTCGCGACTCCGGTGGCACGTCCGGCACGACGCTGCCCGACGGCGCCACGAGCGGTGTTCCAGGCTTCGCGGCGGACCTCGTCGAGTGCGTCGCCTGCCCACTTCACGACATGGAAAGGATCAGCGCAGCGCACCGCGCCAGCACCGCTCGGCGACCACCCCCGCGATCCAGTCCGCCCCGTCGGCCGACACGTGGGTGATCAACGAACACCGGTCCTCACCAGCGGTTTCACCTGTTGCAGGGGAGGATGCGGCGAGGGCGTCGAAGAACGAGTTCAAGGTGGCCTTGTCGCGGCCCGGGGCGGCCCACACCAGCCGGCCGGAGTCGTGGTCGACGACCACGGTGAGGTACTTGTGGCCGCGCTTGTAGGAGATCTCGTCGATCCCGATCTTGCGCAGGCCGGCGAAAGCGTCGACTGCTGCGGCGGTGTCGGCCCAGTAGCGGGTGATGATCGCTCCCACGGTGCGCCACGCGATCCGCATCAGCACCGTGATCGCGGTCTTGGAAGCCTGGGTGGCCAGCCAGGCCACCTGCTGGTCGAAGGCGTGGGTGTGACCGGCGCCGTGCCGCGCCCACGGCACAGCCGCGACGACCACGCCGTGATCGCGACAGCGGACCCGTGGCGCGTCGGCCTCGAGGAAGACCAGCACCTCGCCGAAGTCCAGGTCCCGCCATCGGCGTCGTCCCTCACCGGCGTCGTACCGCCCCGCCCTGCGGCCGCACCGCCCGCAGCGGGAAGCGGCCCTCGACGTCGGCCGGACGCTGGCGACCAGGCTCACCGTCCCGTCGAACTCCTCGACGAACTCGACGTCTTCGACCACCGTCGCATGGTTCGCGCCGCCCGCGTGATTCACACCTTCGGGTCGCCGGGGAAGTACTACTCGCTGACCAAGATCTACCTCGTGAGCCCCGACGGCAGGTACCGCTGGTGGACCGAGGACAACCACTTCACCGACACCACCCTGGTGAACCGTGCGACCACCGAGCTGTTCCACGGCATCCAGAACGCGCCCTCGACCGTCAGCGGCATCGAGTCGCCGTACGACGAGGTCGCCACGACCTGGGACGCCGAGCACCCCATCGGCTCCGGGGAGTCCGACCACGTCAAGCGACTCCTCGCTGATGCGCGGGGGACGTACCCGCCCCACGTCCTCGACATCGGCTGCGGCACCGGTCGAGCGCTCGATCTCGGGCTCGCCAGTCCGGACCGCTACGCCGGCGTCGACTCCAGCCAGGCGATGCTCAACCTCCTGACCCGCAAGCACCCGAAGATCGCCGCGATCTACCCGGTCGACGTCCGCGATGCACTCACGGCCCACACGTTCTCGGCGGGCCAGTTCGACTGGGTCTTCCTCGACACTGCGGTCGACCTGACGGCCGAGCAGCGCGCCCAGGCAGAGCAAGTCGCCCGACTCGCCCTCATCGTCGTCGACGGCGCCGACTGGACGGTCCGTGATGTGACTGAGGCATCCGTTGAGCGCATCCGCTCGGTGTCCGATGCGATGAGGTCGCCCTCATGAGCGATCCGGGTCGGCATGATCCAGGGGGATCGCCCGGCCAGATTCCAGGTCCACGACCGCCGTGCTCCACCCGGCGCGCACACCGACTCGTCCTCTAGCTTCGGGACCGCGCCGACCCGCGATCGACACGCACGTTGAGCCACCCGATTGGCGCACCGATCACGAGGTACCCCTCGTGCACCCTGAGCAGGGACCCCACGGGCAGTTCCTCCTCCAGGGAGGACTGGTGCCACAGAGTGGCACCACACGACCGCGTCACGCCACCCCCAATGGGGTCTCGCCCACGCGCCTCGCGTGGATCACGTGCAGTGCGTGGCCGGGGGCGTAGACCGGGCAGTAGCCGCGCACACCCGGGCACTTGGCATTCACCAGGTCCGTATCTCATCGGTCGCGTCTACTTGGGTGAGACGTGAAGCCGCTCGAACCCGACCCGTCCCAGTCGGCATGAGACCGTTACGGATCGCTGCGGTCGCGTGGACGTCGTCCTCGTTGTAGGCGAGGATGCGTCTCTGTCCTGCAAGGCGGACCGCCTCGTCCTGCGCGGCGCGCGCCTCCATCAACCAGAGTTGGGACTGAAGCCCACCGGGGTCCTCGTCTCGCCAGTTGAAGCCGAACTCCGGTGCGACCTTCTTGATCCCGAGCCCGTGGACGCCGAAGTAGTGCTCTCGGACGATCTGGAGCAGGTCGACAAAGTGCTCAAGCAGGTCCGCCACCGCGGGCTCGCCCAGGAGTCGCTTGAGGTAAGCCGGTTCGGGGTGGGCGTAGTGGTAGACCAACAGCGACTGTCCAGCCGCAGCGGCGGTGTTGATCTGTCCTCGTAGCCAGGTCGCGAAGCTCTCGGCAAGGGCGATCGCTCCGGCGTCATCGAGGTCCTTCCACGCGACGATCGGGTGGTAGGCGGGTTCCTCGCCTGCACGGTTGACCAGCGCGCCCCAGAGGTAGACGTGGTCGTCGGGGTCCCACTCGATGTCGAAGTCGATCTCGACGTCGGCTCGTGGAACCGAGATCGGTCCCGTCGTCTCACGTTCGAGATTCCTCCCGTCGCGGATCATGCGAGCGCGCCGAATGGCTTTCGCGAGTCGGCCGAGTGGGTCCTTGAGATGGGTGACCTCGGGGAGGTAGGACGTCTGCAGGGTGGGGTCGCTCGGGTCGAGGCCCGCGAGATCCTCGATGGTGACGACCCCGGCGTCGGCCAACGCGGCCCATTCCCGAACGGAGAGTCGACCGGACTTGATCTGCCCGCTCGCCACTGATTCGCCGGCCACGTCGCGGCAGTGGTCGAGCCACGGGCACGACTCGCACTCGTCGGTGAAGATCGGCTGGACGAGAGCCGGTTCGCCGGCGGCCGCCGCTCGGGCGATCTTGAGCCGGAATCCCTGCTCGTGGTCGTAGCGTTCCAGAGCCGACCGCTTGGCGGCACCGCGGGAGCGGGAGTAGGTCTCGAACAGGGCGGTGTCGAGGGCGAGCCAGGTCAGCAGCCGGCCGCTGCTGGTCAGGTCGGGGACGAGGTCGCTTCCGATGATGAAGCCCCTCGGGGGCCCTTGTGGCGCGCGTCCGGCCGCTTCGAGCATCCGCCAGTAGTGGGCCAGTTGAAGGTAGTCGTCGAATCGTGAGGTCGTCTCAGCGCCGAAGCCGGTGGCCGTGAGGTTCTCTGTCGGGTTGTCGAGAGTGGAGTAGCTCAAGGTTCCCTTCGCTCGACGGGCGACAGTGCGGTGGCCTTTGACGTCTCCCGGCAGGTAGCCGCCCGCCGAGCGGAGCAGGATGTCAGGCCGCCCGGTGCGCCCACCCTCGGTGTCGTCGGGGAGCCACCCGCCGAGGATCACCTCGATGTCGTCGTCCATCGCCTCGACCGTGGCGGCGACGGCGTTCACCTTGCCGCGCACCTCGGACAGGTCGACGTACCGCGACTCAGCCAGGCTCGCCTTGAGCTCGTCGAAGATGCCGACCTCGAAGGCGATGCCGGCGTCGAAGCGCATCTGGAGGCTGGCAGGAACCTCCCACTCGACCTTCTCGATCGACGGGTCCCATTCGTTGTGGACCCTCCGAGCACATCGCTTCGCGTCGTACCCGGTGAGCAGGATCGGCAGCGTCATGTCAAAGGCCTGTCGTGGGCGCCTGCCACGAGCACGACGTGGTCATCGGCCCGGGTCGTGGGGCAGTCGAGTGGATTGCGGCCACCGTTCGGCGCAACTCGTCGGCGAGTGGTTCGGGAACCTTGTTCTCCAGGGCGGCGACCAGCGAGTCGTAGTACCAGAGGTGATCGGCTGGATCCGTCACCGTGAAGCGCTTCCAGAGATCGGCGCCTACGGTTCGCAGGTCGGCCAGGACCGCCCGCGTGTTGTGCAGCTTGTCGCATGCAGACACGAGCGCGACCCGATCGTCCGCTCCGGCCAGGTGCTCGAGGTATCTCTGCTTGCGTTCGCGCCAGGGCGGCTTGATCTCCCCAGCTTCCGTGTCGACGAGACTGTCGGAAAGGCCTTCGACCAGTCGAGCCACCTCGGCACCGAAGTGCTGCCGGATCTCCTCGATCTTGGCCGCGCCACCGTGGTCTTCGGCAACGTCATGCAGCAGACCGGCAGCTACCTGCTCGTCATCGCCACCGTGCTCGAGCACCAGCGCTGCTACTGACCACAGGTGGGAGAGGTACGGGATCGCGGTGCCCTTGCGTAGATCCGCACGGTGAGCGTCCGCGGCGTACGCCGCCGCCCGCATGACGAGGTCGAAGTCCTGCCAAGGTTCCTGCTCGGAACGATCAGGCATTACGGCTCACCCTGTCCTCCATCTCGCTCGGTGAGGACGTCTCGCCACGGCCTGACGCCACGTCCACCCCAGGCAGGCTCACGATGACTCCTCGAGGTCGTGCACCCACAGCCCCGCGTCGAGGGTGTCCTCGCGGTCCGGGAGCAGGGACAGCTGGCGGGTCCGGTCGGGCTTGGGCGGTATCGAGCGGGGCCGTGCCGGGAGCGCCTCGAACCCGGCCAGGTGCCGTACCGCTGCCCGCAGCTGGCCGAGGACCAGCTCGAGGTCGTGGTCTCCCGGCTGGTCCTGGCCGGTGCGCAGCCGCACCAGCTGCCGGACCAGGTCCCGACGGTCGTTGTCGAACAGCGCGGCCACCTGGCCGGGCAGCGCAGGCCCGTCGTAGAGGATCTCGAGGAGGCCGGTCAGGGCCGGCTCGTCGTGCTCGTCCTGGCCTTCGTCGTCACCGTCGCAGTAGACGTCGTCCTCAGGATCGTCCACGGTGTCCGTGGGGGTTTCGAGGAACTCGCAGAACCGGTGTCCGCCCACCCGGGTGGCCAGGTCGCGCGCCAGGTCGTCGAGGTCCTCGCAGAACTGGGCCAGCGCCACCCGGAGCTGCGCCGGCGCGAACGGCCAGGCGTAGATCCGGTAGGTGGCGATCACCCGGTCGTCGCGCAGGTGGAACCGGGCATTCGGGTGGCTGCGGTTGAGGATCCCGACCTCCTGCACCGCCCGCTCGAGGTCGGCGATGTCGAGCACCACCTCGCAGTAGAGGTCGACCGCTGGACGGCTCTCGCAGACCCGCACGAAGACGACCGACTGGCCGCAGGGCACCGGGACGTCGCCGTCGTCGTCGTGCAGCAACGGCCCCTCGAAGCCCGGGGCGAGCGTCTGGTCGACTAGCTGCTGGAGCTCCTCCTGGCTCTCGGGGAAGGCCGCCACGGGCTCGTCCGACTCCTCGCCCGACTCGCCCGCCGGCGCCACCGCGACCGGCGGCTCATCGACCACCAGTTCGGGCAGCCCGTCGGTCACCAGGAAGGCGGGGTGGAGGCACCCGAACACCTCGCGCAGCGCCCGCACCGACATCACGGCGACCCGGTCGGCGTCCCGACGCTCGGAGTCGAGGTGGAAGTTGGTCGACCCCGTGTCGGGCTCGTCGCCCTCGGCGTACGTCGCAGCGAGCCAGCCGATCGCGGTCAGCCGCTCCTCGTCGGCCGGCGCCATCTCGTAGTGCTCGTCGAGGTAGTAGTTGCTGGAGACCTCGGCCCGGACCCGGTCCTCGCCCCACCCGAGGAACTGGAGGTAGGGAACCGCCCCGGTCCTCTGGTCCTCGTCGAGGCCCGACTCGAGCTCGACGATGACGAGGTCGTCGTCGTCCATCTCCGAGATCCGGTCGGCCAGCCGGCCCCGGAACTCGGTCCAGGCCTGCTCGGCCTCCGCGGCCATGTCGAACTCAGAACTGCTCATTGTGTGATCCCCCGGTCACTCTCGACCCCTATGTTGACCACGTTAGACGCGACCACCGACATCCCTTCGAGGCGTCGCAGCGCCCGCCGGAACGACTCGTTCGGGTGGGCGTACGGCAGCGCCGCGATAACCTCCGCAAACGCCCGGTCGAGCGGTATCCCGCGCAGCATGCTGTAGCGGATCGCGACGGTCGGGGTGCGGCTGTGGCCGGCCACGCAGTGCAGCAGCACGCACTTGCCCTCGTCCCGGAGCACCTGGACCGTCCGCGCCGCATCGTCGATCACGAAGTCCGCGTTCGGGTTGTCCTCGTCGTCGGTGTCGATCAGCCGGAACACGACGTGCTCGGCCCCGGCGGGCACCTGCGTCGAGCCGTACCGGCACAGCGTCACCACCGCGTCGACGTCCTCGGGCAGGGCGTCGAGCGCCCCCATGCCGCCGATCCACAGCCCGTCGTCGTGCGGGTGCCGGATGCAGGTCGCGAAGCCGGGTTCGTGGGAGTGGTCGACCCGCTCCACCCCGGGCCAGCCCGCGTGGTCCGGACGACCGCCGTGGACGATCAGCGCCGACATCTCGACGAGCTCCTGGCCGCGGCGGCCGGGCCAGCCGTGCACGATCCGTCGCCACTCGGCCGGGATCGCGCTGATGCCCCAGCGGGCACCGAGCAGAGCGCCGGCGATGGCGGCGACGGTGTCGGTGTCGTGGCCGATGCCGATCGCGGTGGTCAGCGTGTCCGACAGGTGCCGGCACGGTACGTCGCTGGGCACCGGCGTGTGGATGGTCGCTGACCAGGCAGCCTGGAGCGCGCCGACGACCCAGCCGTTGTTCACGAACGTCGACGGATCCTCGGCTTCGGCCTGGGCGAGGATCCCGGACCAGTGGTCCGCGTTGGGCAGCTGCCCGACGACGTCCCCGGCGGCCGGCAGCTCACCGTGCAGGACGGCGTACCGGATCATCAGGCACCACAGGGCGCAGCCCTGCTGGGCGATGTCCTCGTAGTGGGTGAGCGCGCTCACGGCCATCGCGGCCTCGACCAGCGCGGCCGGGTCGTCGAGGTGAGCGAGCGCGACCGCGCCGGTGCGCATCAGCGACCCGTTGCCGGCACTGCGACCGGTGCGCTGGTGGACGGCGTACGCCGCCGCGCGCACCTGCTCGCTGGTCGGGTTGCGGCCCGCCCGGGAGAGCACGTGCCTGGTCTGGATGCCCACGTCCGGCGGGTCCTCGGCGTACCAGTCGGCGAAGCGCCGCGCGATCGCGGTCAACGCCTCTCCGCTGCGCAGGTCCGCGCCCGTGGCCGCGACCTCGGCGATGGCCACGGCCTGGGCCGTGTCGTCGGTCCACTCGCCGGGTGCGAACCCACCGAGGCCGCCACCGATCATCCGCGGCGCGCCGTCGAAGGACGCGCTGCTGAACTCGTAGCCGGCGCCCAGCGCGTCACCGCAGGCTGCCGCGAGCAGGACACCGCAGGCGCGGTCCATCTGTGCCGAGGTGAGTCTCATCTGCATCTCCGTCATCAGGCGGCCACCAGCATCGGGTGGCGGATGTGGGTGGCCCGGGTGTGGACGGGGTGGCCCTGCCAGCGCAGGCAGGCGACATCGGCGTGCGCGGTGACGGCGCGGACCCTTTCGGCGATGCCGGCCGGCACGGGGTCCCCCAGCCGGATGTGGTCGAGCCGTTCGACGAAACGCCGGGCCCGCCGCGACGGCGTCTCCACGGCCGGGGCCAGCCGGGCGTCCAGCGCTGCCGCTTCCAGCAGGGCCGGGAGCTGGGACCGCAGCCGCGGCTGGGAGTCGAAGACCTCGGCCACGTAGGGCTGTCCGCCGATCCCGATCAGCACGCCGCACTGTCCCGGCATCGGGCGCAGGTCCGACCACGTCTCCCGTTCGTGGTCGGCCTGGTCGAGCCGGCGGACGAACGACCCGGTCGGGTTGTCGATGTCCCCGGTGTGGGACGCGACCCGTCGCCAGACCTCGCCCTGGACGTCACCGCCGTGTCGGACCGAGTCGTGGACGTACGGCGTGACCCGCCGGCCGCGGCTGGACTGCCGGACACCCCCGCCCCAGCGGCCCTTCTCCACGCAGGCGACCTGGACCGGGATCCGCTGGTGCACACCGATCATCGTCGACGCCACCGACATCCGGTGCTGCCAGCCACCCTCGAAGAGCTGGCCCTCCAGCACCAGAACCGGCCGGTCGCCGATGTTGCCGACCATCAGCGTCGAGACGTCCGGGCTCCCGTCGACCTCGCTGAGGTAGAGGGTCTGGGCCCCCATCGAGTAGCGCCGCCGCCCGGACGTGGCCGCCCACAGGGGGAACACCGTCATCGCACCGCGGGTGGTGCCGCGACCTACGTGCAGCTCGTTCATGATCATCACTTCTCTCAACTGCAGGTGACGCCGGCCAGGGCGGTGGCACACCTGCTTCTTTTGGTCACATAAACCATAATAGCATGCTTGTGGTAGGTACGACCAGAACTGGGTAAGGTGGGCGGCATGGTCTATACGAGCGACTATCCGATCTTCTCCGTGACCGTCGACGTGGTCTGCCTGACGGTGCGCGACGACCGTTTCCAGGTGCTGTTGATCCGGAGGGGCGGAAGCCCGCACAAGGGCAAGCTCGCGCTGCCGGGTGGGTTCGTCCACGAGAACGAGGACCTCGAGGCCGCGGCCCGCCGCGAGCTCGCCGAGGAGACGTCGGTGCGGGCTCCGCGCTACATCGAGCAGCTGGCGACCTACGGCGCACCGAGACGGGACCCGCGCGGCCGGACCGTCAGCGTCGCCTACCTGGCCGCGGCCCCCGACCTGGGCGAGGCGACGGGCGGTTCAGACGCGGCCGACGCGAGCTGGCATGACGTCGGCGAGGTGCTCGCCCGGCCGAAGACCCTGGCGTTCGACCACGCCCAGATCCTGGCCGACGCCGTCGAACGCGCCCGCGCAAAGCTCGAGTACTTCCCTCTCGCGGCCGAGTTCTGCCCACCCGAGTTCACAATCGCCGAGCTACGGCACATCTACGAACTCGTCTGGGGCACGAACCTCGACCCCGCCAACTTCCACCGCAAAGTACGCAGTGCCAAGGGATTCCTGGACTCGGCAGACGGAACCACCGCCCGGGGTGGCGGTCGACCGGCACGACTGTTCCGCAAGGGCCCAGCTCGCGAACTGCACCCGCCGCTGATGCGGGACCGCGAGTCCCGCTGACGGCTCGCTCGCCGGCGGAGCCACGCCCGACGATGCTCCACACAACGTCCAGCGGACTGCGCCGTCGCCACACGGACAGTCGGGGGGGAGACCGACGCATCGGGTGTCGCCGGCTGTCTCGGTGCCGAGATGGAACCAGGCGAGCGCGTCCTGGGCGCACCAGAGGTTGGCAACAGGGCGGTCCGTATCACGACCTTCCGCGCCGACTCGATCTTCGCTGTCGTCCGTGCCGTCCCCTTGACCACGCCGTTCCTGGCGACTCGTTCGGTAAAGGAGACACCCCTCGCGGGGAATGCAGCCAGCACCTGTCGAACGGCTATCCCGCGCTCTAGATGGTCCCGTCACCCGCCTACGAGGAGCCGGCGGCAGCGCGGTTCGAGCGCGAGTCGCGGAGCGATACCCGGTAGACCTGGGACCTCGTTGCCACCACCAGGCCTAAAGACTTGGCGAAGAGTCCATGTTCCTTCGTGAGGCGGTTGAAGACCGCATCGCTCCGCACACCCCGCACCAGACGATCAAGCAACAACACCTCGAACGCCGCGGAGTCGAGCCACGCGACCGGCCGTCGGTAACCGACGATGGCTCTTGCTCCGGTCACCGCCGCCAGAGACTTCAGTTTCTTCGATTCCTGTTTCAGAGTCAGGCATGAACCGAAGTAGATGACCTTCCCCTTGCAGGCTCCTCGGAGCACCTCGGCTAATTCGTCTAGAGAGACGTCGTCTCGTCCCAGGCGGATCAGCCCGGCATCGCCATGCATTGCGAGGTAGAGAGCCTTAAATCCGGCTCTCCTGACTGATCCGTGGGTCAGATCCGGCCGGGAAGCGTTGGCTTGTGCCCGCCGAGGTTGAGCATGGCTAGGGCAATGAGGGCCTCGGGAGACTTGAAGCCGAACGCGATGCGGGTGATGAGCCGGATCTTGGTGTTGACCGACTCGATGCGGCCGTTGGAGAGTCCGTGCTCGATGGCGGCGAGGATCGACGGGCGGTGCTTGGCGATGGTCTTGGCGAGTTTCACGAACGCTGGGATCCGGCAACGGCGTGCCCAGGACAGCCACTTCTCAAGCGCCTCGGTCGCCTTCTTGAGCGGCAGCTTGAACGGTCGAGACACCCGAAGTGGCTGAGATTCAGGCGGCGATCACAGCCAATCCGGGTGTCTCGACCGACCAGCAGCGCCCCCGAGGTGCAGGCTGAGGACATGGACGACGCGACGCTCGACGAGCGGATGGCCGGCCTTCGGCTCGAGCACAAGGTGGAGCTGCTGACCGGTGCCTCGATGTTCACCCTGCACGGCGACGACCAGCTCGGGCTCGCGCCGATGGCGTTCTCCGACGGGCCGACCGGCGTACGCGGCCTGGACTTCACCGGCGGCCCGCTCACCTGCCTCTTCCCGAACGCCACCCTGCTCGCGTCCTCCTGGCGCACCGAGACGGCCGCGGAGGTCGGGCGGCTGCTCGCCGAGGAGGCCGAGCGCCAGCACATCCACGTGGTGTTGGGCCCCACCGTCAACCTCCACCGCAGCCCGCTGGGCGGGCGCCTGTTCGAGGCCTACTCCGAGGACCCGCTGCTGACCGGCCACCTCGCTGCTGCGTACGTCTCGGGCCTGCAGGCACACGGCGTCGGCGCCTGCCTGAAGCACCTGGTCGCCAACGAGGCCGAGACCGACCGGCACGGCGTCGACAGCGTCGTGGACGAGCGGACGCTGCGCGAGCTCTACCTGCTGCCGTTCGAGATCGCGGTCGAGGACGCCGACCCGTGGTCGGTGATGGCGGCCTACAACCGGGTCAACGGCATCCCGGCGACCGAGCAGGGGCCGGTCAACAACGAGATCCTCAAGGGCGAGTGGGGTTGGCGCGGGCTGCTGATGTCGGACTGGTTCGCGACCCAGACGGCCGGACCGGCGGCGAACGGCGGGCTCGACCTGGTGATGCCCGGCCCGTTCGGCCCCTGGGGCCCCGCGCTGGTCGCCGCCGTCGAGTCCGGCGAGGTCGACGAGTCGGTGGTCGACGACCACCTGCGCCGGCTCCTGCGCCTCGCCGACCGGGTCGGTGCACTCGGGGAGCTCCGCACCTGGCGCACCGGCCTGCCCGAGCCCGGAGGCGACGTACGACGCGAGCAGTTGGCCCGGCTGGCCGCGGAGGGGATGACCGTGCTCGCCAACAACGGCGTGCTGCCGCTCGACCGGGGCGTGTCGATGGCTCTGATCGGCCGGCCCGCACGGGAGACGACGTGCATGGGCGGCGGCTCGGCCTCGGTGCGGGCGCCGCACCAGGTGAGCATCGCCGACGGCCTGGCCGCCGCGACCGAGGGTGTCACCGTCGTCGACGGCGTCGCCGTCCGGTCCCGGCCGCGGGCGGCAGCGTCCGGCATGCGGGTGCGCAAGTACGGCGCCTCCGGCGCACTCCTCGACGACCGGGAGTCGGCCGAGGCGCGCACCGTGGGCTTCCTCGACGACCAGGAGGGCACCGAGCCGGTCGCGCGCGTGGTCATGTCGCTGACCGTGCCCGCGGGGGCGATGCGGGTCGGGTGCCTGGGCGTCGGCACCGCGACCGTGACGATCGGATCCGCGACCCACGAGGTCACCCTGGTGTCGGAGTCCGACGACATCGGCGGTGACTTCCTGCGCCCGCCCGGCTGGCAGACCGACGTGGTCCTCGACCAGCCGACGGAGCTGGTGGTCGACATCGCCCCGACCGGCTTCTCGGGCCTCGGGCTGGTCGCCGAGCCGACCCCGCCGACCGACGACGACGCGATCGCCGCCGCCGTGGCCGCTGCCGCGGCCGCCGAGGTGGCCGTCGTGGTCGTCGGTCTTACCGAGGAGCAGGAGACCGAGGCGTTCGACAAGGCGACGCTCGCCCTCCCCGGCCGCCAGGACGAGCTGGTCTCGTCGGTCGCCGCCGCGGCGCGCCGGTCGGTCGTGGTCGTCAACGCGGCCACGCCGGTGCTGATGCCGTGGCGCAGCGAGGTCGATGCGATCCTCTGGGCGGGCCTCCCCGGTCAGGAGGGCGGCCACGCCGTGGCGGCCGCCCTGCTCGGCGACATCGAGCCGGCCGGCCGGCTGGTCACCTCCTTTCCGGCCGCCGACGGCGCGTCCCCGGCGTGGGAGGTCGTCCCGACCGACGGGCGGCTCGCCTACGACGAGGGCGTGTGGGTCGGCTACCGAGGGTTCGCGGCGCGGCGGGCGCCCGCACCGGCGTACTGGTTCGGCTGGGGGCTCGGCTACGGCGAGTGGGAGTACGGCGACGTGACGCTGCTCGGCTCGACCCTGACCGTCGGGCTGACGAACACCTCGCCGCGCGACTCGCGCGAGGTCGTGCAGGTCTACCTGCAGCCGGCCGAGGACGACCAGCCGATCCGGCTCGTCGGGTGGACGACGGTCGACGTCGCGGCCGGGGCGGCGCTCGACGTCCAGGTCGACCTCGACCCGCGCGCCATGCGCACCTGGGCCGACGGCGCCTGGCGCCCCCTCACGACCGGTCGGCTCCTGGTCGCGCGCGGGCTCGGCGACCTCCGCGGCGAGGTGGACCTGCCGCCCGACCTCACCGTCACGCTCGTCGGCCGTCCCGTCGAGGACGCCGTCGCCACGTCCGAGGCGGCGGGCTGGCAGGTGCGCGCGCTCACGCCCGGCACGCCGATGACCATGGACTACCGACGGGAGCGGCTCAACATCGAGCACGACGACCGGGTCGTCCTGCGCGTCTGGCCCGGCTGAGGCAGCGCGCGGAGAGCGGCAGAAGCGGATGGCCGAGTGGACGGATGCGCGGGACGTCATACGGACAGAGCATGGGGACACACTGTCCGTATGACGTCCCGACGGGCGCCGCGGAGGACGGGCTGCCAAGCCCGCTCATCGGCAGGTGCGCGCACCTCATCGCGACGGCAGTCGGATGACGCGATGTCGTACACCGACGTACACAACCTTGGACCTCGACCGACGCCACGCCTGGGAACTCGCTGCAGGAGGAGGTTCTGTACGTCGTTGTACGAAGGAGGTGAACGGGATCGCCGCCACGACCTCGCACTCTCAGGCGACCGACCCGACCAGCGTCCCGATCCCCTCGACGTCCATGGTGACGACGTCACCGGGCTCCAGGGGCGGGGGCGTCTGCTCGCCCCGGCGGCCCCACAGCTCGGCCAGACAGCCACCACCGCCGGTGGTGCCGGAGGCGAGCAGGTCGCCCGGCACGACCAGGGAGTCGCGCGAGGCGTAGGCGATCATCTCGGCGAACGTCCAGCGCATGTGGGACAGCCGGTCACGACCGACGAGCTCGCCGTTGACGCTGACACGACATTCGAGGTCGAGGTGACCGTCGGCGTCGGCGTACGGCGCGAGCTCGTCGGCCGTGACGATCCAGGGGCCGATCGAGGTGGCGAAGTCCTTGCCCTTGGCCGGACCGAGCCCGACCTGCATCTCGCGGGACTGGAGGTCGCGGGCCGACCAGTCGTTGACGATCGTGTAGCCGAAGATCGCGTCCGCCGCCGCCTCCTTTGACAGCGAGGAGCCGCCGCGGCCCAGCACGACGCCGACCTCGAGCTCGAAGTCGAGCGCACGGCAGGAGGCCGGGCGCGGGACGGCCGCGCCGGGCCCATAGAGCGCGTGCGGGTTGGTGAAGTAGAACGTCGGGGCGTCGTACCACGCCTCCGGGACTCCGGACGCGCGGTCGACGCTGCGCCGCACGCCCTCGACGTGGCTCTCGAAGGTCACGAAGTCACGGATCGCGGCCGGTCGGAAGGGCAGGAGGAGATCGTCGTCGTCGTCGTACGGCACCGGGTCGTCGGCCAGCGCCTCGGCACCGACCTCGAGCGCCCGGTCGAGGCCGAGCGCGATCACCTCGGAGAGCGGCACGTGCAGCAGGTGCGCACCCTCCGCGCCGAGGACCGCCGCCCCCTGCCGCAGGGTCGTCAGCCTCACGCCGTCGGCTCCGGGGGCCTGGTGGCGTCGGCGATCCGCTTGTGGGTCACGTGGGCGGCCATGCCGCCGTCGATCACCAGCTCGGCGCCGTTGTAGTACGACGCGTCGTCGGAGACCAGGAAGACGATCGTCGGCGCGATGTCGGCGGGAACGCCGACGCGGCCGAGCGGGATCTCGGCCAGCGCGGCGTCGAAGAACGCCGGCGGCGCCGACTCCATCAGCGGGGTGTCGACCAGCCCGGGCATGACGGCGTTGACGCGGATGCCGCGCGTCGTGCCGAGCTCGAGGGAGGCCGACCGGGTCAGGCCGCGCAGCGCCCACTTGCTGGCGGTGTACGCCGCCGCCGCGTGCCCGGACACCGCGGCGACCGAGCAGATGTTGACGATCGAGGACCCGGGCGGCATCAGCGGCACCAGCGCCGAGATGCCCAACATCGGGCCGGTGACGTTGATGTCGAACGTGCGCTGCCAGGCGTCGAGCGAGACGTGCGGCAGCCGCTCGCGCGCGGCCACTCCGGCGTTGTTGACGAGCGCGTCGACCCGTCCGTACGCCGCCCGCAGCCACTCGGCGAGCTCGGCCCAGCCCGCCGGGTCGGTGACGTCGAGACGGCGCTCGACGACGTTGCCCGACGCGTCGTCCCAGCCCGCTCCGTCGCGGTGGAAGGCCTCGAAGTCGAGGACGTCGGTGGCGATCACCGTGGCGCCCTCGGCCGCGAGGGCACGCACCTCCTCCGCGCCCTGGCCCCGGGCCGCGCCGGTGACGACGACGACCTTGTCGCGGAGTCTCATCTGCGCACCTGCCTGGTCCGTGGTTCGCACTGGGGATCGGGACTTGTCGGTCAAAGCCTGCGCTTGTCGGCCGAAGCTTCGGCCGACAAGCAATGGTTTACCCGGCCGACCGGGTAAACCAGCACGGATCGCCGCGTCACACCGGGGGCGCGACGAACAGGCCGCGGTCGGGGTCGTTGAAGGACTCCTTGGCGATCAGCTCCGACATCGGGTCGGCGATGCCCCACAGGTCCTGGGTGTCGGGGTCGGCGATGTCGTAGATGCTCGGGTGCCACTCGTCGGTCTCGAGGCGCTGGAGCTCGGTGGTGTACTCCATCGTGTTGCCGCTGGGGTCGAGGAAGTAGGAGAAGGTGTTGTTGCCGGCGTGGTGACGGCCCGGTCCCCAGATCTTCTTCACTCCGGCGCGCATCACCCGGCCGGTGCCGTAGAGGTACTCGTCGAGCCCGCGCAGCTCGAAGGACACGTGGTGCACCGAGGCGTGCGGACCGACCGCGATGGCCAGGCTGTGGTGCCAGTCGTTGCACCGCATGAAGTGCATCATCTCGCCCATGTGCTCGCTCCACAGGCTGTCGCTGTGCTTGAAGCCGAGGTGGGTCTCCCACCACGCGCGGGTCTTGGCGATGTCGGGGCTGTTGAACACGGTGTGCGAGAGGCGGACCGGGATCGACTCGCCCTCCTCGATGGCCCGGTGCTGCCGGGTCGCCACGTCGGCGGACACCTCGACGGTGCGGCCGTCGCCGTCGAAGAAGCGGAAACCGTAGCCGCCGCCCATCGTCTGGAGGGTGCCGGGCTCGGAGATCAGCTGCACGCCCTCGCGGCCGAGCTTGGTGGCCAGCGCGTCGACCGCCGCCGCGTCGACCATCCCGAAGGAGACCAGGTCGAGGCGCTTCTCGTCGGACTGACGCACCCGGATGCAGTACTGCTCCGGCGAGCCCTCGGTCGCCAGGTAGCTCAGGCCGCTGTCGGTCCCGACCTCGGTCAGGCCCCAGGTGTCCTTGTAGAAGGTGCGCTGGGTCTCGAAGTCGGGAACGGCCAGGTCGACGTGGCGCAGGTGGGTGATGCCGTTCTCGTTGAGGTGACTCATGGCTGCTTCTCTCCTTAGCGGGGTCTCGACAGGCTCGACCGCCGGTTGCTTCTTCTAGCCGAGGACGGACGCGCCGCCGTCGATGACGATGTTGGTGCCGCTGATCCAGGAGGACTCGTCGGAGGCGAGGAAGACCGCCGCGTTGACGACGTCCTCCGGCTTCCCGTGCCGGCCCAGCGGGATCCGGTCCAGTACGACGGTCCGCATCCGCTCCGGCGGGTCCGCGAGCAGCGGGGCGGTGTTGGGTGTCTCGGTCATGCCGGGGCTGATCACGTTGGCGCGGATGCCGTGCGGCCCGCCCTCCACGACCAGCTGCAGGGTCAGCGCGATCACGCCGCCCTTGGCTGTGCTGTGCGCGTTCTGCGCCATGAACTCCACGCCGCGCAGCGCCGCGATCGAGCCCACGTTGACGATCGAGCCGCCGCCGTGCGCCCTCAGGTGCGGCCACGCGGCCTTCACCGTGTAGAACACCAGGTCCAGCTCGTTGCGCATCGTGAAGTCCCAGTCCGCCACCGACAGCTCCTCGATCGGCGCGAACCGCTGGGTGGAGGCGTTGTTGTAGAGCACGTCGATGCCGTCGTACGTCGCGACCGCGGCGTCGACCCACTCGCGGGCCGCGTCCGCGTCGCCCAGGTCGACCCCGCCCATCACGGTGATCTCGCCGCCCTCGGAGCGGACCAGCGCCTCGGTCGCTG